>Ga0268289_100008_pt1 | contig 370672 bp, 327 predicted proteins | sample MetspNORM_FD_191340 | JGI IMG/M metagenome (GOLD analysis project Ga0268289, IMG submission 191340) | Soil microbial communities from San-Diego area, Southern California, United States - Methylocaldum sp. NOR-M | ecosystem: Environmental > Terrestrial > Soil > Desert | place: USA: California... | reverse complement strand
CGACCAGCACGCGCGCGCCGTCGGGATTGACGAAGGCGACGGTCGAGACGTCAGGATCGGTGCTGGTCGAGGCGATGCGGCGCGCGCCGGGGCGAACGAAGCGGCTGACATGGCCGAGCGCGTAATATTCGGGGTTGCGCGTGATCGCGCCGGTCTTGCTGTCGATCGTCACCACGCCGCGGCAATCGCCGCAGCCCCCGAGATGCGGTCCGTATTTCTCGTCGAGCGCGAGGTTCCACAGCAGCACGCCCTGCGCCCAGTTGCGGGTGGTGCCGATGACGAGGTTCTGCATCATCCATGGCCACGCCTCGGCCCAGGCGGGCGACCATTCGCCCCCCGAACATTCGGTGAAGAACACCGACTTGTCGGGGAAGCGATCGTGGACCACGCTCTGCGCATCGACCTTGCCGTTGTAGCAATGCCAGGCGACCCCATCGACGTAACGCGCGGCATCGGGGTGGGAGAGCATGTCGGTCGGCTGCTGCGGCAGATCCCAATTGTGGTCCCATTCGAGGATCCTGGTCTTCAATCCCGCGGCGGCGAAGGCGGGACCGACATGATCGGCGACGATCTCGGCACGCTGGGCGGCGCTGAGGCGCATGCCAGGATAGCTGTCGGGCTCGAAATCGGGCTCGTTCTGGATGCTGAGATAATCGACCGGAACACCCTCGGCCGCGAACGCCTGGACGGTGCGGGTGAGGTAGGCGGCGAACGGCGCATAGGCTTCCTTGCGCAGCGTGCCGGTGACGAGCGAATCGCTGGTCTTCATCCAGCCCGGCGGGCTCCACGGCGTCGCCATCACCTTGAGGTCGGGGTTGATCGCCAGCGCGGCGCGCGCCGTCGGCAGCACGTCCACGCGCGCGGGCGCGATCGAGAAATGGGCGAGGCCGGGATCGGTCTGGCCCTTGGGCATGTCGTCGTAGCTGTAGTGACGTTGCGAGAAATCCGACGCGCCGATCGTCAGCCGCGTGAACGAGAGCGACAGCCCCGGCGTCGGGCCAAACAACTCGCCGAGCAGCGCCGCGCGCTGCTTGTCATCGAGCTTGTGCTGGATGAGATAGGCCGAGGCATCGGTGATCGCCGCGCCAACACCGACGAACGGCTGGAAGCGTTTCGCGGCATCGACCGTCACCGTCGCGCCGGTGGCGGGCTCGCTCTGCCAGTGCAGCGCCGGTTGCTCGGCGAGCAACGCCGCCTGGTCCTGCGTGGTGAGCCACACCGAGACGGTCTCGTTCTTCGTCGTCGCGCAGCCCGCGAGCAGAAGTAGGGCGCCGAGTGGCGGGACGAGATGTCGGATGGGCATGGCGGGTTCTCGCATCATGAGGCGCATCAGCGCGCGGTGAGAAAGCTGGCGACCGTCAGGCGGCCGGAGTCGATGTCGGCGGCAAGCGTCACGTCGTTGGACAGGCGCGCGCAGTGGAGCAGGCTGCTGCGATAGAGCAAGGCGCGGTTGTAGCGCGGGCGGACGGTCGCGACGCGTTCGAACACCGGCGTGTCGCCCTCGATATAGGCGGAAGGCGGCTCGCCGAGGCGCGCGACATCGGCACGCAGCGCGTCGAGATAGGCGCGGTGGCGCGCGGCATCGACCGTTTCGAAGCCGGTGCTGCGGTGGCGGTAGAAGCTCGTGCCGCCGAGATCGGCATGGCCGAGGTAATGGACGATCGCGATCATCCCCTCCTCGACGCCGTCGATGTGCGGGATGCGTTGCGCGAGGCTCAGCGCATGCGGCGGCGTGGTGACGAGCGAATAGAGCGCGCGGCTGAACGCGACATGCTCGGTGGCGCCGAAGACCTCGCGCAGGACGGGCGCGAGCACGCGATCGAGGCCTTCGAAATAGGAGGGGCGCACCGGCGCGCGAACGCCCGGGTAGAATTCACCCAACGGGACGAAATCGATCGTGCGCGCGTCTTCGACCAGCCGGTCGGGATGCGGCGAGAAGCCGTCGATGACGACGAGCGGCTGGCCTTCGTTTCCAATCGTCTCGACGCGGATCTGCGGCGCGATCATGCGCCGCCGCCGTTGACAAGCGCCGGCCGCGCGCGACAATCGCGGCGATGAAAGCGCTTCCCGTCCGCGCCGATGTGACGCCCGCGATCTTCCGCGAGGAAATCCGTCCGGCCGCGCGGCCGGTGGTGATGAAGGGTCTCGCCGCCGACTGGCCGCTCGTCGCCGCGGCGCGTGAGGGGAACGAGGCAGCAATCGGGTATCTGAAGGCGCAGGCTGGTCCGGCGCCCGTTCCGCATGTTCGTGGGGCGGCCGAGCTCGAAGGGCGGCTCCATCTCGACGGGGCGGTGCGCGGGCCCAATTTCGCACGCGACGCGGCGCCGCTCGGTGCGTTTCTCGACGTGCTGCTTGCCGCAAGCGGGGAGGAGCGACCCGATACGCTCGCGGTGCAGGGGCTGACCGCGCCCGACCATCTGGCGGGCTTTGCCGAAACCCATCGGCTCTCGATTCTGCCGCCGGCGATTGTGCCGCGGCTGTGGATCGGCAACGCGGCGAAGGTCGCGACGCACCACGATCCGCTGGAGAATGTCGCCTGTGTTGCGGTGGGGCGACGGCGCTTCACGCTGTTTCCGCCCGAGCAGATCGGCAACCTCTATATGGGGCCGCTCCACATCACGCCCGCGGGCACGGCGATCAGCATGGTGCATGTGACCGCGCCCGATCTGACGCGCTATCCGCGCTTTACAGAGGCGCTGGAAGCGGCGGAGACGGCGGAGCTGGAGCCGGGCGACGCGATCTACATCCCCTATCATTGGTACCACCATGTCGAGGCGCTCGACCGGATCAACGTGCTCGTCAATTTCTGGTGGGACGCGGCACGCGCCGACATCGGCTCGCCGTGGGACGCGCTGATGCACGGGATAATGACGCTCCGGAACCTCCCGCCCGATCAGCGCCGCGCGTGGCGAGCGATGTTCGATCATTATGTCTTCATGGGCGAGGGCGATCCGGGCGCGCACCTGCCGCCCGCCTCGCGCGGCATTCTCGCCGCCGATCGGCCGCAGGACGTCGCCGAGATGCGCCGCCAGATCATCGCCCGGCTGCGGGGCGGCGTGAGATAAAACGTGGAGAGCTTGGCTCAACACGCAGTCGCCCTCACCCTTCCGGCGCTTCGCGCCTCCCTCCCTCTCCCGCTGGGAGAGGGAAGGGGCCCGCGCCGCGGAGCGGCGTGGGAAGGGTGAGGGTGACCAAATCGCCGTCATCGCCGATCAAGCCGGCGCCGCCGGGCACATGCGGGCGATATAGTCCTCATGACTCGGCATCACCGCGACGCACTTGCCGATCACGGTCTCGATATTGCCGAGGTAGCGCGCGATCTCGTCCTCGCTCTTGATGTCGACGAGCGGATCGTAGCCGCGCGGCACGATGCCCTGGCCGAGGAACACCTGGATCCAGCTTTCCTCGGCGAACAGCTCCTCGTCTTCGCGGAAGATACGGCCGTTGGCGGCGAACAGGTCGATCTTGCGCTGGAGCGTCGCGGGCACCTCCATGTCGCGGCAATGCCGCCAGAAGGGCGTGTCGTCGCGTGTCGTGGCCTTGTAGTGGAGGATGATGAAGTCGCGGATGCGCTCGTATTCGAAGTCCGACTGGCGGTTGAATTCGTCGATCCCCGCCTGGTCGAACCCCGCATCGGGAAGCAGCCGGACGAGGCGGATCACCGCCGACTGGACGAGGTGGAGGCTGGTCGATTCGAGCGGTTCGAGGAACCCGCCGGCAAGCCCGAGCGCGAGACAATTCTTGTTCCACGCCTTGCGGCGCTTGCCGGCCTTGAAGCGCAGCCTTTTGGGCTCGCCCTGCTGCGGCTCGTCGAGATTGGCGAGCAGGATTCGCTCGGCCTCGTCGTCGTCCATATGGGCGCTCGAATAGACATGGCCGTTGCCGGTGCGATGCTGGAGCGGGATGCGCCATTGCCAGCCCGCGGGCCGCGCGCTCGCCATCGTATAGGGCGTGAAATTGCGCGCGCGGGCGCTCGCGACGGCGATCGCGCGATCGCACGGCAACCAGCGTGACCAGTCCTCGAACCCGGTCTGCATCGCCTGCTCGATGAGGAGCCCGCGAAAGCCCGAGCAATCGATGAAGAAATCCGCGGCGATCACCTCGCCGTCGGTCATCGTCACCGATTCGACGAAGCCGTCCTCGCCCCTGAGCGTCACGTCGGCGATGCGGCCCTCGCGACGCTTGACGCCGCGTTGCTGCGCGGTGCCGCTGAGGAAGCGGGCGTAGCTTCCCGCATCGAACTGATAGGCGTGCGCGATGTGCGCGAGCGGGGATTCGGGGCGATCGGGGTTCGCACGCAGGAACTTGTTCTGGAGCGCGGCGGCGGTGTTGATCGAGAAATTGGCGAAGTCCGACGCGCGGCCGACGCTGTTCAGCTTGAGCCAGAACTGGTGGCAGCGCAGCCATTCCAGATCCTGCCCGATCACGCCGAAGCCGTGCATGTAGCTCGTGCCCGGCCGCAGCCAGTCGTTGAACTGGATACCGAGCTTGTAGGTGCCTTGCGTGCGGCGGAGGAAGTCGTGCTCGTCGAGGCCGAGCAGCTCGTTGAACTTCTTGATCGCGGGGATCGTCGCCTCGCCGACGCCGACGGTGCCGATCTCCTCCGATTCGACGAGGACGATCTCGTACAGCCCCTCGAACAGCTTGGAGAGCAACGCCGCGGCCATCCACCCCGCGGAGCCGCCGCCGACGATCAATATCCGTTTGAGCTGCTTCATTCCCGTCCCGTCGCTGGCGTCATTTCTCCGCCGTCGCGCACGTGCCGCCCGGCGCCGGGGCGAAGGGCAGCGCGCTCGTCTCGTGCTGCGTCGCGTAGCTCAATCCATAGCCGCGCGGGAACTGGATCGCCATGCCCGGCGCGTCGTCGATCGTGCAGGCGGAGCCGGGCCAGGCGAAGGACAGCCGGCCGGTGAAATCATAGGCCGGCGCGTCGTCGGGCTTGCGCAGGATCAGATCGGCGATCCCGCCCGCCTCGCTGCCGGGAAGGAACGCCGCGACGAAGGCGTCGGAGAGGTTGATGAGGTCGTTGGCATAGACGGTGCGGCCCGAATAGAAGACCGACACCACCGGCGCCCCCTTGCCCGCGACGCGGCGGAGCACCGCCAGGTCCTCGGGATAGCGCGCGCTGTGCTGCATCGTCGCGGGATAGCGGATGTCGCCCTCATATTCCGCATAGGGATGCTCGCCGATCACCGCGACGACGGCGGAGAATCGCGACGGATCGACACCCTTGCCGTCGGGCGAATAGACGACGTTGTCCGCGCCCCATGCGTCGCGCAGCGCGGCGAGCAGCGTCTCGCCGGTCGTATAGTCGGCTTTCTTGTTCTCGGTGCCCTGCCAGGTGATCGACCAGCCGCCCGATTGGTCGGCGAAGCTGTCCGCGCTCTTGCCGACGACGAGCAGCCTGCCCTTGCGCGCGAGCGGGAGCGCGGCGCGGTCGTTCTTGAGCAGCACCGCCGATTTGCGTACCGCCTCGCGCGCGAGCGCCCGCGCCTGGAGCGCGTCGGCCTCGCCGCTGTACGGACTGGCCGACGGCGCATGGTCGAACAGTCCCGAGCGCAGCTTGACGCGCAGGATGCGCGTCACCGCGTCGTCGATCCGCGCCATCGGGATACGGCCCTCGCGCACGTCGGCGACGGTGTTGGCGATGAACGATTTCCACTTGTCGGAGACCATCGCCATGTCGATCCCCGCGTTGATCGCCTGCGGGCAGTGATCGATCGCGCAGCCGGGCACCTGCTCGATGGCGTTCCAGTCCGACACGACGATTCCGTCGAAGCCGAGCCGGCCCTTGAGCACGTCGGTCAGGAGCTCGTGGCTGCCGTGCATCTTGCCGTAATTCTTGCCCGCGGCGACGTCGTTCCAGCTGCTGTACGAGACCATCACCGTCTGCACGCCGGCATCGAGCGCGGCGTAATAGCCGGCGGCCTGCTCGGCGATCATCTGCTTGCGGCCGATGCGGCTCTCGCCCTGGTCGATGCCGCGCCAGGTCGCGCCGTCGCCCAGGAAATGCTTGGCGGTGGCGATCACGTCGTCCCCGCCCGCGAAGTCACCCTGGAGCCCGTGGGCCATCGCTTCCGCATAGCGCGCGACCTCAGCCGGATCGCTCGACCAGCTTTCGTAGCTGCGACCCCAGCGCTCGTTCTGCGCGACCGCCACGGTCGGCGCGAACGCCCAGGTGATGCCGGTCGCGCGCACTGCCTTCGCGGTCGCGCGGCCGATCCGAGTCATCAGCTCGGGATCGTGCGCGGCGCCGAGCCCGATATTGTGCGGAAACAGCGTCGCGCCGACGACGTTGTTGTGGCCGTGGACGGCATCGGTGCCCCAGAGCACCGGCACGGGCACCTTCATGTCGGTCGCCATCGAGGCCTTGTAATAGGCATCCGACAGCGCGACCCATTTCGCCGGGGCCGCGTGCTTGTCCATGTCGGGCCAGGCGCCGCCGCCGTTGAGGACCGCGCCGATATAATATCGCCGCACGTCCTCGGGGGTGATCGAGCGGATGTCGGCCTGCGTCATCTGGCCGATCTTCTGCTCGAGCGTCATCCCGTCGACGATTTGGGCGATCCGCTTCTCCATCGCCGGGTCGCGCGGAATCGGGCTCTTGTGCGCGGGCCAGTCGGCGAGCGCCGCGCCCGGCGCCGCCTCGTCCGACGCGTTCCGCTCGGCACGCGGGCCGCACCCCGCGAGCAGCAGCATCGACACGGCCGAAGCCAGCAGGGCGCGTCTCGTCATCTCGTCACATCCTTTGCGCGTGCGGGATCGTGCCGGCGGCGGCGGCGCCCCCGGTGCGACTCATTGGTCCGGTCCGCTGCCCATCAGAAGCGGTAGTTCACCCCGAGCAGGAACTGTCTCCCGTATTTCTCGTAGGTTTCGAGCAGCGGCTTGCCTTCGGCGGTGTGCGTGCCGCCGGTGTCGAGCCCCAGCCGCGTCCGATAGGGCGAATTGGTGAGGTTGGTGACCTGGAGCAGCACGCCCAGCCCTTCGAACGTCCCGCTCTGGAAGGTGTAGCCGATCTGGGCGTCGACCTGCTTGTCGGGCAGAATCTCGGTGAAGCCGCGCGTCGCGAACAGTTGCACCACCTCGCCTTTGAACTTCGAGCGATAGCGCTGGCTGATCCGCGCCTGGAAGCCGCCGCGCTCGTAATAGCCGGTGAGGTTGTAGACGACGTCCGACAGGCCGGGGATCTTCACCGGATCGGTGCCGCTGGTCGGGTTGAGATTCGAATCGGTGAGCGACAGGCTGCCCTGGAAGCCGAGGCCGCCCAGCGGCTTCCACAGCGTCCCGAAATCGATCGCGCCGCTGAACTCGACCCCCTTGAGGTTCCCGCCATTGCCGTTCGCCGGCAGGCTGAGCTGGCCGATCGGGCTGATGATCACGCCGGGCGGGATCGCCGACGCCGTGTCGGGCAGCGGGATGCCCGTGAAATCGAACGGCAGCGTTTGCGTGTAGATGTACGTCTTGAGGTGCTTGTAGAAACCCGCGATCGAGAAATAGGTCGTCGGGTTGATGTACCATTCGTACGCGACGTCCAGCGCCTCGGCACGCCAGGGTTTCAGGTGCGGGTTGCCGCCGCTGCCCGACCAGGGATGGACCTCGGTGCCCGGCGTGCAGGTCTGCGCGCTGCACACGAGCGAATTGAACCCGGGGGTCACGTTCGCGCGCAGATCGTCCATGCGCGGTCGCGCCATCGTCTTCGATGCCGAGAAGCGCAGTCGATGCCCGCCGCCGAGCTCGTAGATGAGGTTGAGGCTCGGCAGTACGTCGGTATATTCGTCGCGTTCGAACACCGTGGTCGGCACGATCGGCTGGCCGGGCTCGAGCCCGTTGATGACGACGCCGCTCGATTTCTGCGTCTGGTTCACCACCTGCACGCCGACATTGCCGCGCAGATTGCCCCAATCGATGTCCGCCTTCGCGAAGAAGGTGATGACTTCTTCCTCGATATCCCAATTCTTGTCGAAATAATTGGCGTCGCGGATCGGCGCGGTGTCGTAATATTGGTCGAACGCCTTATCGAGATCGATGCTCAGCACATCGCCGAATCCGACATAATCGAGCGAAGTCGGATCGGTGAGATATTGCGGGTCGACCAGCACCTGCTGGCGCCCGTTCTTGAGGAACACGTCGTTGTCGTCGACGCGCTTGTGCTTGCCGCGATGCGTGAAGTTGACCCCCGCCGTGACGCCGCCGAGGAAGCCGTCGAGATCGTGCTTCAACCTCAGGTCGAGTGCCCAGACGTTCTCCTTGACGTCCGGAAAGCGGATCGCGCCGTCATGCCCCCAGCCGCCCCAGGGCGCGCGATCGCCGAGCGACACCTGCGAGGCGTCGGCATAGTCGAGCCCCGCCGAATAGGTCGGATAATCGTCGGTCGGGATCTCGAAACCGACATCGTCATAGGTGCGGCCGACATCGGGCGTAGCCGGCGTGACGCCGCCCGTGCCCATGCCGTAGCCGGCATAGGTTTCGAGGATCTGCTCGCGGCGGTGATTGGTCGAATAGGAGAGATCGGCGACGAACTGGGTGCGGTCGTCGAGCTGGAATTCGTTGTTGAGCCCCGCCGAAAAGAGCTTGTCGGTGCGCGTGTTGTAATCGTTGCGCAGGATCGGCACGACATTGTGGGCGAGCCCGCTGTCGGCGAAGGGTGAGCCGCCGTTCTCGACCGTCGTGACGTCGGTGAAGGTCAGCCCGTCGGCATAGGGGTTGGAGAACCACTGCGCCCCGCGCATCACCTCCTTCTGGTCGAAATGCGAGTAATAGACGTCGAGCGTCGAATGGACCGCACTCGATGGCTGCCATTCGAGGATGCCGATCACGGCGTCGCGCTTGTTGAGGCGCGAGGTGGCGAAGGCTTCTTGCCCGTTGAGCATCAGCGCATCGTCCGCACTGTCCGGCGTCACGGCAAAGCCGAACGGCTCATAGCCATAAGCCTTGTAGTGCATGTTCTTCGACGGCTGGTCGAGATGCGCGTAGCCGATCGCGATGCCGATCGTGTCGTTCGCGAGCTGGTCGATATAGCTCGCGCTGCCGCGCCAGCCCCAGTTGCGGACGTCGTGGTTGAGGCGGCCGCCCTCGGTCATCTCGCCGCGCAGGTTGAGGGCGATCGCGCGCTTGCCGAATTCGAGCGGGCGCACCGTGCGCAGATCCGCCGAGCCCGAAAGCCCCATGCCGGCGATGCCCGCGTCGGGCGTCTTGTAGACGACGACGCTGGAGAGCAATTCGGACGGATATTGGTCGAACTCGACCGCGCGGTTGTCGCCCGAGCTCGCCTGCTGGCGGCCGTTGAGCAAGGTCGTGGTGAAATCGGGCGCGAGGCCGCGGATCGAGATGACCTGCGCGCGACCGTTGACCCGCTGGGCGGCGAGGCCCGGCAGGCGCGCGATCGATTCGGCGATCGAGACGTCGGGCAGCTTGCCGATGTCCTCGGCCGACACCGCTTCGACGATCGAGGTCGAATTGCGCTTGATACTGATCGAATCGCGGATGCCGGCGCGGATGCCGGTGACGACGATCGCACCCGATTGGTCGGAATCCTGCGCCTGATCCTGCTGCTGGCCGTCGTCTGGGGTGTCAGGCCGGGCAGGCGTCGCATCCTGCGCAAACGCCATCACCGGCAGCGTCGCGCCGAGCGCCAGCGCCGATACGGTCAGACCGAATTTGCCCGCGGCGCCAAGGCTGCCGGCACGAACACGCTCGAATCGCTTCGACATCAACCATCCCCTCCCATGCGGCTTCCCTGAAAAACCGCCTGTTTCCCAATTCGTTGGCTCCGCTCGGTCCTCCGCTACGCGTCAGGCCGGAATGGAAGCGCTTCCATTGGTACTCATGGGAATGCTCCAGCACAACCGTCAAAGCGGCCGGAGTCGAAAATGCGCGCGACCGATGTATTCGCGCCACACGCCCGCTTGTCCGCTATCGAGGCGGAGGGCCCGCCGACTCGCGTTCGACGATGCGATGCGCGATGAAATCGTAGCGCTGATCGGCCGCGGCGGCGCCGACCTCGATACGCTCGACGAGCGCGGCGGCGGCCTGGCGGCCGACCTCCTTGATCGGCTGATGCACGGTGGTGAGCGGCGGCCAGACGATGTCCGACACCGGCGTGTCGTCGAACCCGACCACCGAAACGTCGCCGGGGATGGCGAGCCCGTGCTTGTGGCACGTCAGCAGCGCGCCGGCGGCCATATCGTCGTTGGCGCACATGATCGCAGTGACGTCGCCGCCGGCGAGAATGCGCTCGGCACAGTCGATCCCCGAACGGAAGGTGAAGTTTCCCCGCGCGGCGAGACGCGCATCGGGGGCGATGCCGGCCTCGCGCAAGGCGCGGGCAAACCCGGCATAACGGCCCTCGGCCGACACATGGCCCTCGATACCGTGGATGTAGCCGATCCGCCGGTGGCCGAGCCCGAGCAGATGGCGCGCCATGTCGTATCCGGCGCGATCGTCGTCGATGCCGATCGACGCGGCGATCCCACGGACCGCGGGGCCGGCGGCGATGCAGATGACGGGACAGGCCGCCTCCGTCAGCGCACGGACGAGGCCGGCGCGGTCGGAAAAGGGCGGCGTGAGGATGAGCCCGTTGCACCGCCCGCCGTCGACCAGCGCCAGGATCTGCCGCCGACCGCCATCCTCACCGGGCTCGATCGCCTGGACGGTGAGCTGGTAGCCGAGGCGGGCGCAGCTCGTCAGCGCGCCGAGCTCCAGCCCCGAGAAATAATAGCTGTTCGGTTCCGTCTCCACGTCGGATTCGTGGATCAGCATGATCTGGCGGCTGTTCCCGGCCGCGAGGTTGCGCGCCTGGACGTTGACCTTGTAGCCGAGCTGATCGATGGCATCGAGCACGCGCTGCCGCGTCGCGGCGCGAACGCTCGGCTCGTCATTGATCACGCGCGACACCGTGACCCGCGCGACGCCGGACAGCGCCGCGACATCGTCGATCGTTGGTCTGCGCTTAGATGCCGTACCCATCAACCAACCAGCAAAATTCTCGACGGACGCATGCCGGGAAGCAGGCTGCGGCCTCGCGACCAGCGCTATATCGCAGCGGGCGCATAAATCCACATCCGGCAGGAACGCCCACGCACTCGCGCCGGGCGAGGGCGTCATCCCCCGGCGAGGCGCGTGCTCATCAGGAAGCGCTCGCGGCTTTCGGCGGCGCGGCGCTTGAGTTCCTCGATCTCGCGTTGTTCGGTGGCGTCGAGCATCGCTTCGAGAAGGCGGTTGAAATGCTGCCGCATGGCGACCCGGGCGCCTTGCGGATCGCGCCCGGCCAGCGCCTTGACGATCGCGGCATGCTCGTCCTGCCGCGCGGTGCCGTCGCTGTGGCAAACCGAGGCATGGGTGCGGCGGACCTCGGGCAATTCCGTCCGCAGCCGCCACAGATTCTCGATGACGTAGCTGATCGCCTTGTTGTTCGACGCCGCCGCGATCGTGAGGTGGAACGTCCGGTCGATCCCGGTCAGCGTTTCGTCGTCGATATCGTCGCGCGCCATCTGCGCGAGCAGATCGTCGAGCACCGCCAGATCCTCTTCGGAGATGATCGGCGCGGCAAGCGCTGCGGCTTCGGATTCGAACAAGGATCGCGCCTCGGTCAGTTCGAACGCGCTCACCGAAGGCAGCCCGGTTTCGGTATCGGGCTGCTCGGCGACATAGACGCCCGATCCGGTCTTGATGCGGATGCGCCCCGTCGCCTGCAGCGCGATCTCCGCCTCGCGGATGGTGACGCGGCTGACCCCGAAGCGTTCGGACAGCTCACGCTCCCCCGGCAGGCGCGATCCGGGCGGGAACGCCCCCTTGTCGATCAGCGCGAGAATCTGGTCCGCAACGTCCTGGAAGAGGCGTCTTTCCGCCATTGCCTAGCAATTCCTGTTCAATTCCCCTGGAATTGTCATACCACCGCGCCGCCGCAACACAAGCGGGGGCCGTGCGTCAGAACCGGACCCGCATGCCGATGAAATATTTGGATCCGTAATAATGATATTGCCGGCTGCTGCCGTAGATCGGCATGTAGGTGATCTTCGGATCGTTCATCACGTTGAGCGCCTCGAACCGCAGCGAGAGGTTGCGGTTGATCCGATAGGAGGCGCGCAGGTTGACGAGGTTGGACGGTCCGACGAAGCGCAGCTGCGAATTGCCGCCGACGAAATCCTGAAAATAGCGCGACCGGTACGTATAGATCGCCTCCAGCGAGAGGCCGCCCTTCTGATAATAAAGCTCGCCCGAGGCGACGTGCTTCGAATAGCCCGACAGATTGGCGGGCGGAATGATGCCGGGCGTGACCTCGCCCGTATCGGGATCGATCACGTCGCCCAGGCGGATGTCGTAATTCTTGAAGTTCGAATCGGCGTAATTGTACGAAACCTTCGCGCCCAGCCCGTCGAGCGGCTTGGGCAGCCACGAGAAGCGGTTCGAGAGCGTGAGTTCCAGCCCGTAGATGCGGCTCTTGCGATCGCTGTTGGTGCGCTGGACGACGGGCGCGACCACGTCCTGCCCGTCGATCGTGAAGGTTTCGTCATAGACGATCGGCACGAAGCCGCCGTTGAACTTCTTGTAATAGAGCGTGCCCGCCACGATCGTGTCGCGATTGGGATACCATTCGAGCGACACGTCGCCGTTCCACGACATGATCGGCTTGAGCCCCGGCGAGCCCTCCGCGGTGATCTCGCCGAGCGCATCCTCGATCGAGGTGAATTCGGTGCCGTCCTCGAGCCGGATCGTCCGGCCCGCGGCAAGGTCGCTCGGCGCCGGGCGCGACATCGCGCGATAGACCGCGGCGCGCGCCAGAAGGTCGGGCGTCAGCTCGAAATTGGCGTTCACGCTCGGCAAGGCGCGGAAATAGCTGTTGGTCAGCGTCTGCGTCTCGTAATCGCCGTTCTCGACGAGCCGGATCGAGCCGTCGTCGTTGGTGACGACGTCGAGGCCGGAGCGCAGGCCCAACGATGTGAGGTTGGTCTTCACGACGCGCACGCCGAAATTGCCGCGCACCGGCGTGTTGCCCAGCGTGCTGTCGTAGCTCGCCATGACATAGCCCGCCCACACCTTCTCGGTGACGTCGGCATTGTCCACCGCGCGCGTGTCGTCGTTGGGGCCGGGATCGACCACGCCCATATAGTGTTCGAACAGGCAGCGCGTATCGAAGGTCGCCCAGCTCGTGATCGAGCGGTTGGGCGCATCGTCGAGATATCCGGTCTGCGGGAATTGCTGGCGGCAGGCGAGGTTCACGGCGCGATCCACGTCGCGCTCGTCCTGGGTGAATTCGACCAGATCGTTGATGTTGACGTAGCGGCGGTGCGAATAGCGCACGCCTGCGTCGATCCGGCTGAGGAAGCCGTCGACCTCATAGCCCGCATCGAACCGCGCGGCGAAGATCTTGTCCTGCTTGTATTCGTCCTGCCGCCGCAGCCGCGCATCGTCGCTGAACAGCGACCAATCGTTGACGTCGAAGCGCGGATCGAGCGTGATGATGGTCGCGAAGCCCTCACGCGCGTCATAGGTATAGGGAATACGCTGATCGTCGATCGGCGTGTGCTCGCCGTATATGTCGAGCTTGTCGGTGCGCAGCCGCGTGCGCAATTGCATCGTGTCGCGCTCGGTCTGCGAATAGGAGACGTCGGCCTTCAGCGTCAGCCGGTCGGTCGCCCGCCACGACAGCGAGCCGCCGCCGCCGAGATATTCCTCGTCGCGCGTCAGATAGTTCCCGTCGGTCTCGATCGAGCTCTTGCCCTCGGCATAGAGCAGGCGGTGATCGTCGCCGTAGATCACGTTGGTCAGCCCGCGCCGGACCTCCGAGAGCGTGAGATCCTGCCGATCCTCGACATAATCGCGCTTGGAATATTGGAAGTCGAGATTGACGTCGACGCGGCTGCCCGGCTGCCACTGAATCGATCCCATGAAGGCGTCGCGCTTGTCGTGCTCCGAGATCTGGCGGAAGATCACCGAATTGGGGGTGAGGAAGAAAGGCGTACCCGCATTGCCCGCCTCGCGCGACACCTCGTTGCAATTGCCGCTGCTCGGCGCTTCGGGATTGCACGCGACCCAGGTGCTGCTGCCCGCGAAACTCTCTTCCGGGTTGCTCACCGAATTGCGCTGGAAGCCGAGCGAGATGCCCAGATCGCCCAGCCCGCCCAGGTGGAACTGGTCGACATAGCTCAAGGTGCCGCGCCAGCCCCAGGCGCTCGATCCGATCACCTTGTCCTGATACGGATTGTAATTGGCCTTGATCTCCGCCTGGATCGAGCGCTTGCCGTAATCGAGCGGCTTGAGCGTCTCGAGCTCGATCGTGCCCGCGACGCCGCCTTCGATCAGGCTCGCCTGCTGCGATTTGTAGATCTTGATCGCGTTGATCAGCTCTGACGGGAACTGGTTGAAATTGACCGCGCGGTCGCCGCTGCCGTTGCTCGCCTCGCGGCCGTTGAAGGTCGTGGCGCTGAGGAACGAGCCGAGCCCGCGCAGCGAGATTTCGGTGGCGCCGCCCTTTTCCTGATGACTGGTGGCGCCGGTGATCGTCTGGATCGCCTCGCCGATCGACAGCGCCGGCAGGTCGCCGATGTCCTGCGAGCTCAGCGCATCGACGATCGCGTTCTCCTGCCGCTTGACGGCGATCGAATTCTCGATGGTCTCGCGGATACCGGTGACGACGATGCCGTCGTCCGACGGCGCTTGCTGGCCCGAAACGGTCGCGGGCGACTCATCGCCCGCCGTCGCCGCGGTCTGCGCCCAGGCGGCTTCGCCGGCGGCCAGACACCACAAGGCGACCCCGGCCGCCAGGCTGCGCGAAACGACGCGCGCGCCGATCCTCGGATTGCCCATCTCGATCCTCCCCTTTTTTGTGTAGCGGCAGACCCATGGCTTGAGCATGCCATTTTGTCAATGCAGATGATTATACCAATAACGCCAATTATGCCGCGCATATTGGTATATGTTATTGCTAGCCCAGAACGTCGGCTGCGCTCGTTACGGAACGATCTGGCTGCGCAGCTTGGGCACGGCATGCGCCAGCCCGTCGGCGACCATCCGGGCGAACACGCGCGCGCCCGCGTCGCCGACATGGGTGTAATCGAACTTGCGCGTGATCTGCCCGCGCGGCCCGTCGGGCGTGGTCGGCACGTCGGGCAGCCGCGCTTCGGCGGCGGGCCGCGCCTTCAGCGTCGTGCCCGCCTCGGCGGCGGCGACCTCCTCGGGCAGCGGCGCGGCCTGGGCGAGCTTCATCGCATCGACGGGCCCGAGCTTCTGGACCAGCCGCGCGCTGCCGGCGTTGAGATCGACCAGCGGCGTGCCGGTCGCCGCGGCGACCTTGCGCACCTCGTCGGACCACGTATCGAGCGTGTTGCGGAGCGTGCCGTCGCGGAAATCCCGCCGGCTGAGCGGGGTGAGCAGCACCGGGATGCCGCCCGCCGCGCGCACCTCGGCAACGTAGCGCGTGAGGTTCGCCGGGAATTCGGTCTTCATGTCGGTCCAGCGCTCGGGCGCGGAGGACTGGTCGTTGTGCCCGAACTGGATCAGCACATAGGTCGCCGCATAGCCGGGCACCTTGATCTCGTTCTCGACGATCGCCCACGAGCCTTCCTGGCGATAGCTGCGCGTCGATCGGCCGCCGCGGCCCATGTTGAGGCACGCGACGCTCGACTTGACGTGCTCGGCGCAGAACATCGACGCCCAGCCGCTGCCCGGCGCCATCGTCGAATCGCCGACCAGGACGATCTTGTAGGCCCGGATCGGCGGCGCGTCGGTGCGGGTCTTGGGCACTTCGCCCGCCATCCGCGGATGCGCCGGCGCCGTCTGCGCGTGCGCGGCGCCGGCCGCCGCCAGCGCGGCCAGGCCGATCGCGACGGCACCCCGCCTCTTCGCTCCGGCCGTCACGAGAAGAACAGGCCGCCGTTGATGTCGAGATTGACCCCCGCCAGGAACGATGCGTCGTCGGACAGCAGATACGCCACCGCCGCCGCCACTTCGTCGGGATGGCCCTCGCGCCGCAGCGGCGTGTTGCCGGCGGTCGCCGCCCGGCCTTCGGGCTTGGAAAAAGTATCGTGGAAACTGGTGCCGATCAGCCCCGGGCACAGCGCGTTGACGCGGATGCCCTGCGGCCCCAGCTCCTTGGCCCAGCCGCGCGTCATCGTCGTCAGCGCGCCCTTGGCGGCGGCATAGACCGACGCGCCCGGCCCGCCGCCGTCGCGCGCGGCGAGCGACGACAGGTTCACGATCGCGCTGCCCGCGCCCAGATGCGGCAACACCGCCTTGGTGACGAGGAAGGCCGAGCGGAAATTGAGATCCATGACCTGGTCGAAGAAGGCCGCGTCCATCTCGCCGAGCGTCTTGCGCGCGATCATCCCGCCCGCGCAATTGACCAGGAAATCCACGCGGTCGCCGAAGGCGTCGACCGTCGCGGCGATCATGGCCGCGACCTGCGCGTCGTCGGTCACGTCGGCGCGGTGGAGCAGCGCGGTTCCGCCCGCCGCCTCGATCGCCTCCGCGGTCGCCCGGGCGTCGGCATCCGAACTGCGATAGTTGACGACGACGCGCGCGCCCTCACGCGCCAGCCGCTCCGAAATCGATTTGCCGATGTCGCGCCCGCCGCCGGTGACGATCGCGACCTTGCCGTTGAACCTCATGCATGAAACTCCTGAGAAGGGTGGGATGGGGAAGGCGCGACGGGCGCCCGGCCGCCGAGCGCCCAGACGGCGGCGACGCCGAGCGGCACGATCGCCGCGCCGAGCAGGAAGATCGGCGCGTAGCCGTGCGTCGTCATCGCCGGCACGAGCCAGGTGGTGATCAGCGTTCCCGCCACCGCGGCCGTGCCGCCGATACCTGCGAGCGAGCCGACCGCGCCGCCGTCGAAATAGTCGCTGGGCAGCGTCTGGATGTTGTTGATCGCGACCTGGAAGCCGAACAGGATCACCGCGATCAGCAGCACGGCGGAAAGCGGCGTCGCGGCCATCGCGGTCGCGAGCAGCGCGGGCAGCATGATCACGCCGCCGACGGTGACGATCGCCTGGCGCGCGCGCAGCGCCTGCCAGCCGCGCCGGATCAGCACGCCCGACGCCCAGCCGCCGATCAGGCTGCCCAGCATCGCGCCGACGTACGGCACCCAGCCGAACAGCCCGATCTGCTTGACGTCGAACCCGAAGGTCTCGGCGAGGTAGATCGGCAGCCAGGCGACGAACAGCCACCAGATCGGATCGAGGAAGAAGCGGCTGACGATGATCGCCCAGCTTTCGCGGTGGCGCAGCAATTGCGCCATGCCCGGCCGATATCCGGGGATTGCCGCCGCGCCGTCGGGGCGGTCCTCGCCGGCGATGTGCGCGCGCTCGGCGGCGCTCAGCCAGGGATGGCCGCCCGGATCGCTGCGATAGACGACCCACCAGGGCAGCAGCCAGAGGATGCCGATCACGCCGACCAGCAGGAAGGTCGCCCGCCACCCGAGCGCGACGTAGAGCAGCGCCACCAGCGGCGCGGAGATGATCGCCCCGATCGCGGCGCCCGAATTGAAGATCCCCAGCGCCAGCGCCCGCTCGCGCGCCGGAAACCAGGTCGCGCTCGCCTTGACCGCGCCGGGCCAGTTGCCCGCTTCGCTGACGCCCAGCGTCACGCGCAGCAGCGTCAAGAGGCCGAGCGAGCGCACGAGCGAATGCGCGGCGATCGACAGCGACCAGATCGCGATCGAGACGACGAAGCCCGCGCGCGTCCCGATCACGTCGAGCACGCGCCCGAACAAGGATTGGCCGACCGCATAGGCGAGCATGAAGGCGGTCACGAGCAGCGCGTAATCGGTCTTGTCCGCGCCGATGTCCTGCGAGACCGCGGGCCACATCACCGCCAGTGCGTTGCGATCGATATAGTTGATCACCGTCGCCAGGCCGATCAGGCCGATGATGACCCAGCGAAGGCCGCTGATGGTGCGCGTCATTGAGCGTTCTCCGTCGGATCGATGCGGGCGATGTGGCCGGTCCAGGCGAGCGTGCGCCCGTCGAGCACTGCGCGGTGCGGCGTGCCGGCGGCGACGTCGTCCGCGATTCCCAGCACCACGTCCTCGCCGTCGCGCGGGGTGATGACGATCAGGTCGGCGCCGTCGGCGCGGACGTGCCGGATGCCGGCGATCCGGCTGGCGCTCGCACGGGTCGTCTCGGCGGCGGGATCGTAGGCGCCGTGCGGCTCGAGCAGCGACACGAAGGTCGCGTCGCGCGCGCCTTTCACGCGCTCGATCAGCAACGGCTCGCGCCGCAGGTTGAAATTAGGATCGTTGGCGCCGCTCTCGCCCAGGATCAGCGTCGCGCCCGCGGGCGGCAGCATGTGATAGGTGTAGAAGCGGTCGCCGTTGATCCAGGTCAGCGCCGCGGGCTTGCCGTCGGCCGTGCCCGTGGCGTCGACCCAGATGTGCTGATAGCCGTTGTCCTCGCCCAGCACCGGGCGCGTCGTGACGTTCGAGCGCACCGGAAAGCCGATGTCGGTGATGTGGCCGCTGTAATGGAGCGGCAGATCGTAGGTGGCGGGCTTGTCGCCCTTGACGCGCAACAGGTCGACCACCAGCGGGCTCGGCTCGCCGGGCAGCGAGAACTGGACGAGCGTGCGGCGGAAGGTGACGCCGGGCCACGCCCCCGCCATCTCCGCGGTGCTCGATTTGAGCGGCCCGTCGCCGTCGAAATCGAGCTGGCGCGGCGCATGCTTCTCGCCCTCGCGCCAATCGCCGTCGAAGTTCGAGCGCTCGTCCACGACCAGCGTGTTGTGGGCGACCGTCTGCTTCGCCCAGCTCTGGTTTTCGGGCAGGTATCGCCCGCCGCTCTTGCTCTCGACGTTGAGGAAGCGCGCGGCGCCGTAATCGGTGACGATCGGATTGCCGGCGTCGTAGAGAATCCAGCTCAGCTTGTCGAAATGGCCATGCCCCATGCCCATGCCGCTGTTCTTCGCGACGAGCACCTCGGCATCGGCATCCGCACCCGACCGCAGCACGGCGATGCCGCCCTGTTTGCCCTCGGGGCCATCGCGGAAGAAGTGCGAGGCGAAGGGAAACGGCCGCGCCTTGCCCGCCGCGAGGTCGCGCGCCACCGCCAGTCCCTCGGGGGTCGGGATCGTGCGGCCCTGCCATTTGGCGATCGAGAGCAGGCCCGGATCGTGCGTGACGCCATAGCCGATGGCGATCGCCTGATAGAGCTCCGCCGTGCGCAGGCTCTTGTCGCGCAGCGCGTCGTTCAGCGGGAAGAAATAGCCGTCATAGGTGAGCTGCACGGTGGTGCGGATCGCCTTGATCAACACCCCGTCGCGCCGCTTCCAGATGCCGAGTTCGGGCTGGTTGCGCGCGATCGCGGCGGCGAACATCACGAAGGGCTGGATCGCGTAGCGCTGGTAATAGGGGCCCTCGGTATAATAGCCGTCGGGCGAGAAGAGCTGATCGACCTGCGCGAGGAACCCCGCCTTGCCGCTTTCGTCGCTGCCCTTGAGCGCGCGCGCGACGAGATCGGGATCGTGCAGGACGTAGCCCGTCATGCCGACGCCAGCCGCCGCCCAGGTCGCATGGTTGTGGATGCGGTCGAAGGTCTTCTTGTTCTCGATCGACAGGAAATGCGCCATGCGGCGGAACACGTCGTCGTCGATCGTCTTGCGGTCGGCGTCGCTCAGCGTGTCGCGGATCGCGTCATAGCCCTGGATCGCATAGACCAGCCAGACGCTGTCGTTGAGGCTCTGCCAGAACAATCGGCCCGGCGCCTGATTGGCCGCCGCCGGATGCGGCCCCAGCGTCGGATAGAGCTTGGCATAGGCGAGCAGCGTCCGCCGTGCGTAATCGGCATAGGCGCGCTCGCCGGTGATGCGATAGAGCAGGCCGGCGCCGTAGAGCGCCATGTAATTGCGCTTGTGCTGTTCGTGCGTATAGCCGCCGCCCGGATCCTTGGGCACCGGCACGACGATCCCGGCACGCATCGCGGCGTCGACCATCGCTTTGGTCCGCGCGACCTCGTCGGCGAACAGCGGATAGCGGCTCGCCTCGGTCGCCATCGCCGTCAGCCCGGCGGGATCGAACAGGACGGGCCCGGCGGACCGGGCCTGCGACGGCGCCGCCACGAGCATCAGCGCGGCCGCGGCGATCAGGGCGGGAGCACGCACCGTCAAATTCCCTCGTTGCCGGCGACATGCGCGCGCGCCGGGCCCTTGTAGATCAGCTCGCGGATCTCGGGCGCGGGCGTGCGGTCGAACCGGTTCGACACGATCGCCGTGTGCGGCGTGCCGACGCTGTGCGTCACCCGGATGCCCGCGCTGGCGTGGAAGTCGTTGTGCTCGATCGTCGCCATCTGGACGCCCGACAGGATCAGCGGCCCGCTGTCGCTGATCGTCGATCGGTCGAGCGTGAAGGCCGGGCCGAACGTGCTTTCGTCGGTGCCGCCGCGGAAGACGTCGGCGATCGTGCCGACGCGGTCGAACCGGGTGTTCGCGACGCGGATCGCTTCCGCGCTGTACCAGCCCTTCGCCCCCCGCTCGGCGTGGAGCGCGAGCACGGTGCCCGATACGTCCGCGATGCTGCTGTCGCGAATCTCGATCCGCCCGGCGAGCGTCCCCGGCGTCGCCGCGATCACGTCGAACCCCGGCGCGTGCGCCATGTCGACGAACCGGCTGGCGGTGACGAGAATGCGATAGTCGGTCAGCATCGGCCGGGCCGAGGATCGGATCACGGCATTCCCCGCGCGCGCCGGCGCCTGCGCACCACTGATCGTCACATGGTCCAGCCACACCCCCCCACCCTCCTCGATCCGGAACAAGGTCGGCGTCGCCATGTCGATCCGCGCCGCGCCGCTGGATGACCCGCGCAGCGTGATCGGCTGTCGGATCACGATCGGCTCGCCTACCTGGTAATGCGCCTCGCCGAGATCGAGAATATCGCCGGGCCCGAGCGCGGCCACCTGCTCGGCGAGCGCGCGGTGCGGTGCCGCCCGAACGGTCTTGCCGCTGTCGAACACGACCTCCCGATGCGCCGGCTTGGGATACCAGGCGACGCCGGTGTCCGATCGCGCGATCGGCCGAAGGTCTGCCGAGACTCCCACGCCCGCGAGCGCGGGATCGCGCGGATAGAGAAGGCCATTGTCGTGCCGCACCAGATCGAGCGTCCGGCCGTCGCGGCCGGCGACGACGTTCCCGTCGAGGCGGGTGCCCGACGGATCGCTGATGATCGTGATCGGATCGCCCCCGTCCGCGCCGCTGACGAGGTTACGCACCAGCCGCACGTCGCGCGGCGCCTGCGACCGTTCGGCGTCGGCGCCGATGCCGATCGCGACGCGCGCGACGCCGAGGAAGCTGTTGTTCTCGAGCAGCGCGTCGCGGACGGGCATGTAGCGGTTGACCGGCGAGTTGGGCACGCCGTTCATCACCGCGATCGTACTGAGGAAATCGGTGCCGACCGTCCCTTCGAAATAATTGTTGCGGATGATCTGGCGCTCGTTGATCACGCGCACGCCGCCGGTATGCGGCACGTCATGCCCGAGGAAGATATTGTCTTCGACCGTGTTGCCGCTGCCGTGGCGCAGCACCACCGAGCCCTGCGAACGATCGAAGACGTTGCGCCTGATCACGTTGCCGCCCGACTTCACCGAGACGATCTCGACCTCGCCGTCGCACCGCTCGAAATAATTGTCCTCGACGATCGAGTGCGAATCGCTGCCCGATTCGGTGCTGGTGCCGATCCGGATCGTCTCGCCGCCGTTCGAGCCGAGCGGCGGGCGCGGCCCGAAATAATTGTGGTCGATCCGCGCGCGGTTATCGAGCGGCATCCCCTTCTGCCGCACGACGATCATCATCGCGCCGGCATTCGCCTTGCCCTCGAAATGCGAATGATCGACGCGGTTGTCGCTGCCGTAGATCGCGACCCAATGGTCCTCGGCGCGCCGATCGGGGTTGTTGAACCCATCGATCACGACATTGGTGACGCGGCTGTGCTCCGCCCAATGCTTCGAATCGCGGCGGAACGAGATCACGACGTCGTCGGGCGCGTATCCGTTCCGAAACGTCAGCCCCGACACCACCAGCCAGCGGCCGGCGAGCCGGACGCCCGACCGCCCGGTGAGGATGACCTTGCCGGGATGTTCTGCGACGACGGCGATGGGCGCATCCGAACGCCCCTCGCCCGAAAGCTCGATCAGGAAATCCCGCCATTCGCCATCGGCGAGCACGATTCGATCCCCCGGCGTCAGCGTTTTGGCGGCCGCTCTGAACTGTGCGGCATCGGAAACCCTGTGATCGGCAGCAATGGCGGGAAACGCCCCCACGGCACCGACGACACAAATGGCGATCGCCAGCCCCTTCACCTCGTTCCTTCCTCTGGTATATTCTATGTGCTAGTCCAATTCTGCGAGCCACGCTACACAAGCCTCAACAACATGTCCATGCCAAACGGTATGGAGGCGATCGCCGGGAACCGCGATACGGCTTTTTGGGGGCGGGCTTGGTGATTGGCTACGTGCGACCGTTGGATAAGCCATGTCGAACAGTCGGCGACTCCGCATCAACTCGCCTGACCTCGCGTTCAGGCGCCGAAAACGAGCGTGTGTTCTTCCGATAACGGCAATTGGAGTGCCGACGCCCTGCATCTGTCGGCCTGTATCGCCCGACAGAGTCCGACGACCTTCATCGCGACGTCCGGACTCGCCCACCGCACGAGAGCGACCGAAATCAGCCGTTGCTCGGACATCAGCAGAGGTATTGGAAAAGCAAATGGTGCCAGAAGAGCTTGACTTGCGTTGAGTCAAGCAACTGATCTGACAGGCAGAATCATCGATTGTTTTGATCGCCGGAGCCCCCTATAGCACATTCTTTATTCGTGGAAAAGGCTGGATGTACTTGGACGTTAAGTTCGAGTCCCGACCGCGTACGGCAACGTGAAGGCGTCGATCTTCTGCCGGACCAATCACGGCGAAGGAAGGGTCGGTGGCGGATAGGTGGCTTTGAGACAATCAACTTAGGGGAGCCGCCGGCGGTTGGTTGCCGAGCACGGCAGCTAGCGACCGAAGTCGGTCACTGGCCGAGGGCGATCTAGACGGCGGCTTATGCCGACAGCCGACAACTCAGTGCATTTCCGGCAGAGCATTGGAACGAAGTCATTTGCCGAGAGGCGCTCAATGATCATTAGAAAAGACGGGGGTTCGAATGAGCGTGGCTGGAACCGTTTTAGCTGGGGCGATTGGTGGGCTTTTAGCTGCGTTTGTCACGGTTATTGGGCTGATCTTGACGACCCGCTGGAAGATTGCAGAAGAAAACATTATAAAAGAGCGAGCAAGGTGGCGTGATGCTGTTCGCTCGCTGATTGAGCAGGCGGTCGTCGAAACCGACTCTTCGAAGTTGAGGGGTATTGCCACCGGCCTCGCTCTCCGAATGAATCCGGCCGAAGACAGCAACAAGGACGATCGCGAACTCGTTGCGCTGGTGTACAGCCTCGAGGACCGCGAAAATCGCACAGAAGCAGCACGAGCAAGGATCGTTGCCCTGGCCGCCCATATCCTAAAGCACGACTGGAGCCGTGCGAAGTGGGAAGCGGATCTCTGGTTCACCCAGCGAGAACCAGTGCAAACAAAATACAGTGGACCCGCGTCGTACCAGGTCCCGAAGTCCGCTTCACCGCAATGAGCCGCTTCGTCGGCCATTTCGAGATCATTCCACGGGCACGGCGGGCTCGCGAAGCGATCCGCGCTATTCGCCGCCGGTCAAAGCTTTTTAAGAAAGCGATCGCGGACGGCGATGCTCGCACGATCGAAACGGTGTCCAGCAGGGCGTGGGACGACCTTACCAAATTGTTCGAAACCCTCCGCAACGAGCGCGACCATGGCTACCTGGACGATGTCGAGCTGAGCTGTGCGGTCGGTTTACTCATCGAGCCGGCCACACAGCAGGAGCAGGCGTTAATAGCGGCCAAGAGCAAAATCGACCGCTCGCACGCCAATTGCGGTCCGCTCAACCTACGAGAAGCGCTGAACAAGCTCGGCCACTATAACGGTGATCTGTCGACCTACCGCGTTGATGGGCGCGGGGCACATTACCTTGTGCTCGGCGGGCGGCGTGGGAACCGGTATTGGGTCGCCGAAATCCTGGTTTCGCGACTTTGCAAGGGAGCGGCATCGGCAGCAAAGGCGATTCGTCAGTTTCCTCGTACGTAGGAGGTCGAGGCTAATCGATTGCGCGGACTGCCGGATCGCCTCGACGAGATCGCTTTAGCCAGAATCGACACTTCCATGCCGACCCTAGCCGGAGGACGTCGCCAACGCGGTGACGTTCCTCGCTTCGCCTCGCGCTCGCTGCGTGACTGGCATAATGCTACTGGTTGACGGCGGGAGACGGCATTGCGTCCGTGCGCGGTCGCGTGAGCGACAGGCTAGGCGTGTGCTGACGTTCAAAAGGTGCTCGAAGGCGAGACAATCTTCGGCCGCCGAAATAGGCTATAAACGATGCGCATGCTCGACACACAGGTCCTCGTCCACATGCAGTCGGGGCGGCGCCCCGCGCCGATCCAACGAGTGTATGCCGATGAGCTTGTTGCTTATCGGGCGCGTGAGCGTCTTTCCCTCAACCATCTAGTCTCCGGAGCGCATCGACCGACGATGGATCGACTTCGAAGTCTTGACGCGCAGCTATATCGGCACGAAGTCCTTCAGACCGAGCCTGTGCGCTAACGTCTGGACCTGAGCTAAAATGCGAATAATGAAGGAGAGGCGCACCGCGCGAGCCGCCTCAGACTGCGCCGCTGTGCGGCGCTTTCGATGGACCCTTTATTTGATCCCTCCGCATCGCGCGCACGTTTGGACTTTTGTCGTTTATGGGCCGCGGATAGCTTGTCGCTCCCGATTACGGGAATCGGTGACGACGAGGCGTGCGACAATGAGTGGAACAGATTGGCGCGTGCTTGCTCCTAAGCGGTGCGGTCTCGCCGAATGATCGAACTCCTGGGTGATAAGGACCCGTGGGTGGCGACGACGGCGGGGGAGCGTCTCCTGTTCCTGCTTCTCCGGAACCATCAGGAGTGGCGCGTGCTCGCGGATTCCCTCACCGGCGCCAAGCTGCAGATCGGACGGCGCTACGACAATCTGTCGAGCTTTTTCGTGGGCGCCTCGGTGCTCCACCTTCAGCAACGTTTGCTGCGGCTCGCTCACGATGTTCGCGACCAAGTACCCGATCGATGGCAACAAGCGGCCGAGCTTAGGGCGCGTGCCTGTGACATCATCCAGCTGACGCCGCTCGACTATGATGGCGATTTTGGTGCGCTCATCGAGGAGGTGCTCACCAGTGCCGAACAGATGCCGAAGGAACCAGGCCCGGGCCTGAAGAGGCTCGTTCTGCAAAACGGGCCCGACTCATGCTACAGCTGCGGTCGCCTCTTCGGTGCCATTTACGAGGATGCCCCTGCTCCCGACGGGCTCAAGGCGACGGCCGATCACATCTGGCCACGCGCGCTCGGAGGAGACACGAACGAGGCGAACCTGCTTCCTGCCTGTCCATCTTGTAACAGTGCGAAAGGGCACATCGCCGCTTGGCAGATGGCCTGGATCCAGCCGGTGGTGTTCGCCGACGTCGACGAGATCAACGGCCTCAGAAGCTTGCAGCGTGAGGTCAAGATGGCGCTGCACGTGCGTGCGGCGATGGCCTACGCGCAGAAGAACGGCAGCACTTTGCGCGATGCGCTACTCGCCATCGGCCCTCGCGAGGCCCCAGTTCGGATCGATCCCGACCAGGGCTATGATTTCTTCAATTTGCGAGTGCACGACGACATTCGCACGAACGTGGAATGGACACCAAACTGATGGAGTACTCCTACCAAGCCTTTGTCTTCCACCAGCGTGCCGACGGCAACGGTCCCACGCTCGCCCTTTTCCACGCGCCCGCCGGCGAAGTCTCGGCCTGGGCCGATGTCGACCGTCTCGCCCATGACAATCGCCTGGCGCCGCAGCGCGAGCCGAAGAAGAGCCGCATCAACAGCATTCGCCGCTTCTTCGCCGATGACCCGCAGAACACCATCCCGACCGCGATCGTCGTCGGCCTGCGCGGCGTGACGATAGAGGGCGACGCGCCCGTGCGGACGCTGCACTTCGAAACCACCGAGGGACAGCCTCATCCTGGTCTCATCATCGACGGCCAGCACCGTATGCGGGGGCTCGAGGCGGCCGACCCCGCCACGGTGGTGCCCGTCGTCGCCATTATCGAGGCGAGCGACCTCGAGATGGCATTCCAGTTCTTGGTGATCAACAACAAGTCGGCCAAGGTTCCGCCCGACCACCTCCGCGCCCTTGCTCTGAATTACCCCGCCGAACAGCTGGAAGCCCGTCTTAAGACGGCCCGCCTGGCGCTCAACGCGAACCTCGGTTCGGTGGGCGTTCTCGACGAGGACCCCGACAGCCCGTTCCGCGGCATGATCGCTTGGCCCAACAACCCTCCGGAGCAGCGCGTAATCGTGCCGGCCGCGATTGAGGCGATGGCCTCGGAGGCGAAATCGCTCGGCTTCGGCGAACTGGAAGATCTCGACAGCCTCAACGCCTTTCTCATCGCGATGTGGACTGTGATCAAAGAGGAATGGGCTCATCTGTTCGTGGCCAACAGCAAGCTCCTGTCCAAGGTCGGTCTCACCTGCATGACCCAGTTCGTCTGCTCGACCATCAAAACGTGGGCCCGCAATCCGCGACTGCGCGACCAAGTGGATCCCGGCGATCCCGACAAGGTTCGGGCGGTCACCAGCGACGTGCTGGCGACGCTCGATCCGAAATTCTTCGAAGCCGACTGGGCGAGCACGAGCTACGACACGCGTGCCGGTCGCGATCTCGTGATGCAGGATCTCGAGACCTTGTCCTTCAACGTTGCCAACGGCGAGCCTTGGTATGACGGCCTCAAAGTAATCAGCCGCGCCTGGCTTCAAGAGTCGCTCGCGGCAGCAGGCGGCGCCGCGATCCCTCCGGAAGAGGATGAGGCCCCCGAATAGCTCGGGGGCCTCCCAGCTTATTCACGGACGTAGCAGCGCGGGCCGCTTAGGCCGCGATGCGGATCGGCCGGTCGTCCACCTCGATGCTGAGCGTGCCCGCCTTCACCGCCAACTCCAGGTCGAGCAGGAAGCGGGCGAGGAGTTCGGTCCGGACCACGCACTTGAACCAGCGCCGGCGGCGGGCGCATTCATTGGTCCAGCCCTTCAGGCCGCGAAATCCGCAGCCGCGCTGGATCGCATATTGCGCCTGCCACCGCGTCAATTCGGCGAGCACCCGGTCGGTCACCCGCAGCCACACCACGTGCTTGTGCCGCGGCTTGATGAGCACGCGACCAAAACGCGTGCGACGGGGGAATTTGAGAATGACTGCCATTGCCTTCGTCCTTCAAGAGGCGGCTCGACAGATTTGGACGAAGTTCGTGAGCCGCACGCCGAGACCTCGCCCACGACTGGTGGGTTCGGTCAGCGGCCGCTCGTTCGAGCGGTTCAGCTACGGCATGGCGCCGGCGGCTCTTGTCGCAGAATAAGGCGACGGCCCTGACGCGAATGATCTAGCATGAGGGACGGGCGCTGTCACGCTCGCACATACCGCTGTCGATGTTGCGTCAGCCGAGATGATCCAGGACCGCGCGCAGGATGCTGGCCGTCCCCTTCCCCGGTGCCCAGATCGGCTCCCTGCCGGCCAGCGCGTCCTTCACGCAATAGAAGGCTTGGTGGCTGCTGCTCTTCCACGCGAACACGAACAGGTCGGCAGCCTTGGCGAGGCTGGTAAGTTGCGCCGTCGCGACCAGATCCGAGTTCACGACGACCTTGCAGCCGGGGAACAGCTCTTCCAGCGCCGCCTTGGCCCGCCTGCCGGCCGCCTCCGCCAGCGTGTAGATGCCGATCGTCTTGCCCTCGAGGCTCGGCAGAGCGGCCGATGATGTGTCAGTGGCATCCGCCTCCCGCTTCAGCGCACTGACTGCCTCCGGCCCGACGCCATAATCCTTCGCCAGCGTCTCGATCGGCACGAGATCCGAGGGTAGGAGCCGGTGGGCAAAGCCGGCCGCTTGGCCGAGCACCTGGAGGAACAATCTCAGCCGGGCGTCGCGTGCCTGGTCGGAGGGACTGGGCAGGATCGCGAGCGCCTCACTGACATCGAGGCTCCATGGCAAATAGACGTAGGATCCGATGCGCTTCTGCACATCTTCGAGGTCGCCCATCAGCGACACATATTCCCGCGACGACAGCCCCTGCTCGATGAGTAAGGTCGTCAATTGGGCGAGCAGATCTAGGTCCGCTCGCGACAGCGCGTCGTCCATCGCGATCAGCAGAAACAGCAGCGATGCGATCGGCTTGGCTGCCGGTGATACCTTCACGTCATCGGGGAAGAAGCTCGCTAAGATCTGCGGAACGGCAGCGCGAGCGACCAAACTGGCCTCGCCATCGAGACCACCGATGATGGCGGCGAACTGCTGGGCGAGCGGGCCGCTGTCTCTGACCTCTGACGCGTCCCAACTCGTCGGAGCAGATTGCGCATCGCGCTCGGCGGCGGGGAGATTTTGGCCTGCCCGCAACTGTTCCGCCCACCGCAACCAGGGATTTACCGCGGCTGCGCTCATCGGTTCGGCTTGTCCGGGCGCGGCATCGTCAGCCTGCGACTGCTTCAGGGTCTCGATTTTCGTCGCGACGGCGGGCGCCAGGGAATCGAGCATCGCCGGATCGGAGTCTTCCAGTAGCGCAAGGAGACGATCCCGAGCTTCGTCGGTCCCGATCGTGCTCACGCAGGACACCAATCTGCTGATGGCCTTCCTGCTCGGCGGCAGCCGCATGTAGAATTCGAAGGCTCGATCGATCTGCCCATCGTCGAAGGCTTCGTCCGCTTCGTCCAACGTCGTGGCAGATGCGGGTGTGGGCTCTGCGACAGGCACCGACTCGAACGCCGCCGTGTCCGTTCCCGCGGGTAACAGCGCGAGGAGCGAAGCGACGATCGTCGGGTCGGGACTGGGTTGCAGCTGCTCGAACAGCGCAAACGCCTTGACCACGCGTGGCGCACGAATGCCCCGACGCGACGCAAACAATTTGGGATAAGGTGTCGCGACGTGAACCGCGAAGGCTTCGCGCAGAGCGGCCGGATCGCCACTCGCTTCCGCCTCGTCGACATAGGTGCGGTAGAGTGCCTCGATCAGATCCGCGAGAATCTGCGGCGGAAGCGCGAGATCCGCGAGTGTCTTGATGAGCCAGTGATCGCGCGCAATCTGCGGCCAGAGGCCAAGACCAGCGCTCAGCCGCACGTCGAGATATTTGAGGTTCTCCTCGTTGAGGCGTCCTGTCTGCTTCAACTCGGCGATCATTGCCTCGGCTTGCGTCTCGTCGCCGGCCAGCAGCGCCCGTTCGAAGTCGCCACGGATCGCGCCGACCGGGCGGATCCGCGCGCGTGTCACTCGCGGCCTTCGTTCGAGCAGCGCGGCAAAATCGTTCAAGCGCGCAGCGATCGTTCGCATCGCCGCGGCATCGGGACCTGTGAAGCGATAGACGGTTCCACCGAAGCGGCTGCGAAGCGCCGCCGCCATCGGGTCGGCGGCATCGCTCGGCACTCGCTCGAAGCGGCTCAGCCAGGTCGGCCCGAGCCATGCATTGAGCTCGTCCCCGAGCTCATAGCCGCCGGCGGAGCCCTGCGTGGTGGCATACCACCCGGTGACTTCCCCGCCGCGCACGAACGGAAGAATGAGCGGCGCGTTGGTCCGCCCAGTGCCGAGATGCGCGAGCCACCGCCGAACCTGATCCGCCTGTTCCGTAGGCGCCGATCCGTCGACGAGCGATGTCCAGCTCAGCTCATTGGGAGATGCGAAGAAGCGTTCCAGCCATTCTTGCTCACGCGCGGGCAGATCCTCGATCATGCGGCCGTGCCCACATAGGATTCGAAATTGATCCGCGCTTCGGCAAGCGTCTTCGGCGTCGTGTCGTAGACCACCATCTCGTCGTTCAATTCGAGGCCGTTGTAGGTGAGGTTCATCGACCCGGTGAGCAGGCCTCGCTTGAGCAACACGCCCTTGATGTGAAGATGCTGACGCCGGACGACGCACAACTTGTCGCCGAGGCCGGCCTCGTCGGCCGCCGTGGCGAGCGCATACATGAGCGGATCGTTGTGACCGTCCAGGCTCGTCGCGATGCCGAGCGCCGTACCGCGCGCCATGACGTCGGTCAGAACCTCCACCAATCTGATCTCGCGGCTGCCCCACTCCGGGTTGATCGAACCGAAGCCGCCCGCCCGATTGTCGAACAGCACCACGTTGCTGATCCAGGGGCTGACCAGCCAGGCGCGCTCTCCGCCCGGCGCGAGGAGTTCGCCGAGGAACATCATCTGCAGCAGCTCGCGGATGAGGTTCTGGCTGGTCACCGCGCTCTTGAAGATCCGTCGTGTCTCGAAGCTCATTGCAGCGCCTCCGCGACATCGAGATCGACGTGGAAGGCGTTCTCCACCCGCCGTACTGCCTGAACGCGGGCAAAGACCGATAGATAGGCCGACTGCACCGGGTTGGTCGCCAGGAAGCTCAGCGCGTCTGCCAAAAGCGACGAAGCCGCCATCGGGCAGACCAGAGTCGCCGCGCCGACATCGGCCAGACGATCGAGGCAAAGATCCTGCCAACCGTCAGCTTCGAGATCGATCAGGGCGGCATCCTCCGCCAGATAGGTCCGCAACAGCAGCGGATCAGGCGACGGCAGATCGGCAAATGGCGAATAGGGCCGGAGGCCCGATTGCCGAATGTGCGCGCCGCGCGGCCAGAGCAGGCCGTAGATCACGCCGAATCGCCACTGATCCGGATTGACCGTCGGCGGATCGATGCCAGCGAGGGCGAGCGCCGCATCGATATCGTCGGAGCGCGCCAGGCGATAGGCGAGCACGCGGGCATCCAGTTCGATGCCGAGCCGTGCTTCCTCGGCGTCCCACAGCCGCACCGCGTCGAGGAAAAACGCGTCGCTGTCGCTGCTCGATCCGGGCCGGAGAATACGGTTGGCGAGCGCGACGATGAACGCGTGAAAGGTGACGAAACCTTCCTCTGCGAGCGCGTGACGCAACGCGGTGAAACTCGCATGGCTTTCCTCCGCGCCCGAGGCATACCGGAACGCACGCGTCGCGGTTGGCAATGGATCGTCGGTGTCGCCCTCCACGACCGAGGCGAGGAAGCGACCGAGCTGATAATCGCTGAGGGAGAAGTCATTGTCGCGCAGCGCCGCCGTCATCAGGCTGAAGAAACGCCGCGGGTCCTCGACATATTGACGCTGCGCCTCTTCGATCTGCCCATTGCCGCCTGGCGTCATCTCGCTGATCCAGATCTCGCTATCGGGCGCGCCGGCGAGCACGTCATCCTCTTCCCGCGGGCCCGCCGTCACATCGAGGATCAGACTGTCGCCGTCGATCTGCGGACATAGGCTGGTAATGGCGCTGAGCGCAGCCGCGCCGACGGTCGAAGCATATCGCTCGCGCAGCCATGGCTCCCAGCTCGCGTCGATCGGCGTCCATAGGATCGCAGCCAGGTCAAACAGGCTGGCCACCACTTGCCCGTCGGCGAGGAAGCCGGCGAGATCCTGACGCAGCTTGTCCTGCTGGTTGCCTTGGGCATTGGCATCATCGACGATCGCCGACTGAAACAGGATGTTGAGCGTCTGATCGAGGGTGAGTTCGGCGTTCCCGTCCGCCAAGCGTGTGGCCGCTTCCCGCAACGAGATCCCACGCGCCATCGCTTCGTTGCTCAGGGCTGCGAGCATCAAATGTGCCAACCACTCGCGTGCGAATGGATTGTCCACCCGTTCGCCAAGGGGCCCGTGCAATGCCTGATGGTGGAATCGCGCCGTGCGCATCGCCCGATAGCGCGGGTCCGAGTCCGGTCCGAGGTTGGACCACAAGCCATCGGGAAACCGCAGACGGAGGCACATCGCGTCGACCGCGAGACCGAACCCGAGCGCGGCTGCCTCTCCTCCGACCTCGAAGCGGAACTCCTTGGTGAGCGATCCGCCGTCGCGGAAGCGAATGCCCGCGTCGCTCCCAAGCGCCATCCGGCGGACCTCGATCGGGCTCAGTCCCTCGTGGGTGTAGAACCGCACGTCCCCGATCAGCGATGTCCAGGGGCTGCCGCGCGGCGGATCGAGCGCCATGCCCTGATCGCGCGCGACAAGCTGACTACGCCAGCGAAGCCGGGCGTTGGACGTATCGACGACAGTGCCCGGAGGGGGCTGAACTTCGAGGACGCGCGGGCGATAGACGGGGACCAGCCGCACCGAACCGGCAACATCGATGCGCCAATCGCCGAGGCGGTCGAGACGGGCGAACAGCTCGAGCGGCACGGCCTGCTCGCGATTCTGGTCGAGCGCCGGGCACAACCAGTGCCGCTCGAACGCATGGCTGATGCCGTATCGCCGCGAGACCCGGCCCGGGGCGAACTCGCGCAGCGCCTGCGCGATCGGCATGGCGACCCGCTCGGGCGTTGCGCTGCCGGGCTGCGGCAAGACGATGTCGACCTCCGGGAGGTTGAGATCGCTGAACAGGTTGGCTGGCGCGAACTCGGGCAAAGGCGAGTTGAAGACCTGATGGTCCTCGCCGGGCTGGCCCCAGGCGCGCCAGTTGCTCTCGAGCCGGCGAAGCGCAGTCGGCAGAACCTGCGTCATCAGCGGCCGTGGGTGGTCCCAGAGCAACGGTGTGACCGCGCCTTCATCGACCTTGAGCGCCGAGGCGAGATAGGACGTATAGCGGTCGAGTTCGGCCGGAATGGTGAGGATGCGGCGGATCAGGCCGGCGAGCGCTGTCTGCCGCGCCCGCTGATAATTGTTGTCGGTACTGCTCGACAGGTCCAGCCACACGCTCCCCTGGCGCGAAGAGCCCAGCATCTGGCTGAGATAGTCGAGCGTCGCATAGACCGCCTGGATGCGCATCACATAACGATTGGCGATTGGCAGCGTACGCAGCGGCAACTCGGGGTCGAACAGCAGGTCATAGCCCTGATAGGCGAGACGGTCCCGGCCATAGTCGGACAGCACCGCAACCGTCCATGGTCGCATCCGGAGCGATCGGCCGGCGCGGCCCTTACGCTGCAGGAACTGCGCGACATCGCGCGGTGCCTTGTGCTGGATGACCGCACCCACCCGGGGATCGTTGAACCCTACCTCGAGCGAGGCGGTCGCGACGATAATGTCGAGATTATTCCCAACCCCAGGGTCCATCGACATCACCCGCCCAACCGACTTGCGGTCCTGCGGTTGGAGACTGTGGCCGATCTCGACCACGGCCTCCCAATCCTGCCCATGCAGCTTGCGATGCTGGACCGGCAGCGGACGGCGCAGCGAGGCCAAGCCGCCATCCGGCTTGCTCGCTAGGTCGGGTACGCCGCTGCTCCGTCGGCCCTCGGCATCGAGCATGGCGAAATACATGCGGTTGGTAACATCGATGTCGTCGGTGAACAGGAACACACGTTCCCCGATGATGCCCCGGCTCTTGCGTTCATCCGGCGCGTCGAGAAGCCGGGAAAGGAGCATCCCCGTCTGGATCGTCGTCGACAGAAGTGCGGTGCGCGACACCGGGTCGCCTCGCAGCGCGAGCAGGTACTCGGCGCCTTCCGCGATCATGTCGCTATTGGACGGGGCGATTTCGACCGACGCTTGTTCGTAAAGGCCGGTCAACTGCGCGAAGAAGCGCGCGCCGTCCTTGAGTGTGGCGGACAGACCGACAAAGCTGACATGCCGCCGGAGCAGCCGCCGCCAGCGGCGCAAGAGGAAGGCGACCTGCGCACCCGAACTGCCGGCATAGGTGTGAACCTCGTCCAGCAGCATCATCTCCACCGGCCGCTGCGCCCGCTCGCCGATCCCGAACAGATGCCGGAAACGGTCGTCCCCCATACGCTGGTTGAGCATTTCGGTGGTGGTGAAGAGGATGTCGGGCGCCTCCGTCTGAAGCCGCTCGCGGGTGAGGATGATTTCGTCGCTTTCGATGACGGCGGAGCATTCGAGGCATTCGAGCCGCTCATGCCGGGCGCGGCGGTCCGTCTCGCGCCACGCCATGTCGCCGTCGCAGTCCGGCGACGGACAGCGAAGATACTCGCAGACGAGACCGGCAGACGTTTGCCGCCAGCCGCTGCGCGCCTCATGCGCTTTCTCGGCCGATCGGGGCGTCGGACCGAAGAACGTGCCGATCAGGATCTTCCTGCGTCCGCGCGCCGCGAGCGACGCGTCGAGACGGCGCGCCTGGCCATAGACCTCGGCGAACTGATCCTTCAGCAGTTCGTTTCGCGGGTAGAGCGCGAGGACCTTGACCCACCGGTCGTCGACGGCATCGCGCTGGATGTGCGAGGCGACGCGCGACAGCGCGGGCAGGTAGAAGGCCAAGGTCTTGCCGCTGCCCGTGCCGGCGCTGACCAGCGTGGCCGTCGATTGCGAGCCCTCGAAGCTCCCCAAAATCCGCGCTGCTGCCGCGACCTGAAAGCCTGCCAGTGCAAATCGGGGCCCATAGCTGTCGATGAGCGCCGACAGGGCAGCCCGTGCGGCCTGATCGGGCGTCGCCGCCGCGATGCCGGCGAGCGCCGTTGCGGCGTCGATCTCGCGCCGCGGGTAGCGGCGGCGCCGCCAGATGAAGCGGAAGTCGGCGACGAGGGTTGGCGCGGTCCGCCAGCCGATCGGGCCGCGATGCTGAGGAAAGAGCTGGCGCAGCCGGAACAGGAGCCGCACGCCTTCCGCCATCCGCGACCGATATTGCGAGCCCGATTCCTCGCCGATGTCGAACAGCAGGGCACGATCGATCAGCGCGGCGATGACCTGACCGGCGTCCGCGAACGAAACCCCGGCGCCCAGTCTCGGATCGTCGAGCAGTGCATCGACTATGCCATACAGCTCGCCCGCCGAGACGTGACCGTCGACCAGACCCCATGTCAGGAGCCGGGCTTCACGTTGCTCGATCTTATCCAGCGCGGCGAGCAGCAGGGCTTCATCGGCTTCCATCTGCACTCCGCGGCACGATACGGTAGTTGTCGAACGCATCATTCTCGTTGAGCCATTCGAGGACCGCTTCGGTCAGCAGGTCGAGCTTCGCTCCCCCGCTCTGGATGGCCTCGAGGAAGCGCTTCACGTCGGCCGGAACGTCGAAGTCGAACGACTTCGCCGTCTCGGTCAGGCGTGCGGCCAGTGCCTTCACACGCTCGATCGCTGCATGGTCCGCAGGGAATTTGTCGAATTCGGCTCGGAACGCCTGGTGGAGCTGTTCATAGGTCTTGAACGCGGCATTGTTCGCCGGCGTGAAGGCGATGCGGCCTTTCACCAAGGCCGGAGCTTCGCCGGTGAACACGGTTTGCCGATATCCCTTCCAGGCCCGCACGACGGACGCGGAGACATCCGTGGAGGCCGCCTTGATCTCCTTGAGCAGATTGGCCCAACCGGTGCCCTTCTTGAGCGCGGCCGCCTTTCGTTCAGCGGTAAAGCGGCCGAGAAGCGCCGCGGCCCGTTTGCGCGCCGTCTCGAGGGAGGACGGCTCGGGCGTTTCGATGCCCGAACCGAGCAGCAGCGCACGCTGGTCGAGGGCGCGGCTGAGTTCGGCTGCGGGCAGCGCAAGGTCCGAGCGCAGGTCCTCGAGCAGCCCGGTCTCCTCGACATTCGCGCCAAGCCGGTCGAGCACAACCAGCCGTTCGCGAAGCGCCTTGGCGCGAGCAGGAAGCGAGGTGCTCATACGGCGGCCTCCGCTGCTACGTGCGGCGTTCTGCTCACGCCTTCGAGCAGGCTGGTGATCTCCGCGGCAACAGCGTTAGGGTCCGATTGGCCCCGAACCGACTCCTGCAGCGTGACGCGTGGCTCCGCCTGCGATACGATGTCGTTTGCGATAGTCAGAAACGACATGGTGCGCTGGATCAATCCGAGGTCGAGCGATCCAAGCGCATTGAGCAACTTGGGGATCTTCTCCCGATCCGCTTCGTCGACGATCGTTGCCGTCTTATCCACCAACTCGACGAAGCGGCTGGTCTGGAACTCTGTCAGGCGAATCTCGAACTCGCTGAGCTTGATCGCGACATTGGCAGGCCAGCAGTTGGTCTTCTGCAGCAGCGGGATGATTTCGCGTAGGTCAGCAACGAAAGCGCTCTTGTCGAAGCTCTCGTCGACATAATCCGCGATCTCGCTGCGGAAGGCACGAAGCTTGGCGATGACCGCCTGGAGCCTTCCCCAGATGCGCGCGTCGGTCATGGTCGGAATGAAGGTCCGCGCCTCGTCCGGCAATCCTTCCGGGAGCCCCGCCGGCGGATCTCCGGCAAGCACGTCGAGCAGCCGGGGGCTGTCAACCGCGAAGGGCTTGCTCCCGGCGCCCTGGAAGCTGGCGCTGCGATCGAGCAGCAGCTCCTGCAGGATCGTGCGCGTGCTCCGGCCATTGACCGACCCTGTCGCCTGGGCGCGAAGCTGATCCCAACCTTCTTCGAAGGCTTGCGTCTCAACCTGCGGCGGCGCCGCGAACAGCCCGCGCAGAAGCGGTTCGGCGCCAGCCGGCCGCACCGGAGGGGACAGCCCCACGATCCGCGATTGATTGAGCAGCGCACGGCCGATCACCGCTGTCTGCGCATTTGCTTCCGCAACGAGCATCGGGACCAACTGCGCGACCAGACGATCGACGATCGCAGCGCTCGCAACATAGTCGAGATCTGCCTCAGGATAATCCCAGCGATGACCGTTGAAGCCGAACCGCAGCGCACCGAGAAAGCCTTCGCGCAGCGTTCCGTCTTCGTCGTCGTGGCTATCGCAAACCACCAGGATGCGCCCGCCGACCGGATTGTTGCGCGCCCCGGCGATCGAGAGCCAGGTGGCCTTGATCTCCTGATCCGGAATGCGAAGCGCCGGCCAATTGATCGCGCCCTTCAGCATCGCCGCCAAGGCGCTTCGCAGCTCGCGCGCGTCAGCCTGAACCAATTCTGTGCCCGACGCCCAAGCATCCAGCTTCTTCGACCAGTCCGCGGCACGCGGATCCTGCTCTGCTCGTGCCGACGCAGGAGCAGGAGCCGCAGATGGCGGAGTCTCTCCGAGGGCCGGCGCTGCCGGCGAGGTGGGCGGACTGGGTGTCGGGACGAACGGCACATTGGCGAGTTCGGCCGGGGTCGGCAGCGAAAAGGTCGAGAAGATCGCCGGCGGCACATGGGCAAGCGCAGCCTTATCCGCCGCATTGCCGGCCCACACGGCCAGGGCGGAAGCCAGACGCCGCTTGACGGGCTCGGGCTGGCTTGCCTGCCGGACCAGCCCCGCGAGATACACGGTCGGGCGCAGCCCGTGGAATTCAGGCGGCGGGAAAGTTCCGCTGACGAACGTACCCCGCATGAGCAGCGGACGGCGAAGGATCTCGTTGATGACTCGGCGTGGGTTGAAGATGAGCCGGTTTGCTTCTGTCAGATGCCGCTGGACGAGTTGCTCGATCGCCAGACGGTTGAACGGAAACAGCGCATGTCCGCGCGCGGAGAAGCCAAAGGCGGTTAGCGCCTCGGCTTCTTCGTCGCTCTGCTCTTCGTCCTGCCAGGCCGGCAACCAGCCGGTGAGCCCGTCGTCGGCACCGCGGCGATCGAAGCGTTTGCGCAGGCCGTCTTCACCCCAGCGGGCCGCATTCAGATAGGCGCCGACCATTTCGATCACGGCACCCTTGATCTCGTCGTCGCTCTGCTCGCGGTGGCCGATCACCCAGACGCGTTGGGCCCGCGTCAGGATCGTGTCGCGCGAGGCGAGATAGCCATCGGTGAGCGCGAGCGCCGTGCGCATGGTGGCGCGCACCTTCTTGCCGTCATGGGTGCCTTCCTGCACGCAGACCTTGAGCAGCACATCCTGAATACCCGACAGCGCGGCAAAATCCTCGACGAGCAGCACCAGGTCCATATCGTCTTTGAGCAGGATCTCACGGATTCCCAGGATGATGTCCTGCAAGGTGATCCCACCGGTGCTCTGCTCGAGCTGGAAGACATTGCCGATCGCGGTGTCCATGATCGTGTTGAGCAGGTCGGCCGCGGCCTGGCGGCGGCGCACATCCTGGACCGCGAGTTGGGTCTGATAGTAGGTCTTTACCGGCAGCGCCGCTTCGTTGAGATCGATCGTGTCTGGTAGAAGCAGATCCTCGGCGAAGAATTGCGATTGGGTCTCGTCTCCCTCCGCGCCATCCTCCCGGCCCCGCAGAGCGCGCGCTACGACCCGGGCGAGGACGGTCTCGTCGAAATGGTCCTTGAGCGCCGCGTCCCCGAACAGCTTGGGCAGCATCTGGGCATGCCCGATCAGCGGTCGCAACTCCGCTGCCCGGTCCTTATGTTCGCGGGCCTCCAGCAGGAGCGACTCTGCTCGGCTCGCCAGCGCATTTTCGATCTGCGCGCGGAACAGCACCACGGCCTTGCGCTTGTCGACCTCAGCGACCGCGCGCGTCAGCTCTGATCGCGACTTTTCGAAGCGCGGATCGCCTTCCAGCGGTTCGAGGATGAGCTCGACAACGCGTCGGAGGCTCGCGCTCTTGGGAATACGGATGATGTGGAGACGCTCGCGCTTGGGCGAGCGCTGAAGCTGCGCGTCGAGCCAGCGAATGATGTGCGACTTGCCGACGCCCGAAGGGCCGGTGATCGGGAACAGCAGATATCCGCCCGGCACGTCGTCGGACAGAAAAGCATCGAGCAGTTCCTGCTCGCTTGCCTGGGCCTCAATGTTCGTACCGGCATTGCGCGTCGTGAGCGGGGCCGGCTGATGAACCGCCAGCAGGACCGACACATCCGCGGTTTCGGCCTCGTTCTTGATGCACGCGTTGACCTCGTCGGCCTCCGGCCAATATCTCTCGAGCATCAGCGCACCTTTCCCGTCTGCACGAGGGCGACATGCGACACGTCTTGCCAGATGCGCGCATTGCTGCCCGTGAGCGACACGACGCCTTCGGTGTCGCTTCTGCTCGAAAGCGTGATCAACCCCTCACGATCAAGGCGCTGGATCGCGCGCGACAGCGACGAGGAGACGAGGCCGGTACGCAGCCGGGGCCAGGCGCTCTCCTTCAATGCGGCCTCGACCTGGACCCGATAGGCGCCCCCGTCGAGGACCGGCAGCACCCCCGCCGCCCGCTCCACGAAAGCGGGAGCGGACAATTCCCGATTCGATCCGAATATCTCGGGGAGCGCCTCGCGCAGCGCCTGCGTCGGGTCGACGACCCACTGCATACCGTCGCGGGCGAACCCCAGATACAGCATCCAGGTCTTGAGGCCGTTCCAGCGCGTATTGTTCTGGGCGATCTTCTGCGCGCCGCTATCGACCAACTGCCGCCCCTCCAGTTCAGCTAGACGGTCTGAATTGACATCGAGCGTATAGACGTCCTGGGCGAGCATCCAGGCCACGCCGCGCGACAGGTCCGCGCTCTTGGCGCCCTCGCTCTCCCAGAAACGCGCGTTGTTTGCAGGCTGCAACGCCACCGTCCGCGCCACTTTCGGGAGTCGGGCTTCTGCCACGTCGGCATTCTTGCCGAGCGCAGAGCGGTACGGCTCGGCAATGATAACGGACCCGTCTTCCTCACCGAACAGACCCAGTTCGGTCCAGCGATTCAGCGTTCTCGTCAACTGGCTGGTATCGAAAGAGTCGGCGGCGCCGCCACATGCAAGGATCAGATCCTCGCGACTCTTTGGCCCGAAGCGGACGAGCGCGCGAACCAGCACGATCAGGACGTTGAAAAGCCCGTCGCTGGCTTGGTTGAGGATACTCACAGACGCGCTCCGAGCTTGAATTGATCGACCGCCAGCACATTGGAACCGGTGTCGGCTATGCGGCGCGCGAAGTTCCATGGATCCGGCGTCGAGGCCGATGCCATGATGACATGCAGCGGTCGCTTCATGATGAATAGATGTTTCGGCAGTGTCGCACCCGTCGCGTCCGTCCAGAGCGTCACCCGGGGAAGCTCGTAGGACGAGGGGCGAAGCACTTCTTCTTCGAGCGTCTGCAGCAACAGCACATGATCCTCGCTCTGCTTGTGCAAGGTCGACAGCGCCGGATTGCGCTGGCGAAATGCCGCGGAGGTCGCGATCTCGCGCACGCCGAACATCGCGACGAAATCGCGCAGCAGGCCGACGACCGCAGCATCGTCGACCGGATCGTCGACAGCCAGGATGATCGGCTCGTTCAAGTCGAGCTGCGGGAAACGGCCGGCAAAGAGGCCGAGGTCGAACCGGCCGACCTCCTCGATCCCGTAGGCGGGCGGCGCCGAATAGTCGGTGTCAGCCGTCCCCGCGCGGCGATGCACCGGACATCCCCCGCACGCTCGCGACACGATCACCGAGCGCCCCGGCGCGTTGCTGCGATAGAGCCGGTCGAGCAGCAACGAAACCTCGGTCGACCCGCTCAGCAGCTTGTCCAGCAGTTCACGGTTTTCGGTCGCCGCATCGAACGAACGCTGCCGTTCCTGACCGATCCGCGCGACGAACCGTTCGCGGCTAAGATGCCCCAACTCCGCTAGGCCGACGACGGTGCGTTGGAAATATTCCGACCAATGCTCATCGCTGCGGAGCTCGAACGCTGCTTCGCTCTCCTCCTCTTGCTGGGCGATGCGGGCCGGAGGCTGCGATTCAAGGCCAAGCATGCCGGCTCGCGCCATCATGATCAGCGTGCGCATGTTCCAGGACTGGTTGTAGTCAGACTGCCGCCGCAGCCGCGGAGGCACGACGGCCAGATCCACGTCGAGCAGCTGCCCGATCGTGTCGAGCTGCGTGCTGCGACCATACATGGTCGACCACCGCTCAAACGCGAGATCGTCGCTGATCAGGGTCGGCGACGCGATCTGATTCGCGGTCTCCAGATCTTGGCTCGAGTAGATCAGGAACGAGGTCGACGGACAGCCATCGCGCCCGCCGCGTCCCACTTCCTGGTAGAAGCGATCGAGCGTCTCGGGCACGGCGGCATGGATGACCGTGCGAACGTCGCGCTTGTCGATGCCCACTCCGAAAGCCGAGGTCGCGACGATCCCATCGAGGCGGTTTTCGGACCATTGGTCGATGATGCGACGTCGATCGGCATCGGCTGTCTCGCCGTGAAAGCAGTCGATCCGCGCGTAGCCCTTGCCGCGCAGCAATCTCACCCATCGCTTTGCGTCGCTGCGCTTAGTCACGTAGAGGATGAATGGCCGCGGCGCGTGGCTGAGGAGTTCGAGGACTTTCCGATCCTTCTCGTCGGGATTGTCTTCGCGGTGCACCCAATATTGCGGTTCCGGCCGAAGATGGACTGAGGCGACCATCTGGACCGTGCGCGCAGGCCCGAACAGTGCGTCGATCGTTTCCACCGTGTCGGGCGTCAGGGTCGCCGACATAAGGAGCGTCCTGAACCGCCGGCCGCCGGGGCACGCCGCGAGCAATCCGCGGCGCACGCCCGCCAGCATCTGAAAGGCGGGGCGGAACCCATCGCCCCATTGGCTCACCAGATGGGCTTCGTCGACGATAAGGTAGGAGATCAGCCCGGCGCGCGCCGCATCGTAAAGCGAGGGCAGCAGCGCGCCCGTCACCGCCTCTGGCGAACAATAGAGAATGCCTTGGCGGCCCTCACGGATGGCGGTCTTGATCGCGGCGCGCTCCTCCGCGCCGAGACCGGCATGCCAGGCAAGCGCGGGCACTTCGCGGCGGGGAAAGCGGCGCTTGAGCATCTGCTTCATTTGCCGCGCCTGGTCGAGCACCAGCGCGGTCGTCGGCACGACACAGAGCGACAGACCGCCTTCAAGGCCTCGCGCGAGCACCGGAGCCTGGGCGACGAAACTCTTGCCCGACCCGGTCGGCAGAGCGACCACCAAAGTCTCTCCGGGCGGCAGCAGAAACGCGCTGCGCACGGCTTCGCGCTGACCTGGAGACACATAGGTGTCGAAACCGCTCGCCTCGCCAAGAAACGGATCGATCGGCCGCTGCCAGTCGAGCCGCACATTCCGCTCGGCGAAGACATCCTCGAAGACCGGATTGTCGCTGTCCTCGAGCCAGGCCGCGCGCCACGGCCGCGCTTCGACCAGGAAATGTCCGTTCGCTTCGCTGTGCGCCCGAATGCCGAACACCGCCCAATCATCTCGGCTGGGCCAACCGGCGCCAGACGGAACGCGCAACTGCGCCTGCTGACCCGCGCGCAGCGACTGCCGGCGCAGCACGTGCCGGAAAAGCGCCATTGCGTCGGGTAGACTGTGCAGCCGTCCCGACGCCCGAGACGCGAGAAGAATCTGGGTCAGCCTGTCGAAAAGGCCATCGGCGGCTGGCGGCTCGGCCTCAAGCTTGGTGAGGTCGAGCAGAATGTCCTGCAGACTGCCCAAATCATGCACCGCCATTAGATGCCGCCCGAAATTCGGTCGGTCGCCGATCGGCTCGCCGATATGAAGATCGCGCCGATCGTATCGAGCCGCACACGCGGGGCGTTGATCCCGGCTCGCACCGCGGCGGCGAGCTGCTCCTCTAATGCAAGCTCGGCACTTTCCGCTTCGGTCGCACCGGCTCGGGCCCGGGCTCGCAATTGCCCGAGCCGCCCCTGATCGACGCGGGCCGCGCGCTGCTCTGCCTGGCCAAGGCTCGCGACCAGCTCGGGGTCGCCACGAAGCACCTCCTCTGCCGTCACACGCGCCTTTCCGCAAAGCTCTCCCCAATAGGCGAGCTCCGGCAGCTGCATTTGCAGCAGGCGCTGCCAACGCCGGACGTTCAAATTGAGATCGACGGCGCCGCTACGCTCCGGCTCGACACCATAGGGGCGACCCAAGCGCGCGAGCAGCGCCTCATCCTTCACCGGCGCCAGCTCGCGATCGAGCCAGATCGAGCGATAGAAGGGCGCAAGGGCCATGTCGCCGCGCCGACCGACTGCCGCCCGGGCCGCGCTCGTATCGCGCTCATTGGCCGCCAGCACCTCGTCCGCCGCCGCGGTATCGACCTCCAGGACGAAGTCGAAGCGAAAGAAGAATTCTGCGAGCGGGTCGCCGACATGGTCCGGCGCGAAGCGCCACATCGCGAAAGACCGCCCCCGATCATCGGCTTGCGTGAGCGCAGTCATGCCGCTGATCAAAGCGTCGCCGTAGCGGAGCAAACCAACGCCGTTGACGCGGGCCGCACGATTGAGCGCGGTGCGCCTGCGGAATGTGTAGGGGATGGTCCGGATCGCCCGCCCGAGCCTCGGCCCGGGCCGCAGATCGAGCGCCTCCGCACACTGCGTCATAAAGGCAGGTAACGGAATGAGCGTATGCCGGTTCGAGGTCGAATAGACGTAGCGGAACGGTGCCGCCATGCCCGCCGCCGCAACCGGGCCCGCCTCGTCCGCGCGGCCGAACTGCAGTGTCTGCTCGAGCCAGATCGCCGTATCGCTGGCGATCGACTGCCAATCCTCATCGAGTTCGGAAAGCTCATCGACCAGGTCGGTCGGAGGCGTGCCGAGCGCGTCGAGCGCGTCCTGTTGGTCGATCGATTTGATCTCGCGCTCGATGAGACCCTGCTCGCCGGCGCTGCTCTCGGTGAGATCGGCGAGGGCCTCGGCCCCGTCGGTGAAGAGCGCGCGCGCTATGTCGCGCACCGTCTGCTCGATCAGATATTGAAGACTCGCAACCGACCGGTCGAATACTCTGAGGGCGGTATCGAGATAGCCGACCCAGGCCATCTCCAGGGGGTCGTCCTCGCAGGCCAGCACCAGCGAGCGCACCGCCTCGCCCGATCCGTAGCGGTCCGCCCGTCCGAGCCGCTGCTCAATCCGGTTCGGATTGAGCGGCACGTCATAGTGGACGACCACCTTCTTCCCGCCCTGGAGGTTGAGGCCTTCCTCGGCGCGGCGATCGCAGACGAGCACCGGGTGATCGGCGGCTCCGGCGAACGCTGTCCACGCATCGTCCTGTGGATCGTGCCGATCGACCGTAATCCCGAACTCATCCCGGATACGCTTCGCGAGCGCATCCGCGGTCTTGGCGTCGGAGCAAAAGATCACGCACTGTGCGTGGCTGCGCACGAGGGACGCCAGCGCGCCGAGCAGCGCCTCCGCGCGGTCTTCGAACAGCCCGGCACGTCCTAGGCACCGATTGATCTCCGCAAAGCGTTCGGGATCGCCGATCATCGCCGCCTGGCGAGCCAGGAATCCGATCATCCCCGGGCCGGAACTCGGATATTGCGAAGCCCGGTCGAGCACCTGCCAGAAGGCGCGCACACGATCGCCCCAAAGTTTCTCCGAGCCTGCCGCGTCGAGCTTGATGGCCTCGTCGAACCGCCAGTCATCGATGGCCACGGTCAGCGCGGCACGATCTCTGCTGCGATATCGGACGATCTCGGCGCCGGCTCGGTCGGGCGTCAGCCCTCCGATACTCCGCCGTCGATGACGCAGAATGCGGCGATGCAGCCGGTAGACTTCGCTCAAATGGGCGTGGAGCCGTCCGATCGCCTCGATGAGGGCAGGATCGTCGGGCTCCGGCATCGTGTCGATGACGCCGCGCAGGTCGCTCGCATGCTCCTGCAGCAGTTCATCATCGGGGAAGAGAGCCGCCAACTGGTCGATCGTATAGTCCAGGTACATCGCATTTTCGGGCGTCAGGCCCGCGACGATCTCCGACAGCGCCTGGCGGCTCTCGACCTTGCGACGAAACGCATCCTCGCCGCCGAGCGGATAAGTGGCAGGGTCGAGCAAATGCAGCATTTCGAGGAAGCCGCGTTCATTGTGCAGGGCTGGCGTCGCCGACAAGAGCAAGACCCGGTCGATCGCCGGGGCCGCAGCCGCGACGTCTGCGTAAATCCCGCCGACGCCGCCCGCCTTTCGCTCGGTCAGATGGTGCGCTTCGTCGATGACCAGCATCGTCGCCTTTGGCAGGAGCGCGCGGATGCGGTCGTCGTCGTCGAGGGCGACCACATGGAGGTTGCGATCGAGGCAGCGCTCGAGGAAGAACTTGCCCGCAAGCTCGCTCCGCCACTGACCGACCAACGCCGCAGGCACGATCACGAGGACGCTGCATCTCTGCTGCGTGTCAAGGATACACTGACGGATCAGCACGCCGGCCTCGATCGTCTTGCCGAGGCCGACCTCGTCCGCGAGCAGATACCGCTGAACCGGATCCTGAAGGATGCGTCGCACCACCTCGATCTGGTGCGCCTCGAGTTCGACTGCCGACGCCAGGAGCGCCGACATGCCCATCGATGCTGCCCGCTGGCGCGTCTGCGAGCGGATGAAGGCGCTTCGTCCATCGGAGAAGCGCGGGCTCTCATTGATCCGGTTGGCGAGAAACGGTGTCGGATCCTCGATGGGGCGAGCCCAGCGCACGAACACGGCCTCGAGCTTCAGGTACTTCGCATTGCCATTCGGAAACTGGATGAGCTGGCTGTCGCCATGATCGTCGAGCAGCCGACCGATCTCCCACGCGCCGGCTGCCTCGTCGAAATGATAGACGCGGGTCTGCTCGGCGAGCGTTACCCGCTCGATCAGATCGTGTTCGATCTGATGGACGACCGGCTCGGAAGTCGGCGAATCGAAATACTCGACCGCGCAGAAAGACCCGCTTCGATCGATCTGCTTGCCAATTCCCAGCGATGCATACTGCCCCCCGGTCGACCGAACGAACACTGATCCCCCCGCTATTCGATCCTCTTATACCATCATCGTTGATGATTCATTTGCCCAATCGTCACCTGTCTGCAGCTGAAGCGAAGGCTTCCCAACCCTTTGATCGCAGCTCGCAGGCGGGGCAGCCACCGCAGCCATAGCCCCAGTCGTGCAGAATTTCGTGCTCGCCGCGATAGCAGGTGTGCGTACCCGTCCGAATCAGTTCGACGAGCGGCTGTCCGCCCAACCGGTCGGCCAGCGCCCATGTCTGAGCCTTGTCGAGCCACATCAGCGGCGTGTGCACGACGGCGCGGCTGCCCATTCCAAGGTTAAGTGTCACCTGCAGCGACTTGAGCGTGTCGTCGCGGCAATCCGGGTACCCAGAGAAATCAGTCTCGCACATACCCCCGACGAGGTGACGCAACTCCCGCCGGGACGCTAAGGCTGCGGCCATCGTGAAGAAAATCAGGTTGCGGCCTGGTACGAAGGTGTTGGGGAGTCCATCGGCTCGCAACGCGATTTCCGCATCGCGCGTCAGTGCCGTCTCACTGACTTGGCCGAGGATCGAGAGGTCAAGCATATGGTCGGGGCCGAGGCGGGCGCCCCATGCTTGATTGGTGGTGATCACGCCTTGTCGGAAGGCCTCGCGGCATTCAAGCTCGATCCTGTGGCGTTGACCATAATCAAAGCCAACGGTTTCGACCCAGCCGAACGTATCAAGCGCCCAGGCAAGACAGGTGGCGGAGTCCTGACCGCCGGAGAAGAGAACGAGGGCACGATCGTTGGTCATCATGTGGCGATCTCCTCTCCCCAGTAAGAACAGGTCTCACCGCTACTGTCCCGGTGGACGCTCACACGTGACAGGTTCGAGATGTTTGGCCTGAGGCGATCCCAGATCCAGCGGCAAAGATTTTCCATCGTGGCGGGCCCGAGGTCATTGATCTCGTCGAGGAAGCGGTGATCCAGCGCATTGCGAGCATCTTCCATCGACCACTCGAGCAGCCCGAGATCGACGATCATCCCGGTCGCGGGATCGGGCCGCCCGCGCACGGTGACCTCAGCGCGGTAGCTATGGCCATGGATGCGGCGGCTCGATTCGGTGTCGATCGACCGCTCCAGGGTGTGGGCGGCATCGAAACGAAATTGCTTGCTGAGCTCGAACATCAGCGGATTCCGATCATCTTGTGCGACTGGAGCGACAGGCGCCAGCGCGGGTTATCGGTACAATAGGTGATCGCCGCCCCGAGATTGGCGCCGGCGGTCGGCGAATCCATTGGCTGCAGGAAGAAATGCTCGAACGCGAGATGCTCGAAACGCTCGGGCGGGGCCTTCTCCTGCGGATAGACGAGCTTGAGTTCATTGCCCGCGAGGAGCACCAACTCGGCGTCGGCCTTGGGGCTGACGCAGATCCAGTCGAGCCCGCGGGGTGCGAGCAGCGTGCCATTGGTCTCGATGGCGATCGAGAAATCGCGCGCGCGTAACTCGTCAACCAGATCCTGGTCGACCTGGAGCAGCGGCTCGCCGCCAGTCAGCACGACATAGCGATTGGGCTGAGCGCCAGCCCATTCGGCCTCGATTGCGTTGGCCAGAGCCTGGGCGTCGGCGAAGCGGCCGCCGCCGCTGCCGTCCATTCCTACAAAGTCGGTATCGCAGAACGTGCAGCGCGATGTGGCGCGGTCGCCCTCTCGGCCCGACCACAGATTGCAGCCGGCGAACCGGCAGAACACCGCGGCACGCCCCATCTGGGCTCCTTCGCCCTGCAGCGTCTTGAAGATCTCCTTGACCGCGTAGCTCATGATGGACCGACTGTCGGCTCAAGCAGCGGTGCTGGTGCACGCTTGGCCTTTTTGCGTAGATCCGCCTTCAGGATGCCGACCAGATAATGTTTGAGCAGCGCGACATCGCGGTTGACGTTCTGCAAGCCGTTCCACCGCCGGATCTCGCCGTCCATATGCCACTCGCCCGCGGTCCAGGCGGTCTTGTCCTTGAGGCACTCCATACCGCTTCTGAAGTCCTCGACCGTCCGCGCCTCGCCGCGTTCGGCGAGCACCTCCATGACATCACCCATCGCTTGGATGCCGGCGCCGTGCAGCAGGCGCGACGTGTGGGGCTTCTGGCCATGCCACGCCTCTGGCCAGACCTTCTTCACCGCCTCGAAGAAGTTCGACATCAGCCGAACGCAGCGTTCTTCACCTTTCGCGCCTCGGATCAGCTCGCGCATGACACCGTTGCTGAGCGATTCCATGATGATCTTCTGCATCACCGTGTCAGCGATGATACCCTCCGGACAGGTGTGCTGCTTAATGTAGCCCTTAAGCGCGGTGTTCTCGAAGTTAAGCCGAGCGGTCAGATCCGATGCGACCGAGCGCCGACTGAGCCGCGGCGGCAGATTGTCGACAGTAGGCAACAGCTCGTAGATCAGCGACTTGGGCAGCGGCTTGGTGTTGTTGATCAGCACGAACTGCCGGCGCAGTTCCGCCTCATCGCGGCAGATCAGCGCCGAGACAAAGACCTGAAAGTCGCGGCCGAGGTCGGTGAGCGCCGACAGGCGCTGCTGCCCGTCCACCACGAGCCCCGGAACCCCGCTGCTCATATCGATCGCCAATTGCACTGCGCCGTTGCCGAGGTCCTTGACTGTGACGCGGTCAGTGAAGGCGACGACGATCGGATTGGGGAGCACCGCGTCAGGCTTTTCCAGATAGTCACGGATCTCGCGGATATGAGCGGCCACCTGAGGCCGTTGGAACCCGCTGAGTTCGCCCTGCGCGTCGCGCCCAATCCGGTCGATCGCCGCAAAGCGCAGCACGTCCGCAGCTTTCGCAGCGAAGCTGAGCACGGTGTGCTCACTGCTCTGCTGTGCACAGACGGCGAGGTAGGTTATCACTTGGTTCAACGGCACGCTTCAAATCCAGTCGTTCGATATGATCTTGATAAACCGCGAGATTGTGGATCCCGCGGCGCTTATTGCGATTGCTCCCGCGGAAGATGATCACATCGATCGCGGCATCCTGGCAGATTTTGCAGGGGCATTGCTTCCACGGCCGCTCCGCCAAAGTTGCACGATAGCGCTCGGCTAGACGCGCCAACGCGGAGCTCGCAGCGCAGTCCTCATACGGCTTTTCCTCAACCAGCGGTGCGCTGTAGACAAGGACATTGTGCAGGGTTTCCTCGAGGTCCGCGGCGCCCCGATCAAATGCGCGCAGCGAACTCAGCGCCAGCGCCTCGAGCCGCACCAATTCCTCGGCCCGGAACACGCCCTTCTTGACCGCCCGCTGCAACTTGGGATTCTCGATCGCCTGCGGCACCCGGATCGAGGTGAAGTAGCGCAGCGCTAGCCCATCGCCTGGAAGATAGTAGTTCTGCTTTGCGTCCTTGAACGCGCGGATCAGGGGCGAGGTCGTATCGAAGCTGGAAATGTCGTAGCCATGGAAACTGTCGATATCGTCGGCCTTGGCGAAGCCGAGAATGTGCAGCCGGGTCGATGCCGGCACCGCGGCGCGAATCGCTTCCAGGCACAGCTTGATCTCGGGCGACTTGAGCGGAACCATGCCGCCGAGCGCTAGATAGTCATAACCCATGGCGACGAGCCGGCGCGCCGCGTCCGCCATACTGCCGGGCGACCAGCCCTGGATTACACCCAGCGGGGTGAACCTCGCGTCCAACGCTTTCGCCTCGCGCAGGAAATCTTCGGCATTCTCCAGTGTGATGTCGAAGCGCTGCCGGGCATCGGCCGATCCGCCGGCCAAGCATGTGAGGCCGGGGTCGAAATCGAAGATGATGTGGTCGACCGACGCGCCGTGGGTGAAGCCGCATTCGTCATAGAATCCGGCCATCTCGGCCGGCGTGTAGGGCGGCTTCTCGTCCTGGACATAGGTGAAGGCGCCGCAGTCGCCGAAGATTGCGAGGTGCTCAAACTGCGGCTTATCGAGTCGCAGGAACTTGCGGACTCCGACGAGGTGAAAGCGGCGCGCTTGGCTAGCTGTATATTTGCCCTTCACGCGATGGTCACCGACGATGCCACGCGAGACGAGTACGCCGTCGTAGGGCGCGTAACCCAAAATCTCGTGCGGGTACGCGTCGTCCCAATAGGGCTGGCGCTCGGCCGGGCTCCGGTCTGCGATGAAGTCGAAGTTCGGATCGACATAGTCGAGGCTGTCGGCAAAGATGAACTTCATGACGCGCCTTTTGCGAGATCGCGCTCGAGGTGCATCAGATGATCGCTCAGCTTGGCGATATGCTGGGGCGTCGATTGGACCGCATTCCAGTCCAGCCCTAGCGCTTCCCACCTTCCCTCGGTCCAAGCGCAATGCGGCGCGAGGCGCTTGAGGGTCGCGCGAACCGCCGCAACGCGGTCGGGCGCGCCATCGGTCCGCAACATGATTGGATCCATCAGCGCGCCCATGGCGCGGATGCCGGCACTGTGCATCAACCGGCTATCGCTCGTCGATCGCCCCCACGCCTTACGGAAGGTGTCGCGAACCGCCGTCCAATAGATCAGCAGCGCGTCGTACATTGCTTCGGTATCGTTGCCGTCGCCATTGCGCCGGAATTGGCCAAGGGCACCGATCGGGGTTTTGAGGCTGTTTTTCATCGCGTCGATCAGCGCGCTGTCGGTGACGATGCCTGCCTTGTCCTTGGTGTCGGACTCGCGTTTGATCAACCCGCAGAACGGCGAATTGGGATCGACGTTGAGCGCTTCGCACAGCGCGCTCGGCAGTTGTCGCGCGGCCAGGTCGCGCGGCAGCAGCACGGTGACCTCGGGTAGAAGTTCGTTTATCAGCCGCGTCGGCAAGGGCTTCGCCTTGTTGACAAGGATGAACTGCTCTCGCTGGGTCTCGAGCTTGTCGGAGACGAAACCGATGACCGGCACCGCGATCGTCTTATCCTTGGCGTCAGCCAGTGCGAGCGAGCGTTGCTGCCCGTCAACGATCCAGGCTGCGCGACGCCCCTCGGGATAGATCGGAATCTTGAGCGTTCCGGCGTCGCCGACCTCGCTCATATTCCCCGGCGACCGCCCGCGCGCCGAAGCGAATTCAATCTCTTCCCCCATGGCGAGGATGATCGCGTTCGGAAACAGAACCGGACCGCTGTCAAGAAAGGCGGTGATTTGTTTGACATGGTCCCGGATCTCGCGGCGCTGAAAGCCCTTCAGTTCATTCTCGTCGCGACGGATGCGGCTAATGTCGGCGATCCGAGTGATGTCTGATCCGTGCAGGAAAAAGGCGTAGACACCGATACCGCCCTGGATCGCCTTGACCGCGCGCACCTTGAGATATTCGCGGGTGCTCACGACTCCGCGCGCCTGACTTCATGCTTCAGATTCTTGAAGCGTGTTTGCTCGCACGCGATCAGCAAATCGTCGCGGAAGAAACGCAGCGTCGGACCGCGAGGATCGCTGCCATGCCAATGCTCGGCAATCAGACGGCGCATGGTCGCATCGTCATGGCGAACCCGCGCTACGCGTTCGGGAAAGCGCCAGCCATCCAGCGCCGCGGCGACCGCATGGGCATGCCCGGCCGGACTGCGGCCGTCATCGGGCACGATGATATGCTGGGCAAAATGGCGCATCGCCCGAGCCGCGAAATCGCCGCGGGTTCCTTGGAGCGGGCTATCATCACCCTCGAGCCGGTCGTCATAAGGCATGACCGCATCGGCCAGTTCGGGACGGATGCGGGAAGCGGGTGCGCGCGTGAAGATACGCAGCCGCACGCGCTGTTGGGGCGCAAGCTCGGCCAATTCGGCGCTGACCATGGAGATATAGCTCTCGGACAAGGCGACCAGGACGAGTCCGGGCGCTCGCGCCAGCGCCGCGCTGAGCCTGGTCGAGAACGGCGAGAACTGGGACAATAGTTTCCACCACGCCGGCAGTTCGAACGGTTCGCTGGCGCGCGCGAGGATGCTGTCGTCCACTCCGGCGACTATGGTGCAGGCATAGGAAGGTATTTTTTCGCCGGCTTCAACCAAACCCAATCCCGCGGAGACGATGAACATTGGCGCCTCGAGGGTGCTGGCAGCGAGACGTGCCTCCTGGAAGCTGCGTCCCGCATAGATATCGGATGCCGGGTAGCGAGGGCCTCCTGCCCTGATTCTTGCGCCCCAGATACTGGCCAGATCGGCTAGGCTGGCCTGCGGTAGCGAGCAGGCGCGCAGCGCGTCAGAAACCGGCTTGAGCTTACGATTTGTACAGGTTGTGATCACCAGCGTCACAAAATGCTATCCCCCTGCCAATCTAGAATGAGGCATTTACCCTACGCCAGCGGCAACGCGCTTGCTACATTTAATGTAAAAAATCAGTCGACAATCTTGCTTATTAAATGCGGCGACCCGACAGCATTTACAGTCACGAGATCTCTGGCCCGCCACGCGATCGACCGAAGTGCCAGTTGATCCCGTCGGCGCGCATGACCCCGCCGACGTGCTTGCCAAGTTGCTTTTCGAGAGCCGGGCGCCACGGTACCATCGTGAATTCGCGGCTCTTCTCGACCAATGCGAATCGGCCGCTGGCAAGATCGACGCGCCGAGCAAGTCGGCCCTCAACCGTGTCTCCTGGCCGAGCTTCCGCAAACGGCTTCGCCAGTTCTCCGGAAATCTCCTCGGCAACGCGCAGCAACTCTCGCCGCTGCAGGGCCGCGAGTGCGCTCGGCTGAATCTTCGCGATATTGCCGTGCCCTTCGGCGAGTTGCTGCTCGACCAGCCACTGACGCCGGACCATAAGTGCCGACCGCACCTCGCGTCCGAACCCGATATCTCGTAGCGGCACGGGATGGTCCGACGCCAGCTCGCGATCCAGCCAGGTTGCGGCATCGGCTTGGCCGAGTTGTTCAATTGGTACGAGCGACAACGTCTCGATCTCTACTGGGCGGTCGCGCACCTGGCGCGCCTCATAAGTCCCAGCCCGCTCGATATGATCCGCGGTGATGATCCAACTGCCATCCGGCTGGTGGTCGACGCCGGCTCCAGAACGACGCATCGCCTCAAGGCGCCGTACGTGCGTCTCCGCGAAGCCTTCAGTCGCCGACGGGTCATGGCGGAGATGCAGGTCGATCGAGTAGCGGCCGCCGTTCGCCGCAGCGACCTCGGCAATGGTACGATCCACGGGGCGGGGTTCGGCATTCCGTGCCACGACGCGCACGATCGAACCCTGGGGTGTCGCCTCCGTCGCGCCGCCGCTCCCGACGTCAACATAGTGCACCCGGCCATCGACGCCATCGACCATCATGTAATGGCGGTCGCGATGCTCGTCGGAAAAGCCTCGGTTGATCAGCCGCCCGACGATCGGTTCGGGCAGCTCGGTTGCGACCACCTGCTCGACCCCGGCGCGGTCGAGCCGGCGCGCGGTCAGCTCGCGCTGCATAAGGCGGATGATGTCGCCGCGCTCTCCCATCCGGCGGAGCGTTTCCTGGAGCCCTTCGGCGAGGCGATAACGACCGCCACCGATGTCCTCGGCGAGGTCCATCGCCTTCAGCTTGCGCAGCCGGCCCGCCGAGACCGATTGCTGGAAGGGATCGTTGTCGGTCGCCGCTACGGTGCGATCGGCATCCATCCGCCTGAGCAGCCGCCGATCGATCGCGGTCAGACGTTCCTGGTCGACATCATGGCGTAGGCGCGCCTCGATCTCGCGATCGGTTCGCGGTCCCAAGTCGAGCGTCACCATCTCGGACGCGCGCTCGCGCAGGCCATACGAAATATACTCGCGGGCGATGATGAGATTGTCGCCGCGATCGTCGACCCCACGCAGGACGATATGGGTGTGCGGCCGCTCGGTGTTGAAGTGGTCGACTGCGACCCAGTCGAGCTTCGTCCCCAGGTCCTGCTCGACCTGCGTCATCAGGCGGCGGATATACGGCTTGAGATCAGGATATGCGGCACCGTCCTCGGCCGATACGATGAAGCGGAACTGGTGGCGGTCATGGGCGGTGCGCTGGAGGAAATCATCGCTGTCGGCGCGGTCGGTGTTGGGACCATAGAGTTCCCCCGGCAGCCCCTCGCGCGTGACTCCGTCGCGTTGGATGTAGCGCATGTGCGCGCGGGCAGCCTGACCGGCCTTGCCCTGCAGTCGGATCAGGCTGACTTTCACCACCGCCCGTCGCCCGCGAAATCCGGCAAGCCGATCACGGCTGGAAAGCAACCGTCCCATGCTCGCACCGCGTCCGATCCTGCTGCCGTCGAAGCGGCGCGATCGCACCCCGGTCCTGGTGCCCGCGAGACGCGCCGCCTTGAGAATGCGCCCGCCATATTTGACGGTGCGCTTGCCCTCCTTGCCGCGCTTCCTGCCGAGTTCGGGCGTAAAGTCGTCGTCAGGCATCGCAAGTCGTCCGAGTCTCGCGATTTGGGGTGAAAAACGGGAGATTTCCGACAATCCTGCTCCGATTGTCTCGCGCTACCGCCCGACTGTCTCTCAAAAAAAGGATGTGCAGACAGAGACTTACGCAGCGTTCGGAGACGCTGCCTTTATCTTGTTTCCCCTCTCTTCCTTCCTCCCCACCTTCACGGCTCGAAAAAGGGGGAGAGACGCCGCCGAACCGACGCCGCCTCTTCCTATGAAATGGGCTGCGATCAGTGCGCATGGAGCATCGCATCCCGCGCCAGAACCGGCGACCGAAACTGCCGGCACCCCATCATCCCGTGTGCCCGGCCATCGCCATCCACGAGCATAGTGGCACAGAACCACTTCCCGTCGAGCCGTCCGAGACAGGCTATCCGATCGAGTTCGACATCCTCGTCATCGATGCTTTCATAAGCGCCGAGCCAGCGCTCCTCGACCCGTGCCTCCCATCGAAAATCCACTTCCTCAGCCTCGAGAAACCGCCCTGCCAGCGCCTCCCCGACACCGCGCCCGAACTCCAGTTCAAGCCCCGTGACCAGCGCTTCGGCATCGAGAAGGTGAGGTCGATGCCGGCGCGGTGGATGCCTTCGCGCCCCACGCGCGAGCCGTCGGGAAGCCTGCCCTGCAGCAGCGCCTCGAACGTCTTGGGGTCGATCCTGCCGGAAAGGCCAAGCGCCTCGGCGCCCTTGCCGAACCACTCGCCCTGGCCCTGTTCGCGGGTGTAATAGTTGTCGGCGGCGAAGTAGCTGGCGGCTCCGCCGGCCGAACGGACAGATGCGACGGACAGCATCGGTCATTCCTCCTTCTTGGGGCGGCGGCGGACTTGTCCCGGCTGCACGCGCGGGGGTGTCGGCGGCGCGTCTGGCGGGTCGACATCCGGCGGCAACTTCGCCTTGGGCTTGCGCTTGCGGGGGACCGCGGTTGGCAGAGCCGGAGCATCTGCGGGTGGTGCTTCCATGTTCGATGGCACGCCGCATTCCGCCTCGGCCGGCACCTCGTCCACGGGCTCGGGTTCGAACCGATTGAGCGGCGGCGGGGGAACCTCGCGCAGCGAAATGTCGTCCGCCGGAAGCGCAAATCCGGACTGTGGAATCGGCGCCGGCTGCGGTCGGGAGTCGCGCCAAAGCTCCCATGCCGTGCAGCCGGTGAACCAGATGATGGGCGGCGCCGCGACGAACAGAACAGCGGCAATGACGCCCCGCTCGATCTGCCACAGCACCGCCCGCCAGCATTCGATAAAAAGGTCGGCATGGGCGATCGTATGGCGGAAGAGATCGTGCGTCTCGCCGCCGATGGAAATCGGCACGATCGCGTTCGGATCACCGCCCAGTGTGAGCCTCAACCATGCCGCGGCATGGGCAAGGCCGAGGTCCATCATGCCCGGATAGAGATGTGTGATCAGCTGATGCCGGATCGATAGATAAAGCACCAGCAGGACCACCAGCACCGCGAGCTTCGGACCTAGCAGGCGAGTGAGATAGAGGTCCGGTTTGCGGGTAGTCCGGAAAGGGTCCGCGTGATCAATCATCGCGCCCGCCTTCCTCGAAGACCTCGCGGTGCCATTCGGCGACGACGCGGTCGCGCAGGCGCGGGTCCTGCGCGGCGAGCAGCGCGTTCACCGCCCGCACCAGGAACACGATATTGCGTTCCAGATCGCCGGGATCGAGCAGCGAGGAGGCCTCGATCTCGGTCACGACCAGGCGCCGCAGCAGGCCGGTCACGGTCATGTGTCGGCTGCGGGCGAGCGCGCCGAAGGCGGCGAAGATTTCCGGGGTTACATAGCAGGCCAGATGGTAGCGGCGCGACATGTGGGCATTCTCCGTCCCCTCCAGGTCACCCCTCTTCGATATGAGAACATATATGGAACATCGAGGCCGGGCAAGCCGGAAAACCCCCGCCGCGCCAACAGGTTGGAAGCGCGGTCACCACTGGTGACCACGGTGACCGCGGGTCACAATTGGCGAATTCGGGTGCTCGGCAGTTTTACTCGATAATTCAGCAATATAACTTCGAAAATCCCTCCCGTTGAGGGGTAAGGTGTGCTCTCCATCCCCATTCGCCATCCCTCGTTCCGGCCTTTCCGCCGGGCCGTGAAAAACGAACATGGAAACAAGGTCCGGCCGGACCTTTCCGCCTGAGCGGCTGGGAGCGATCGATGGGAGGATTCGCTGTTGGGCTGAGCAGCGAACAAGGAAAAGGCCCTGAAGGCATGTGCCTTCAGGGCCGGGAGGATTCAAAGCTGCGAGGGTTGCGGCGCTACTTCGAGCGCCGCTTCTTCGGTTCGCCTGCGGCGGCTTCCTTCGCCTTGGCGAGGAAGTCGACCTGCTCGGCGATGATCTCGCAGCCGTAGCGGGCCTGGCCTTCGCTGTCGGTCCAGCGGCTGTAGTGGATGCGCCCGGTGACCATGATCATCGCGCCCTTGGCGACGTGCTCGGCGACGCTCTTGCCGACGCCGTTGAAGCAGGTGATCCGGTGCCATTCGGTCTCGCTCTGGCGGTTGCCGTCGACGTCCTTGTAGCTGCGCGTCGTGGCCAGCGAGACACTGGTGATCGAGGTTCCGGACTGGGTCTCGCGCACCTCGGGAGTGTTGCCGACGAAGCCGACGAGGGTGACGGTGTTCTTCATGATGCTGTCCTTTCGAAGCTGTTCAGTCGTCCAAGGGACCATCCCTTTGACTGAGCCCCGAAGAGGCCGGACGTGGACAGGACTGCACCGAGCGAAGGCGAGGGAAACCCCGCTCGAAGGGGTGGCGCGGGCAGGCATGCGCAGCATGACAACACGGCCCTGAAGACGCGCGGGTTGCAGCGCCTGGCGGCGTTCGGACAGGGGCGGATCAGGTCATGGAAAGGGATGATTTCTTGGGCGGATCAGGTCTCGGCCGGCAGAGTCGAACCCCTGAGCCCTTCTTGGCCGATGGTCGGCAGACGTCACCGCTCGCTACACTTCGGACTCGGGAAGAACTCGCGGCACCGCAGATCGTGGAGCCGATGCTAGGCGCAAGTCGGAGTACGACTCTACACGGTATCCGGATTGCTCCGATTGCCAATAATCAATAGCCTCGCTGTCGGGATCGATACGGTGCAGCGGGGTGACGCCAGCGCTGGTAGGACTATGAGGTCTGGAGGGGGCACAACGATGAAGACAGTCCGCGAAGGTACGGCAGGCAAAGCAAGGTTGCGTCTTGTACAGTCTGCGGCCGGCTTCACGGGCGTGGTCATCGAAGGTGGCAAGACGACCTTCCAGGTGAGCGGACCCGAAGCCGACACGGTCTGGACGGAGCTGCAGGACCAGCTTGTTCGCGATGAACCAAACTGGTTCGGCTATGCAGGCGCACGGGCGCGTTTCCTCCACTGGTTCGATGGCGGCTTTAACTCGCCAAACTACCTCGGCCCTCAGGGCGAACGCGGATACAAGCTTGCCGCCAAGCAGCGGCTCGAAGCCATGACGCCCGTGGAAGAGGCGGCGACGGGCTCGGGCCACGGTGAGGCGGTACTTTCTGCCTTTCGCGCAACCAATCTGCTCTACCCCGTAGAGATGACGCGGCTGCAAGGCTTGCTGCGGGGTTCCGACGCGGATGCCTTCGTGCGCGCCGCAGCGCGTTTCGCGCTCGGTGAGGGCAAGTCCGCATTGCGCGCGATGGAAACGCTGCTCCGTCCGCACGACAATGCGAAATGGGCTGTGGTCACATACCTGCCGTTCCTTTGGCGGCCCGCGACGCACATTTTCCTGAAGCCGGAGGTCACCAAGGATTTCGCGGCTCGGGTGCAGCACAAACTCGAGCGAAGCTACTCTGCGGAACTCGACTATGGCGTGTACGAGGACCTGCTCGATCTGGCCGGCCAAATTCGCGCTTCCATGGCCGACCTTGGACCGCGCGACATGATTGACATTCAAAGCCTGCTCTGGGTGGTCGGCGGATATCGGGAAGGGCGCGAAGCCGTTCGGCAATAGCCGTTCGCGTTCGTGAGGGACGGGGCACATGCAGATCAGCACAATTCTTGATTACATCGACAACGGCCATATGGCCCTGCCGGAGTTCCAGCGCGGTTATGTCTGGAGCCGCGACCAGGTGCGTGGGCTATTCGGATCGCTTTACCGCCGGCACCCGGTCGGCGGACTGTTGGTGTGGGCTACCCAATCGGAAGAAGCGATTCACCGGGGCGACCAGCAGCTGGCGCCTGGCGTCGTCAAGCTGCTGCTGGACGGACAGCAACGCATGACTTCGCTCTACGGCGTGATCCGCGGCGCAGCGCCGAAGTTCTTCGACGGGAACGAGCAGGCGTTCACCGGCCTGCATTTTCACATCGGCAACGAGGAGTTCCAGTTCTATCAGCCCATCGCGATGCGCGACGATCCGCTGTGGATCGACGTCAGCAAGCTCTTCGCCAACGGCAACGAGGGGCTCGGCAAGCTGGTCGCGGAAATCGCCACCCGGCCGGAGCACGCGGCGCTGGTGGGCGAGTATGCGGGCCGGCTCAACAGGCTGCTCGGCATCCGCGATATCGGGCTTCATATCGAGGAGATCACCGGCCCCGACATGACGCTCGACGTCGTCGTTGACATCTTCAACAAAGTGAACAGCGGCGGGACCAAGCTATCCAAGGGCGACCTCGCATTGGCCAAGATCTGCGCAAGCTGGCCCGATGCGCGCGCGCAGATGAAGCAGCTGCTCGATGGCTGGAAAGCCCATCGATACGACTTCTCGCTCGACTGGCTGCTACGCTCGGTGAATACTGTTCTGACGGGCGAGGCGAAATTCCTCCATCTTCACGATAAGCCGGCGGCCGAGGTCAGCGATGCGCTGAAGCGCGCGGGCAAGCACATCGATACCAGCCTCAACTACATCGCCGGGCGGCTGGGGCTGGACCATGACCGTGTCTTGTTCGGCCGCGGCGCCATCTCGGTGATGAGCCGTTACCTTGATATGCGTGGCGGGCAGCTTGACGCGGCGGAGCGCGATAAGCTGCTGTTCTGGTATGCCCAGGCGGCGATGTGGGGCCGGTTCTCGGGATCAGTCGAGAGCTTCATCGACGTCGATCTGGAGGCGCTGGAGGGACCGGACGGCGGGCTCGACAATTTGATCGAGGTGCTGCGGTTGTGGCGCGGCGGCTTGCGCGTGGAGCCGGCGCACTTTGACTCGTGGAGTGTGGGCGCGCGCTTCTATCCCATTCTCTACATGTTGACGCGGGTGAGGGGCGCGCGCGACTGGGGGTCGGGGCTGGAGCTCAAGGCGGAGCTGCTGGGCAAGATGAGCAGCCTGGAGGTGCATCACATCTTCCCGAAGGCGCAACTCTACAAGGCGAACGTCGGACGCGCGAAGGTCAACGCGCTCGCCAATTTCTGCTTCCTCACCAAGGGCACCAACTTGGAGATCTCCGACACCCGACCAGAGGTCTATTTCCCGGAGATCGAGAAGCGTCATCCAGGCGCGCTGGCCTCGCAATGGGTGCCGATGGACGAGGATCTGTGGCGGATCGAGAACTTCGATCGGTTCCTCGAGGCCCGCCGGAAGCTGCTCGCCGACGAGGCAAATCGGGTGTTCAAGGAATTGCTGAACGGCGATGAACGCTGGTTGGCGGCGATGGGGCCGGCGACTCCAAGCGTACCCGGTTCATCGGCGGGGCATGTGCTTGGCGGCGTCTCGAGCGACGAGGAAGAAGAGGCGCTGTATGAGCTCAATGATTGGCTGGACGCGCAGGGCTTGTCGCGCGGTCAGGTATCATTCGAGTTGGTCGATCCCGACACTGGCGAACAGCGCGCGCTGCTGGACCTGGCGTGGCCCGAGGGGGTCCAGGCGGAGCTGACCGAGCGCGTTGCGCTCCTGCTGGGCGAGAGCGCTGAACTTCTCGCCGTCGCGAACGCCGCAGACTACCGTTGCTTCGTTTCCGTGGAGCAGTTCAAAGAATATGTGCGCCGCGAGATACTGGGTGCTGCCAATGGATCGATCAGTTTCGTCGAACAGCTTGAAGCGGCCCAGTGATCGGCAAAACGGAAGCCTGAAGATTCCTTAGCGGGCATGCGCCACTTATGGTGGGCGTGGTCTGTAAGCCGAAGAGCTACAGACCGCAGAGAGCGGGAGACCAGCTCAGGCGTATCCTGTCTAACATGGCGCCGACATCTAACAGTGATGATGTTAGATTGGCCGCACAGGTTTGTCGCGCGATCTGGCGAAGGCCCAGTTCGCCTTCGGGGTTTCCCTAGGAATGATCAGTCCGGAGAGGAGCTTCCCTGGGGATGCCTCGGAAGGCAGCCACTTGACGCTCCCTCGAAACAAAATAAGAACGTAGCTGCCTTTCGCAGCGCGAACCAGACCGCCGGTTTAGGAAATGGTGATGGTTCAGTCGCTTTCCGCAAAACCCGCACCGCAAAGCGGTCTTTCACCGCGCCGCCTGATACGGCTACGCGAGGTGCTACATCGAACGGGGCTGTCCCGTTCCACCATCTATCGCCGGATCGAGCTCGGGCAGTTCCCCAAGCCCTATCCGCTCGGCGGCAGGATTGTCGCTTGGGCGGAGAGCGAAGTTGACCGGTGGATCGCAGAGAAGGTCGGCGAATAGTTGAAGCAGCGGCGTTCCAGCCGCCAAGTGACCGGCCTCCCGACGCGCAGCTCGTCGATCTCACTGCGCCAAGGCAAACAGCCTGGCACACCTGGCCGCATGTTCGCTCAGGCGGTCGACCAGCCGATCGACAATGCCATGCGTCATGCCGGTTTCGCGCATCTGTCGCCGGACGCCGTCCGCGGCTGCGGGCAACGCCTCGGCCATGGCGAGAACACGCTCGGATACCGCATTCTGCTTCAACCCCAGTTCGTCGGCGAGTTTCTCCCAGTCGCGGGCGGAGATGTCGCGAAGCCGGTATTTTCCTCCCAGCTTCATGGCGAGTTTGGCGCGCATCGGGTCGAAATCTTTGTAAGGCAAAATACTCGCAACGTCGTAGAATGGCGCCAGGCGGACGCGGCCGGCGGCGCCGATCAGGATGGAATAGTTCTTCGCATGGGCATCGGTGCCACCGATCAGCCAGTTGAGCGCCACGACATCGATGAAGACTTGGACATCCTCGCCCGGCGCACCCGAATTCTCCCTCAGCAGGTCAACGATTTGCGCAACGCCGGGACCGCCTTCATTTTCGTATTTGTGCGTCGGCGGTACGCCCAACGCCTGGCACATGTCCTCCTGATGAATGCGGATGACACCGCCCTCGGTCGCCTGCCGATCATAGCGATCAACGACGAACACCACTTCGTCTTCGAAACGCATGACGGTCGAGGTTGCCACGGGGAGGCCGAGTGCGCGTGCAACCGCCAAGCAGAAATGCTCGTTCTCCGCATGCCCGTCGAAATCGGCGCTCGGCGGCTTCAGGATATGGGTCGTCGGAGTGCGCCCGGACGGTACGCCCCATTGACCATTCTGAAGGAGAAGCGCCGTTTTCGGCTGGGCGCCGGCCAAGCTGAACTGTCCGGTGTCGGCTGGCAGGCGCCAGGCCGATTGGTCCTCGCGGAGCTGCCGGATGCGGGCTGCGATTTCCGCTTCTTCGAGCCAGGCGATATCGCCGCCTTCGCTGTCGATAACGGCGTCGAGACGCTCGGGACGAACGAATTGTACGGCGCCTGCACAATCTTCGCCCACGTTGGCGATCAGCGCGAACGGGTTGCGCGCGGACACCTGGAATTTCTTGGCCCATCGATCGAGGACACGCTCGTTGTCGGGGAGCAGTCCCCAGATATAGGCGCTGATCTCGTCGTGGCGGTGCTCCAGCGCCGCGAGCGGCATTGAAAGCGACAGCGGGTACGAGCCGCGGATATCGCGCCAGGCTTCGTCGTAGGTGAACGACAGTTTGCCTCGGTCGTCCTGGATCACCCGCCCGACCACTCGATTGGAAAGCAGGACGAAGAGTTCCTTGCTCACGTCGCCGGCTCCTTGGCCTTGCGCACGATCGCATCGATATCGACGGTGTCGAGCGCATTTGCACTCGAACCGGACATGTCGTCGCGATGGACGGACAGGCTTAGGCCTAGCGCAGCCAAGGCTTTCAGGACGAGACCGATTTCGGCTCGCGGCTTGCCGCGCTCGACCTCCATGACCCATCGGCGATTGACTCCGATGAGCGATGCCAATGTTGCCTGATCCAGCTTTTGCCGCTTGCGCTGGTCACGAATGAACGTGCCGATCTCTTTTGCCGTGCGGACGTGCACGAGTGGCCTCCTGTTACCGAACGCTCACTTTATATGCATGTTACCGTTCGATCGCAATCATAAAATGAGAGTGTTCGATCACATTTGTAGAATGTTACCATTCGCTCACACCGCTAGCATAGTACTCCTAAGCCTGACGGATCAAACGACACGCAGCCGTCGCTTGACCCTCTGACCAGCGCGCAACTCGTCGAGGTGATCGCTCCACCACTGGGCCATTCGGACGCGCTCCTCCCAGTGCTTGCCGCGATGATAGATGCCGCGGATCGCGTTACCGTCGTTATGCGCAAGTCCGCGCTCGATGGCGTCGGCGCTCCAGAGCCCGCTTTCGTTGAGCATGGTCGAGGCCGTCGCACGCAGGCCGTGCGCGGTGACCTCTTCCTTCGAATAGCCCATGCGGCGGAACGCGGCGTTGAGGGTGTTCTCGCTCATCGGGCGCGACGACGAGCGAGCCGAAGGGAACACGTAGCCCTCGGACCCGAGCATCTCCCCCAGCTCCTTCAGGTAGGCGACGACCTGGCGCGATAGCGGCACGGCGTGCGCACGCCGGGCCTTCATCTTGCCCTCGGGGATTTTCCAGACGCCCTCGTCGAGGTCGAATTCGCTCCACTCGGCGTGGCGCAGCTCGCCAGGCCGCACGAAGACATGCGGCGCGATGAGGAGCGCATACTTCGTGATCGGATAGCCAGTGTAGCCGTCGATCGCCCGGAGCAGCCCGCCCAATTCCTCCGGATCGAGGATCGCGGCATAGTGCTTGGGCCTGGGGGCGACGAGCGCGCCCTTGAGCAGGCTGGTCGGATCCGACGTGCATCGCGTGGTTGCGACGCCGAAGCGGAACACGCGGCTGGCGAACGAGCGGCATTTCTTCGCCGTCTCGTGCTTGCCCTTCGCCTCGAGGCGCTTGAGCGGGGCGAGCACCTCGAACGGTTCGATCTGCTCGATCGGGCGCTTTCCGATCGCCTTCGTCAGCTGCGCAAGGAAGTAGTTGGCCTTGACGACGGTCGCATCGGCCCTGCCGTTCTGCACCATCATCTGCTCGATGTACTCCTTCGCCACCTCCTCGAAGGTGTTGCCCGCGATGAACTCAGCCCTGATCTTCTGCTTTCGCTTCTCGAGCGCCGGGTCGCCGCCCTTGGCAACCGCCATGCGCGCCTCGAGGGCGGCATGCCGCGCCTGCTTGAGGCTGATGTCGGGATAGGTGCCGATCGAGAGCTTCTTCTCGATCTTCCCGATTCGATAGCGGTAGCGCCAGAGCTTGCCGCCTTTCGGCGTGACCTCGATGTACAGACCGCGCTCGTCCGCGACCTTGTACGGCTTGGCCTTCGGTTTGAGCGCCCTGAGCTGGTTGTCGGTCAAAGACACGTGTGGGCCTTTCCCCAATGTGGTTTTCGCCGAAACCCACGAAAGGCCCGCAAATGTTCTCGGAATGTCTGGATGTTCCTGACACGTTCCGGGACGATCCAAGGGCCAAATTCCTTGGATTTCTGCGGATTTATAGACTTTTTGGGATGTTCTGAGAAGAACAAATGGTGCCCAGAAGAGGACTCGAACCTCCACGACCTTGCGATCGCCAGCACCTGAAGCTGGTGCGTCTACCAATTCCGCCATCTGGGCACGGGGTAGGCGGCGGCCTCTAGGAGAGCGCGGCGCGCCTTGTCAACCGCCTCTCGACTGGGGCAAGGGGACGGCGAACGATATGAGGCGAACATGAAGGACAAGCTGGTTACCCTCATCGGCGGCGGCGGGTTCGTCGGGCGCTATGCCGCGCAGGCGCTGCTCAAGGCCGGCGCGCGCGTGCGCATCGCGCAACGCGACCCGCGCCGGGCCTGGTTCCTGAAGCCCCTGGGCGGGCTCGGCCAGACGCAGTTCGTCGCCGCCGACGTGCGCAAGCCGGACAGCATCGCGCGCGCCGTCACCGGGGCCGACGCGGTGGTCAATCTGGTCGGCGTGCTCCGCGGCGATTTTCAGACACTCCACGTCGATGGCGCGCGCAATGTCGCGAAGGCGTGCGCGGCGGCGGGCGTCGGAGCGATGGTGCAGGTGTCGGCGATCGGCGCCGATTTCGAATCGCCCTCCGCGTACGGCCGCTCGAAGGCCGAAGGCGAGGCCGCGGTGCGCGCCGCTTTCCCGGGCGCGACGATCGTGCGCCCCTCGCTCGTGTTCGGGCGCGAGGACCGCTTCGTCAACCGCTTCGCCGAGATGATCGCCGCCGCCTGCGCGGTGCCGCTGGTCCGCGTCGTGCCGGTGCTCGCGCCCGACACCAAATTCCAGCCGGTGTTCGTCGGCGACGTGGCGCGCACGCTGGTCGCCGCGCTCGCGGATCCGGCCACGTTCGGCGGGCGGACGATCGAACTCGGCGGGCCCGACGTACTGTCGATGCGGGCGCTGCTGCGCTGGATCGCGGACGCGATCGGACGCGATCCCACCTTCGTCGAGCTACCCGATCCGGTCGCCGGCGCGCTCGCCCGGCTGCCGGGCACGCCGATCACTCGCGACCAGTGGCTGATGCTCCAGCGCGACAATGTGGTGACGGGCGAGAACGGCGTCGCCGCGGCGGGCGTCACGCCCACCCCGCTCGCCTCGGTCGCGCCGCAATGGCTCGTGCAATATCGCCGCAGCGGCCGGTTCGGCACGCGCGCCGCCGCCTGATCCACTTCCAGCGCTCGCCCCCGCGCGGCCGCACCATCAGCCGGGAGCCGGCCCTTGAGCGATCTTCTCGTCGTCATCCTCCTCGGCATTGTCGAGGGGCTCACCGAATTCCTGCCGGTCTCCTCGACCGGGCACCTGATCCTCGCGGGCGAGCTGCTCGGCTTCAAGGGCAACGTCTCGACGACGTTCGACATCGTGATCCAATTGGGCGCGATCCTCGCGGTGATCGTGCTCTACTGGCGGCGCTTCTGGCACGTCGCCGAAGGGCTGCTGGGGTGGAAGCGGGGCGCGGTCGCGTTCACGCGCAACATCCTGCTCGGCTTCGTGCCTTCGGCGGTGATCGGGCTCCTCGTCTACAAGATGGTCAAGGCGATGCTCGAACAGCCGATCATCGTCGCCGTGATGCTGATCCTGGGCGGCGTCGCGATCCTCGTCATCGAACGGCTGGTGACGCGCACCGCGGTCGACAGCGTCGAGGCGATGCCGGCCAGGACCGCGCTCGGCATCGGCATCGTCCAGTGCCTGTCGATGATCCCGGGCGTCAGCCGCTCGGGCGCGACGATCATGGGCGCGCTCAGCCTCGGCGTCGATCGCAAGACCGCGGCCGAGTTCAGCTTCTTCCTCGCGGTGCCGACGATGCTCGCGGCCTCGGGCTACGACCTGCTCAAGAGTCACGACGCGCTGACCGGCAACGACTGGCTGGCGATCGCGATCGGCTTCGTCGTGTCGTTCATCGTCGCGTTGTTGGTGATTCGCTGGTTCGTAGGCGTCGTCACCCGACACGGATTCGCGCCCTTCGCCTGGTATCGGATCGTCGCCGGCGCGGTCGCCTTGGTGTGGCTGCTGGCAAAATGATCCGTTCCGGCCATATTATCGAACGGGCGGGAGCAAGAATCTAACACGGAATCGCACTGTCGGTAAAACAAGGGTAGCATTACTGCCCTATAATTCGTTTTGTGCGTGACTCTCGCGGTTTCGCGCACTAAAGCGCCCGCATCTCAACAATGCGGGGCGATGATGGCGCACGACGCGATGCTCAAGTTCGTGAACCGGGCACAGGCCTATCCGGCCAAGCGCACGGCCGAGGAGCGCGCGCGCGACTTTCGCGAGATCGCCGATCGCTACGCGCCCAAGGCGGCCGAGGAACAGGCGGGGCGCTGCTCGCAATGCGGCGTGCCTTATTGCTCGGTCCATTGCCCGCTGCACAACCACATCCCCGATTGGCTGCGCCTCACCGCCGAGGGCCGCGTGCGCGAGGCCTATGAGCTCAGCAACGCCACCTCGACCATGCCCGAAATCTGCGGCCGCATCTGCCCGCAGGACCGGCTGTGCGAGGGCAATTGCGTCGTCGAATTCTCCGGCCACGGCGCGATCACGATCGGCGCGGTCGAAAAGTTCATCACCGATACCGCCTGGGACGAAGGCTGGGTCGAGCCGCTGACAGCCGGCCCGACGCGCGGCCAGTCGGTGGGCGTGATCGGCGCCGGCCCGGCGGGGCTGAGCGGCGCCGAATATCTGCGCGCGGCGGGATACGAGGTCCATGTCTACGACCGCTACGACCGGCTCGGCGGGCTGCTGACCTACGGCATTCCCAGCTTCAAGCTAGAAAAGCACGTCATCGACCGGCGCGTCGAGCGGTTGCGCGAGGGCGGCATCGTCTTTCATGAGAATTTCGAGGTCGGCCGCGACGCCACGCTCGACGAGTTGCGCGCGCACCACGACGCCATCCTGATCGCCACCGGCGTCTACAAGCCGCGCGCGATCAAGGCCCCGGGCGTGGGCAGCGCGGGCGTGGTCGAGGCGCTCGATTATCTCACCGCCTCCAACCGCAAGAGCTTCGGTGATGCCGTGCCCGCGTTCGACGACGGCAGCCTGAACGCCGCGGGCAAGAAGGTGGTGGTGATCGGCGGGGGCGACACCGCGATGGATTGCGTGCGCACCGCGATCCGCCAGGGCGCGGCGTCGGTCAAATGCCTCTATCGGCGCGATCGCGCCAACATGCCCGGCTCGCAGCGCGAGGTGGCCAATGCCGAGGAGGAAGGCGTCGAGTTCGTCTGGCTCTCCGGCCCGCAGGCGTTCGAGGCGGCGGAGCGCGTGACGGCGGTGCGCGCGCAGCGGATGCGGCTCGGCGCGCCCGACGCCAGCGGCAGGCGCGCGCCCGAGCCCGATCCGGGCAACGAGTTCGTCGAGGCGGCCGATCTGGTCGTCAAGGCGCTCGGCTTCGACGCCGAAGACCTGCCGCAGCTGTTCGACGCGCCCGAACTCGGCGTGACGCGCTGGGGCACGCTGCTGGTCGATCGCGACATGATGACCAACCTCGACGGCGTGTTCGCCGCGGGCGACATCGTGCGCGGCGCGAGCCTCGTCGTCTGGGCGATCCGCGACGGCCGCGACGTCAGCGAGACGATGCATGCATGGTTGAAGGCGAAGGCGCAATCCGGGAAGGTGGCGGCGTGACGAGGCATATCGCCTCGCGGGGGAGAACCACCATGATCAAGGCATTCGCCATGTCGAGCGCGGCGCTGCTGCTCGCCACGCCCGCCGTCGCGCAGACCGCGCCGACCGCGACCGAAACGGCCACGACACCCATCGATCCCGCGGTGCTGGACGAGGCGCGTCAGGTGGTCGGGCATCTCATGCCGCCCGGCGTCTACAAGAAGGTGATGGGATCGGTGATGACTCCGATCGTCGACAGCATGGGCGCCAGCATGAAAGCGCTGCCGCTCAAGGAACTCGCACAGCTCGGCGGGCTGAGCGCCGACAAGGCGGCCGCGCTCGACAAGGTCGATATCGAGCAGGTCATGGCGATCTACGATCCCCATTGGCAAGAGCGCCAGCAATTGACGATGCGCGCAATGTTCGACTCGATGGGTGAATTCCTCACTTCTCTGGAGCCCGAGCTGCGTGAAGCGATGGCCCACGCTTATGCCAACCATTTCACGCTCGGCGAACTCACCGATCTCAACCGCTTCTTCTCGACGCCTTCCGGCGCCAAGTTCGCCAGCCAGTATATGACGATCACGAGCGATCCGGCGATGGTCGCCGAAATGAAATCGATGATGCCCAAGATGATGCAGCACATGCCGCAATTCGTCGACGCCGCGCAGAAGGCCACGGCCGACCTGCCGCCGCCACGCAAACTCGAAGACCTCAGCCAAGACGAAAAGGCCAGGATCGCGGCTGCGCTCGGCGTCGATGAAACCGACCTTCAGGATCCGAAGACCACCCTATGACCGACCAGCGCACCCGCCTCGCCCATGAGGGCATGTACCGCCCCGATTTCGAATCCGACGCGTGCGGCGTCGGGCTCGTCGCCGCGACCGACGGGCGCGCGTCGCGTCGCGTCGTCCAGTCGGCGATCGACGCGCTGAAGGCGGTGTGGCATCGCGGCGCGGTCGATGCCGACGGCAAGACCGGCGACGGCGCCGGGCTGCACGTCGATCTGCCGCATGCCTTTTTCGACGATGCGATCGCCGCGTCGGGGCACCGCGCGATGCCCAACCGGCTCGCGGTCGGCATGATCTTCCTGCCGCGCACCGATCTCGGCGCGCAGGAAACCTGCCGCACGATCATCGAAACCGCGATCATCGAGGCCGGCTACACCATCTACGGCTGGCGCCAGGTGCCGGTCGACGTGTCGGTGATCGGGCAGAAGGCGCAGGCGACGCGCCCCGAGATCGAGCAGATCATGATCGCCGGCCCGCTGCCGCACGAACAATCGGCCGCCGAGTTCGAGAAGGATCTCTATCTCGTCCGCCGCCGTATCGAGAAGCGCGCGATCGCAGCGCAAGTGCAGGGTTTCTACATCTGCTCGCTGTCGTGCCGCTCGATCGTCTACAAGGGGCTGTTTCTCGCGGAGAGCCTGTCGGTCTTCTATCCGGACCTCACCGACGAGCGCTTCACCAGCCGCGTCGCGATCTTCCACCAGCGCTATTCGACCAACACCTTCCCGCAATGGTGGCTGGCGCAGCCGTTCCGCTGCCTCGCGCACAATGGCGAGATCAACACCATCCGCGGCAACAAGAACTGGATGGCGAGCCACGAGATCAAGATGGCGAGCCTCGCGTTCGGCGAGCAATCGGAGGACATCAAGCCGGTGATCCCCGCGGGCGCCAGCGACACCGCCGCGCTCGATGCCGTGTTCGAGACGATCTGCCGCGCCGGCCGCGACGCGCCCACCGCCAAGCTGATGCTGGTGCCCGAGGCGTGGAGCGAGCAATCGGACATCCCGTCGGGCCAGCTCGCCATGTATCGCTATCTCGCGAGCGTGATGGAGCCGTGGGACGGCCCCGCCGCGCTGGCGATGACCGACGGCCGCTGGGCGGTCGCGGGGATGGACCGCAACGCATTGCGCCCGCTGCGCTATACGCTGACCGACGACGGGCTGCTCGTGGTCGGCTCCGAAACCGGCATGGTCGTGCTGCCCGAAACCAGCGTGGTCGAGAAGGGCCGGCTGGGCCCCGGGCAGATGATCGCGGTCGATCTCGACGAAGGCCGCGTCTACCACGATCGCGAGATCAAGGATCGCATCGCCGGCGAGAAGGATTATGCCGCGATGCTCGCCGATTTCCTGTCGATCGACGATCTGCCCCAGCCCAAGGGCGCCGAGGCGCCGGCCTGCCGCTACGATCGCGCCGAGCTCGCCCGCCGCCAGGTCGCCGCCGGCCAGACGCTCGAGGACATGGAGCTGATCCTCGCCCCCATGGTCGAGACGGGCAAGGAAGCCGTCGGCTCGATGGGCGACGATACCCCGCTCGCGGTCATCTCGGACAAGCCGCGGTTGATCAGCCAGTTCTTCCGGCAGAATTTCAGCCAGGTCACCAACCCGCCGATCGATTCCTTGCGCGAACGCCATGTGATGTCCTTGAAGACGCGCTTCGGCAACCTCGCCAACATCCTCGATCCAGCGGGCCAGCAGAGCCAGGTACTGGTGCTGAACTCGCCGGTGCTCACCTGCGCCGATTGGGATCGACTCAAGGCGCATTTCGGCAACGCGGCAGCCGAGATCGATTGCACCTTCGAAACCGGCGGCGGCCCGGAGCTGCTGCGCGCCGCGATCCAGCGCATCCGCGAGGAAGCCGAGCAGGCGGTGCGCCAGGGCAAGAGCGAGATTTTCCTCACCGACGAGGCGATCGGGCCGGATCGCGTCGGGATCGCGGGCGTGCTCGCCGCCGCGGCGGTGCATACGCATCTCGTGCGCAAGGGGCTGCGCTCCTACGCCAGCGTCAACATCCGCACCGCCGAATGCCTCGACACGCATTATTACGCGGTGCTGATCGGCGTCGGCGCGACCACGGTGAACGCCTATCTCGCCGAGGCCGCGATCCTCGATCGCCATGCGCGCGGCCTGTTCGGCGAGATGACGGCTGAGACGTGCCTCGCCAACCACCGCAAGGCGGTCGACGAGGGCCTGCTCAAGATCATCTCGAAGATGGGCATCGCGGTGATCTCCTCCTATCGCGGCGGCTACAATTTCGAGGCGGTGGGCTTGAGCCGTGCGCTCGTCAACGATCTCTTCCCCGGCATGCCCGCGAAGATTTCGGGCGAGGGCTATGCCTCGCTCCATCTCAACGCCACGCTGCGCCACGAGGCGGCGTTCGACCGCTCGGTGGTGACGCTGCCGATCGGGGGCTTCTATCGCCAGCGCGCGACCGGGGAGACGCATGCTTATTCGGCGCAGCTCATGCACCTGCTGCAGACCGCCGTCTCGACCGACAGCTATTCGACCTATCTGCAATTCTCGCGCGGGGTCGCCGATCTGCCGCCGGTCTATCTGCGCGACCTGCTCCAGTTCAACTTCCCCGACGAAGGCATCGCGGTCGAGCAGGTCGAGCCGATCACCGAAATCCGCAAGCGCTTCGTGACGCCCGGCATGTCGCTGGGCGCGCTCAGCCCCGAGGCGCACGAGACGCTGGCGATCGCGATGAACCGGATCGGCGCCAAGGCGGTGTCGGGCGAGGGCGGCGAGGACAAGACCCGCTACAAGCCCTATGACAACGGCGACAATGCCAATTCGGGCGTCAAGCAGATCGCCTCGGGCCGGTTCGGCGTGACGGCCGACTATCTCAACGCCTGCGACGAGATCGAGATCAAGGTCGCGCAAGGCGCCAAGCCCGGCGAGGGCGGCCAGCTCCCCGGCTTCAAGGTCACCGAGTTCATCGCCAAGCTGCGCCACGCCACGCCCGGCGTCACGCTGATCAGCCCGCCGCCGCACCACGACATCTATTCGATCGAGGATCTGGCGCAGCTCATCTACGACCTGAAGCAGATCAACCCGCGCGCGCGCGTCTGCGTCAAGCTCGTGAGTTCGGCGGGGATCGGCACCGTCGCGGCGGGCGTCGCCAAGGCGCATGCCGACGTCATCCTCGTCGCCGGGCACAACGGCGGCACCGGCGCGAGCCCGCAGACCTCGATCAAATATGCCGGCACGCCCTGGGAAATGGGCCTCAGCGAGGTCAATCAGGTGCTCACCCTCAACGGCCTGCGCGGCCGGGTGCGGCTGCGCACCGACGGCGGGCTCAAGACCGGGCGCGACATCGTCATCGCCGCGATCCTCGGCGCCGAGGAGTTCGGCATCGGCACGCTGAGCCTCGTCGCAATGGGCTGCATCATGGTGCGCCAGTGTCATTCGAACACCTGCCCCGTCGGCGTCTGCACGCAGGACGAGAAGCTGCGCGCCAAATTCGTCGGCACGCCGGAGAAGGTTATCAACCTGATGACCTTCATCGCCGAGGAAGTGCGCGACATCCTCGCCCGGCTCGGCGTCACCAGCCTCGACGAGGTGATCGGCCGCACCGAATTGCTCCGCCAGGTCAGCCGCGGCGCCGAGCATCTTGACGATCTCGATCTCAACCCGATCCTCGCCAAGGTCGATGCCGACGAGGATCAGCGCCGCTTCTCGCTTTCGACTTTCCGCAACGAGGTGCCCGACAGCCTCGACGCGCAGATCATCAAGGATGCGGCCGCCGTCTTCTCGCGCGGTGAGAAGATGCAGCTCACCTATTCGGTGCGCAACACGCACCGCGCGGTGGGAACGCGGCTGTCGAGCGAGATCACGCGCACGATCGGCATGTCGAAGCTCGCCGACGGCCACGTCACCGTGCGCCTGCGCGGCTCGGCCGGGCAGAGCCTCGGCGCCTTCCTGTGCAAGGGCATCACGCTCGAGGTGTTCGGCGACGCCAACGATTATGTCGGCAAGGGCCTGTCGGGCGGCATCATCGCGGTGCGCCCCGTGGTGTCGTCGCCGCTCGAGAGCCACAAGAACACGATCATCGGCAACACCGTGCTCTACGGCGCCACCTCGGGCGCGCTCTATGCCGCAGGGCAGGCGGGCGAGCGCTTCGCGGTGCGCAATTCGGGCGCGCAGGTGGTGGTCGAGGGTTGCGGCGCCAATGGCTGCGAATACATGACCGGCGGCGTCGCGGTGGTGCTGGGCGCGGTCGGCGCGAACTTCGGTGCGGGCATGACCGGCGGCATGGCGTTCGTCTACGACGAGGACGACGGCTTCGCGGCGCACGCCAATCCCGAGAGCATCGTCTGGCAGCGCCTCGCCTCGGCACATTGGGAAGCCGTGCTGCACAACCTGATCGAGGCGCACGTCGCGGCGACCGACAGCAAATGGGCGGCGGGCCTGCTCGACGATTGGGATCGCGTGCGCGGCCGCTTCTGGCAGGTCGTGCCCAAGGAGATGCTCGACCGCTTGCCGCAACCGCTCGACGAGACGGAGGAACTGGTCGCGGCGGAATGACGGGCCTTCCGCTTCGTCGGCCGGTGCAGTAACGCCGGTTGGCATGTGGCAACTCTATCAATTCCCGCTGTGCCCGTTCTCGCGCAAGGTGCGGCTGCTCTTGGGCGAGAAGGGCGTGGGCTACGAGCTCCTGCGCGAATCGCCGTGGCAGCGGCGCGACGAGTTCCTCGACATGAACCCCGCCGGGCAGACGCCGGTGATGGCGGACCCGGAGAGGAACCTGCTGCTCGTCGATTCGATGGCGATCTGCGAATATTTCGAGGAGACGGTCGAAAAGGCGTCGATGATCAGCGGCACCGCGGCCAACCGCGCCGAAATCCGCCGCCTCGTCGCCTGGTTTGACACGCAATTCTACAATGAGATCGTCGCGCCCCTGCTCCACGAGCGCGTGATCAAGCGGCTGGTCCAGCGCGCCGCGCCCGACGCCAGGGTGCTGCGCGAGGCGATGAAGGCCGCGCTCCAGCATCTCGACTATACCGATTACCTGCTCGATCACCGCAACTGGCTGGGCGGCGCGACGATGACGCTCGCCGATCTCGCCGCGGCGGCGCAGATTTCGGTCGCCGATTATCTCGGCGGTATCGACTGGAAGGGGCATGAGGCGACCGCGGGCTGGTATCGCGGCTTCAAGAGCCGCCCGAGCTTCCAGCCGCTCCTCGCCGAGCGGATGGAGATGATCGGCCCCCCGGCCCATTATGCGGTGCACGATTTCTGATGACGACAGCCCAGACCAGTTTCGACGATTTCCTCAAGATCGACATCCGCGTCGGCACGATCGTCGCGGCCGAGCCCTTTCCCGAGGCGCGCAAGCCCGCGTTCAAGCTCGTCATCGATTTCGGGCCGGAGATCGGCCGCAAGCGCTCCTCGGCGCAGATCACCGATCACTACGCGCTCGACACGCTGGTCGGGCGTCAGGTCGCGGCGGTGGTCAATTTCCCGCCGCGCCAGATCGGGCCGATGATGTCGGAGGTGCTGACGCTCGGCTTCCCCGACGCGGACGGCGCCATCGTCCTGATCGCGCCGGACCAGAAGATCCCTGACGGTGGGCGGCTGTTTTGATCAGATTGCGAACGCCGGCTTAGAGCAACGAGCCTTAAATCAGAACCGTTCGTCCCCGGACTTGATCCGGGGTTGTCGAAGCACCGTCCTTTTCCCGCCGTGGAAAAGAAGAACGGCCCTTCGACAAGCTCAGAGCCTGCCCCGGCGAAGGCCGGGGGCGAACGGTGTCGGGTCAGATGAAACGCACGTTGCTCTAGGATCGTCACCCTCACCCTTCCGCGCCTTCGGCGCTCCCTCCCTCTCCCAGCGGGAGAGGGAAAGGGCCCGCTCGGCGCAGCCGAGTGGGAAGGGTGAGGGTGATAGGGGCAAATATCGGTGAAGGCCGCGTGCCTACGCCGCCTTCGGGCTCCTGAGCGCCCAGCGCAGCATGACGCCCATGCCCTGCGCGCCGATCCGTGCCGCGTGCGTCCGCAGATCGGGGGCATGCAGCCCCAGCATCGCGCGCGCGCAGGGCGGCAGCAGATCGGCGGCGGCCTCGAACACGACGCGCCCGAAGCGCCGCGTCGTCCAATTGCCCTTCACCTGCATCGCCTCGAGTGCGGCAAGCAGGCTATGCGTGCGGTTGTCGCTCACCAGTTCGGGCCGCATCCTCTCGAAATAGGCCGCCATTTCGCGCCGGTTCGTGGGCACGCCTTCGGCGCCGAGCCGTTCGGCGAGCGGCGCCATCTCGGCGAAATAGCGGTCCTGATCGACCCCCGAGAGCGCGCGATTGCGATAGTGGAGATGCGCCCGAAGGAAGCACCAGGTTTCGCAGGCGTGAACCCACGTCAGCAGACGCGGGTCGCTCGCGCGGTACGGCGTGCCGTCGGGCAGCGTCCCGGTGACGCGCTCGTGGATCCTCCGCACGCGATCGATCGCTGCCAGCGCCTCGCCTGTCCCGGCATAGGTGGTCACCGCGATGAACCGCGCGGTGCGCCCCAGTCGCCCTTCGGGATCGTCGCGGAAATTGGAATGGTCCCACACCCCCGCCAGCGCCGCCGGGTGGAGCATCTGGAGCTGGAGCGCGGCGACCCCGCCGATCATCATCGACGCGAAGTCGCGATGCACCGCCCAGGCGACCGAGTGCGGGCCAAACAGCCCGTCGTCGCCCGGCGGGCGGACGATCGGCGCGGCCCGCTTCGCGCCCGTCAGGCCGCGTACCTGCCGGCGGATCGACTCGCGGATCATGTCCATCGCGCCTCCCGCCGGGCGGTGCCGGCTCAATACATATGCTGGCCGCCGTTGATCGACAGCGTCGATCCGGTGACGAAGCCGGCATCTTCGGCGCACAGGAACGCGACGCCGCGCGCGATCTCTTGCGCCTTGCCCAGCCGCCCGACCGGAATCTTGGCGACGATCTTCTCGAGCACGTCGGCGGGCACCGCGGCGACCATGTCGGTGTCGATATAGCCCGGTGCGATCGCGTTCACCGTCACGCCCGCACGCGCGCCTTCCTGCGCCAGCGCCTTGGTGAAGCCGTGGATGCCCGATTTGGCGGCGGCATAATTGACCTGACCATATTGCCCCGCCTGGCCGTTGATCGAGCCGATATTGACGATCCGTCCCCATTTGCGCTCGCGCATGCCGGGGAAGCACGCCTTGGCCATGTTGAAGCAACCGCCGAGGTTGACGCGCATCACCTCGTCCCAATCGTCGTGGCTCATCTTCAGCATCGTGCCGTCGCGGGTGATGCCGGCATTGTTGACGAGCACGTCGACCGGCCCCAACTCGTCGGCGACCTGCTTGCAGCCAGTCTGGCACGCCTCGAAATCGCCGACGTCCCATTTGTACGCCTTGATGCCGGTGCGTGTCGTGAAGGCCTTCGCGCGTTCCTCGTTGCCCGCATAATTGGCGGCGACGGTCATCCCCGCTTCCTTGAGCGCGAGGCTGATCGCCTCGCCGATGCCGCGGGTGCCGCCGGTAACGATCGCAACGCGTGCCATGCCTCTCTCCTGAAAAACCGTTGTCGCCTCGAAATCGAAGGCTAGGCCGGACCGGTCCAGCCCGCAAGCTCGCGCGACAGCAGGGTGCGCAGCATCGCGATCCCGGTGTCGGAATCGTTGAGGCACGGCAGATAAGCGAAATGCGTGCCGCGCGCGGCAAGGAAGGTCTCGCGGCCCCGGATCGCGAGTTCCTCCAGCGTCTCGAGGCAATCCGCCGAGAAGCCCGGCGCGACCACCGCGACCTTGGTGATACCCTCGCCCGGCAATGCCGCGAGCATCGCCTCGGTCGCGGGTTCGAGCCACTTGGCGCGCCCGAAGCGCGACTGGAAGGCAACGATCAAGTCGCGCCCCAGCGCCTCGCCCAGCAGCCGCGCGGTCTTCTGGCAATGACAGTGATAGGGATCACCCAATTCGAGCGTCCGCTGCGGCATCCCGTGGAAGCTCGCGATGATCGCCTCGGGCGCGAAATCGAGACGCGCCAGCGCGACTTCGACCGACGATCGCAGCGCGTCGATATAGGCGGGATCGTCGTGATAGGGCGGTAGTGTGCGGATCGCCGGCTGCCAGCGCATGTCCGCCAAGGCGGCGAAGGCGCGGTCGTTGGCGGTGGCGGTCGTCGCCGCGCAATATTGCGGGTAGAGCGGGGCGAGCAGGATGCGCTCGCAGCCCGCCTCCTTCATCGCGGCGAGCCGATCGGGGATCGCGGGATCGCCGTAGCGCATCGCCCAATCGACCAGCACGCCCGCCCCGAACGCGCCGTTCAACGCATCCGCTTGCGCCTTGGTGATCGCGGCGAGCGGCGAGCCGTCGTCGCGCCACACCTGCGCGTAGGCGTGCGCAGACTTCTTCGGCCGCGTGTTGAGGATGATCCCGCGCAGGATCGGCTGCCAGGCGAGCTTCGGGATCTCGATCACGCGCGGGTCCGACAGGAACTCGGCAAGATAGCGCCGCACTGCCCCCGGCTCGGGCGCGTCGGGGGTGCCGAGGTTGACCAGCAGCACGCCGATCCGCGGCGGCGCGATCGGCGGATGATCGGGCGGCAGCATCATGCGTCGCCCGGCCGCAGCGGCAGCGAGCGCAGCCGCACGCCGCTCGCGGCCTGGATCGCGTTGGCGATCGCCGGCGCGACCGCGGGCACGCCCAATTCGCCCACCCCGCCGGGATCGGCTTCGCTGCGGATCAGCTCGACCGTGATGTCGGGCGTGTCGGCGAGCAGCGGCAGCCCCAGGTCGCCGAAACCGCGTGCGTCCGCCAGATTTTCGGTGAAGCCGGTCGCGGCGCCCAGCGCGCTCGCCATGCCGAAGATCAGCCCGCCCTCGATCTGCTGGCGCACCACGTCGGGGTTGATCTGCCGCCCACAATCGACCGCCGCCACCAGCCGATCGACCCGCGGCCGCCCGCCGTCGAGCGTCGCCTCGGCGAGCACAGCGATATGGCTGCCGCGAAAGCTGTGGCAGGCGATCCCCTGGCCGCTTCCCGCGACGCCGCCCTGCCACCCGCCGAGTGATGCCGCGGTCGAGAGGCAGCGCGCCAGCCGCGCCTTGCCGCCCAGCATCGCGATCCGGAACGACATCGCCTCGGTGCCCGCGACATGCGCCAGCTCGTCGATGAAGCATTCGGTGAAGAAGGCGGTGTAGCCATGCGCGCCGCCGCGCAGATGCCCCGTCGGCACCCCGATCTCGGCCGGATGATGGTCGATCGCGTAATTGGGGATGGCGTAGAACGGCTCGGCGCCCGCGACCGCATAATCGTCCCCCGCGCCCGGCAGCACGCGCGCCGCCGCCAGCGTGGCATCGCCCGCGATCAGGCGATCTGCGAGCTCGCGCCCCGTCCGCGGCGCGGCGATCTTGGCGAGCCAGCCCAGCACCGTGCCGTTGGCCGCGAGCCGGCCCGTCATCCGCGCTGCGGCCGCCGGGCGGTAGCGATCATGCAGCAGATCCTCCGCGCGCGACCACACGAGCTGGACGGGGCGCTTCAGCCGCTGGGCGAGGAGCGCCGCCTGTTCGGTCGCCTGATGCTCCAGATTGGCGCCGAAGCCGCCGCCGATCAGCATCGGATGCACCGTGACGCGATCCTCGGCGATCCCCAATGTCGCCGCCGCGGCGGCGCGCGCGAGGCCGGGCGCCTGTGTCGGCAGCCACAACTCCAGCCCCTTGTCGGTCAGGTGCGCGGTGGCCGTCATCGTCTCGATCGCGGCATGAACGCCCAAGGCGACGCGATAGTCGGCGGTCACGACCTGCGCGTCGCGGAACGCGGCGGAAAGGTCGCCCGCTTTGGCCATCCGCTCGCCCTTGCCGTCGAGCGCGGCATCGAGCGCGGCGTCGATCGAGTCCGATCCGACGATGGCGCCCCTGGTCTCAAAGCGCGGTGCGAGCGCGTCGAGCGCCCGGTTCGCCGCCCACCAGTTGCTCGCGACCGTCGCCACCCAGCGCGGGTTCTCGATCACCTGGGAGACGCCGGGAATCGTGTCCGCTGCCGCGCGATTCGTCCGCACCAGCCGCGAGTCGCCCACCGGCCCCTGCCGGATCGCGGCATAGGCCATGTCGGGCAGCCGGATGTCGCCCGCGAAATTGGCCGATCCGTCGACCTTCGAGGGCACGTCGATCCGCGGCAGCGACTGGCCGTAGAGCCGGTCGCCCTCGCCCGATCGCAGCGGCAGCGGTTCGGTCACGTCCTCGCTCGCGGCATCGGCGGCCAGTTCGCCGAAGCGCAGCCGGTCCTTGCCGTGGACGACGAACCCGCCCGCGGTCCCGCATGCCTGCCAGTCCACCCCCCAGCGCCGCGCCGCCGCCTTGCACAAGGCCACGCGCGCCGCCGCGCCGGCGATGTGGAGCGCCTCCTCGAACATCCTGACCGAGGTCGATCCCGCGGTCAGCATCAGCAGCGCGTGCTCGGCATGCTGCGCGCGCAGGCGTTGGGGCAGCGCGTCGAACACCCCGGCGAACAATTCGCCCGCCGCGAGCGGGTTCGCGTAGAGCGGGTTGAGCGGCGCCGCCTCGACGCCCACGGTACGCCAGTCCGCGCCCAGCTCGTCGGCGACGATCTGCGGCAGCGTCGTATAGACGCCCTGGCCGTGCTCAGCCTGCGGCACCGCGACGACGACGTGTCCGTCCTCGCCGATCTTGAGCCACGCGCCCATGATGTGCTCGCCGCGCGCCGCGGTCAGGTTGGGCGCATAGGTGCGCGGCCATAAAGCCCAGGCGACGAGCAGCCCCACGCCCGCGCCCCCGCCGATCAGCAGGTTACGGCGGCTGATACCCCCCTTGTCGTCGTCCTCGGCCATGCGCGGGTGATGTAGCGGCCCGACCGGCGCGGCGCCAGCCGGGGCGTCGCCGCGCTCACCCCGGACACGGCACCTCGCCTCTTGGTCTTGTCGTCCGCGCTCTTTATGAGGGCGTGTCTCGCCCGAGGAAAAGCCTTTGATCCTGTCCGTTCTCGCCCAGGCCGCCGTCGATACCCAGCACATCCGCTGGACCGATCTCGGCCTCGATCCGGTGCTGCTCTCGATCGGCGGCCATCCGATCCTGCGCTGGTATTCGCTCGCCTATATCGCTGGCATCCTCGTCGGCTGGTGGTATCTGCTCAAGCTGATCGCCCAGCCCGGCGCGCCGATGGCGAAGCGCCACGCCGACGATCTCGTCTTCTACGCCACGATCGGCGTCATCGCCGGCGGCCGGATCGGCTACGTGCTGTTCTACGCGCCGTGGATGCTGCTCGATCCGCTGCAGATGTTCAAATTGTGGGACGGCGGCATGTCGTTCCACGGCGGCGTCATCGGCACCAGCCTCGCGATGATCCTGCTGGCCAAGCGCAAGGGTCTCGATTGGCTGCGCATCCACGATTACGTCGCTTGCTGCGTGCCGTTCGGCCTGTTCTTCGGGCGCATCGCCAACTTCATCAACGGCGAATTGTGGGGCAAGCCCTCGAACGTCGCCTGGGCGATCATCTTCCCGCGCACCGGCGACGATGTCGCGCGCCACCCCAGCCAGCTCTACGAAGCGGGGCTCGAAGGCCTCGTGCTGTTCGCCCTGCTCTGGTGGTTCTTCTGGAAGACCAAGGCGCGCTACGATCCGGGCAAGCTCACCGGTATCTTCCTGGTCGGTTACGGCTGCGCGCGCTTCGTGATCGAATTCTTCCGCGAGCCCGATTCGCAATTCTCGGGCACCTTCCTCGCGACCACGATCCACATGGGTCAGCTGCTGTGCCTGCCGATGATCCTGGGCGGCATCTACCTGATCGCCACCAGCGCCCGCCGCCGCCACCGCGTCGTCCCCATCGCCGGGGACGAAAGCGTCGCGTGATCGGGCTTCCCACCTCCGTTCGCTTCGAGCGACGTCGAGAAGCATTGGCGCGCGGACCGCAGACGTTTCTCGACTGCGCTCGAAACGAACGGGATTGATGGTGACCGAGGAGGGCAGCCTGCCCGATCGCCTCGCGCGCGCGATCACGCTCGCGGGGCCGATGCCGCTCAGCCGGTTCATGGGCGCGGCCAACGCGCAATATTACGCGACGCGCGATCCGCTGGGCACGAGCGGCGATTTCGTCACCGCGCCCGAGGTGAGCCAGATGTTCGGCGAGCTGCTCGGCCTCGCGCTCGCGGACGTGTGGCAGCGCGCCGGCCGGCCCGACGCCGCCTATGTCGAGATCGGCCCCGGCCGCGGCACGCTCGCGGCCGATGCGCTGCGTGCGATGGGGAGCGCTGGCCTCGCGCCTGCGGTGCATCTGGTCGAGACCAGCCCGGTACTGCGCGCCGCGCAGAAGGAACGTCTCCCCGACGCGACCTGGCATGACGACCTCTCGACGCTCCCCGACGATCGCCCGCTCCTCGTCGTCGCCAACGAATTTTTCGACGCGCTGCCGATCCGCCAACTGGTCCGCGCGGGCGCGTATTGGCACGAGCGGCTGGTCGCCTGCCAGGACACGCTGTTCCTCCCGATCGCCGGCCCGCCGCTCCCCGATGCGGTGATCCCCGAACACCTGCGCGACGCCCCCCATGGCGCGGTGCTCGAGACCTCGCCCGCCGCCGTCGCCGTGATGCGCGACCTCGCCGCGCGTCTGGCCAAGCAGGGCGGCGCGGCGCTGGTGATCGATTACGGCTATGACGGCCCCGCGCTCGGCGACACGCTCCAGGCGGTGCGCGGACACGCCTATGTCAACCCGTTCGAGGCCCCCGGCGAGCACGACCTCACCGCGCATGTCGATTTCGGCACCCTCGGCGCGGCGGCGCGGGCGACGGGCGCCGCGGTCCACGGCCCGGTCGAGCAGGGCCAGTTCCTGACCGCGCTCGGCATCGGCGCGCGCGCTTCGGCACTAGCCGCCTCCGCCCCCGATCGCGCCGCCTCGATTCATGCCGATCACGATCGCCTCGTCGCGCCCGACCAGATGGGCGCATTGTTCAAGGTGCTGGGGCTGACCGGCGCCGACTGGCCCGCCCCGGCGGGATTCGCATGATCGCCTATCGCCCCGCATTGCCCGCCGACGGCCCCGAGCTCGCCCGCATGGCCGCGCGCTGCTTCACCGAAACCTTCGGTACGCTCTACCGTGCGTCCGATCTCGCGGCCTTTCTCGACGAGGCGTTCGGTGCCGACGGCCTGCCGTCGCAGCTCGACGATCCCGCCTTCACGATCCGCCTCGCGACCGAGGACGACAGGATCGTCGGCTTCGTCAAGCTCGGCCCCGTCGCCTTTCCCGGCGACTGGCCGGAAACCGCGATCGAGCTTCACCAGCTCTACGTCCTCGGCGGCTGGCACGGCGAGGGCGTCGGCCCCGCGCTGATGGACTGGGCAATCGCCCACGCGCGCGCGGCCGGGCACAGCGACATCACCCTCTCGGTCTACATCGACAACCACCGCGCGCGCCGCTTCTACGAACGCTATGGCTTCGTCGAAGTGGGCCGTTACACCTTCATGGTCGGCAGTCACGAGGATGACGACCGCCTGATGCGGCTGACGCTGTGAGCAGCGTCGAGACCCTCCGCGCCCGTGCACTCGGCGACGTGCCACACGGCTTCCTCGGCCGGCGCGGCGGCGTGTCGGACGGTATCCACGGCGGCCTCAACGTCGGCCTCGGCTCGGCCGACGATGCCGGTGCGATCGCGCACAACCGCCGCCTCGCGGTCGAGACGGTGCTCCCCGGCGCCGCGCTCGTCACGCTCTATCAGGTCCATTCGGCCGAGGCGGTCGCCGTCACCGCGCCCTTTGCCGACGACGCGCGCCCGCACGCCGACGCGCTCGTCACCGATCGGCCCGGCGTGCTGCTCGGCATCCTCACCGCCGATTGCGCGCCCGTACTGTTCGCCGACGCTGATGCGGGCGTCGTCGGCGCCGCGCATGCCGGCTGGAAGGGCGCGCTCGCCGGCGTCACCGACGCCACAATCGCCGCGATGGAGGCGCTCGGTGCGAAGCGCGCGCGCATCACCGCCGCGATCGGTCCGTGCATCGCGCGCGCCAGCTACGAGGTCGACGCCGCCTTCGCGCGCCGCTTCGAGGATGCCGACCCCGCCAACGAGCGCTTCTTTGCGCCCGGCCGCACCGGCCATCACCAGTTCGATCTCGAAGCCTATGTCGCGCACCGCCTCGCCGCTGCGGGCATCGCCCGCGTCGAGGCGCTGGGCGAGGACACCTACGTCCAGCCCGCGCGTTTCTTCAGCTATCGCCGCGCCACGCATCGCGGCGAGCCGAGCTACGGGCGGCAGATTGCGCTGATCGGCCTCGCCTGACGGCTATCGCGGATCGAATAGTATCGTTAGATACTAACCAACCGCATAATTAGAGCCGAGAGGATTCGATGCCCGACACCCCCGACGAGAACGAGGCAATCGTTCCGGCCACCACGCCGCGCCGCAACCCCAAGCCCGAGATCGACGAGATCGCCGGCCGCAAGCTCAAACCCTCGACGCTGATGATGGGGCACGGCTACGATCCGGCGCTGTCCGAAGGCGCGCTCAAGCCGCCGATCTTCGCCACCTCCACCTTCGTCTTTCCTAGCGCCGCCGCAGGCAAGCGCCATTTCGAAGGCATCACCGGCAAGCGCCCGGGCGGCGCCGAGGGGCTCGTCTATTCGCGCTTCAACGGCCCCAACCAGGAAATCCTCGAGGATCGTCTCGGCGTGTGGGAAGACGCCGAGGACGCGCTGACCTTCTCCTCGGGCATGTCGGCGATCGCCACGCTTTTCCTCGCGATGGTCAAGCCCGGCGACACGATCGTCCATTCGGGGCCCTTGTATGCCGCGACCGAGACGTTGATCGCGCGGGTGCTCGGCAAGTTCGGCGTGCATTTCCTCGATTTTCCCGCCGGCGCCAGCCGCGAGGAGATCGACCAGTTGCTCGGCAAGGCCAGTTCGGGCCGCGTCGCGCTCATCTATCTCGAAAGCCCCGCCAATCCCACCAACGCGCTGGTCGATGTCGAGGCGGTGCGCGCCAGCCGCGACGCGATCTGGGGCGACGACGCGGACGCCCCGCCGATCGCGATCGACAACACCTTTCTCGGGCCGCTATGGCAGAAGCCGCTCCAGCACGGCGCCGACATCGTCGTCTACAGCCTCACCAAATATGCCGGCGGACACAGCGATCTGGTGGCCGGCGGGGTGCTCGGCACCAAGCGCCACATGGACGTGATCCGTGCGATGCGGAACACGATCGGCACGATCACCGATCCCAACACCGCCTGGATGCTGCTGCGCAGCCTCGAGACGCTCGAGCTGCGCATGACGCGCGCCGGGGAGAATGCGGCCAAGGTCTGCGACTTCCTGCGCGATCACAAGAAGATCGAGAAAGTCGGCTATCTCGGGTTCCTCAAGGACGACGCGCAGGCCGACATCTACCGCCGCCATTGCACCGGCGCGGGCTCGACCTTCTCGCTCTACATCAAGGGTGGGGAGAAGGAGAGCTTCGCGTTCCTCGACGCGCTCAAGATCGCCAAGCTCGCGGTCAGCCTCGGCGGCACCGAGACGCTCGCGAGCCATCCCGCGGCGATGACGCACCTCTCGGTCCCCAAAGCGCGCAAGAAGGCGCTCGGCATCACCGACAACCTCGTGCGCATCTCGATCGGCGTCGAGGACGCCGACGACCTGATCGCCGACTTCGACACCGCGCTGAAGAAGGTATAGCCGCCCTTCCGTCATCCTGAGGGGACATCGTCATCCTGATGGACGTCAGGATCCATTCAGCGCTCGGTCAATGATCAGGCCCACGAGAATGGATGCTGACTTCCGTCAGCATGACGATTCTGTCTTTTGTCGTCTTCTATTTGATCTTCCACGCCCGGATCGGCGATTTCTTGGGCAGCGGCACCGGCTCGAGCCAGTCGAACTTTTTGTTGTGTGCCAGCTGATCATAGAACCCGCCCGGCGAGCGCGCGCGATAGACGGTCGATTCGGGCATGTTGGGGCACACCATCAGCAGCGTCGCATGGTGCTTCTTCGCGAGGCTGCGAAACTGATCCGGGCTGCCGCCGAAAGCGTGCTGGACGTCGAGGATCGCGTCGCCGTTGCGGTGATACGGCCCCGCCACCGCGTCGTGATGCGTGATCGTGATCAGCCGCGGCCCCAGGTCGACGAAGGTGAACACCACCTGCGGCTTCAATTTGTCGAGCGGTCTCAATGCCGGGATCGTCGGACACAGCCGGCTCGCGCGGTTGATCACCTTCATCCGCGCGTTCGGCCGGTCGATCGGCAGATAGCCCACCATCAGGCTCGCGAAGAAGCCCGACAGGATGAGGAACGCCGCCACCGGCCCCAGCACGCGGACCCACACCGATCGCTGGCGGCGGAACCACGGAAAGGCGATCCAGGCGAGCGCGGTGACGCCGGGGATCGCAAGCAGTTGCGCCGCCGGCCCCGCGCGCACCTGCCACAGCAGCATCGCGGTCGCGAACGCGCTGAACAGCGTCACCACCGTCCAGCCGATCAGCGCCTCGCTCCTGCGCGCGCGCCAGGTGGCGACGATCCCGCCGATCAGCCCGATCACCGGCAGCGTCGCGATCGGGAAGGCGACGCGTAGCGGATGCTCGTAGATCGGCTTGGCCTCGCGCACATGGTCTAGCCAGGTGCGCGCCAGTTCGGGCGACACCTGTTCGGGCCGCCCCAGGCATTGCGGAAAGACGAACGCGAAGCCGATGGCGATCCCCGCGCCCGCGATCACCGCCAGCATCAACCGCAGCCACCGCGCCGCCGGATTGGCGAGCGCCAGCAGCAAGAGCAGCGCGCCCGCGCTCACCATCACGCTCAGCCACACCGGGGTCAGCGCGTCGCAGCGCAGCACCTGGTTGGCGTTCGACGCGAAGGCGGCGAACCCCGCCGCGCTGCCCCCGCCCAGCGACACCGCATAGGCCGCGAGCCGCGGCGCCTCCTCGCGGTCCCAGATCCAGCGCAGTGCCAGGATCGCGCCAGCCATCGCGCAATAAGGCAGCATCTCGAGCCCGATCGTCAGCGATACCGCGCTCGCGAACCCCACCAGCAGCCCGCCGCGCCGCCGCGCATCGTCCGCCAGCCCCGCCACCGTCAGGCTCAGCATCGCGAGCTGCCAACCGTGATGGTCGATGCGCATCGGCAGGAACATCGGCAGCGTCACCCCGCAGAACAGCAGGAAGACGAGCGCGAGCGGCCACAGCAAAGGATGCACCAGCCGCCGCACGGTGAACGCCAGCCCACCCATTGCGATGCTCAGCGGCAGCAGCGGCGCGATCCCGCACGCCAGCCGCTCGGCCTCCGCCATGCCGACGAAGGGTTTGAAGAGCAGGATCAGCCCCGCGATCGGCAAATCGACCAGTCGCGACCAGTGGATGTCGAATCCCGCCGGCGGGTTCAGCCGGTATTGGCGCAAGTCGTACCAGCCCTGGCCGGCAAGCAGCCCGCGCACCTGCATCAGCCGCATATTGTCGTCGGTATCGCCCAGCGACAGCCAATGGATCGCGCCCCAGCGCTGCGCGATGTACCAGATCGCGATTCCCGCCCAGGCGATCAGCGTCAGCCGCAGCCAGTGGCGGTCGAGTTCCTCGAGCGGCTTGAGGCCGCCGTTGCGCTGTCCGGTCAAAATGCTTCCCTCACGCTCGTGCGGCCATTAGGGCGGGGCCCGTGCAAAGGGCAAGGCGAACGTGACGGCGCTTCTACGGCGGATCGAGATGTGGCGCACGAACGGCGTGCTGGGCCAGCTCGTCCGCTTCGGCATTTCGGGCGGGATCGCGACCTTGCTCTACGCGGTGGTCTATTCGCCGCTCGCCGGGTTCGGGATCACGTCGGAACAGGTCGCCAACGTCGCCGGCTATCTGGTTGCCGTCGCCTCGGGCTATGTTCTCCACAGCACATGGAGCTTCCGCGGCCACGGCGCCGCCGCGACGCGGACGAGCTGGCGCTTCTTCCTCGTCTCGCTGATCAGCTACGCCCTCAACACCTTGTGGGTGTGGCTCTTCACCGACGATGCGATGCTGGCGGGGCCGTGGTGGTGGCCGCTGATCCCGGTGGTGTTGGTGACTCCGCTCGTCACCTTCGTCCTCAACCGCGTGTGGGTGTTCGGCTGATGGCCAGAATCTGATGGAACGCATCGTCTACGATCGCATGGCCGCGCACGATTCGACGCATTGGTGGTATCGCGCCCGCCGCGATGTGCTCGCCGATTACGTCGCCCGCTATGCCGGCCTGCCCGAGCACGCCCGCATCCTCGAGATCGGCTGCGGCACCGGCCACAACCTGCCGATGCTCGCGCGCTTCGGCGAGGTCGATGCGATCGAGATCGACGCCGCCGCCCGCGCGATTGCCGCCGAACGCCTCGGCAAGCCCGTGGGCGACGCGCCGCTCCCGACGCTGCCCGGCGTACCTCGCGGCGGCTACGATCTGATCGCGGTGCTCGATGTGGTCGAGCATATCGAGGACGACGTGGCGGCGCTGCGCGGCATGGCGGAATGCCTCGCGCCCGGCGGCAAGATCCTGATCGCGGTGCCTGCGCACCAATGGATGTGGAGCGCGCACGACGTCGTCAACCACCATCACCGCCGCTATTCGAAAGCGACGCTGGGCAAGGCGATCGCCGATGCCGGCCTCACCCACAACGGCTTGCGCTGGTTCAATTCGCTGCTTTTCCCCGCTGCGGTGGCCGTCCGCGCGCTGGGCAAGCTAACCGGCAAGGACGACAGCGACGATTCGCCCCCGCCCAGGCCGATCAACGCGCTGTTCGAGGCGATCTTCCGCACCGAACGCCACCTCCTCGGCCGCGTGCCCCTGTCCCCCGGCCTCTCGCTGATCACGCTGGCGGAGAAGGGGTAGCGCTGGAGCGCGGGACCGGCTCGCCCCCAGGGTTCCCCGCGCCTTACCGGGCCTTCGTCCAGCAAGGTCATCATACCGTGGCGATTGCCTCGCGTCACGTCGGGAAGCGAAGCGTCACCCCTCCAAAAACGGCGCCGCCACCTCATCCCTCACCCGCAATAACCGCCCGGTCGCACGGTCGAGCAGCGCCCAGGTCGTCACCGCTTCCACCTTCACCGCCCCATCGGCGTCGGTGAAGCGCACATGCCGGTCAAAGCGCGCACCGCGTGGGCGATCGGGCACCCAAGTCTCGCCGACCGCCGTCTCGCCCTCGCGCAAATTGCCGCGATAGTCGATCTCGTGCCGCGTCACGACCCAGATATACGCCGCCTGCTGGTCCGCCGGCGCCACCGCCTCCCAATGCGCGACCGCGAGCGCCTGGATCCACTCGACCCACACCGCATTGTTGACGTGGCCCAATTCGTCGATGTCGGCCGCGGTCGCGGTGAAGGTCCGGCGGAACCGCGTCATGCGCGCTGCCGCCGCAGCGCCGCGCCCAGCCCGCGCGCGACCCAGCCGAGTTTCTCGCTCATGCGCGTCGTCACCCGATGGTCCCAGGCATGCTCCCCGCGCGCCATCACCTTGCGCCCGATCTCGCCATAGATGCCCGCTGCCGTCAGCACGCCCCAGGCCGGCCGCAGCGCCAGCGCCCGCACCCCCGGCCGCGCGTGCGCCTCCAGCTCTGCCGCACGATCGCCCAGCCGCCGCACCAGCACCACCAGCCGCTCACGGAACCACGGCTTCATGTGTTCACCCGGTGGGATGTCCATCTCCGCAAGCCACTCGATCGGCAGATAGCAGCGCCCGGCGCGGTCATCCTCCTCCACGTCGCGCATGATGTTGGATAGCTGAAAGGCGCGACCCATGGCGTCGGCGCGCGCCAGCGTGGCCTCGTCGGCCGGATCGACTCCCATGACGATCGCCATCATCCGCCCGACCACCCCCGCGACATGATGGCAGTAGCGCATCAGATCGTCCTCGGTGCGCGGCCGCCAGCCTTGCGCGTCGAGCGCGAGCCCGGCGACAAGATCGTGCGGATCATCAGTCGGAATGCCCGTCTCGGCAACCACGAGGCGCAGCGCATCGAACGCCGGATCGCCCACCGTCTCGCCCGCCAGCGCCGCCTCGGTGCGCGCCGCGATCAGCGCCAGCCGCGCCTGCGCATCGGCGACATCCTCCAGCGCCCCGCCATGATCCTGCCCGTCGGCCAGGTCGTCGCACCGTCGGCACCAGGCATAGAGCAGCCACGCCCGCTCGCGCGTCCGCCGATCGAGCAGCCGCGAGGCGAGCGCGAAGCTCTTCGACCCCCGCGCGATCGATTCGTGTGCGGTGGCGACGATCGCATCGCGGGTGGGAGTCACCTTCGTGCTCCTGCGAAAGCAGGAGCCCAGGGTAGCGGGCGTCGCCCCTTGCGGCTCTGGACCTCCGCTTTCGCGGGGGAACAGAGAGGGGCAGCCCTCACAAATCCGCCGCCTTCATCCGCGTGATCGGCGCGGCGAGCGGCTCGTGCGCCGCCATCCGGTCGATCAGCCCGCCCAGCGTCGTATCGACGATCAGCAGCGCGCGATGCTGCGGCCGCAGGAAGCCTGTCTCGCCCATCTTCTCCCAGAAGGCGATCAGCGCGTCGTAATAGCCGAAGGCATTGAGCAGCCCCACCGGATCGGCATGATAGCCGAGCTGCGCCCAGCTCAGCGCCTCCCACAATTCGTCCATCGTCCCCGTACCGCCGGGAATGGTGACGAAGCCGTCGGCGAGATCGGTGAAGCGCTGCTTCCTCTCGTGCATCGTCTCGACGACGTGGAGCTCGGTAAGCCCGCGATGCGCGACCTCGGCATCGACGAGCGCCTGCGGGATCACCCCGATCACCTCGCCGCCGGCCTGAAGCGCGCTGTCGGCGATCGCCCCCATCAGCCCCAGCCGCCCGCCGCCATAGACCACGCCGATCCCGCGCCGGGCCAGCGTCCGCCCCACCTCGCGCGCCAGCTCGATATAGCGCGGATCGCCCGGCGTCGCCGACCCGCAATAAATGGCGAGGCGGTTCATAATTCCTCCCCGGAACGGAGTTTCGGGTCGGATCGTCCCCCGGACGATCCTTGGCCATGCGGGGCATGGCCAACCAGAAACTGGGGACCGCCGGCCGCAGGCCGGTGGTGGAGGGGCCGCCGTTGCAAACGGCGGCTGCGCCGCCGCCCCTCCACCAGCCTACGGCTGGTTCCCCTCCCCGTTCCGGGGAGGATTTGCGCGTTACCCATCATCCTCGTCCCTCCAGCATCAGCGCCGCCGTCGCCTTGGCGCTCCCCACCACGCCCGGTATCCCCGCGCCCGGATGCGTGCCCGCGCCGACGAAATAGAGGTTGGGGATATTGTCGTCGCGATTGTGGACGCGGAACCACGCGCTCTGCATCAGCGTCGGCTCGAGGCTGAACGCGCTCCCCAGATGCGCGTTCAGGTCGTGCGCGAAATCGCTGGGTGCGTAGGAGAATTTCGTCACGATCCGCTCGTGGATGTCGGGGATCAGCCGGCGGCCCACCTCGTCGAGGATGCGCTTCTCCAGAATCGGCCCGATCGCGCTCCAGTCGACCGGGAACTTGCCCAGATGCGGCACCGGCGCCAGCGCGTAGAAGGTCGAATGCCCCGGCGGCGCCAGGCTGGGGTCGGTCACCGTCGGATGGTGGAGATAGATCGACAGATCCTCCGCCAGCACGCCGTGCTCGTAGATGTCGGTCAGCAGCCCTTCGTAGCGCGGGCCGAACAGCACGCTGTGGTGCGGAATCCCCGGCCACGTCCCCCTGATCCCGAAATGGACGACGAACACCGACGGCGAGAAGCGCTTGCGCTCGAGCCGCGCGCGCGTCCGCTGCGCGCTGCGCGAACCGCTGAGCAGGTCGCGATAGCTGTGCATTACGTCGGCATTGCTCGCCACCGCATCGGCTTGCGCCTGCCAGCCGCTCGCGGTCGTCACCCCGGTCGCGCGGTCGCCCAGCGTCGTGATCCCGGTCACCGCATCGCCGAGCCGCAACGTCCCCCCCAGCCGCTCGAACTGCGCGGCCATCGCCGTCACCAGCCGGTTGGTGCCGCCTTGCGCGAACCATACGCCGCCGTCGCGTTCCAGCTTGTGGATCAGCGCGTAGATCGCGCTGGTGGTGAACGGATTGCCCCCGATCAGCAGCGTGTGGAACGACAGCGCCTGCCGCAACTTCTCGTTCTTCACGTATCGCGCGACGATCGAATGGACCGATCGCCACGCCTGGTGCGTCGCCAGCGACGGCGCCGCGCGCAGCATCGCGCGCGCATCGATCGCCTCGTGGCCCAGCTTCCGATAGCCTTCCTCGTACACGCCCTTCGAATAGTCGAGGAACCGGCGATACCCCGCGACGTCGCCCGGATCGAGCCTGGCGATCTCGCTCGTCAGCGCGGCATCGTCGTTCGAATAGTCGAAGCTGGTGCCGTCGATCCAGCTCAGCCGATAGAAGGGATCGACCGGCAGCAGCGTCACGTCGTCCGCCATGTCGCGGCCGGAAAGCGCCCACAGGTCGCGCAGGCAATCGGGATCGGTGATCACCGTCGGCCCGGCATCGAAGGTGAAGCCGTCGCGCTCCCAATGATAGGCCCGTCCGCCGGGCTTGTCGCGCGCCTCGACGATCACGGTCTCGACGCCCGCCGATTGCAGCCGGATGCCCAGCGCCAGCCCGCCGAACCCGGCGCCGATGATGATCGCGCGGCTCATGCCGGTCGGCCCAGCATCGCGGAGAAAGCGCGCCCGATCGGCACGGGCGGCTTGCCGGTCAGGATGCGCATCTTGTCCCCTATGGTCGAGCGGCCGGCATAAAACCGTCCGACGAGCGCCGGATCAAGCCTGTAGAAACGATCGAGCACCTTGTAGCGCATCTGCGGCTCGGCGGCGCGGAACAGCATCCGCGCGAGCATCCGGTAGAAGCGGCGCTGCTCCCATGTCCTTTTCGCGACACCGTGGAGCAGGTCGCACAGCGCCGTGCCCGAATAATCGCGCTGGCGGGCGATCAAGGCGGCGGTGCGCACCGCGTCGGGCAGCGAATAGCCGGTGGTGGGGTGGAACAGCCCCGCGCGCATGCCCGCCTTGGCGACATTGTGCCCGCCCGATTGCCAATAGGCCTCGAAATCGCCGTCCAGCACCACCGGCAGCGCGCCTGCCTCCTCGCGCGCGACCTGCTTGACCGTCCAGCCCTGCCCGGCGGCGTACGCGCCGATCCGCGCGCCCAGCGCGGCCGCATCCACGCCCGGCGTGTCGCTGTAACAGGTATCCTCGACGAACATCCGCGTCGGCGACAAGGGCAGGGTGTAGGCGAAGCGATAGCCGTCGATCTGCGCGACGGTCGCGTCCATGATCGTCGGCGTGTCCCCGCCGTGCGGCGCGGCGAGCTCCAGTTCGTGCCCGACGAATTTCTGCCAGCCGCATTCCAGCAGCGAGAGGTCGCCTGCGCCGCGCGTGTCGATCACGCCCCGGGCCTCGATCCGCCGCCCGTCGGCGAGCACCACGGCGTGGGCATTCGCCGCGAGCGCCTTGCACCCTGTCATCGCCCGCTCGCGCAGCCGCTCGCGCACCACCGCGTTGAGCCGGGTCGAGACGATCGTGCGATATCCTACGTCGATCCGCCGCTCGTGCGCGGGAAAGCGCACCCGGTGCGCGGGCCAGCGATGGCCGATCAGCGGCTCGACGATCCACTGGTCGCCGACGCCGACATCGCTCGTGAAGAATGACCACAGATGGTTGCCGCCGATCGACGCGCCGCCTTCCACCAGCCGCACGTCGAGCGCGGGGCGCATCTCGGCCAGCGCGAGCGCGATCAGCCCGCCCGCCAGCCCGCCGCCGACGATCGCCAGGTCGCAGGAAAGGGTGGTCATGCGCGACGGCTAGCGAATTTGCCGCGCGCCGCAACCCCGCGCCGTCATATTACCGCCGCAACGCGCGCCACGCTCCCATCCTCCCCCGGCGGGAGGATCAGGCGGAGCGGAACTGGCGTGCGGATGCGCACGGACCTAAGCTGTCGCGATGACCGCCGCGCTCTACGGCGTGCCCCGCGGGCGTGGTCGCCGTCGCGCAGGGAGCCAATGGCGCCGCGCAGCGTTGAGAGACGAAACCTTTACCAGGGAGCTACCCGCTTGATCCGACGCCTTCTTTTCCTGTCTGCCGCCGGTACGGCCGCATTCGCCGCCGCGCCCGCCGCCGCGCAGGACGAGCCCGCCCCTGATGCGATCGGCGGCGACAGCGTCACCGTCGGTCTCGGGCTCGCTTATGTCCCCGATTACGAAGGCTCGGACGATCATCGCGTCGCGATCGGCCCCGGCGCGATCGGGTCGATCGGCGGCTACGCCTTCACCTTCGCGGGCAACCGCGCCAGCGTCGATCTCGTCCGCAACGCGCCGGGGCCCGGCTGGGATGTCCAGGCCGGCCCGATCGCGGTCGTCAATTTCGACCGCACCAGCACCAAGAGCATCGACGATCCGCGCGTCAAGGCGCTCGGCAAGGTCGATACCGCGATCGAATTGGGCGGCTATGTCGGCATCGGCAAGACCGGCGTGCTCACCTCGCCCTACGACAAGCTCTCGGTCTCCTTGAGCTACCGCCACGACGTCTCGGGCGACCACGACAGCGCGATTTGGCAGCCGACGATCAACTATTTCACGCCCTTGAGCCGCAAGGCCGCGATCGGCCTGTTCGCCTCGGCCGAGCACGCCGGCAAGGGCTATGCGCGCACCTATTTCAGCATCACGCCCGATCAGGCGGCGGCGAGCGGGCTGCCCGTCTACGCCGCGTCGAGCGGGTGGAAGAACTACACGATTGGCACGATCGGCATGGTGTCGCTGACGGGCGACCTGCTCCACGGCGTCAAGCTCGTCGGCGCGGGCACCTACAAGCGCCTGCTCGACGATTTCGGCGATTCCCCCGTGGTCTCGATTGCCGGCGACCGCAGCCAATGGATGGGCGCGGTCGGGCTGGCCTACACCTTCTAGGTACTCGCATAGGAGAGTGATGGCCGCTGCGGCCTTCAACCCCTTGTCGTCACCCCGGACTTGTTCCGAGGTCCGCCGTGCCGCGCCCCCTCCACTTTGGCCTTTCGTTCTCGCCGTCGAGCTCCTAGAGTCCCGCCTATCCCCGGGGGGCCGCTGATCGGCGGCTGAGAGGCAGGCGCGAGCCTGCGACCCGCAGAACCTGATCCGGCTGACACCGGCGGAGGGAGGGAAGCGGCTTTCAGGCGAAATCCGTCCTCGCTCCGACACATGAGGAGCGTGCGTTCATGGCCGACATTCCCGCAAAGACCGAAATCGGCGTCACCACCGGCCCGATCCGTGGGTCTCGCAAGGTCCACGTCCCCGCGCGCACGGGCAGCGGCATCCGTGTCGCGATGCGCGAGATCGACCTCGAGCCCTCCTCGGGCGAGGAGCCGCTTCGCGTCTACGATACCTCCGGCCCCTACACCGATCCGGACGCGCGCATCGACATCATGGCCGGCCTCCCCGCACTCCGCCGCCCGTGGATCGAGGCGCGCGGCGATGTCGAGAGCTACGACGCCCGCGCCGTCCGCCCCGAGGACAACGGCCTCTCCGGCCCCGACCGCTCCGCCGGCGTCCCACAATTCCCCAATGTCGTGAAGCGCCCGCTGCGCGCCAAACCGGGCATGAACGTCAGCCAGATGCACTATGCCCGCCGCGGCATCATCACCCCCGAGATGGAGTACGTCGCCGAGCGCGAGAATCTCGGCCGCGAGATCGCCCGCGAGCATAGCCGCGACGGCAACGACTGGGGCGCCGCCATCCCCGATTTCGTCACCCCCGAATTCGTCCGCGACGAGGTCGCCCGCGGCCGCGCGATCATCCCCTCGAACATCAACCACCCCGAATCCGAACCGATGGCGATCGGCCGCAACTTCCTGGTCAAGATCAACGCCAATATCGGCAATTCCGCCGTCGCCAGCGACGTCGCGGCCGAGGTCGACAAGATGGTCTGGTCGATCCGCTGGGGCGCCGACACGGTGATGGACCTCTCGACGGGACGCAACATCCACGACACCCGCGAGTGGATCCTCCGCAACTCGCCCGTCCCGATCGGCACCGTCCCGATCTATCAGGCGCTGGAGAAGGTCGGCGGCGTGGCCGAGGACCTCACCTGGGAAATTTTCCGCGACACCCTGATCGAGCAGGCCGAACAGGGCGTCGACTATTTCACCATCCACGCCGGCGTCCGCCTGCCCTATGTGCCGCTGACGGCGAAGCGCGTCACCGGCATCGTCAGCCGCGGCGGCTCGATCATGGCCAAATGGTGCCTCGCCCACCACAAGGAGAGCTTCCTCTACGAGCGCTTCGACGAGATCAGCGAGATCATGAAGGCGTACGACATCGCCTATTCGCTGGGCGACGGCCTGCGCCCCGGCAGCATCGCCGACGCCAACGACGAAGCCCAGTTCGCCGAGCTCTACACCCTGGGCGAGCTGACCAAGCGCGCCTGGGCGCAGGACGTCCAGGTGATGATCGAAGGCCCCGGCCACGTGCCGATGCACAAGATCAAGGAGAACATGGACAAGCAACTCGAGGCGTGCGGCGAGGCCCCCTTCTACACGTTAGGCCCGCTGACCACCGACATCGCCCCCGGCTACGACCACATCACCAGCGGAATCGGCGCCGCGATGATCGGCTGGTACGGCACCGCGATGCTCTGCTACGTCACCCCCAAGGAGCACCTAGGCCTCCCCGACCGCGACGACGTCAAGGTCGGCGTGGTGACCTACAAGCTCGCCGCCCACGCGGCGGACTTGGCCAAGGGCCACCCCGCCGCGAAGGTGCGCGACGACGCCCTGAGCCGCGCGAGGTTCGAATTCCGCTGGCGCGACCAGTTCAACCTGAGCCTCGACCCCGACACGGCGGAGAAATACCACGACCAGACGTTGCCGGCGGAAGGCGCCAAGACCGCCCATTTCTGCTCGATGTGCGGCCCCAAATTCTGCTCGATGAAGATCACGCAGGAGGTGAGAGATTTTGCGGCGAAGCAGAACAGCGACAGCTACCTTGCGGCGACCGCGCCGGTCGAAGGAGCCGAGGAGGGAATGGAGGAGATGGCGGAACGGTATCGGGAGGGCGGTGACTTGTATCTTTCTAGCAACTGATACAATCAGCGTTTCTGAGTTGCGTCCAAAGGGGGGACAATATGAAAATCGAATCGCAAGATCGAACAGTTGACGCGCTGTTGAAGGGGAATACCTTCGTAATCCCTCGGTTTCAAAGAGCCTACTCGTGGGAATCTGATCAAATAAACCAGTTCTGGAATGACATAAACGATAATTTAGGAGAGGCTTATTTTATCGGATCGATGGTTGTATATAAATTGGATCGGTCGGCGGTTGCTGTTGTCGACGGTCAACAACGTCTCACAACTATCACCATTTTGCTCTGCGCTCTTCGCGAGGGATTTAAATTGATTGGCGAGCGCGATCTCGCCGATGGCCTTCAGGCCTATATCGAACAGAAAAACCGCGAAAATCAAACTGAATATGTCCTTAAAACGGAGACATCTTTTCCCTTCCTCCAAGAAGAGGTTTTGAAAGACGGCTCGTCCGAAGTCGAGGTCGAGGTCGGAAGAGAGGAGGAGGCTATCGAACGCGCCTACGCTCTGTTCAAGGGGGAGATTGTAGATAAGATTGCGGAATTCACGAGCAATCGAGAACAGACCGCAGAAGATAACGCCAAGGATGCAAGTAGTTGGCTCGCTAAAGTGCGAGATACAGTTTTTGACCTAAATGTTATAGTTGTCACGCTCGACAATGAGGATGATGCTTACCTCATTTTCGAAACCCTCAACACTCGCGGGAAAGACTTGGCGCTCTCAGATTTGCTTAGGAATCATTTTGCCAAATACATTAAAGTGCAGGCTGGTGTGGACCAATCTACGATCAAATGGTCCAAGGTTTTGGACACGATCGACAGCGCACCAATGCCATTGGACCCCGATGTCTTTATCGTCCATTCATGGCAATCTCGTTATGATTTCGTAACGAAGGCCAAGGCGTTCCAGAAGGTAAAGCAGCGCGTCGACAAAAGAAATGCAAAGGCGCACCTTGATCGATTTGTGTCCGATGCGGATCAATGGCGGTCAATTTTCGATACAGACTACGGCTGGAAGAAGCCGCAGAAGGAAGCAGCAAAATCTCTCCAGGCCCTGCGCATCTTCAAAGTGGTTCAGCCAGCTCCGGGCTTGCTTTCTCTTATTAGGGCATATCACGACGAGAAAATAAAATATCGTGTGTTAAAGAACGCACTGGAGAAGATTGAAAAATTTCACTTTTCCTTCAATGCGGTTACGTCGTCGCGATCTTCTGGTGGTATCTCGGGCATGTACGCCTCATTCGGACGTGGCGTATTTGAAGCTTCGGACGCGAATGCGGTCGCTCGCCATATAAATGAGCTCGTCTTGAAGCTCCGTGAACGGGAAGCGATACCTTCTGAATTTGATGCCGGATTTGAGCAGATCATCTATACAAAAAAGCATTCATCCCAGCGGACTCTAATCCAGTACATTCTAAAGAAAATTGCGATGTTCGAATGCCAACCTTTTATTGGCGAGTCTGATGATCTGACGATTGAGCATCTCGTTCCCCAAGCCAAGATCGGCGATGGATTTGAAGACTCCACGATAGGGCAAATCGGAAATCTCATTTTGGTAGACGAGGAAACGAACGGGCTCCTTGCACATAATGATTTCGCAGCGAAAAGGACCGTTCTCACTCAGCGAGGGTACAAGCTCCCCGAGGCGTTCATTGGGGCGGACGCTCTAACCCCGGAGCTTATCAGGGCTAACACTTTACGGATTGCGGAGATCGCAAGGGAAAAGGTTTGGAAGGTCTGACAGCATAGTGGAATCCGCAGATCCCCGGGTGGTTATGGCAAGGCGTCGTTGGCGACGTTCTCAATAGATTACGGTGACAGTTTAATAAATGCACCCGCCCTTCACCGATACACCTCCCGCCGATGCGCCACGCGCACCACCAGGATCAGCACGCGCTCGTCCTCGATCCGCGCGACCACGCGATAATCGCCGATGCGCCAGCGCCAGAAGCCGGCATGTTCGCCGACCAGCGCACTGCCGAGCGAGCAGGGATCGTCGAGCGGGGCGATCCGCTTTTCCAGCGTCGTGACGATCCGCGCCGCGACCTGCCGGTCGAGCTTGCGCAATTCCTTCGCCGCCTGCGGCAGGAACTCAATCGGCTTCACTCGTCTTTTGGGCCAAGCTCGGCCTTCAACGCAGCCAGCGGGATCGCATCGCCATCGCGGAAATCGCGCAGCCGCTCCTCGGCGAGATAGAAATCCTCCAGATCGTCGAGATGCGCCTCGATCGCCGCGCGCGCATAGAAGGTCTTGGTCCGCCCCGTCCGCGCGGCCAGCGCCTCCAGCCGTCCCTCGGTGCCCTTGTCCAATCGAACAGCCAACATGACGATCTCCTTGCTATACATATATAGCAATCGGGCATATCGGGATCAATAATGATACCGGCGCTGCGCCATGTCGAGCGCTTGGCATCGCGGACCGCGCATCCTAATGCCTGCGCCGTCGCGAGGCGCCGCGATCGAGCGCATCCGACAACGCACGGAGAGATGACATGATCGTAATGACGGCGCTCGCTCTGGCCGCATCCGCCGCCTGTCCCGCCCAGCCGGCGGCGGCGCTCTTGCAAACCGGCACGTTCGTCTACGCCGATTTCGATCGCGGCAAGAAGATCGGGCACGATCGCATCGTCATCGCCGCGCAGCCCGACGGGGGCTATCGTTTCTCCAACACCGCGATCGGCTATGCCGATCAGGCGTGGACCGCTGTCACCCGCGCGGATTTCTCGCCGCTGTCGGCCGTCCTCGAATTCGGGCCCGCCGCTCACCGGCGGCCCATGTTCGACATCCGCTACGACCGGGATCGCGTCACCGGCCTGCGCTATCCCCGCCACCCCGCGGGCGCCGCGCCCGTCGCGGTGAGCGATGCCGTCGGGCCGTGCGTCATCGACCAGCGGATCGACTGGGCCTCGGTGATGGCGCGCAAGCTCGAGGACGGCGCGCGCTTCGCCTTCCAGGTCTACGATCCCGCGATCGGCATCAGCGCCGCCAGCGCGGCGGTGGAAGACGGCGGCACGATCCACGTCCCCGCCGGCGCCATCGACGTCTTCAAGATCACCTATCGCATCGAGAAGAAGACCGGGTCCGAGCAATATGTCGTCTTCGCCAGCAAGGCGCTTCCCCGCGTCATGGTGCGCGAGGATTTCCCGGACGGCGTGTCGTCGCAACTCGAAAGCAGGCGATAGGCTCGCTGCCACACCTCACCGCTTGCGCACGAACGCCGAGCGCAGCGCCGGCCGCCGAACATTGACTCCGCCTGCCCGATGCGATGCAATCGCACGCCCCAAGCAAAGGAGTCCATCATGGCCATTGCAAAGACGATCGAGATCATTGCCGCGTCGACCACCAGCGTCGAGGATGCGGTGAAGCAGGGCATCGCCAAGGCCGGGGAGACGGTCAAGCAGATCGAGGGCTTCTGGGTGAAGGACATCAAGGGCGTGGTGCGCGACAATGCGGTGACCGAATGGCGCGTCATCCTGGCGCTGACCTTCATCGTCGACTGACCGGCGCCGGGCGGGCGCGTCGGACAGGAGGGCTACTTGCAGGCCGTCAGGGCCGAATGTCGGCCCTGGCCGCGTCCGCGCGATGCGGATCGCAGGACGTGCCTGATGGATGCTCGAATGCCGCACCCGCGCGGCAAAACGCCCGCCGCGCTGTCCTACACGGTCGTTTCGTGGTCTATCCTGCCCGATGGATCAGGATCGCCCCCACACCGCGCCGCCCTCGCCCCCGGCGGCTTCTCCCGTAACCCTGTCGCCCCGCGCGCATTGGACGCCCGCGAAGCAGCGCATCTTCCTCGCCGCCCTGCTCGATAGCGGCAGCGTCGCGGCCGCCGCGCGCGCAGCGGGCATGTCGCGGTCGAGCGCGCATCGCCTGCGCGCGCGGCTCGCCGACACCCCGTTCGACCGCGCCTGGGAGTCCCCGCTCGCGCTCCACGCCCGTCGGCTCGCCGATCCCTTCGCGCGGGCCCCGACGCCGGCACGCAGCTGATGCACAGCCCGGCGCATCACCGGCGCGGTCTAGGCGCGGTCCCGGCGCATGCGTGCCGCACGGCGGTTGCCTGCAAGGCGCGTCGGTGTCGCGTCGCCGTCGCGCCGGTGGCGCGTCTGTGTCGCACGCCTGCCGCTTCTCCGGCGCGCCGTAGTGTCGAACCGCCGCGTCGCGGGCGCAATTGCCCGCAATTCCCGCCACACCGTCAATTTCGTCCACTTCGGCCGCCCCATGGCGCGCCGCGCGATCCTATTCCTCCGAACGCAATGCCCCATGCGCCGTCCCCGCATCGGCGGGATCGGGGCGGCGGATCAGGCTGCGGCGGCGGCCATAGGCGAAATAGGCCACCAGCCCGATCGCGTTCCAGATGAAGAACCGCGTGATCGTCGTGCTCGGCAGGCTGACGAAGAGGTAGAGGCACCCCAGAATGGCAAGCGTCCCGACGATGTACGGCTGCGGGCAGCGGAACAGGCGCTTGGCCTCGGGCGCGCTCTTGCGCAGGATCATCATGCACGCCCCCACCGAGACGAATGCGATCAGCGTGCCCGCATTGGCGAGCTCGGCGATCTCGTCGAGCCGGAAGAAGCCCGCGACGAACGCGACCGAGATGCCGGTCAGCACCGTGATCAGCGTCGGCGCGCCGGTGCGCGGGCTCACCGTGGCAAGCCCGCGCGGCAACAGCCCGTCGCGCGCCATCACGAAGAAGATGCGGCTCTGCCCGTACATCATCACCAGGATCACCGAGGGCAGAGCGACGATCGCCGCCAGCGCCACCAGATGCGCCGCGACCGGCTGGCCCAGCGTGCGCAGCACCAGCGCGAGCGGCTCGGGCGAGCGGCCCAATTCGGTGAACGGCACCGCACCCACCGCCGCGACCGCGACCAGCATGTAGATGAAGACGCACACCAGCATCGATCCGATGATGCCGATCGTCAGGTCGCGGCCGGGGTTCTTGGCTTCCTCGGCCGATGTCGCCACCGCGTCGAAGCCGTAGAAGGCGAAGAACACGATCGCCGCCGCCGCCATCACGCCGCGCTTCTCGCCCAAAATCTCGGCGCTGCCGAAGCCGTAGGGCATGAACGGCTCCAGGTTGCCGCCGTGGAACGCCGGCAGCGCGACCGCCGCGAACACGCTGAGCGCAACCAGCTTGACGATGACGAGGATGATGTTGAGCGTCGCGCTCTCCCGCGTGCCGGCGACCAGCAGCCCCATCACCGCGAGCGCGACCAGCACCGCGGGCAGGTTGATGATCCCGCCGGCGTGCGGCCCGACCAGCACCGCATGCGGCAAGGCCACCCCCGCCGACTGGATCCAGCCGACCAGATAGCCCGACCAGCCGACCGCGACCGTTGAGCAGGCGAGCGAATATTCGAGGATCAGGCTCCAGCCCACCACCCAGGCGATTCCTTCCCCCATCGCGGCATAGCTGAAGGTGTAGGCGCTGCCCGCCGCGGGGATCATCGTCGCCATCTCGGCATAAGCGAGCGCGGCGCAGGCGCACACCGCGCCGGCCACCGCGAAGGAGAGGATGACGGCGGGTCCGGCGCGATCCGCCCCGACTCCGGTCAGCGTGTAGATGCCGGTGCCGACGATCGCACCGACGCCCAGCGCGATCAGGTGCGGCCAGCTCAACGTCTTGGCGAGGCTATGTCCGGCGCCGTGGCTTCCCATCAGGTCGATCGACTTGCGTGGTCCGAACATAGGCCTCCCCTTGTAATTGTGTCAGCGCGGCGCTTCGGCGCCCAATTGGCTTCTGAGGTCGTCGAGCGTGCCCTGGATGTGCGTCGCGAGCAGCCGCTCGGTCCGCGCCGAGTCGCGGCCGAGCCACGCCTCGATCAGCTGGCGGTGCTCCAGATCGGCGCGGTCCTCGCGGCCGGCGGGCTGGAGATGCGCGATCACGTAGCGCTCGGACATCACCTGCAACCGCTCGATGAGCTGGGTGGTGAGCAGCCGCCCGCCCGGCCGCACCAGCGCCATGTGGAAGGCGCGGTTGCGCACCGCGATGTCGGGGCTGCCGTTGCCGGTCGCCGCGTCGAGCTCGTCGAACGCCTGCTGCGCGTTCGCCCGCGCCGCGTCGTCGGCGACGGTCGCGGCGAACCCCGCCGCGCGCGGCTCGATGGCGAGGCGCAGCGCGAAAATCTCGTCGGCCTCCTCGGCGCTCATAGCGCGGACGAAATAGCCGCGATTGGCCTGGCTGGTGAGCAGCCCCTCCTGTTCGAGCCGCGCCAGCGCCTCGCGCAGCGGAATCTTGGAGACGCCGAGTTCGGCGGCGAGCGCATCCTGCCGGATCGGCACGTCGTGCGGCAGGCGCCCCGTGACGATGCGCTCGCGGATGATCTCGAACACCTGCTCGGAGAGCGTGCGGACGACGATGCTCATGGATGATTCCCTTCGATCACGTGACCTGGAACCCCTTCCAGAACGTATCCTCGCGATCAATCCAGATGGTGTTCAACCCGGTCGCGATCGCCGACCCTTCGATCGAGGGCACGATCGCCGGCAGGTCGCCGACGGTCGTCTCGGCCTCGACACGCCCGATGAAGCGGCTGCCGATATAGCTTTCGTGGACGAAAGCATCGCCGACGCCGAGCCGGCCGGTCGCCACCAGATGCGCCAGCCGCGCCGAGGTGCCGGTGCCGCACGGGCTGCGATCGATCGCGCGATCGCCGTAGAACACCGCGTTGCGCCCGTCGGCGCCCTCGCCCTTCGGCGTGTCGGCCCAGAGCACATGGCTCACCCCGCGGATCGTGGGATCGAGCGGGTGGATCGGCTCGACCGCGGCACGCACCGCGTCACGCACCTTCGGGCTCAGCGCGAGGATTCCCGCGGCGCCCAGATCGTCAAGCCCGCGATAGCCGCCCTGCGGTTCGATGATCGCGTAATAATTGCCGCCATAGGCGACATCGACCGTGAGCGGCCCGATCCCCTCGATATCGATCGTGATCCCCCGCGCGGCGACATAAGCAGGCACGTTGGTGATCCTGACCGAGCGCACCCGGTCGCCTTCGACCGTGTAAGTGATGTCGATCACGCCCGCCGGCACCTCGACGCGCAGCCGCCCGGGTTCGGCGGGAACGATCAGCCCGTGCTCCAGCCCGAAGGTGACGATCCCGATCGTGCCGTGCCCGCACATCGGCAGGCAGCCCGAGGTCTCGATGAAGAGAATGCCGATGTCCGCGTCCGCCCGCGTCGGCGGATAGAGGAACCCGCCCGACATCATGTCGTGCCCGCGCGGCTCGAAGCACAGCCCGGTGCGGATCCAGTCGAACCGCGCGAGGAAATCCTGCCGCCGCTCGGACATCGTGGCGCCCTCGAGCAGCGGCGCGCCCCCGGCGATCAGCCGCACCGGATTGCCCGCGGTGTGGCCGTCGATGCAGAAGAAGGTGTGGCGCACCGCGTCGATGCCTTTCGTCAGACGGCGCAGGCTGTGCGAAGGGCGGAGCGGGTGGCGGCCTTTTCGAGCATCGCAATGGCAGCCGGCGCTCCCGGCAATACCTCCGCACGGTTCATGCCATTCATCAACGCTCCTTCGCCTTTCGCGCTAAAGAATACATTATACTATCTGCGTCGAGAACGTAAACTCCCGGAATCGGCAAGGCGTGGATTCCGGCAAAGGATCTACGGCCGGACAAGGTGCGTCTGTGGCACCCTGACCTCACCGGCGCCAGGCGCGCGGATCGATACGATGCCGTTTCAGCTTGTCGTAGAAGGTCTTGCGGGGAAGGCGCAGCGCTTTGGTCGCCTCCACCACGTTGCCGCGCGCATCCGCGAGCGCGGCGCGCAGCTGCGCTGCCTCGAAGCGCTCGATCCGCTCCTTCAGCGTCGACGTCGCGGCATCGTGGGCCGGGTGGCTAGATTCGTCGATGCCGAGAACGACGCGCTCGGCATAATGCCGCAACTCGCGCGCGTTGCCGGGCCAGGCATGACCGTCGAGCCGCGCCCAGTGCGCGGCGGTGATCGCCGGCCGTTCACGGCGATGGCGGCGGGCAGCCTCCCCGACGAACGCGTCGAACAGCATCGGCACGTCCCCACGCCGTTCGCGCAACGGCGGCAGGCGGAGCGTGACCGCGTTGAGGCGGTAGAGGAGCGCGTCGAGAAAGCGCTTCTCGCGAACCTGCGCCGCCAGACCGACGCCGCTCGCGGCGAGGATACGGACCGCGATCGGCCGCGGCGCGTCGGCGCCGAGCGGCATGATCACACGATCCTCGATCGCGCGCAGCAATTTGGGCTGGATCGCGGGCGGCAGCGCATCGACATTGTCGAGGAAGAGCGTGCCATGCTCGGCCGCCTCGATCCGGCCGACGCGCGAGTGATGTGCGCCCGGAAAGGCGCCCGCGACATGGCCAAACAGCTCGCTTTCGGCCATCGCCTGCGGCAACGCGCCGGCATCGAGCGTCACCATCGGGCGCCGTGCACCGCCGGCCCGATGGAGAAGCGCGGCGACGAGCGACTTGCCGGTGCCCGTCTCGCCCTCGATCAGAATGTCGATCTCGGCCGGCCCGATCTGATCGATCGTGCGCCGCAGCCGCTCGATCTCGGGCGAGACGCCGATCAGCGCGGACGCGGCGGCCGCGCGGTCCGCTTCGCGCCGGAGCCGTCGATTGTCGAGCGCCAGCGCACGCTGCTCGAGCGCGCGGCCGACGATGCGAAGCAGCTCGTCTGGCGCGTAGGGTTTGGTCAGGAAATCATAAGCGCCGCCCTGGATCGCCTTGACCGCGGTGGCGACATCGCCATGCCCGGTGACGAGGATGACGGGCAATTCGGGGTCGCGCGCGCGCAGCGCGGCGAAAAGCTGGAGTCCGTCCATATCCGGCATCCGCAGATCGCTGACGACCACGCCATCGAAATCCTCGCCGATTCGCGACGACGCCTCCGCTGCCGAGGCGCAGGCGACCGGCTCGAACCCGGCAAGCTCGAGGCTCTGCACGTTGGCGCGACGCAGGTCCGCGTCGTCATCGACGAAGGCGACGCGGCGGCACGGCAGGCGCACCGTCACGCGCGGACCAGCTCGATGCGGAAGGCGACGCCGTCGTCGCGCGGCTCGAACGACAGGTCGCCGTCGAAATCGCGGGCGATGTCGCGCGCGATGACAAGGCCGAGCCCCATGCCATCGTCCTTGCTCGTGCTGAACGGCTGGAAGAGGCTCGCGGCGATCTCCGGTGCGAGGGGTGGGCCGTTGTTGGCGATCCGCACGGTGACGCGTGCGCCGTCGTCGGCAATCGCGATCGCGATGACAGGCGACGGCGTATCGCGCAGCGCGTCGAGCGCATTGCCGAGCAGGTTCATCAATACCTGTTCGAGACGGACTCGTTCGGCGCGCACGGCAATCGTCGGATCGGATGCACGATCGACGCGCACATTCTGGCGCGCGATCCGATCGCGCAGAAGGAGCAGCGCGCCGTCGATCGCTTCCTCCAATACGACCGGCCCCACCACGCCGCGCGCCTTGCGCGAGAAATTGCGCAGTTCGCCGGTGATCGCGCCGATCCGCTCGGTCATCGAGACGATCGCGCCGAGGGTCTCGACGGCGGCGTCCGGGTGACCGCGATCGAGCAGCTTGCGGCCATTATCGGCATAGCTGCGGATCGCGGTGACCGGCTGGGCGATCTCATGCGCGACACCGGCGGCGATCTGACCCAGCGAGGCGAGCTTGTTCGCCTGGACGAGCTGGTCGCGAGTTTCCTGGAGCTGCGCTTCGCTTGCCAGGCGGTCGGCCATTTCCTGCCGGAGCCGATCGTTGACACGGCGGACGTCGCGCGTGCGCGCCTCGACCTCGCGCTCGAGCGCGACCCGCTGCGCCTGCGCATCGGCGGCACGCTGCCGGATGTCGCGCCGTCGCCGCGCAACCAGCGCCGCGCCAGCGATCACGAGGAGGCACAGCATCGCAGCGGCAAGCCGCGCGCTGGCCGCGGCGCTCGCGACCGCGTCGTCGATCGGCGCCAGCAGGTGGAGCGTCCAGCCGGGCGTGGCCGTTGCCGTCACCGCCGCGACGAAGCGATCGGCGCCCCGACGCACGATCGGCTCGCCGGCGGCCGTCTCCTCGCGCAGCGGCAACGGCGCGAGCGGCGCCGCGCCGAAATCGAGATTGCGCCGGATTGTATGGCGTTCGGCGTCGGGGACCGGCTCGAGCGTCAGGAACCGCCAGCCGGACACGCTCGTCACCAGCACGATACCGCGCGGGTCGGTAACGAAGGCCGGTTCACCCGAGCGGCGCCATTCGCGTTCGAGCGCGTCGAACTCGACCTTGAGCACGATCACGCCCGCGCGCGCCCCGGCCCGCACTCGCCGCGCGATGTAGAGGCCTGGATGCCGGCTCACGGTGCCGAGCGCGAACTGTTCGTGTGCCCCGGTTTCGAGCGCGCGCCGGAAATAGGCGCGGAAGCTGTAGTTCGATCCGACGAAGCTGTCGGGTCGGTTCCAGTTACTCGCGGCGATCGTCGTGCCGTCGGCGGCGACGAGATAGATGGCCGCCGCGTGGATCGCGTCGCTCAGCCGCTCGAGGCGACGGTTGAAGGCGTCGCGCCTCGCCGGATCGCGGGCGGCGAGCACGTCGAGCACATCGGGATCGTCGGCGAGCGCGAAGGGAACGAGGCGGTATTTCTGCAGCTCGCTGCGCAGCAGCGCGCCGTGGAGCGCCGCCGACGCCTCGGCACCGCGTCGGCTCTTGTCGATCGCGCGATCGATCGCGAGCCGCCCCGCGCCCCAGACGATGAGCGCCGAGATCGCCACCGCGGCGAGGGCGACCACGAACGTCCATCGGCGGAAAGACGGCAAAAGGGACGCAAAGCGCATGACAGGAACATTCTGTGCGAATTTTCGCACAACGTCCAATGAAGATGTGTGATCTGCCGCACTATTTGGGGAGGTGTCAGTAATTATAGCACATAATTACAATAAGATAGATAATAACCGATAATTCGTTTGCGTCCGGCCTCGACCGACTAGGATGTGTCCGGACCGTCCCGGAAGCGGGCGGCGCGACAGCAGGTAACCGTGGAGGGGACAGCAATGCTTGCACGATCGGACGCCGCACCCGCGACCGCGACGCCGCTGTGGCGGCATCTCTATGTGCAGGTGCTCGCCGCGATCGTGCTCGGCGCGGTCATCGGCCAGCTCGATCCCGCGTTCGGCGAGAGCCTCAAACCGCTGGGCGACGGCTTCATCAAGATCGTCAAGATGGTGATCGCCCCCGTCATCTTCCTGACGGTGGTGACGGGGATCGCGGGGATGCGCGATCTCGCTTCGGTGGGGCGTGTTGCGGCCAAGGCGTTCGCCTATTTCCTGTTCTTCTCGACGCTTGCTCTCCTCGTCGGGCTGGTCGTCGCCAATGTGATCCGTCCTGGCGCGGGGATGGCGATCGACCCTGCAAGCCTCAATGCCGGCGCGGTCGCGCAATATACCGCGCACGCGCACGACCAGACCATCACCGGCTTCCTGCTCGCGATCATTCCGACGACCCTGATGGGGCCGCTCGCGGGCGGCGAGATCCTGCAGGTGTTGCTCGTCGCGATCCTGTTCGGCATCGCGCTGGCGCTGATCGGCGACGACGGGCTGCCCGTCTATCGCGTGCTCGAATCGGCGAGCCTCGCGGTGTTTCGCCTCGTCCACATCCTGATGAAGCTGGCGCCGATCGGCGCGTTCGGCGCGATCGCCTTCACGATCGGCAAATACGGGATCGGCAGCCTGGCGAGCCTCGCCGCGCTGGTCGGCACCTTCTATCTCACCAGCCTGCTGTTCGTCCTCGTCGTGCTCGGTACGGCAGCGCGCCTGTGCGGCTTCTCGATCATCGGGCTGATCCGCTACCTGAAGGACGAGTTGCTGCTCGTGCTCGGCACCTCGTCGTCGGAAGCCGCGCTGCCGAGCCTGCTCGAGAAGATGGAGCGCGCGGGCTGCGCCAAGCAGGTGGTCGGGCTGGTGGTGCCCACCGGCTATTCGTTCAACCTCGACGGCACCAACATCTACATGACGCTCGCCGCCTTGTTCATCGCGCAGGCGACGGGGATCGATCTGTCGCTGGGTGACCAGCTGCTGCTGCTGAGCGTCGCGATGCTGAGCTCGAAGGGTGCGGCGGGCGTGACCGGCGCGGGCTTCATCACGCTGGCGGCGACGCTGTCGGTGGTGCCCTCGGTGCCGGTCGCGGGGATGGCGCTGATCCTCGGGGTGGACCGCTTCATGAGCGAATGCCGCAGCCTAACCAATTTCACCGGCAATGCGGTGGCGACGGTGATCGTCGCCAAATGGGAACGCGCCTTCGACGCCGAACTGTTCGCGCGCGCGATGCGGGGCGAGCCCGCAACGATCGAGGAAGTCGAGGCGCGCAGCGCGGCCAAGGCGATCTGATCTGACGAACGACGCGCGCCGGCAAAACGGGGCGCCAACGGGGAGGAAGAACGATGAGAACATTCGGTTTCGCGATGCTGGCGACGACCGCCTTGTGCGGGCTCGCCGCACCGGCCGTGGCGCAGACGACGCCCGATGACGGCCCCGATCAGGAGGCGGATTCCGGCGCGATCGTCGTCACGGGCAGCCGCATCGCGCACGACAGCTACGACACGCTCGCGCCGACGGTGACGGTCAGCGGCGACGATCTCGCCGAATCGGGCAATTCGGAGCTGAGCGAGACGCTCGCCGAGTTGCCGCAGCTTTCCTCGACGCTCAACCAGGCGAGCGTCACCGGCAACACGCAGAATTCGGGGCTGAGCTCGATCCAACTTCGTAACCTCGGCGACAACCGCACGCTCGTGCTGATCGATGGGCGCCGCACCGTCTCGAACAGCGCGATCGGCAATCGCGTCAGTCTCAACACCATCCCGAGCGACTTCATCGACCGGGTCGAAATCATCACCGGCGGCGCTTCGTCGATCTACGGATCGGACGCGGTCGCTGGCGTCGTCAACATCATCACCGAAAAGAACCAGCGCGGTTTCCGCCTCAACGCTCGCACCGGGATCACCGACGACGGCGACGGCCAGGAATTCACGATCAACGGCAGCTGGGGCACCAAATTCGCGGACAAGAAGGGCTATTTCCTGGTGAGCGGCACCTACGACCGCGACTGGGGCGTGCGCGCGACCGACCGCGAATGGGCGACCCGGCCGGTGAGCTACGATTATGATTTCGACGAAGGCATCAACGTCTTCGAGACCGTCTACACCAATTCCAAGGGCCATCTGGCGAGCGGCGACCAGCCCGCCTCGACCTTTCCGCCGCACGTCGCAAGCGACCTGAGCTCGTATATTCCCGGCGGCGTCTTTTCGGGCTCCAACTCGCGGCGCGACCGCTTCTACAAGAACGGCGTGCTGGTGCCGCTCGGCCCCAACACGGAAACCGGCGAGCCGATCGAAGTCGGCGACAGCGACGACGGCAACAGCGGCTATTTCCTGCCCAATCGCGACGGCTACAACCAGCGCACCGGGCGCGACCTGATCACGCCGCGCACGCGCTATCTGGCGGCGGCCAAGCTCGATTACGAATTCTCCGATTCGCTCGAAGCCTTCGCCCAGGTCCAATATGCAAAGATCCACTCGCGCGAGACGCGCGAATCGGTGGGGATCGGCTGGGATTCGACCTATCCGCTGACCGATCCCGTGACCGGATTCACCACCGAGCACGAATACGGGAAAATCCCGTGCCGCCGCGAATCGGGCAAGGGCGCGGGCCCGTGCAACCCGTTCGTCCCCGATGTCCTCCGTGCCGATTCGCCGACCACGGGCGCGGGCGTCGCCTGGGACCGGCGCTTCGACGAGGTGGGCGGGCAGATCACGATCAACGACCGCCAGACGATCCGCAGCTGGGCCGGGTTGCGCGGCCAGGTCTCCGACAGCTGGCGCTGGGAAGCGAGCGCGGGCTTCGGTCAATACAACCAGGACCAGTGGCGGCTGAACGAGATCTGGGGCACGCATCTTACCCAGGCGCTCGACGCCGAAACCGGGCCCGGCGGCAGCATCCAGTGCGCCGATGCCGACGCACGCGCGGCCGGTTGCGTGCCGATCGACCTGTTCGGCGAAGGATCGATCACGCCCGAGGCGGCCGACTGGATCCGCGCGGACCTGCACCAGAAGGTGCGCATCCGCCAATATACCGCACAGGCATTCGCGACGGGCGACCTGTTCCAGCTTCCCGCCGGCCCGGTCGGCGGCGCGTTCGGCGTGGATTATCGCCGCGACAGCCAGCGTCTGCGTGGCGACGAACTGTCGCAGGCGGGCGGCACGACCGGCAACGCCGTCCCCGATTTCGGCGGCAGCATTTCCGCGATCGAGGGCTTCGGCGAGATCAGCGTTCCGATCCTGAAAGACGTGCCGGGCGCCGAGCTGCTGAGCGTCGATGCCTCCGCGCGGGTCGCGCATTACGACATCGACCGCGTCGGCACGGTGTTCAGCTATCGCGCGGGGCTGCAATATGCCCCCGTGCCCGACATCCGCCTGCGTGTGCAATATGCGCGCGCGCAGCGCGCACCCGACATCGCCGAATTGTTCTCGCCGCCGCGCGGCAATTTCGAAGCGGCGGACGATCTGTGCGACGACATCACGCCCGACACGCCCGGCCGGGTCGCCGCAAATTGTCGACTCGACCCCGGCATCCAGGCGCTGTTCGCGCAGCAGATCGCCGACGGCGAGGATCCGCATTACGTGCAGGTGGGCAACAATCTCTACAGCCCCAACGGCGGCAATCTCGACCTCAAGGAGGAGACCGCGGACACGCTGACCCTGGGCGCGGTCTTCGCACCGCGCTTCGCGCCGGGCCTGTCGCTGTCGGTCGATTATTACGACATCCGCATCGACGACGCGATCGACGCCTATTCGAACCGCGACATCCAGACCCAATGCTACGACACCGACGTGCCGCAGGATGAAAATCCCTTCTGCGCGGACATCACGCGCAATCCGTTCAACGGCCAGATCGTCGAACTGGTGCAGCGTCAGGTCAATCTCGCGGCGTTCGATACCAAGGGGATCGACGTCGCGCTCAACTACAATTTCCGTCTGGAGAATGCGATCGGCGTGCCCGGCCGCTTCGACCTGCGCTACGATGCGACGCACATCCTGAAGCAGAAGGTGGAATTCCAGGGCATCGACGGCTGGGTGACCAACGATTACACCGGCGACCTTTCCGAAGGCAGCTTCAAATATCGCGCACGCGGCTCGCTGGGCTGGACGCTGGGCGGCTTCCGGCTGCGCTGGACGACCACCTATTACGGCAAGATCAACGACAGCAACGCGCTGCGCGACCAGTATCGCGAGGCGCTCGCCGCCAACCCGCAAGCCGAGGAGCCGATCTTCCTCAACGTCAACGACCGCTGGGAGCATGACCTCTATGTCGCGGTCGACGTGGATGCGGGCGGCACCGATTTCCGGCTCTACGGTGGAGTGAAGAACCTGTTCGATTCGATCACGCCCTTCCTGCCGACGGGCACCGAGAGCGGCCGGCTGACCAACCAGACGAGCGCCTACGACATCGCGGGGCGGCGCTTCTATATCGGCACGACGGTGCGGTTCTGATGGGGAGGAGGCTCATGAACGTGGCGGGGCCCATGGCGGCGGCGCTGGCCGCGATGATCGCCTCGGCGCCGGTCGCGGCGCAATCGGCGGCGCCCGAGACCGTGCTCTTCGTCGGCAACAGCTTCACCTATGGCGGGCATTCGGCGGTGTGGCATTACCGCGCCGACAGCGTCCACGACCTCAACGGCGACGGCGTGGGCGGGGTGCCGGCGCTGTTCAAGCTGTTCGCCGAGCAGGCGGGGCTCGCCTACGAGGTCAGCCTCGAAACCTCGGGCGGCAAGACGCTCAAATGGCATTGGGAGAACAAGAAGGCGCTGCTCGACCGCCCCTGGGACCATGTCGTGATGCAGGATCTGAGCACCTTCCAGCGCAAGCGGCCGGGCGATCCGACGTGGCTGATCGACTATGCCGGGCGGTTCGGGCAGTTGTTCGAGAAGCACAATCCCAGGGTCGACGTCAGCCTCACCGCGACGTGGACGCGGCCCGACCAGACCTATCGCCCCAAGGGCCATTGGTACGGCAAGCCGGTAACGCAGATGGCGCTCGATCTCAGGCGCGGCTACGACGCGGCCGACGCTGCGAGCGACGCAATCGATCGCGTCAATCCGGTGGGGCAGGCGTTCAGCTGCGCGATCGCGGCGGGGGTCGCCGACCCCAATCCCTATGACGGTATCGCCTTCGGGCAGCTCGATCTGTGGACCTACGACCATTATCACGCGAGCACCGCCGGCTATTATCTGGAGGCGCTCGTCATCTTCGCGGGGCTCACGGGGAAGGATCCGCGATCGCTCGGGCCCAAGGAGAAGGCCGCAGGCGAGCTCGGCCTGTCGCCGATCGAGGCCGAGCGGCTGCAACGGGTCGCCTGGGCCGCGACCAATGGGCAGGACTGCGCGGCACTCGCAGACTAGGCAGGCGTCCCCGCCTCGAACGCGACCTCGGCCCGCAGGCTCGCCATGTCGCGCCCGATCGTGGCGACCGCAAGCCGCGTGTCGCCGCGCCAATAGCTGACGGCGCAATCGTGCGCGGCGGGATCGCCCTCCACTTCCTCGCGATCCCATTGCTCGGCATGGCCGACATAGTCGATGCTGACGCCGTAATGCTGCGTCCAGAAGAACGGGGCCGCCGTGAAGCGCTCCTGCCGCCCCAGCATGTTGCGCGCCGCCGTCACGCCCTGGCGCTCGGCGACGACCCAATGCTCGACTCGGATATGGTCGCCGGTCCGCTGATCCGGAAAACGGGCGATGTCGCCGGCGGCCCAGATGCCCGGCGCGCTGGTCTGCAGGAATTCGTCGACCGCCACACCCCGATCGAGGGCAAGACCGGCCTCCTGCGCCAGCGCGACATTGGGCCGAACCCCGATCCCCACTACCACCAGATCGGCATCGAGCGTCTCGCCGGTCGACAAGGTGACGCGATCCGGCGCGATCGTCGTCAGCGTCGCGCCCAGGTGGAACACCACCCCGTGCGACTCATGCAGCGATCGCACCGCCTCGCCGATCGCCGCGCCGAGCACGCGCGCCATCGGCACCTTGTCGGGCGCGACCACGTGCACCTCCAGCCCGCGCGCGCGCAGCGACGCAGCGGCTTCGAGGCCGATGAAGCTCGCGCCGACGATGATGCAGCGGCGCGCCGAGCCGGTCGCCGCGATCAATGCGTCGCAATCCGCGAGCGTGCGCAGGACGTGCACGTGCGACAGATCGGCGCCCGGGATCGGCAGCCGGACGGGCTCGGCGCCGGTAGCGAGCAGCAGCGCGCCGTAGGCGATGGTGCCGCCGTCCGCGAGCGTCACCGTTCTTGCCGCCGCGTCGATCCCCGCGACGCGCGTCGCGAGCCGCAAGTCGATCCCGCGGTCCACGTAGAATTCGGGTGAGCGCAGTGGAATCCATTCGGCCGGCGCGTTTCCGGCGAGATAGTCTTTCGACAGATTCGGCCGGTCACAGGGCAGCGCCGCGTCGGCGCTCAGCATCGTGATCGGCCCCGCATAGCCTTCGCGCCGCAAGGTCTCGACCGCGGCGTTCCCGGCCGCGCCGCCGCCGATCACCACCACCGATCGAGGCAGGTCCGTCCCCCTCGGTTCGGACGGCTTCCGCTCGGGCAGCGGTTCGCCGACGAAGGCGCGGCCGTCGCGCTGCTCGACCCGCCAACGCTTCAGGTCGTCGAGCGCGGGCGGATGAAGCCTTTCGCCGGTGCGGAGGCTGAAACAGGCGTGGTGCCAGGGGCAGCGCACTGTATCGCCGACGATCAGCCCTTCGGCGAGCGGACCGCCATAATGCGTGCAATGCGCGGCGACGGCGAACAGTGCGCCCTCGCGCCGCACCAGCAAGGCCGCCTCGCCCGCGACATGCCCGGCGAGCGTCGCGCCCTCGGCGATATCCGCCAATGGCACGCCCATGGTGAAATCGGGCCCGGCAGGGGGCGACGCGTCTTCCGTCATTGCCTTACTCCTGATCGATGCCGCATCATCCTACACGATCGGCACCGTCGAGGCGATCGACGCGACGGACTCAGAGTCTGTTTCGAAACTCGCCGTTCCGGGGATTTTCGGGTTCCGGCACCGGCCCGCTCCCCCACCCGACCACCCACAGGATCATGCTGGATGGGTGGTCGGGTGGGGAGCGGGCCGGTGCCGCACTTTCGAAACAGATTCTCAGATCAGCGCGAGATCGGCGAGCTTGCCCACCAGCGCCGGCGGCAGCTCGGCAAGCCCGCTGGCGTCGCTGCCGAGATCCGCGGGCGCGTCCGTCGCCTCGAGATAGCGCCAGCCCTGATGCGCACGCTTGGGCCGGGCGTGGACGAGCACGAGCGCTGGATCGATGTGGATCGCGACGCGCCCGCCTTCCGCCTCGCCGAAGCGCAGGATCGGCGAGCGCGCGACCAATTGGTGCTTGATGATCCAGTAGAGCGAGCCTTTGCCCGCAATCTCCTCGTGCCGCTTGGGCAGATAGCGCGTGGTGAGGAACACCGGCCCCTCGCGCCCGCGCACCGCGAGCCGCTCGGCGAGATTCTCGACCGAATGGTTGCCGAACGCGACCTTGGTGATGTGGAGCGTCATCGCCCGCGATGTGGGCGCGAAAACGTCGCGCGGCAAGTCAGCCGCCGAGTCCCCAGAGCGCCGCGAGCCCGAGGAACGAGAGAAAGCCGAGGCTGTCGGTGCAGGTGGTGACGAACACCGACGAGGCGACCGCGGGATCGACGCCGAGTCGATCGAGCGTGATCGGCACGCCGACCCCCGCGAGTCCCGCGACGATGTTGTTGGTGAAGAGCGCGACGCCGAACACGATCGACAGATCGGGGTCGCCGAAGATGACATAGGAGCCGAGCCCGATCAGCACGCCCAGCGCGGCGCCGTTGGTGGCGGCGATCCGCAGCTCTCGGCCGACCATGCGCCATGTGTTCGAGCTGGTGAGCTGATTGGTGGCGAGCGCGCGCACCACGACCGCGAGCGTCTGCGTGCCGGCGTTGCCGCCCATGCCGCTCACCACGCCCATCAGCGCGGCGAGCAGCGCGTAGCCGGCGATCTCGGCGTCGAACAATTTGACGATCGAGGCCGCGATCATTGCGGTCGGCAGGTTGATGAGCAGCCACAGCAGCCGCGTGCGCACCGTCATGCGGATCGGCTCGTTGATGTCGCCCTCGCCCGCGCCCGAGAGCAGCAGCGCGTCCTCGCCCGCTTCCTCGGAGATGATGTGGACCACGTCGTCGACCGTGATCATGCCCACCAGCCGGCCGCTGCCGTCGACCACTGCGGCCGAGATCAGCGCATATTTCTGGAAGCGAAGCGCCACCTCCTCCTGGTCCATGTCGACCGGGATCAGCGTCTGCTCGCGCTTCATCACGTCGCTGAGCGGCACCGTGCGCGGGGTGCGCAGGATCCACGAGAGCTGGCACGTGCCGACCGGCTTGTGGCTGGGATCGACGACGAACACTTCCCAGAAATCGGTGGTGAGCGCGTCGTCGGCGCGCAGATAATCGATGACGTCGCCCACCGTCCAATGCTCGGGCACCGCGATCAGCTCGCGCTGCATCAGGCGGCCGGCCGATTCCTCGGGGTAGGACAGCGCTTCCTCGATCGCCGCGCGATCGTCGGGCTCCATCGCGCGGAGCACCTCGCGCTGGTCGTCGGCGTCGAGATCCTCGATGATCGCGACCGCGTCGTCGGTGTCGAGCTCCGACGCGATGTCGGCGACCTCGTGCGGCTCGAGCGCGTCGATCAAATCTTCGCGGACGTAATCGTTCATCTCGGCGAAGACGTCGCCGTCGAGCAGATCGGGGATCGCCTTGGCAAGCGCGGGGCGGCGCTCGCTCGGCGTCAGCTCGAACAGATCGGCGATGTCGGCGGGATGAAGCGGCTCGACCAACTGGCGGACGGCGTCGTCGTCGCCATCCTCCACCGCGTCGAGCACGGCGTCGACGAAGGCGGGTTTGAGACGATCGTCCTCGTCGAGCTGGGTCGATTCGGCCTCGGGCTGGGGAAGCTCGGTCTCGCTCATGTCCGACCTCCCTGGTTGCGGCCCGTCGGCACGCTCCTAGCCAAGCGCGGCGCGTCTGCCAACGGGCCGATTTGCCATGGCGCCCGCCGACCACTACGTCGCGGAGCTTCAATCCCTCAGGAGCATTCCATGGCCGACCCCTTCGAAACGCTGACGATGACGCTCGCCGACGGCGACGTCGTGATCAAGCTGCGCCCCGATCTGGCGCCCCAGCACGTCGCGCGCATTGCCGAACTCGCCAATGAAGGCTTCTACGACGGCGTCGTCTTCCACCGCGTGATCGACGGCTTCATGGCGCAGGGCGGCGACCCCACGGGCACCGGCACCGGCGGCTCGGACAAGCCCGACCTTCCCGCCGAGTTCAGCCGCGAGCCGCATGTGCGCGGCACCTGCTCGATGGCACGGACGATGAACCCCAACAGCGCCAATTCGCAATTCTTCATCTGCTTCGACGATGCCGGCTTCCTCGACGGCCAATATACCGTCTGGGGCGAGGTGACCTCGGGCATGGAGCATATCGACGCGCTCCCCAAGGGCGAGCCGCCGCGCGAGCCAGGCAAGATCGAGAAGATGCGGGCGGAATAATCGTGTAGGGGGCGTCACCCCAGCGAAAGCTGGGGTCGCTTTCTAATCGCGAGATACCAGCTTTCGGCGGCGTGACGAGGGTTTTACACCTCCAGCGCGTCGATCAGCCAGTCGTGGAACAGCCGCACCGGGCGTTGCATCAGCGCGCGCGGGCGGCACACGAACCAATAGCTGTAGGGGCTTTCGACCTCGATATCGAACAGGCGCGCGAGGCGATCGTCGTGCGCGTCGTCGAAATGGCTCGCGAGCATGAAGGCGACGCCCAGCCCCTGCGCCGCCGCCTCGAGCATCAGCGCGCCCGAATCGAAATGGTCGATTGCGGCGGGTTCGATGTCCTCGACCCCCGCGGCGCGGCGCCAGGCGGTGAAATTGTCGGGCATGTCGCGGTGAAGCACCGCGGTCAGCCCGGCAAGCTGCTCGGGCCGCGTGATCGGGTTCGGCCCCTCGACCAGCGCCCGCGCACCGATCGCGTAGACGCGGTTGCGGTCGAGCCGCTTGGCGTAGAGCGCCGGATCGATCTCGCGCGCGAGCGAGATCGCGACGTCGAGCCCTTCGCCCAGCCGCGCCACCGTGTGCCCGGCGGTATCGATGTCGAGATGCAGTTCGGGATGTTTGGCGCGCAGATCGGCGAGCTTGGGGAACAGGCGCTGCGCCGCGTAGAGCGGCAGGATGCCGAGGCGGAGGCGCAGCACCTCGATCCCGCTCGTCATCGCCTCGACCGCGTCGGACAGGCTGTCGAGCGCGGGCGCGATCTGCGAGAGCAGCCGCTCGCCGTCGCTGTTGAGCTGCATCGCCTGGTGGCGGCGATCGAACAACGGACGACCGATGAAGCGTTCGAGCGCCTGGATGCGGCGGCTGAGCGCCGGTGCGGAGAGCGCCAGCTCCTGCGCCGCGGCCTTGATCGACCCCAGGCGCGCGACCTGGACGAATGCCTCGATGGCGGTGAGGGGCGGCAGACGGCGCATGAGCGAAGGAGTCTCCGAAGGTTAGAGTCGTTTTCGGCTTCGCCGGATCGGTACCGGCCCGCTCCCCCACCCGGCCACCCATAGAATACTGGCGTTGGGTGGCCGGGTGGGGGAGCGGGCCGGCATCGCAACCGGTTCAGCAAAGCTGAAACAAAGGTTGGGCGAACACCCACCTTTCGACGATGATTCGCGCAGGCGCAACGCCCTCAGTTGCAATTCTTGCAATCGCGATCGTTCTTTTCGCACTTGCACAAAAACACGCTGCACTGCACATAGGGCGTGCCTTTCAGGCATCCTCTCCTAAAAACTTTCACGGGCCGGCCCTTCGGGGCTGGCCCTTTTTTTGTTCGGTAAGCGGTTACCTTGCTGCACCGCCGCATAGCTCCGCTTGCACAATCGACGGATGCTGTCATCGGCGCGCGTCGCCTGCCCCTCGCATTGCCGGAACCGCGCCCCTATGTCGCGCGCTTGCACGATGCCACCAAAGGGGACGTCCATGGCCGATAGCGAACCGCCGGTCCGCAAGCTTCAAGTCGCGAATGCCCGGCCCGAGGATTCGGGACGCGGGATCGCGCATCTGCCGCGCGCGCTGATGGCGCAGCTCGCACTCGCCGAAGGCGACGTGATCGAGATCGTCGGCAAGCGCAGTACGCCGGCGCGCGCCGTCTTCCCCTATCCCGAGGACGAAGGCCTCGAGATCATCCGCATCGACGGGCTGCAGCGCGCCAATGCCGGCGCCGGATCAGGCGAATATGTCGAGGTGCGCAAGATCGAATCGAAACCCGCGACCCGCGTCGTCTTCGCGCCCGCGCAACAGAATCTGCGCCTCCAGGGATCGAGCCAGGCGTTGAAGCGCGTCTTCGTCGGCCGCCCGCTGTGCCAGGGCGATGTCGTGGCGACCGCGGGGCAGCAGCGCGTCGACAATATCCCGCCCAACGTCGCGCAATATCTGCGCGCGCCGGCCTATGCGCTGCAGGAAATCCGCCTCACCGTCGTCCAGACCGCTCCCAAGGGCGTCGTCCATATCGACGAGAATACCGAGATCGAGCTGCGGCCCGAATATGAGGAACCGCAGCAGACCCGCCGCGCCGACGTCACCTATGACGATCTGGGCGGCATGACGGGCACGATCGACCAGTTGCGCGAGATGGTCGAGCTGCCGCTGCGCTATCCCGAATTGTTCCAGCGGCTCGGCGTCGATCCGCCCAAGGGCGTGCTGCTGCACGGCCCGCCCGGCACCGGCAAGACACGGCTCGCGCGCGCCGTCGCCAACGAAAGCGCGGCCGAGTTCTTCCTGATCAACGGCCCCGAGATCATGGGCTCGGCCTATGGCGAATCGGAACAGCGGCTGCGCAGCGTGTTCGAGGAAGCGGCGAAGAATGCGCCCTCGATCGTCTTCATCGACGAGATCGATTCGATCGCCCCAAAGCGTGACCGCGTGCAGGGCGAGGCCGAGAAGCGCCTCGTCGCGCAGCTGTTGACGCTGATGGACGGGCTCGAAGCGCGCGCCAATCTGGTCGTGATCGCCGCGACCAATCGCCCCGACGCGATCGACGAGGCGCTGCGCCGCCCCGGCCGGTTCGACCGCGAGATCATCATCGGCGTGCCCGACGAGCGCGGGCGCAAGGAGATTCTGGGCATCCACACGCGCGGCATGCCGCTGGGCGATCGGGTGGACCTGAACGAGCTGGCGCGCACCACCTACGGCTTCGTCGGCGCCGATCTCGCGGCGTTGACGCGCGAGGCAGCGATCGAGGCGGTGCGCCGGATCATGCCCAAGCTCGATCTCGAGGAAGGCACGATCCCGCCCGAGGTGCTCGACGAATTGTCGGTGACGCGCGAGGATTTCATGGAGGCGCTCAAGCGCATCCAGCCCTCGGCCATGCGCGAGGTCATGGTGCAGGCGCCCGAGGTCCGCTGGGAGGATATCGGCGGCCTCGACCAGGCGCAGGAACGCCTCAAGGAAGGCGTCGAGCTCCCCTTGAAAGACCCCGACGCGTTCCGGCGGCTCGGCATCCGCCCGGCCAAGGGTTTCCTGCTCTACGGCCCCCCTGGCACGGGCAAGACCTTGCTCGCCAAGGCAGTCGCGCGCGAGGCGGAGGCGAATTTCATCGCCACCAAATCGTCGGACCTGCTCAGCAAATGGTATGGCGAATCGGAACAGCAGATCGCCCGCCTGTTCGCGCGCGCGCGGCAGGTGGCGCCGTGCGTGATCTTCATCGACGAGCTCGACAGCCTCGTGCCCGCGCGCGGCGGCGGGCTGGGCGAGCCGCAGGTGACCGAGCGTGTGGTCAACACGATCCTGTCCGAGATGGACGGGCTCGAGGAGCTGCAATCGGTGGTGGTGATCGGCGCCACCAACCGGCCCAATCTCGTCGATCCCGCGTTGCTCCGGCCCGGCCGGTTCGACGAGCTGATCTACGTCTCGGTGCCCGATCAGGGCGGACGGCGGCGCATCCTCGCGATCCAGACGCAGCGGATGCCGCTCGCCGACGATGTCGATCTCGATGACCTCGCCGAACGCACCGATCGCTTCACCGGCGCCGATCTCGAAGACCTGGTGCGTCGTGCCGGTCTGGTCGCGTTGCGCAAGTCGCTCGACACGCGCGAGGTGACGATGGCCGATTTCGAGGCCGCGCTCGCCGAATCGCGCGCGTCGGTGACGCCCGAGATGGAGCAGGAATACGAGCAGATGGCCGCCAAGCTGAAGCAGGAGGCCTCCGCCATCCAGCCGATCGGCTTCATCGCACCCGGGATGCTGACACCACACGGGCCGAAGGGCTGACCGCCACATCCGCCACCCCAGCGGACGCTGGCATCTCTCTGTACCTGAGAGACCCCGGCGTCCGCTGGAGTGACGGTTAGACTCAGAGTCTGTTTCGATAGTGCGGCACCGGCCAGCATCGGGTGAACGGTGCCCCGCACCGTTCAGGTCATGCCGGGGGCATGACCGACCCGTTGCTCCCCCACCCGACCACCCACGGGATCGTACGCTATGGGTGGTCGGGTGGGGGAGCGGGCGGAAGCGCCCAAGGTTCCGGCGATGCGCAGCATCGTTGGAATGGCGCTGGAGGGCGGTGCCGGAACCCGAAAATCGCCGGAACGGCGAGTTTCGAAACGGACTCTCAAATGCGATCAGCTTTGCCTATCCCCTGCGCGTCATACCGAGGGCGGTGTTCCCGCGAAAGCATTCGGATCTCGACAGAGCCGTCCCGGGGGTTCTGAAATCGCTGTCCTACATGTTCGTTTTATGTTCTACCCTGTGGGATGGAACAGGACTGCTCTCCTATCGTGCCCGCCGCGTTGCTCGATACCGACAGCGGCGCAATCGAGGCGCGCTGCCGTCGCGCCGGCGGCGCCCGTCGGGCGCACGAACGGTGCGTCGGTGTCGCCTCACTGTCGCGTTGGTGTCGCCTCGCTGTCGCGTCGATGCGGCCTTGCTGTCGCGCCGGTGTCGCGTCACGGTCGCCATCCAGGGGCGTTGCGGTCACATTCCGGGCAAAATCCCTGCGACGCGCTCCACTTTCTCCACTTCACACCACCCGCAACAAGGGCATCCGCCAACGCAGTGCGTCGATGAAAACCCGGGTCCGGGACGACGATCCGAACAGATCGCAGACGAGTCCAGGGCCGATCGACATTCAGAAGATGGCGAGTCGAAAATGGTGGTTTTCCGAGACCCGGCGCGTAGCGGACACCAGGTCCGTGAGCGCCGGAAGCTCGGAAGGGCGCCATTTGCGGGCCGTCAGAACTGAATGTCGATCGGCCCTAGTTGGTCCGTTCCCGGAGCGCCATCCAGGCATAGCCGAGCATCGCCATCAGCGCCGCTGCCGCCGCCAGATAGGGCAGCGGCTTGCTCAATTCGTACAAGCCTACCCCGATCGACGGGCCGAGCACGAAGCTGGCGCCGTTGACGCTCGTCACCTTGCCCGCGACCGAGCCTTGCGCGTCGGGCCCAACCGCGAGCGACGAGCCCGCGGTGAAGCCGGGGCGGGTGAAGCCGAAGCCCAGCGAGGCGAGCGCGTAGCTGGTTGCGATCCCGTAGAGCGAGGTCGCCAGCCCCGTACCGACGCAGCCCGCCGCCGCGACCACCAGCCCGCTCAGCACGAGCTGGCGCGGCGAGAGGTTGAGCAGCGGGATGATCCCCCATTGCGCGAGCAACGACGCGCCTGCGCCCATCATCAGCACGATGCCGGTCGGCTGGAGCGCGTCTTCGGGCGCGACGTGGAGCCGGTCGATGACGAGGAAGCCGATCGTCTGCCCCGCCATGGCCTGGGCGTGCCCCATCACCAGGCCGGCGATCATCCAGGCGCGGATGCGCGGATCGGCATAGCCGACCTGCTCGGCATCGCGCTCGGCGACCGCGGCGGTGACGCTGGCGCCGGTCGATTGCCCGCCGATCGAGGGATAGGCGGTCGCCGCGCCGTGCGCGCCGCCCAGCCCCTTGTCGTCGGGCAGCATCCGCCGCACCGTCACCCACATCGCGAGCCCGAAGGCGGCGAAGACGAAGGCGGGGCCCGCCAGCCCGATCTCGACCGATCCGAGCGCGCCCAGGATCAGATAAGGCGCGATCGCCGGCCCCAGGATCGTGCCCAGCCCGAACGCCGAGGCAAGCAGGGTGAGCGCCTTGGTGCGCTCCTCGCGCGTGGTCGATCCTGCGACCAGCGCCTGCACCGCGGGTGGCGCGGCGGCGCCGAAGCTGCCGTAGATCAGCCGCCCGCCGATGAACGCGAGAAAGGCCGCGCTGCCGCTGATCCAGCCGTTGATGCCGGCGGCGAGGAACAGCCCGCAGAGAAGCAGCGACGCCGCGAAGCCGCCGACGCCCATCAGGATCATCGCACGCCGCCCGTGGCGGTCGGAGCGCTTCGCCCAGAAGGGCGCGGCGATCACCCACAACAAGGCCGAAGCGGAGAAAGCGAGCGCGACATTGTTGTCGGGCACGTGGAGCGAGCGCCCGAGCGCGGGGAGCACCGATTGCAGCGCGGTGTTGCCCGCCGCGATCGTCAGCATCACGGCGAAAAGCAGCGCGAACCGCCGGTCGATCCCGCGGATCGCGCCCGCCGTACTCATTGCCGCGTCCAGGAATAGCCGCGCGTGACGGCGCTGACGATCACCTCGTAGCGCGCATACCAGCGCTCGCGACCGCGCGCACGGATCGCCGCGTGCTCGGGATGGTCGCGCCACGCTTTGGCGCTCGCGTCGTCGGCCCAATAGCTGACGGTGATGCCGACGCCGTCGGCGCCGCGCACCGACTCGATCCCGCGATAGCCGGGCTGGCGCGCGGCCAGCGCCGCCATCGCCTCGGCCGCTGCGGCATAGCCATCGGCATCCGCATCGGTGCGTTCTGAAAGGAAAATCACCGCGATCTGGCCGATGCGATCGTGCATCCTTCTCGCTTAGGCGCTTTGCACTGGCACGCAAGATCGGAAAGGCTTAAGGCGCACGCGCGCAACCGACGGACTTGCAAGTTCGTTGGAAAGTTGCGACCCAAGTGTGTTCCTCTGCTATGACACCAGCGTTAGGATGCCGATGACCAGTTCGACCACTGCTGCCGCACGCCGGCGTGAACGCCGTGCAGCCGGGGTCCCTTCTCCCTGGGGAATGTTCTTCCAGGGTTTCCTCAAACACCCCGTGATGGTCGGCTCGATCGTGCCCTCGTCCGATCGACTGATCCGCAAGATGCTCGCACCCGTCGATTGGGCGAACACCAAGCTGTTCGTCGAATACGGCCCCGGCGTCGGCACCTTCTGCCGCCCGATCCTCGACCTGATGGCGCCCGACGCGCAGTTGATCGCGATCGACACCAACCCCGATTTCATCCGCTATCTGCGCCACACGATCACCGACAACCGCTTCGCCGCAGTCAACGGTTCGGCCGCCGACGTTGCGCAGATCGTCGCCGATCACGGGCACGAGCATGCCGATTATGTCCTTTCGGGCCTCCCTTTCTCGACGCTGCCGCCCGGCGTCGGCCCGGCGATCGCCAAGGCGACCTTCGCGACGCTGCGCCCCGGGGGCGCCTTCCTGGTCTATCAATTCTCGCCCAAGGTGAAGGACTTCCTCGCCCCCCATGCCGACCGCATCGATCATGCGATGGAATGGTGGAACGTGCCCCCGGCGCAGCTCTATTGGGCGTGGAAGGACTGATCCCTACCGGCCATCCAACCCGAAATTGAGCCGCCGCGTCAGATTGTAGTCGAGCACCGCGACGACGAAATAGGCGGCGAACTGCTTGACGCGCTGCCACCACCCCACATGGCGCTTCCACCAGGCTTCAGTGATCCGCTCGCTGTCGGCGACCTCGCCGTCGACATAGGCGCGCACGTGACCTGCGAAGGCGGCGTCCTCGATCCGCAGCATCAGTTCGAGGTTGAGGAACAGGCTGCGCACGTCGAAATTGGCCGAGCCGATATGGACGGCATCATCGACCACGTAGAGCTTGGTATGCAGCCTGGTCGGTTGGTATTCGTAAACCTCGACGCCCTTGCGCAGCAGCCCGGCATAAGTGAAGCGCGCCGCCGCGATCGTGGCATTGTTGTCCGATTTCGCCGCGGTGACGATGCGCACGCGGCTGCCCTTCCTGATCCCGGTGCGGTCGAACCGGCGCAGCATGCCCGGCGTGGGGCAGAAATAGGCGGCGATGATGTCGACGCAAGTCGCCGCGCGCATGTCCTGCTGCACCGTGCGCGCCCAGGCCGAGAGCCGCCGCGTCGGCCCACCGATCAGCCAGCATAGCGCACCGCCTGTCTCGCTGAAGCGGTGGAGCGCGCGGCGAAGATCGCGAATGCGGCCGTGTGGCGCGCGCACCCAGGCGGACAGGGCGTCGAAATAGCCGGCGATCCGCGCGGCGGCCGGCCCTTCGACGATCAGGCCGAGGTCGCGCCAGGCGCGTTCCGCGGGCGTGCCGAAATAGGCGTCGTCGATGTTGAACCCGCCGATGATGACGCGCGCGTCGCCCTCAGCGTCGGCGAGCGCGAGCTTCTGGTGGTTGCGCAACAGATAGCGCCTGCCGAAGCGCGGCTCGAACTCGCAGACGCTGGCGCCCGCGGCTTCGAGCGGCGAGAAGAAATGCTCGTGCTCGGCGGCGTCGCTCCCAAACGCATCGACGATCAGCGATACCGCGACTCCACGCTGTGCCGCCGCCAACAATGCGTCGCGCACGCGCCGGCCCGAGGCATCGTCCGAATAGATGTAATAGATGATTCGGAGCGATTGCCGCGCGCCCTCGATCAGCGACACCAGCGTATCGAGCCGGTCGGGCCCGGTTTCGAGCAACCGCAACCGGTTGCCGTCGATCGTGAAGCTCGGTTGCGGCGGCGGGCGATCCATGGACGCAGGTGATGCCCGTCGCGATCGAGCCCGGCAACCCCTGCGCTTTTCTTGACATTGGCGGGTCCGGACCTTAGATCGCGCGCTCGAAATTCCCGCATAGTCGCAAGCAAGGAAAGCGTTCATGGCGCGCGTCACGGTCGAAGATTGCGTCGACAAGGTTTCCAACCGGTTCGATCTCGTGTTGTTCGCGGCGCAACGCGCGCGGCAGATTTCGGGCGGCGCGGACCTGACGCTCGATCGCGATCGCGACAAGAACCCGGTGGTCGCGCTGCGCGAGATCGCCGAGCAGACGATCAAGCCGCGCCAGCTCGAGGAAGCGGTCGTCAGCGGGCTGCAGAAGGTGCAGGTCGACGAGGACGATACGCCCGACGAGATCGGCAGCCTCGCCGCCTCGGCCGAGGCGCTGCGCCTGACGGCTGCCGCGCCGCCGCGCAACACCAATGTCGGCGGCGATTACGAGGGCTGATCGCCACCGGCGTTCGGCGCCGCCCGTTGCGACGGACGCGGCGCCGGGGCGAACCGCAATACCGCGAAGCCCAGACACGCCGACACGATCGAGCCGGCGAGCACGCCAAGCTTGACCTCGTTCTCCATGGCGCCGCGGAACGCGAGCCCGCCGATGAACAGGCTCATCGTGAAGCCGATCCCGCATAGCAGCGCCACGCCATAGACCTGGAGCCATGAGGCGCCGGCCGGCTTCTGCGCCAGCCCGAGCCGCACGACGCCCCAGACCGCGCCGAAAATGCCGAGCTGCTTGCCGACGACCAGCCCGGCCGCGATGCCGAGCGGCAGCGGCGCGAGCAGCGTTTCGAGCCCCATGCCGCCAAGATCGACGCCGGCATTGGCGAAGCCGAACAGCGGCACGATGGCGAACGCGACCCAGGGCTGGAGCCCATGTTCGAGCCGGTGAAGCGGCGACTCGGCGTGGTCGGGGGCGCCGGGCGACGGCGTGATCGGCACCACCAGTGCCGCCAGCACGCCCGCGATCGTTGCATGCACGCCCGAGAGCAGCACGCAATACCATAGCAGCGCGAACCCGATCAGATAGACCGGCAACGCGCGTACGCCGCTCTTGCCGAGCACGTAGAGCAGGCCCAGCACCAGTGCCGCGCCGCCGAGCGCGATCGAGCTGATCTGGTCGGTATAAGCGAGTGCGATGATCGCCACCGCGCCCATGTCGTCGACGATCGCGACGGTCGTCAGGAACAGCTTGAGCGAGGCCGGCGCGCGACTGCCGAGCAAGGCGAGCACGCCGATCGCGAAAGCGATGTCGGTCGCCGCCGGTATTGCCCAGCCCGATTGCAGGTCCGGCGTGCCCTGCGTCACCGCGAGATAGACGAGCGCGGGCAGCGCCATCCCCGCGCCGGCGGCGATCACCGGCAGGCGGCGGCGTTCCCAGGTTGAGAGCCGGCCGTCGAGAAACTCGCGCTTGATCTCGAGCCCGACGAGCAGGAAGAACACCGCCATCAGCGCATCGTTGATCCACAGATGCACCGTCATCGGCCCCAGCGCGGGCGCGAGCACGGGCCCCGTCGCGGCATGGATCAGCGCATGGTAATCATGCGCGGTGGCCGGCAGGTTGGCCGCGATCATCGCCAGCACCGCCGCGACGATCAGCACGATCCCGCCCGCCGCCTCGCTCGCGAGGAACGCGCGCAGCGCCGAGCGGGGAGGGCGGGTGTCGGTCATCCGCCTGTCCTACCGCCTCGCGCAGCGCGCGCAATCCTCACCACAGGCTGAGTTGCCGATCGGCAGCGAGCGGCCAGCGCCCAAGCACGTCGTGCCGCGTCAGTCCGACATGGCTGTGGATGAGGACGAGCGTATCGGCGCTCCACGCGACCGGCGCGATTCGCTGTCCCAACGGCGCACCGGTGCGATAGCCGAGCGTCATGTGCGGGTCGAACGTGTAGCCGGGGCGCGGCGCTACACCCATGCCACGGCAATTCGCGTCGATATCATGATGCAATGCGTCCAGCCCGGCGATGCGTCGCGACGGGCGTAACGCGATCGATCGGGTGCCGCCGGAGACGCGATCGAGCGTCACGGCGATCGCCGCCGCGGTTACCCGGCCACCGACCGTTCGCAGCGTCCGCTCGAGCCCGGGCGGTACGGCATCGGCGTCGGGATAGATGCCCATGGTGATGTGGAGTCGGTCGCTTCGAACCGGCGTTCCCGAAGCGAACCAGGGCGCGGCGGCATGCGCAATCCGGCGGGCCTCGACGGGTGGCGGCAGCAACGCGAAAAAATAACGGTGCCGCACGATGGGTTGGTGGAACATCTGCCTCCTCCGAGTCGGAAAGGTGATGACATTGTTCTTGATATGTTCCGACAAGTTTGGTCATGCCGGGCTTGTTCCGGCATCCGCCGTGCAACGAGCAAAGACGTGACTGGTGGAGCGGCGGACCCCGGAACAAGTCCGGGGTGGCGAAGGGGATTACCGCCCTAGCGCCTCGGCGATCAGCTTGCGGGTGTTCTCGACGCCGTAGAGCGCGATGAAGCTGCCCATGCGCGGGCCCTGCGACGAGCCGAGCAGCGTTTCGTAGAGCGCCTTGAACCAGTCGCGCAGCGACTCGAACCCGCCCGCCTTGCCGATCTCGTAGACGATGTTCTGGATGTCCTCAGGCGTCGCACCCGCGGGCAGCGCCGCTAGTTCGGCGTCGAGCCGCTTCAGTCCCGCGATCTCCGCCCCCTCGGGCGCGCGGCGGTGCAATGTCGGCGCGACGACATCGCGATTGTACGCCAGCGCGTGATCGATCAGGCGGTCGAGCGCCGGATAGGCCTCGGGCGACGCATCGGCGACGTAATTGCCGAGATAGCCCCACACCTGCTCGCGGGTCGCCTCACCCCCCATCACGCCGACGAGGTTGAGGAGCAGCCCGAACGTCACCGGCAGCTCCTCATCCGGCACCTTGCCGTCGTGGATGTGGTGGACCGGGTTACCGAGCTTCTGCTTTAATTCCTGGCCCGGATAATTGGCTCGATACTGCCAGTAATCGTCCACCGCGCGCGGGATCACGCCCATGTGGAGCTGCTTGGCCTTCTTGGGCTCACGATAGGCGAAGAAGGCGAGGCTCTCCTCGGGGCCGTAGGTCAGCCATTGATCGAGGCTGAGGCCGTTGCCCTTGGACTTGGAGATCTTCTCGCCCTTTTCGTCGAGGAACATCTCATAGTTGAAACCCTCGGGCGGACGGGCGCCGAGCACGCGCGCGATCCGGCTCGATTGCGTCACCGAATCGATCAGATCCTTGCCCGCCATCTCATAATCGACCCCGAGCGCGACCCAACGCATCGCCCAATCGACCTTCCATTGCAGCTTGGCCATGCCGCCGAGCGCCGATTGCACAATGCGCTCGCCCTCGTCCTCGAAGGCGATCGTGCCGGCATCCGCGTCGACCACCTCGACCGGCACCTGGAGCACGACCCCGCTCTTCGGGCTCACCGGCAGCACCGCCGAATAGGTCGCGCGGCGCTCGGCGCGCAGCGTCGGCAGCATCACCTCTTGAATCGCGTCGTAATGGCGCAGCACGTCCCGGAGCGCATCGTCGAACCGGCCCGAGGTGTAATAATCGGTCGAGGAGGCGAATTCGTACTCGAAGCCGAAGCGATCGAGGAAGGCGCGCAGCATCGCATTGTTGTGGTGCGCGAAGCTCTCGTACTTTTCGAACGGATCGGGGATGCGCGTCAGCGGCTTGCCGAGATGCTCGGCCAGCATCGCCTTGTTGGGGACGTTGTCGGGCACCTTCCGGAGGCCGTCCATATCGTCCGAAAAGGCGAGCAGCCGCGTCGGCTGATCGGAAAGCGCGTGGAAGGCGTTGCGCACCATCGTCGTGCGCAGCACTTCGTTGAACGTGCCGATATGCGGCAGCCCGGAAGGACCATAGCCGGTCTCGAACAGGATCGCCGCGCCGCCGGGCTTGCCCTCGGGATAGCGCTTGAGGAGCTTGCGGGCCTCCTCATAGGGCCAGGCCTTGGAGACGAGCGCTTCGGCGCGGAGATCGTGTGTGTCGGTCATGATGTGGGAGGCTCTGGCGCGGACGCGGCGGAATCGCAAACGGGAATTCGCGGGACGGCGGTCGCCGCGCGACGATCCGACAGCACGGTTGATCTTTAAGAAAATCAAATTTAGGTATTTATCATACGATAAATAAGGGGCGGCGGGTGAGGATCGGCAAACGGCAATTGATCAAGGGGATGGCGGCTGCGGGTGCTGCGGCCGCGGTACCGGGGTCGGCGCAGGCGCGCGGCGTGCGACTCGCGATTCGTCTCGACACTTCCTCGGCGCCCGTCCGGCTGGCCGCAAACGATCTCGCCCGCGATATCGAGGCCGTGCTGGGCGCCGCGCCGGTCTTCGCAAACCAACCCGAAAGCGACAGGCTGACGATCGCGATCCGCACCACCGGCGAGGGTGACCGCGAGACCTTCTCGCTCAGCCGCCGCGGCCGGACGATTACGCTCGCGGGCGCCGACATGCGCGGCACGATCTACGCCATCTACCAGTTCAGCCAGGACTATCTGGGCGTCGATCCGATGGCGTTCTGGACCGACAATCTGCCGGCGCGTCGCAACACGATCGACATGCCCGACGGCGCCGAACGGCGCTTTCCCAAGCCGGTGTTCGACTATCGCGGCTTCTTCATCAACGACGAGGACCAGCTGGCCGGCTGGGCCCCCGCCGCGCCCGGCGCGCAGACCAACATCGCGCCTGCGGTGATGGACAAGATCTACGAGACGCTGCTGCGCCTCAAGGCGAACATGGTGGTGCCGAGCACCTGGCCCTTCCCCGACGACCTCCAGATCAAGGCGGCGAGCGCGCGCGGGCTGATCGTCAACCAGCACCACGCGACCCCGGTCGGCATGAATGCCGTGCGTTGGCCGAACAAGGTGCCGTACAACTTCACCGATCATCCCGACGTGCTGCGGCGCGCGTGGAAGAACGCGGTCGACCTCTACGATCCTGACCAAGAGATCCTGTGGACGGTCGGGCTGCGCGGGCTTTCCGACATGCCCTATGCCGAACTCGACCCCAATGTCGCCGGCGACGACCGCAAGAAAGGCGCGGTGATCGAGCGCGCGATCGCCGAGCAGATGAAGATCGTGCGTGCGCGCTTCCCCGACGCCAAGTTCGTCACCAACCTGTGGTCCGAAGGTGCCGGGCTGATGCGCGAGGGCAACCTCACCATCCCCGACGACGTCATCTGCGCCTGGCCCGACGAGGGCTGGGGCTGGATCAAGGACAACGGCCAGGTCCGCGCGGGCCAGGGCTTCTATTATCACGTCGCGATGCTCAACGGCCGCGCCAACCAGCTTTCCGAGATGGTGCCGGTGGACCGCATCCATGCCGAGTTCGGGCGTTTCATCAAGGCCGGCGCGACCCGTTTCGCGCTCGTCAACGTCAGCGATCTGCGCGCGGTGGCGATGACCGCGAAGACGACGATGGACATCGCCTGGGGCGGGCTGCCCGACAAACCCGACGCGCGCGCTACGTACCGCACCTGGGCCGCCGCCGAGTTCGGCGCCGATGCCGCAGACCCTGCGGCCGAGTTCTACGCCGGCTATTTCGCCGCTTTCCCAAGGATGCCGGCGGGCAAGCGCTGGGGCGACGGCATGGAATATGGCGAGCAGCGCTATCACGAGCTCGGCCGCACGCTGCTGCTGCGCACGATGATCGACCCGCCTTATTATCGCACCGTAGGGCAATCGCCGACCTGGTGGGCGCCGCGCGTGCAGGAATACGGCAACGAGCATCCCGAGCGCTGGATCGAGGCGCAGCTGGCGCGCGATCTCGTCACCTGCGCCGAGGCTGCGCCGCGCTGGGATGCGCTGCTCGCGCGCGCCAGGGCCATCGAGCCCAGGGTCGTGCCCGAGCGGCGCGACTATTTCCGCTACGCCGTCCTCACGATGCTCGCGGCCAACCGCAACAGCAATGCGATGCTGCTGGCGATATGCAGGTCGATCCGTGCCGCGCGGGCAGGCAAGAAGGACGAAGCGCAGCGCCAGGCGGACGCGGCGCTCGCCCAGATCGCCGAGCTCCGGCGCTATCAGGCCTATGGCGCGGTCGGAAAGAAATGGGAGCATTGGTGGCGCGGCGAGTGGCTGACCGACATCCCCTCGACCGCGGAGATGATCGCGACCTTCAAGCGCTGGATCGACGACCCGATCAACACCACGCCGCTGCCGATCTCCCAGTCCGACTGGAAGGCCTATTACCACATCCTGCGCTATCAGGGGACACGCTCGGTCGATGTCAGTTGAGCCATTTCCCCAAAAGATAACCACCATACAGAGAGGAATTCGATGACCGCCTGCCGCCCCCGTTCCGACCGATGGTCCCTCTTCCTTCGAAGCGCCCTGATCGGCAGCGCACTTGCAGCCGCCCCGCTCGCCGCACAGCAGGCGGTGACGTCGCGCACGCCCGCGACCCCGCTGGTGGCGCACGACCCCTATTTCAGCATCTGGTCGTTCGACGACAATCTCGCCGACGGGCCGACGCGGCACTGGACGGGCGCGGAGCAGCAACTGACGGGGTTCCTGCGCGTCGACGGCAAGGTGTTGCGCTTCATGGGTGGCGGCCGTGGCGACACGATGAAGCAGGTCTCGCGCGCGATCTGGCCGACGCGCACGATCTACGAATACGAAGCGGCAGGCGTGCATCTGACCGCGACCTTCTTCACCCCCGCGCTGCCGGGCGATCTCGACGTGCTGTCGCGCCCCGTCACTTATCTGAGCTGGAGCGTGCGTTCGACCGACGGGCGCGCCCATGACGTTCAGCTCTATGTCGACGCCAGCGCCAACCTCGCCGTCGATACCGATCAGCAGCGTGTCGTGTGGGGATCGAGCCGCGTCGGCGACATGAGCGTGATGCGCGTCGGCACCACCACGCAGCAGGTGCTGCAGAAAGTGGGCGACGACGTGCGCATCGACTGGGGCTGGGCCGAGCTTGCGGTGCCGCAGCAGGAAGGCGCAGCCACCGCGACGATCGGCCAGCGTGAACGCGACGCCTTCGTCGAGGACGGCACCTTCGCCGAGGCCGACGATCTCGCCATGCCGCGCCTCGCGCGCGACGACCGCCCGTTGATGGCCGCGCGCTTCGATTTCGGGAAGGTGGGCGCAACGGCCGACACGCGCCGCGCGATGCTGGCCTATGACGATATCGACGCGATCGAATATTTCGAGCGCCGCTTGCCCGCTTATTGGCGGCGCAACGGCATGACGATGGCCGAGCTGCTCGCCAGGGCCGAGGCCGAGGAGGCGTCGCTGCGTGCCCGCGCCGAGGCGTTCGACAAGGCGCTGGTGAGCGATCTCGAACGCGTCGGCGGGCGCGATTATGCGGAACTCGCGGTGCTCGCCTATCGCCAGACGCTGGCGGCGCACAAGCTGGTCGCCGACATCGACGGCACGCCGCTCTATTTCTCCAAGGAGAATTTCTCGAACGGCTGCATCGCCACGGTCGACATCACCTATCCGACCTCGCCCTTCTTCCTGCTGTTCAACCCGACGCTGCTCGAGGCGCAGCTGCGCCCGATCCTGGATTATGCGGCGATGCCGCGCTGGCGCTTCCCGTTCGCGCCGCACGACATCGGCACCTATCCGCACGCCAACGGCCAGGTTTATGGCGGGGGCGAGACCTCCGAGGAAAACCAGATGCCGGTCGAAGAGAGCGGCAACATGCTCATCATGAGCTATGCCCTCGCCAAGGTGCAGGGCAACGCCGACTTCGCCGCGCGCCATTGGGCGACGCTGAGCAAATGGGCCGCCTATCTGCGCGACAAGGGGCTCGACCCCGAAAACCAGCTCAGCACCGACGATTTCGCCGGACACCTGGCGCACAACGCCAATCTGTCGATCAAGGCGATCCTGGCGCTGCGCAGCTATGCCGAGCTGGCGCGGATGCTCGGCAAGACCAGCGAGGCCGACACCTACACCGCGCTGACGCAGCAGATGGCGACCAAGTGGCAGGAGATGGCGAAGGACGGCGACCACACCCGGCTCGCCTTCGACAAGCCCGGCACGTGGAGCCAGAAATACAATCTGGTGTGGGACAAATTGCTCGGCTTCGACCTGTTCCCCAAGGCGCTGCTCGACAGCGAGGTCGCCTTCTACCTCGATCACCAGAACGCCTTCGGCCTGCCGCTCGACAGCCGCAAGACCTACACCAAGCTCGACTGGATCACCTGGAGCGCGACGCTCGCCGACAACCGCCAAGATTTCGAGGCGCTGGTCGCGCCGCTCCACCGCTACATGACGCAATCGCCGACCCGCGTGCCGCTGAGCGACTGGTTCGAGACCACCGACGGCAAGAAGGTCGGCTTCCAGGCGCGCGCGGTGGTGGGCGGCGTCTTCATCAAGATGCTCGACGATCCCGCCGTGTGGAAAAAGTGGGCCACAGGAGCCACGAGCGCGAACTAGACTCATCGTCGACCCGTTCGACGTCGCCCCGGACCTGGGTTTCCATCGACATAGCGCGTTGACGGGTGCCCTTGATCCGGGGTCTTGCTTCCTTGGAGTCCGCGCGAGGAAGTAGCGGGATGCCGGATCACGTCCGGCATGACGAGAAGGCGAGCGGGCACCGCCGGCCGGGCCGGCGGTGCGAAGTGGAGAAAGTGGAGCGCGTCGCGAGGGTTTTGCCCGGAATGCGCCGGCGAGGCGACGCAAACGCCTCGGGATGGCGACCGGAACGCGACACTGACGCGACAGCGAGGCGACACCGGCGCGGCACCGAGGCGACACGGACGCGACACCCATGCGCCCGACGGGCGTCGCCGGCGCGACACGCGCGCGCCGCAACCGCGCCGCTGCCGGGATCGAGCGAGGCGGCGGGTGCGGTATGGGAGCGATCCTGTTCCATCGCACAGGGTAGAACATAAAACGAACGTGTAGGACAGGAATTTCAGATTCGGGTGCGATCCGTTCGCATCGTCACCTCGGCTGCCGACTGGCGCGCTCGACGACACATCGTTTTCCTGAACCGCGCGGCGGCCGCTGGCTGTTGCCAATCTGTTCCGTAGGCGCGACAAGGGCGGCATGTCGCTTCCCTATCCCGCGCTCCATGCCAGCCATGGCGGCACCTGGCTCGCCGCGCCCGACGGGGCGACGCGGCAGCTGGGGCGTGGCGAGGCGATCAGGATCGCGGCGGATACGCCGGTGCTGCTGCTCAATGCGCCGCTCGTGGGGCAGCGGCTGGGCTATGCCGAGCTGTCGGGCCTCGACCTGCTCGAGCTGTTCGCTTTCCTCCACCCCGCGCGCTTCATGGTGCCGACGCCCAAGGGCCTTGCGCGCGCCGTGGGGCTGCTGGCGCCGACGCGCGATGCGGAGGTGGCACCCTTCCTGCGCGAGGCCGCGGCGCGGCTGCTGGCGACCGCCGAGGGCGACTGGCCCGAGCGCGAGGGCGCGTGGACGGCGGCGCAATCCTTGTCGCGGTTGCGCTGGCCGTGGGCACCGGCGCTGGTCGATCGGATCGCGCGGCCGGCGCAGAACGAACGCTGGCTGTTCTCGAAGCTCCCCGAATGGCAGGAGGCGCCGCCCCGACCCGCACCGCGCAGTGTGACGATCGACGAGGCGGAAACGCAGGAACGGCTCGCCGCGCTGACCGGCGACACGGCAGAACAGCGGCCCGGCCAGCGCGCCTATGCCGACGCCGCCGCGCAGGCGTTCGGCCCCAGGATGATGCGCGACGCCCCCAATCTGGTGCTCGCCGAAGCCGGAACGGGGATCGGCAAGACGCTCGGCTATCTCTCGCCCGCATCGCTCTGGGCGCAAAAGGCGGGCGGTGCGGTGTGGGTCTCGACCTACACCAAAGCGCTGCAACGCCAGCTCGGCCACGAATCGGCGCGCCTCTATCCCGACGCAGCGGTGCGCCGCGCCAAGGTCGTCACCCGCAAGGGCCGCGAGAATTACCTGTGCCTGCTCAACCTCGAGGACGCACTGCAGGGCGGTTTCGCGGGGCGGGCCGCGATCCTCGCGCAGCTCGTCGCGCGCTGGGCGGCGTACAGCGCCGACGGCGACATGGTGGGCGGCGACCTGCCCGGTTGGCTGACCACCTTGTTCCGCCGCGCGGGCGCGACCGCACTCACCGACCGGCGCGGCGAGTGCGTCTACGCCGGCTGCCCGCATTACCGGAAGTGCTTCATCGAGCGCGCGGCGCGCGCCTCCGCCGACGCCGACATCGTCATCGCCAATCACGCGTTGGTGATGGTCAACGCCGCGCGCGGGCGCGAAACCGCGACACGGCCGACGCGCTATGTGTTCGACGAAGGCCATCATTTGTTCGATGCCGCCGATTCGATGTTCGCGACCGCGCTCTCTGGGCAGGAGGCGATCGAAATCCGGCGCTGGGTGGTGGGCCCCGAATCCAAGGCGCGCGGGCGGCGGCGCGGGCTCGCGGCGCGGCTTTCGGACGTCGCGAGCTATGACGAACAGGGCGGGCTCGCGATCCAGGCGGCGGGCGAGGCGGCGCGCGCGCTGCCGTCGGACGGCTGGCTCCAGCGGCTGGCGGACGGCGATCCGTTCGGGCCGATCGAAGCACTGCTCGCCGCCGTGCGCGGGCTGGTTTATGCGCGCGACGACGGCAAGAGCGACGCGGGCTATGGCCTCGAAACCGAGCTCGCCGAGCCTTCGCCCGAACTGATCGACGCCGCTGCCGGGGCCGCGCAGGCGCTCGACGCGCTCTATCGCCCGCTGGTGACGCTGGGGCGACGGCTGGAGGCGGTGCTCGCCGAGGCACCCGACTGGATGGACGGCCCCGCGCGTGCCCGGATCGAGGGCGCGATCGCCTCGCTCGGCTGGCGCGCGGAGACCGTCGGCGCGTGGCTGGCGCTGCTCGCGCGCGTCGGCGGGCCCGCCGATCCCGATGTCGTCGACTGGCTCGCGGTCGATCGGATCGAGGGGCGCGAATGGGACATCGGCCTGCACCGCCACTGGCTCGATCCGACGCGGCCGTTCGCCAAGACGGTGCTCGAGCCCGCGCACGGCGCGCTCGTCACCTCGGCGACGCTGCGCGCGGGCGGCGGCTGGGACGTGGCCGAGGCGCGCGCGGGCGCCCCGCATCTCGCCGCGCCCGCACAGCATTTCGAGGCGGCGAGCCCGTTCGATTACGGCGCGCAAGCCGAGGTACTGATCGTCACCGACGTCAAGCGCGGCGATGTCGCCGGCCTCGCCAATGCCTATGCGCGGCTGATCGTCGCGGCGGGCGGCGGCACGTTGGGGCTGTTCACCGCGATCCGCCGCCTGCGCGGCGTGCATGGCCGCATCGCCGACCGCCTCGCACGCGAAGGCCTGCCGCTCCATGCACAGCATGTCGATCCGATCGACACCGGCACGCTCGTCGACATCTTCCGCGACGATCCCCACGCCTCTTTGCTCGGCACCGATGCATTACGCGACGGCGTCGACGTGCCCGGTCATTCGCTGCGGCTGGTGGTGATGGAGGGCGTGCCCTGGTCCAAGCCCAGCGTGCTCCACGCCGCGCGGCGCATGGCGGGCGGGGGCAGCGCCTATGAGGATCGGCAGGTGCGCGCGCGGCTCGCCCAGGCGTTCGGCCGGCTGATCCGGCGCGCCGACGATCGCGGGGCGTTCGTGCTGCTGTCGGCGGCGATGCCCTCGCGGCTGCTCTCCGCTTTTCCGCCGGGGGTCGGCATCGCCCGCGTGACGCTCGACGAGGCGGCAGCGCGCATCCAATCGCGTCTTTCATCCGTCGCATCGATCGGGCAAGAGACAGACGAGCACGCCTGACGGAGATCGCTGCACCCATGAAGACCTTGACGCTGCTCAGGCACGCCAAGTCGGGCTGGGACGACGGGCCCGCGCGCGATTTCGATCGGCCGCTCAACGCCAAGGGCGCGCGCGCGGCCGAGGTCGTCGGACGCCATCTGCGCAAGCTCGGGCTGGCGTTCGATCACGTCGTTGCGTCGCCCGCGGTGCGCGTCGGCGATACGATCAGCGCGCTCGCCATCGGCTATGGCCGCGCGCTCGATCCGCATTGGGACACGCGGCTCTATCTCGCCTCGCCGCCGACGTTGCTCGACGTCATCCACGGCCTGCCCGCCGGCGCGGATCGCGTGCTCCTGATCGGCCACAATCCCGGGCTCGAGGAATTGGTGCTGCAGCTCGTCCCCGAAGCGGCGGACGATGCGCTGCGCACCGAGGCGGCAATCAAATATCCCACTGCGACCGTGGCGGAGATTCGGTTCGACGGCAGGTGGGATTCGGTAGTGCCGGCCACCGGGACGCTCACGCGCTTCATCCGCCCGCGCGATCTCGATCCGACGCTGGGGCCCGATCCGGCCTGATCAACGCCCCTGCGCGCGCCAGCGTTTGATCGTGCGCGCGATGATCTGATCTTCCTGGCCCACCTCGCCCCAGAGTTCGGAGAAGAGCGGATCGCCCGACGCGGGGCGTTTCGCTTCCTCGAGCGCGTCGAAGCCGACGCGGATCGGAATCGCGACGCCCTCGCCGCAGATGATGCATTCGCGGTTCCTGAGCGCGGGAATCGAATCGAGGAATCCGCGCGCGCCTTCGGGCATCGCGGCGCGCACGAATGCCTGGTCGCGATCGTTGTTCAAGCGCATCGAGATGATCGTGCCGCATTGCGACAGCACGCCCTCAGCAAGGTCCGACGGGCGCTGGGTGATGAGGCCGAGCGAGACGCCGTATTTGCGGCCTTCCTTGGCGATCCGGCTCAAGATGCGGCCGACCGAGGATTTCTCGGCGTCGGGGCCGTTGGGAATGTAGCGGTGCGCCTCCTCGCAGACGAGCAGGATCGGCCGCTGCGGCTCGTTCCTCGACCAGATCGCGAAATCGAACACCATCCGGCTCAGCACCGAGACCACCACCGAGGTGATCTCCGAGGGCACGCCCGACACGTCGATGATCGAGATCGGCTTGCCGTCGCCGGGCAGACGGAAGATGCGCGCGACGAAATCGGCCATCGTGTCGGCGACGAGCATGCCGGAGAACATGAAGCCGTAGCGCGGATCGGCCTTGATTTCGTCGATCTTGGTCTTGATCCGCAAATAAGGCGCGGTGTCGCCCGCGCGATCCATCTTGCCCATTTCGAGCTGGACGATGTTGGTCAGATCGCTGAGCAGATAGGGGACCGGCGCATCGACCGTCAGCTTTGCGATCTCCTGCCCCACGCGCCCCTTGGCGCGCGCCGCAAGCAGGCACTTCGCCAGAATGTCCGCATCGACCTGCCGGTCCGCGCCGTGGCTGGTGAGGAACACCTCGCAATGTTCCTCGAAGTTCATCAGCCAATAGGGCATCTGCAGATTGCCGACGTCGTAGATCGCGCCCGTCGACTTGAATGCGGCGCCATATTCGCCGTGCGGGTCGATCATCACGACATGACCCTGCGGCGCCAGCTGACAGATGCGGTGGAGGACCAGCGCGGCGGCGGTCGACTTGCCGGTGCCGGTCGAGCCCAGCAGCGCGAAATGCTTGCCTAGCATGGCATCGACATAGAGCGCGGCGCGGATGTCGCGCGTCGGATAGACGGTGCCGATCTCGATATGCGCGCGGTCGTCCGCTGCGTAGATCTGCTGCAAATCCGCGGTCGAGACCGGGAAGACCGGCGCGCCCGGCCGCGGATAGCGCGTCACGCCGCGGCGGAATTTGTAGAGCTTACCGGTCAGCCGTTCCTCGTCGCCTTCGCCGAGGAAATCGACCTCCGCGACGATGCGGTCGTCCTGCCCGGACGCCAGCTTGAGCGAGCGGATGTTAGCGATCAGCCAGGTGCCGCCGACGCGCACCTTGATCTGGCTGCCCACCTGCCCGGCGGCCGCGATCGCGGGATCGGTGCTCTGCGCGATCGTGTCGAGCGCCGCCGCATCGAACACGACCCGGCCGCTGCCGCCGCCGATTTCAGCGACACCACCAATGCCACGCGGGCTGAACCCCACCGGCGCGGGTGGCGCGTCGGTCGATTCCGGGCTGGCATTTGTCAGCCCCTGCGCGCCCATGATCTCCGTCATCAACCACGTCCCCGATGGTCAAACGGTGTCAACCATGCCGACGGAAGGTAAAAATACTGTTTTTCGTCGAAACCATTTCGTCGCGCGCGCAATCATTCGTAACGCAGCGCCTTCACCGGATTGGTCTGCGCCACCCGCCAGGCGTGCGTGCCGATCGTCAGGATCGCAATCACCAGCGCGAGCACGCCCGCCGCGATGAAAGGTGTCGGCCCCAGCGGCATCCGCACATCGAAACCATTGAGCCAGTTGCGCATCACCCACCAGGCGATCGGCCAGGCGATCAGGTTGGCGATCAGCACCGGCCGGCTGAACTGCCACACCAATAGCCGCACGATATCGCGCGTTCGCGCGCCCAGCACCTTGCGGATGCCGATCTCCTTGGTGCGCCGCTCGGCGGTGAACGCCGCGAGCCCGAACAGCCCGAGGCAGCCGATGACCACCGCGAGGACGGCGAAGGCACCGAACAGTTGCGCGCGGCGCTCGTCGCGATTGTAGAGATCGCTGACGATGTCGTCGACGAAGCGCGCCTGGAACGGAATGTCGGGCACCAACCGCTGCCAGATCGCCTCGACCTGATCGTAGACCACGCTCGGATTGCGACCCTGGAAGCGGATCATCAGCTGCGAGACGATGCCGGTATCGTAGAGATAGAACATCGGCTGCAACGGATCGCGCACCGAGCGGTAGCGCACGTCGTCGACCACGCCGACGATCGTCGAGGACACGAGCCCGTAATCGCTGTCGACGATCGAGGTCTTGATCTGCTTGCCGATCGCGTCGGCGGGGTTCGCAAAGCCGAGCCGGCGGGCCGCCTCGCGGCTGAGGAGGATGTTCACCCCGCGCTGCGCCAGCGCCTGCTGCACCTCGGGCGGCGCGGGCGAGGGCGTGGTCGCATCGTCCATCGGCCGCGCATCGGAGAGTGTGCGCCCCGCGAGCACCTTGATCCCCATCGCGTCGAAAAAGCCCTGATCGGTGCCGTAGACGCCAAGCGCGACATGTTCGGGGCGCCCCGGAATCTGGACGTCGGTGACCGAATTGTGGCCGTTGTTGACCGCGATGTTGGTGCGCCCGACCGCGACCACGCCGGGGACGCGGCGCACTTGCTGCATCAGCGCGTCGATCACCTGCTCGGCCTGCGGCCGGCCGATCCCGTCGAGCTGAAGCAGGCCGTCGCGCTTGTAGCCGGCATCGACGTTCCGCGCGTAGCTGGTCTGCGCGTAGACGATGGCGGTGCAGATGATCAGCCCGATCGACACCGCGAACTGTGCCACTACCAGCATGTTGCGCAGCCGCCCCGATCCTTCCGCGTCGGCACCCGACTTGTTGGCCTTCAGCACCCGCGCGGGCTCGAAACGCGACAGCACCAGCGCCGGATAGAGCCCGCCCGCGATGCCGACGATCAGCGTCAGCGCGATCACCGGCAGGATCAGCCCGTCCACCGCAAAATACCGCACCGTGATCTCTGCATCGAGGAAGCCGTTGAGCGCAGGCAGCGTCAGCTCGACCAGCGCGAGCGCGACCAGCATCGCCGCCGTCGCGACCAGAATCGATTCGCCCAGGAACTGCGTGATCAGCTGCCGTCGCGTCGCGCCCAGCACCTTGCGCAGCGCAACCTCCCGCGCGCGTTGGGTCGCGCGTGCCGTCGCGAGGTTGGTGAAGTTGACGCACGCCATGCCGAGGATCAGCATCGCGATCACCGCGAAGGTGACGATCGTCGTCTTGTCGTTGCCCGGCGTCTGCGCGCCGTTCTGCGCCTCGCCGAGATGGACGTCGCGGATGTTGACGAGCTTCCAGTCCTGAATATTGCCGGGATTGATGATCCGCGAGCCGTCATTCTCGTCGGGAATGTTGCGCTTTTCCCAGGCGGGGAACTGGGCGTTGATCGCAGCGGCATCACCGGACGATCTGAGCCGAACCCAATAGCCGCCCTCCTGCCACGTCCAACTCGTCATCGCCTCGGGCGTCGCCGCCCAGTAGCTCGCCGGATCGTAGCGCGCGACCATGCCGAAGCCGAGCGATGAGTTCTTCGGCAGATCCTCGATCACACCGGTGACGCGGTAATCCTCCTTGAGGCTGCGGCTGGCGAGCGTCAGCGTCTTGCCGATCGGATCGTCCTTGCCGAAATATTTGGCGGCCGCCTTCTCGCTCAGCACCAGCGAATGCGGATCGTCGAGCGCGTGCGCGGGATCGCCCTTGACGAACGGCACATGAAGCACGTCGAACAGATTGCCGTCGACGAACAGCGCGCCGGGCACCGTGCTCGGCTGCCCGTCCTGCAGCACGACGATCGCCTGGCTGGTGAAATAGACCGCGTTTTCGACCTGCGGGAAATCCTTCTTGAGGCGCTGGCCGGTGACGTAGCTCGTCTGCTGGAGCTTCATCTCCTCGCCGCCCTCCTCGGTCGGGTGGTAGAAGTCCTGAAGCTGGAAGACGGTGTCCGAATCGGGCAGCCAGTCGTCGTAGCTGAACTCGTAACGGACGTAGGAGAGGATCAGCAGGCAAGCCGCGATCCCCAGCGACAGGCCGGCGATGTTGATGAAGGTGTAGGCGCGGTTCTTGGCGAGCGCACGAAGACCGACCGTCAGATAGTTCCGCCACATGGATCAGCTCCTACTCATAGCGCAGCGCGTGGATGGGATTGGTGTGGGCGACCTTGAGCGCGTGGCCCGCAATGGTCGCGAGCGCGATCGCGAGCGCGAGCAGCCCGGCCGCGACGAAGGGCACGGGCGTCAGCGCGATGCGGGTGTCGAAGCCGTTGAGCCAGTCGCGCATCACCCACCAGGCGACCGGCCAGGCGATCAGGTTCGCGACCAGCACCGGGCGGCTGAACTGCCAGGCGAGCAGCCGCACGATGTCACGCGCGCGGGCACCCAGCACCTTGCGGATGCCGATTTCCTTGGTGCGGCGTTCGGCGGTGAACGCCGCGAGCCCGAACAGCCCGAGGCAGCCGATGATCACGGCGAGCATCGCGAACGCGGCGAACAGCACGCCCCGCGCGCTTTCCTGCGCATATTGGCGCGCGACCAGATCGTCGGCGAAATCGGCCGCGAACGGCACCTGGGGCATCAGCTCGTTCCAGATCTGCTCGATCCGGCCGCGCAGCACCGAGGGCTCGATGCCGGAATAGCGCACCGCCATCTGCGAGAAGCCGCGCTTCTGCATGGCGTAGAGCGTCGGCTGCAACGGCTCGCGCAGCGAGCGGTAGCGCGCGTCTGAGACGACCCCGACGATCGTACACGGGACGAGGCCGAATTGAGGCAAGGTGATCGCGCCCTGGATGGTCTTGCCGATCGCGTCTTGCGGGTTGGAGAAGCCAAGCCGATGCACGGCCGCTTCGGTGACGACGACGTTGATGCCGCGCGCGGCGAGCGCGCGTTCGGCGGCGGGATCGATCGGGGACGGGGTGGTCGCGTCGTCCTTGCCCTGCGTGTCCGAGAAGCCACGCCCCGCGAGCAGCTTGATCCCCATCGCCTTGAAGAAGCCCGTCTCGACGCCATAGGTGCCGAGCGACACCGATGCCGGATTGCCCGGCAGGAAGTAGCTCGACATCGAATTGCCGTTGGGCGACACCGCGATCTGTGTGCGCGCCGCCGCGACGACGCCGGGTAGCCGGCGGACGCGATCGACCAGCGCCTGTGTCGCTTCGGGCGCGGCGCCGATGAAATCGAGACTACCGACCTGGAGCAGCCCGTCGCGCTGATAGCCTGCGTTCATCGTCCGCGCGAAGCTGGTCTGGGCGTAGATCACGGCCGTGCAGGCGATGAGGCCGATCGAGATCGCGAACTGCGCGATCACCAGCGTGTTGCGCAGCCGCCCCGACCCGTGCGCATCAGCGGCCGACCGATTGGCTTTCAGGATGCGCGCGGGTTGGAAGTTGGAGAGGTAGAAAGCGGGATAGAGCCCGCTCGCCAGCCCGACCAGGAGGACGAGCACCAGACACGCCAGCCAGACGCCGCCCTCGCCCCAATAATGGAGCTCGATACCGGCGTCGAGAAAGGCGTTGAATGCGGGCAGGACCAGCTCGACCAGCGCCAGCGCCGCGATCAGCGCGACCACCGCAAGCAGGGTCGATTCGACGAGAAATTGCGTGATCAGCTGTCCTCGCGTCGCGCCCAGCACCTTGCGCAGCGCCACCTCGCGTGCGCGCTGCGATGCGCGCGCCGTAGCGAGGTTGGTGAAATTGACGCACGCCATACCGAGTACGAGCAAGGCAATCACCGCGAAGGTGGTGACGGTGCCGCGGTCGTTGCCCGGCTTCATCCCGTATTCCTGCGCCCTGCCCAGATGCACGTCGCGAATGTTGGTGAGGTGCAGGTCCATCTCGTCGGCGGCGTTGAAGCGCTCGCCGTTCGTGACCTGATCGGGGATGACGCGCTTTTCCCATGCTGGCAGTGCGGCGTTGAGCGCATCGGCATCGGTGCCCGGGCGCAGCCGGACGAAGTTCCAGCCGCCCTGCTGATCCCAGCGCGTGAGCGAATCGGTGCGGTCGGCGAATTGCGTATCGAGATCGAACCGCGCGATCATGTCGGCGGAAAAGCTGCTGTCCTTCGGAATGTCCTTGAACACCGCGGTGACGCGATAATCGACGTTGCCAGTGTTATCGACGATCGTCAGCGTCCGCCCGATCGGATCGCCATCGCGAAAGCGGCGCTTCGCCTCGCTCTCGCTCAGCGCCACCGAGTGCGAATCGGGAAGCGCCGTCGCGGCGCTGCCGCGCACCAGCGGCAGCGCCAGTACCTCGAACAAATTGCCGTCGGCCATGCGCAGATCGTCGACCTCGGACGCGCGGCCGTTCTGGATCACCACCGGCGCGAAGGTGCGCACCCAGACGAGCTTCTCGACCCCGGGAAAATCCTGCGCCAGCCGCCGCCCCGCCGTGATGGCGGAGATCTGCATGAGCTTTTCCTCGCCCATGCGGCTGTCGGCCTTGTACCAGGTCTGGAGCTGGAACGTCCGGTCCGCCGCGGGCAGCCAGCGATCGTAGCTCTGCTCATAGCGCACGTAGAGCAGGATCAGCAGGCACGCGGCGAGGCCGATCGTCAGTCCCAGCACGTTGATCAACGCATAGACGCGGTTCTTCGCCAACGCGCGGACGGCGACGGTGAGATAGTTGCGCCACATCGAACCCGGCCCCTTCGCTCCGTCTCAGGCCGCGCGACGGCGTTCCTGGAGGATACGACCGTCGAGCATCTGGACGACGCGGCCGGCGTAATCGGCATGCGCGGGCGAGTGCGTCACCATCACGATCGTCGAGCCCTCGGCGTTCAAGGTCTGGATCATCCGCATCACTTCCTCGCCATGCGCGGTGTCGAGGTTGCCGGTCGGCTCGTCGGCGAGGATCAGGCGCGGGCTCGCGACCAGCGCGCGCGCGACCGCGACGCGCTGCTGCTGGCCGCCCGACAGCTGGCTGGGGCGATGCCGCGCGCGGTGCGCGATGCCGACGCGGTCCATCACCGCATCGGCGCGCTGGCGGCGCTCGCTCGCCGAGACGTCGTGATAGAGCAAGGCGAGCTCGACATTCTCGCGCACCGTCAGTTCGTCGACCAGATTGAAGCTCTGGAAGATGAAGCCGATCGAGGCCTTGCGCACCTCGGCGAGCTTGCCCTCGTGCAACCCCGCGACTTCCTTGCCGTCGAAGACGTACGAACCGCTCGACGGACTGTCGAGCATGCCCATCAGGTTGAGCAATGTCGATTTGCCGCAGCCCGACGGGCCCATGATCGCGACGAATTCGCCTTCGGCGATGTCGAGATCGATCGCGTCGAGCGCGGTCGTCTCGACGGTATCGGTGCGGTAGACCCGCGAAAGTTCACGCATGCTCAGCATCGGTTCGTTCCTTTCCTATTCGTCGAGGTCGAGGCGGTCCTTGTCGGCGAAGCCGGTATAGGGGGAGGTGATCACGCGCTCGCCCGGCTCCAGCCCGTCGAGCACTTCGATCGATTCCGAATTGCGGCGGCCCAGGCGCACCTGGCGCTTGACCGCGCCGCTGCCGTCGGGCGCCACCACGAACACCCAGTTGCCGCCGGTCTCGTTGTAGAAGGCGCCGTTGGGGATGAGCAGCGCCGGCGTCGGATCGCCGAGCGTCAGCTTGGCCTGGAGCGTCTGCCCGCGCTGGAGATCGGCGGGCTCGTCGCCCAGGAATTGCAGATCGACCTCGAACTGGCCGTTCTGCACCTGCGGATAGATTTTGGTGACGCGCGTGGGATAGGTCTTGCCGCCCCACTCGACCACCGCCTTCTGCCCCACCGCCACGCGGCCGAGATAGAATTCGTCGACGCCCGCGATCAGCTTGTTGCGGCCGGGGCTGTCGACCTGACCGATCCGCTCGCCTTGCTGGAGCGACTGGCCAACCTGGATCGAGAAGCCCGAAAGCTGGCCCGTCACGGGCGCGCGCAAGTTGAGCGCATCCAGATTGCGGCGCGCGATCTCGAGGCTCGATTCGAGCGATTCGGCCGCCGCGCGCTGCTGCGCGAGCTGGCTCGCCTGGAGCCGTTCGTCGGTCGATTGGCTGTTCTTCACCGCCGCGAGCCGCTTGCGCTCATAGGCATATTGATCGGTCGTGTCGGCGAACTGCTTGCCCGCGACGAAACCCTTGGCGGCGAGCGGCTTCTCGCGCTCGTACTGGCGCCGCGCCTTGGCGGTCTCGAGCTGCGCCTCGAGCACGGCGCGTTCGTTGGCCAGCCGGGTCTGTTCGAGCGCGAGTTCCTGGCTGCGCATGTTGTTGACCTGCTCGGTCACCTCGGTCTGGCGCGCCAGCAGATTGAGCGCGAGATCGGGGTTGGAAAGCACCGCGAGCATCTGCCCTTCGGTGACGCTGGCGCCGTCCTCGACCAGCACCTTCTCGACGCGCCCGCCCTCGACGGCGTCGAGATAGACGGTGACGAGCGGCGTCACGCGCGCGCGCAGCGGGATGAAATCGTCGAACGTGCCCTTGGTCACGGGCGAGATGGTGACGTGATCGGCCGCGACCGTCTGCGTCCCCGCGCGCGGCGCGAACCAATAGAAGATCGCGACGAGCGCCACCACCACAAGGGCGCCCGCCGCGATCTTCAGCCTGGCCGGGACTCCCTTTTTCTCGACCACGCGATCCATGCCGCTCCCGCTCGTTGGCGTCACGGCCTTGTCCTTTTTCATGCGCACCACGCTCATATGCGGCCCCGTCGCAAATGCCGTGCCAGCCGCGCGATCGGCGCACAGGCGTCGTTTCGGTTCCACGAGCGAGACCCGGCAGTGTCCGCTTCCGGACACTCCTGTCCGCGATCGGACACCGACGCGCTCAGGCGAGCGGCTGGACGATCGCGGAAGGCGTGCCGGGCTGGACCGGCGGCGCCGAGGCGAGCGCGAGGCACGAGGTCGCGACGACCGCGACCGCCAGGCTCAGGATGCGGCGAAAAGCGATGATTTCCATGATACCCTCCGACAAGTTGGCGTTACGCCCCAAGCATTGCACCGGGCGTGCCAAACCGCGTGACTCACGGTTTTCCGCCATCGGCCGCGTCTTATCCCCGGCTGGCACGCAACTTGATTGTCCGGAAACGGGCAGCACCTGTACGAGAGCGGACAAGATGAGCGACAAACCCGAATTCGATCTCGCCGTGGTGGTGGACGACGACGAGGACATATTGACGGCGGCCAAGCTGCTGCTCCGGCGGCTGTTCGCCGAGGTGCTGACCGCGCCCAATCCCGAGGCCGCGCTCGCGGCGCTTTCGGGACGCAAGCCCGACGTGCTGCTGCTCGACGCCAATTTCGCGCGCGGCGCGACCGACGCCGCCGAGGGACTGGCCTGGCTCGGCCGCCTGCTCGCCTACGATCCCGATATGGCGGTGGTGATGATCACCGCGCACGCGGGCATCCAGGTCGCGGTCGCGGCGATGAAGCGTGGGGCGACCGATTTCGTCTCCAAGCCCTGGTCGAACGAGAAGCTGCTGACGAGCGTGCGGACCGCGGCGACGTTGCGCCGCTCGCGCCGCGACGCGCCCGCCGAGCGCGGGCACCCGCTCGCCGCCGGCGGGACGCCGGGAAGCACCTTGCTGCTCGGCCGCTCGCCCGCGATGGCGCGGGTGCAATCGCTGATCGCGCGCGCGGGGCCGACCGACGCCAACGTCCTCATCCTCGGCGAGAACGGCACCGGCAAGGAACTGGTCGCGCGCGCGCTCCACGGCGCCTCGCACCGCGCCGACGCGCCGATGCTGACGGTCGATCTCGGCGCCATCGCCGAGGATCTGATCGATTCGGAGCTGTTCGGGCACGTCAAGGGCGCCTTCACCGACGCCAAGGGCGACCGCGTCGGCCGCATCCAGGCGGCCGACGGCGGTACCTTGTTCCTCGACGAAATCGGCAACCTGCCGCTCCACCTCCAGCCCAAATTGCTCACCGTGCTCGAACAGCGCCAGGTGACGCCGGTGGGCGCCAACAAGCCGGTGCCGGTCGACATCCGCGTGATCGCCGCGACCAACATGGCGCCCGGGATGCTGACCGACGATCGCCATTTCCGGCAAGACCTGCTGTTCCGGCTCAACACCGTCGAGATCGACCTGCCCCCCTTGCGCGACCGCCGCGAGGACGTGCCCGAACTGCTCGAGCATTTCCTGATCCTCTACGCCAAGCGCTACGGCCGCCCGGTGCCCGCGATCAGCCCCGAGGCGATGACCGCGCTGAGGCATCACGACTGGCCCGGCAACGTCCGCGCGCTGCGCCACGCGGTCGAGCGCGCGGTGATCCTGTCGGGCGATCGGCCGCTCGGGCCCGAGGACTTCCCAATCGGCGCCAACGCCTCGCGGCTGCGGCCCGAGGCGGTGGTGGCCCCCGCCTCGCCCGCCGATCTCAACCTCGACCGCGCCGAGCGGCGGCTGGTCGAGGAAGCGTTGAAGAAGCACGGCTACAACATCTCGCTCGCCGCGTCCGAACTGGGGCTCTCGCGCGGCGCGCTCTATCGGCGCATGGAGAAGCATGGCCTCTGACCGCCGCTTCCTGATCGGCCTGACGCTGCGCATCGCGCTGCTCGCGGCGGCGCTCGCGCTGCTGATCGCGGCATGCCTGACGCCGGGGCTGGCAGCGGCGCGGCTGCTCGCCGGGCTGCTCGTCATCGGCGCGGTCGCGTTCCTCTGGGCGCACGTCACGCGCACCAACATGATGCTGACGCGCTTCGTCGAGGCGCTGAACGCGGGCGACACCAGCGTGCGCTTCGCCTCGGGCGGCGGTGCGGGGTTCGATGCGCTGGGTGCGGCGTTCGATTCGGCGATCGCCCGCGCGCGCGCCGAGCGCGACACCGCGACCGAGCAGGTGCGCTTCCAGCAGGCGCTGGTCGACGACATGCCGATCGCGCTCCTCACGATCGACGCGCGCGGCGCGGTGACGCCGGGCAACAAGCTCGCGCGACGGATGTTCGGCGCGCATCTCGTCGGTGCCCACGCCGAGGATTACGCGATCTACGGATCGACCTTCGCCAAGCGGCTGGCGGGCGAGGGCAGCGGCGGCGAGGAGACGTTGCTCCTGACCTTCGGCGGCCGCGCCGAGCGCGCAATCGTCCGCTCCGCCGAGCTGGCGCGGCTCGACGGCCAGACCCGCGTCGTCACCGTCCAGCCGGTGCAGGGCGCGTTCGACACGATCGAGATGGCCGCGCAGAGCGACCTGGTGCGCGTGCTCACGCACGAGATCCTCAACTCGCTCACCCCCATCACCTCGCTCGCCGAGACCGCCAACGACCTGCTCGACGCCCCGACGCTCGAAGCCGACGAGCGCGTCGCCGACGCGCGCATGGCGGTGGGGACGCTGATGCGGCGCACGCGCGGGCTGGGGCATTTCATCGAAAGCTATCGCGCGGTGGCGCGCCCGCCGGTGATCGACCGCAAGGTGTTTTCCGCCGAGCCCTGGGCGGCCGAGCTCCAGCGCCTGCTCGCCGCCGACTGGCCCGACGTGCCCGTCTCGGTCGACATCGCGCCCGCCGGCCTCGCGCTCGACGCCGATCCCGATCTGCTCGCACAGGTGCTGATCAACCTGCTCCGCAACGGCGCCGAGGCCGCGCGCCAGCACAGCGACGCGCCTCGGCTGCGGCTGTCGATCGCGACGATCGAGGGCGGCGGCCGGCGGCTGATCGTCGCCGACAACGGCCCCGGCGTGCCCCCCGCGATCCGGCAGGAAGTGTTCCTCCCCTTCTTCACCACGCGCGCCAAGGGCACCGGCGTCGGCCTCAACCTCGCGCGTCAGATCGTGGTGGCGCATGGCGGCGGCATCGAGGTGACCGACGCGCCCGGCGGCGGGGCGCAATTCGAGATCGTGATTTAGAGTCGAAGTGGAGAAAGTGGAGCGCGTCGCAGGGTTTTTGCCCGGAATGCGACCGCAACGCCCCTGGATGGCGACCGGAGCGCGACACCGACGCGACACTGAGGCGACACTGAGGCGACACCAACGCGACAGCGAGGCGACACCGACGCGTCGTCCGTGCGTCCGACGGGCGCCGCCGGCGCGACGGCAGCGCCCCCCCGATCGCGCCGCTGCCGGTATCGAGCAACGCGGCGAGCACGAGATGAGAGCAGTCCTGTTCCATCCCATAGGGTAGAACATAAAACGAACATGTAGGACAGGGGTTTCAGAACGCTAGAGACGCACGAGGAGGTGTATAGAAAGGTGATACCCCACGCACACACGTAACCGTCCGATCACCCCAACTACCTCCCCGGCGAAGGCCGGGGTCCAGTTACGACCGGCCCGATGCTGGACCCCGGCCTTCGCCGGGGAGGTGAATGGAAATGCGTCTTCGGACGGAAACTACCCCGCCTCGCCGATCAGCGCCGACGCCGTGTCGCCCATCCAGTCCATGCTCCCCAGCACGCGCCATACTTCGCGGCCTTGCGCGTCGATCAGCACCGTCGTCGGCAGGTTGGCCTGATAGGCGAGGCTGAGTGCGAGCTTGGGGTCGGTGTAGGCGGGCAAATGCGCGATGCCCTTTTCCTTGAGGAACGGCACGGCCTTGGCCTTGCCGTCGAGATCCTGGCTCACCGTCAGCACCGTGAGCGCATCGCCGCGCTGCACCGCCAGCGCGTCGAGCGTGGGCAGCTCGGCGACGCACGGCGCGCACCAGGTCGCCCAGAGGTTGAGCAGCACCGGCTTGCCCTTGAAGTCGGCGAGCGTCACCGCCTTGCCGTCGGGCGCGGTGAACGAGACTGCGGGCGCCGCCGCGCCCTTGTGGCTGCGATCGACCGTACCCGGCGTCACCGCCGAACCGCCGCCGGGCGCCACTTCGTCGGGGCTGGCGGCGACCTCGTCGGGCGAAGCCTGATTGGCGCCGGCCAAAGCGCCGCTTGCTTGCTCCGGCGCCTGCTTGGTCCTATCGCAGCCGCCGGTTATCAGGGTCGCGGCAAGGAGAAGCGGGATCAACGCGCGCACAGACAGCTCCAATACGATGTGGGGCGGGCGCTTCGCCGAAGGCCCGGCCGCGGTGATGCGCGAGATTAACGCCTCGATCCCGTTCGACAAGCGCTTGTGGCGCGAAGACATCGCCGGTTCCCGCGCGCATGTCGCGATGCTGGCGGCGCAAGGCATCGTCTCGGCCGAGGACGCCGAGGCGATTCGGCGCGGGCTCGACGCCATCGCGGGCGAATACGAGGCGCAAGGCGTGCCCGAGAATCTGACCCTCGAAGACATCCACATGGTCACCGAATCGCGGCTCGCCGAAAAGATCGGGCCGGCGGCCGGGCGGCTCCACACCGCGCGCTCGCGCAACGATCAGGTCGCGACCGACTTCAAGCTGTGGACGCGCGCCGCGGTCGACGAGGTGCAGGCCGCGCTGGGCGCTTTGCAGGACGCGCTGATCGCGCGCGCGGACGAGCATGCCGACGCCGTCATGCCCGGCTTCACCCACCTCCAGAGCGCGCAGCCGGTGACGCTGGGGCATCATTTGATGGCGTATCACGCGATGATCGCGCGCGACCGCAGCCGCTTCGCCGACGCACGCGCGCGGCTCAACGAATGCCCGCTGGGCGCGGCGGCGCTGGCCGGCACCAGCTTCCCGATCGACCGCGCGGCGACGGCGGCGGCGCTCGGATTCGACCGGCCGACCGCGAACTCGCTCGATTCGGTCAGCGACCGCGATTTCGCGCTCGATTACCTGATGGCGGCGACCCAATGCGCGCTGCATCTGTCGCGGCTCGCCGAGGAGTTCATCATCTGGGCCTCGCAGCCTTTCGGCTTCGTCGCGCTGTCGGACCAATGGTCGACCGGCTCGTCGATCATGCCGCAGAAGCGCAACCCCGACGCCGCCGAGCTGGTCCGCGGCCATGCCGGGCGGATCGCGGGGTGCATGACGGCGCTGGTGATGACGATGAAGGGCCTGCCGCTCGCCTATTCGAAGGACATGCAGGACGACAAGCCGCCGGTATTCGAGGCGCACGACCTGCTCGGCCTCGCCATCGCGGCGATGACGGGCATGGTCGAAAGCGCGACGTTCCAAACGGCACGGATGCGCGCGCTTGCCGAGGCCGGGTTCGCGACCGCGACCGACCTCGCCGACTGGCTGGTGCGCGAAGCGGGCGCGCCCTTCCGCGAGGCGCACCACATCACCGGCCGCGCGGTGAAGGCAGCGGAGGACGCGGGGGTCCGCCTCCACGAGCTGCCGCTCGACGCGCTGACGGCGATCGATCCGCGGATCGATGCGCGCGTCTACGACGTTCTGTCGGTCGATGCCTCGGTCGCGAGCCGGACGAGCCATGGCGGTACCGCGCCGGTGCGCGTGCGCGAGGCGATCGCGGCGGCGCGCGCCGCGCGCGCGGAGGAGGTGGGTCGATGAAGGCGGCGATCATCGTGACGGCGCTCGCGCTGGCGGGCTGCGGCTCGGCCGCCGGGCTCAAGCCGCCCGAGGGCACGCCGCTGCCGGTCGCGCCCTATGGCGAGGAAGCGCGCCCCGCCGCGACCGACCTGCTGACGCCGCCCGCGCAGACCCGCCCGCGCCGCGACGACGAACTGCTCAAGGATTCGCACGAACGCGAACCCGATCCCTTCGACCTGCCGCCGGAAGAATAATGGACCATTTCACGCTGATCGACGGCGAACTCCACGCCGAACAGGTGCCGCTCGCGCGCATCGCCGACGAGGTGGGGACGCCCGTCTACGTCTATTCGGCCGCCACGTTCCGCCGGCACGCGCGCGTCTTCCGTGAGGCGCTGGCGGGGCTGGGCCGCGTCCACCTCGCCTATGCGATCAAGGCCAACCCGAACCTGGGCGTGCTGCGCGTGCTCGCCGACGAGGGCTATGGCGCCGACGTCGTCTCGGGCGGCGAGATGGCGCGCGCGCTGGCGGCCGGCATGCCCGCGGACGAGATCGTCTTTTCGGGCGTCGGCAAGACCCGCGACGAGCTCGCGCGCGGGCTCGAGGCGGGGATCGGCCAGTTCAACCTCGAGCTCGAGGAGGAAGGCCGCGTCCTCGCGGAGATCGCCGCGTCGAAGGGCATGCGCGCGCGCGCGGTGCTGCGCGTCAATCCCGACGTCGATGCCGGCACCCACGCCAAGATCTCAACCGGCCGCAAGGAGAACAAGTTCGGCGTGCCGATCGATCAGGCGCCCGCGATGTACGATCGACTGGCGCGGCTCGACGGGCTCGATCTTCAGGGCGTGGCGATCCACATCGGCAGCCAGCTCGGCGATCTCGCCCCGCTCGAATCCGCCTATGTGCGGATCGGGGAGCTGGTGCGCGACCTGCGCGGCGCCGGGCACACGATCGCGCGCGTCGATCTGGGCGGCGGGCTGGGCGTGCCCTACAAGCAGAGCGACGTGCTGCCGAGCCCAGCCGATTACGGCGCGATGGTCGTGCGCGCGACGAAGGGCTGGGACGTCGAATTGATGTTCGAGCCCGGCCGCCTGATCGCGGGCAACGCCGGCGTGCTGCTGACGCGCGTGATCTGGGTCAAGCCCGGCGTGACGCATCCCTATGTCATCGTCGATGCCGCGATGAACGATCTCGCGCGCCCCGCGCTCTACGACGCCTATCACGATTTCGCCGCGGTGCGCCCGACCGGCGAGACCATGGTCGCCAACATCGCCGGGCCGATCTGCGAGACCGGGGACACCTTCGCGATGGGCCGCACGATCGATCGCGTGGTATCGGGCGATCTCGCGATCTTCCGCACCACGGGCGCCTATGGCGCGACCATGGCCTCGACCTACAACAGCCGCGCGCTGGTGCCCGAGGTGCTGGTCGACGGCGACCGCACCGCCGTGGTCGCCGATCGCATCACGCCCGAGACGATCATCGCCGCCGAGCGCGTGCCGGAGTGGCTGGCGCGGTGAGCCTGCACAGCCTGCCGCTGTTCGTCAGGCTGGCAGGCAGGCCGGTGATCCTGCTCGGCAGCGGCGAGGCGGCGGCGGCGAAGCGGCGGCTGCTGGAGCGCGCGGGCGCGATCGTCGTCGAGGATCATCCCGACGCCCGGCTCGCGATCGTCGCGATCGCGGACGAGGCGGAAGCGCGCACCGCGGTCGATCGGTTGCGCGCGCGCGGCGTGCTCGTCAACGCGGTCGATCGCCCCGCCTGGTGCGACGTCACCATGCCCGCACTCGTCGACCGTGACCCGGTGCTGGTCGCGATCGGCACCGGCGGCGCCTCGGCCGGCCTCGCGGGCGCGCTGCGCCAGCGGATCGAGGCGCTGCTGCCCGCGAGTCTGGGCGGGCTCGCCCGCGGCCTGCACGCGACTCGCGATCGGCTGCGCGCGCGCTGGCCCGACGACGGGGATCGGCGCCGCGCGCTGGGCGAAGCGCTCACAACGGGAGGCGCGCTCGATCCGCTCGCGGCAGGTGGCGGCGATCTCGAACGCTGGCTCGACCAAGCGGAAGAAGCATCGCCGCGCCGCGTCATCATCCACTTGCGCTCCCTCGACCCCGACGACCTCACCTTGCGTGAAGCGCGGCTGCTCGGCCAGGCGGACCGGGTGTATCACGACGCTGGCGTCCCCGCCGCGATCCTCGATCGCGCGCGTGCCGATGCGCAGCGGATTTGCGGCGCGCCGCCCGCCGCGCCACAACCCGGGCTCACCGTCGTGCTGGAGAAGGCGCCATGACCGGATTCGCCTATCGCGTCGCGCAGGGCCATGCCGAGAAGATCGAGTCCGAAGACGCGCTCGCCGCGACGGGCGATCTGATCTGGGTGCATCTGTCGACCAACGATCGCGAGGCGCAAGACTGGCTTCGCACCAAGGCCGAACTGGCGGACTATCTCGTCGATGCGCTGACCGCGGCGGAGACGCGCCCGCGCTGCGACGCGGTGGGCGAGGGCGCGTTCCTCAACCTGCGCGGCAACGTCGCGGACAAGGCGGCGCTGCCCGATGCGCTCGCCTCGGTGCGCCTCTGGGCGGTGGGGCCGCGCGTCTTTTCGGTGATGCGCAAGCCGCTGACCGCGCTCGACGCCGTCGTCGCCGCGGTCGATGCGGGCGAGGTCGGCGATCCCGGCGACCTGATCGCCGAATTCGCCGCCACGATCACCGAGGAGCTCGACCCCGAAGTCGCCGAGCTCGGCGACCAGCTCGACGATTGCGAAGCCGATCTCGACGCCGACCGCGTGTTCGAGCTGCGCCGCACGGTGACGCACGTACGCGTCGAGGCGATCCGGTACCGCCGCTTCCTGGCGCCGCAGCGTATCGCGCTCGACAAGCTCGCCGCGCTGCCCGTCGACTGGCTCCAGGACGACGACCGGCTGCACCTTTCGGCCGCCGCCGATCGCGCCGCGCGCATGGCCGAGGAGCTGGAGAGCATCCGCGAGCGCGCCGCGCTGATGCACGAGGCGCTGACCGACCTGCGCGCCGAGCAGATCGACCACCGCTCGTTGCTGATCTCGATCGTCGCGCTCGTCTTCCTGCCCGTCACCTTCATCACCGGGCTCTACGGGATGAACGTCAAGGGCTTGCCCTATGCCGAGGAACCATGGGCGTTCGACGCGATCTTCGGCGTCTGCGCGGCGATCGCGGCCGGCGTAATCATCTATTTCCTGCGGCGACACTGGTTTCGGAGCTGACGTCGATCCACTTGCGTGGAGGCCGCACCGGCCAGCATCGGGTGAACGGTGCCCCGCACCGTTCAGGTCATGCCGGGGGCATGACCGACCTGCTGCTCCCCCACCCCGCCTCCCAAGACATTATCCTGAATGGGAGGCGGGGTGGGGGAGCGGGCCGGTGCCGGACCGATTCAGCGTAGCTGAATCGCACGCCAGCCGCGCGTCGAGCGCGGCGATCGTTTCCGTCAGCCGGCGGCATTGGTCGCGTTGCTCGGCGAGCGCGGTGCGCGCCTCGCCGAGCTCGATCGCGCGCGTGGCGATGCGCGCGTCGAGCAGCGCGTTCGAGCGCTTGAGGTCGGCGATCCGCTGCGCGCGGTCGATCGTGCGCTCGATCCGGGCGGCGAGCAGATCGAAGGCGACGGGCTTGGTGAGGTGATCGTCGGCGCCGGCCGCGAGCGCCTCGACCGCCGCGGCGCTGTCGCCTTCGCCGGTCAGCATGATCACGGGCAGGTCGGCGGTGTCACGGCTCGCGCGAATTTCGGCGAGGACGTGCAGGCCGGTCAGCCCGGGCATCACTCGATCGAGCAGCACCAGATCGACCCCGCGCGCGGCGAGCAGGTCGAGCGCCTCGCCGCCGTCGGCGCATTGCACGACGAGGAAGCCGCGGCGCGACAATTGCTCGCCGATCACGGCCAGCGTCGTGCGGCTGTCGTCGACCGCCAGCACGGTGCGAACCGGCCGATGGCGCGCGCGTGCCGCCTCGATATCGTCGAATCGATCCATTCGGTCTCTTCCCCAGACGCGGGACAATGCCGCGTGATCGTCACGATTCGGTAAACCGGCAGGCAACCATGTCGGCGCTTGCCGTCGGCCGCGCACCAGTGGCAGGCTCGCGGCATGAGCGACTATGACGCGATCGTGATCGGCGGCGGGCACAACGGCCTCGTCTGCGCCTGGTATCTCGCGCGCGGCGGCAAGCGCGTGCTCGTGCTCGAACGGCGCGGCGTGATCGGCGGCGCGGCGGTGACCGAGGAGTTCGCGCCGGGCTTCCGCAACTCGACCGCGAGCTACACGCTCGGCCTGCTCGATCCGCGCATCATCGCCGACATGAACCTCCACGCGCACGGGCTGCGCGTGGTCGAACGGCCCTATGCCAATTTCCTGCCGACCGAGGACGGCCGCTATCTGCTGATGGGCGGCGGCCAGAGCCGCGCGGCGGTCGCGCGCTTCTCCGAGGCCGACGCCGCGATGCTTCCCGAATACGAGCGGCGGCTGGGCGCGGTGGCGCGCGTGCTGCGGATGCTCGCCGATCGCGCGCCGCCCGATGTCGGCGGGGGCGCGGGCGATATCGCGCGCGCGATCGATCAGGCGTGGCGGCTGCTCAGGCTGCCGATCGAGGCCAAGCGCGACGCGCTCGACCTGTTCACCCGATCCGCACGCGAGGTGCTCGACGGCTTCTTCGAGAGCGATTGCGTCAAGGCCGTGTTCGGCTTCGACGCCGTGGTCGGCAATTATGCCAGCCCCGACACGCCGGGCAGCGCCTATGTGTTGCTCCACCACGTCTTCGGCGAGGTCAACGGCAAGGCCGGGCAATGGGGCCATGCGATCGGCGGCATGGGCGCGGTGACGCAGGCGATGGCGCGCGCGTGCGTGGGCGCGGGCGTCACCATCCGCACCGACGCGCCGGTGGTGCGCGTGCTCGCGAGCGGCCGGCGCGCCGACGGGGTCGAGCTTGCCGACGGCAGCCGGATCGGGGCGAAGATCATTGCGTCGAACGTCCATCCCAGGACGCTGCTGCTCGACATGGTCGCGCCCGAACATCTCGACGCGGGGCTGCGCACGCGGATGACGCGGCACGCCAACGGCTCGGGCACCTTCCGCATGAACGTCGCGCTCTCCCGGTTGCCGCGCTTTTCGGCGCTTTCCGAGCCCGGCGACCACCTCAAGAGCGGGATCATCCTCGCGCCGAGCCTCGATTATATGGATCGCGCGTTCACCGACGCGCGCGCGCACGGCTGGTCGACGCGGCCGATCGTCGAGATGCTGATCCCGAGCCTGGTCGACGACAGCCTCGCGCCGCCCGGACAGCATGTCGCCAGCCTGTTCTGCCAGCAATTCGATCCGGCGATCCCGGGCGGCTGGGACGCGCATCGCGACGCCGCGGTCGAGACGATCCTCGATACGGTCGAGGCCGCCGCACCCGGGTTCCGCGCGTCGATCGTCGGGCAGATGGCCTTGTCGCCCGCCGATCTGGAAGCGCGCTTCGGGCTGGTCGGCGGCGACATCTTCCACGGCCGCATGTCGCTCGACCAATTGTGGAGCGCCCGCCCGATGCTGGGGCTCGCGGGCTATCGCATGCCGCTTGCGGGACTCTGGCTGTGCAGTTCGGGCGCGCACCCCGGGGGCGGAGTGAGCGGGCGACCGGGCCGCAACGCCGCACGCGCGATCTTGCGGGGACGGTAATCGCGTCAATCCTCCCCTGGAAGGGGCGTGTGACCATCAGCGGGGACACCCCTCCACCAAGCCGCTTCGCGTCTTGGTCCCCCTCCCTTGCAGGGGAGGATTTACCCGCCGCGCACCTGGCGCCAGGCGTCGGCGATGTCCTCGATATTGGCGGCGACTTCGGCGAACGGCGCGGGATCGTGGCCGAGGCTGGCGTTGATCACCGTCTGCCGCGCGCCCTGATAGAGCCGCGCGAGCGTCTTCGAGACCTCGCCGCCGCGCTCGAAATCGAGCCCCGCCTCGAGCGCGAACAGGATCGCGATCGCGCGCGTCGCCTTTTCGCTGCGCACGCGCAGCTGGCGATGCTCCGCCGCCCAGGCGGTAACGCGCAAGGCGCTGATGAGTTCGTCGTAGAGCAATTGCACGAGCTGATGCGGATCGGCCTCGCCGGTGCGGCCGGCGGCGTCGATCTGGCGATAGGTCGCCTCGGGGTCGCGCCCGATCCTGCTCGCATACGCGCCCATGCGCGTCAGCCCTTCTTGTTCCAGGCGTCGATCTGCGCCTCGAGGAAGCTCTGGGTCGATTTGTAGGCGGCGACGCGCGCGTCCATGTTCGCGAATTGCTGCGTCAGCCGCGTCGTCATCGCGTCCGCCTGATCGTCGATCCGGGTCTGCTGGTCGGCGATCGCGTCGAGCGCGTCGCTATAGGTATCCTGGCTCGCGACGAGGCCGTATTTCTTGTCCGCCGCGGTCTTGGCGATGGCGTCGAGCGCGGCGGGCAGGCCGTCGCCGGCGGCAGCACTGCCGCTCGCGAACATCGCCTCGACCGCATCGGGATTGTCGGTGAGCGCGCGCGTGAGCCGGGTGGCATCGACGCTGAGCGTGCCGTCGCGATTGGTGGTGACCCCGATCTCGGCGAGCGTGCTCGGCGCCCCCGCCGGCCCGCCCGAGGTCAGCGAGGTCAGCGTCAGCGTCGCGAGCGAGGTCTTGAGCGTGCGCGCCGCGCCGTCGCGCGCGAGCGTGCCCGAAATCGGGTTGGTGTCTTCCTTCAGCAGCGAGAGCATCTGGTTGTAGGTATCGACGAAGTCGTTCACGACCTGCTCGAGATCGGCGATCGGCCGGCGGTTGCCGATCGTCACCGGCTTACCCGGATCGGCCGACAGCAGATCGATCTTCACGCCCTCGATCAGATCGTCGACGCTGTTGCTGCTGCGCGTGACCGCGATGCCGTCGAGCTTGACGATCGCGTCCTGCGCCGCGGTGCCGATCGTCGAACCGCCGGCACCGACGCCGACGTCGAGCGCGGCGAGGCCCGGGTCCGATCCCGCGCTCGCGGTCAGCGTGAAGGCCTGTTCGGCGCCGGTCGCGCTCTTGAGCATCAGCCGTGCGCCGCTCGCATCGGTGACGATCGTCGCAGTGACCCCGGCATCGGCGGCGTTGATCGCCTCGGCGATGCCGTCGAGGCTGGCATGATCGGCGTCGATCGCGATGTCGACCGGAGTGCCGCTGCCCGCGGTGAAGCCGGTCATCGCGCCGCCGGAGACGGTCGCGGTGCCGAAGGTCAGCGTGAAGCTGCCGGTGCCGATCGCGGCGGTGCGATCGGCGACCACGGCGCTCGCGCTGGTCTGCGCGGTTGCGAGCTGCTGCACCTCGATCGAGGCCGAGAGCCCCGCGAGTTTGGCGCCCGACAGCGCGCTGACGGTGAGAACGCTGGTGTTCGAGCTGGTGGGCTGGGTCGTCAACGAGCCGCTGCCGACGAGCGTCTTGAGCGAGGAAGAGAAGCCCTGGATGCCGCTCAGCAGCGCGGCGGCATCCGAAATCTGCGCGTTGAGCGCATCGCTGCGGCTCGAAAGCTGATCGCGCTTGACCGCATATTGCGCCTCGACCAGCGAGGTCACGAGGCCGGCGGTGTCGATCCCCGACCCCGAATTGAGCGAGGTCAGAATCTGCGACGCGGCAGAGGATGTCGGGTTGGTCGAACTGGTCGTGGTCATCCGTCAAAGCCCCTTCGCGCTGTCCCATGGAACGGCCGCGCGCGCGGAATCTTTAGCCGGATTCAGCCGAGGCTGAATCCAGGCGCGGCACCGGCCCACTCCCCCACCCGATCACCCAACAGGGTATTCTATGGGAGGTCGGGTGGGGGAGTGGGCCGGTGCCGCGATCTATTCACACAACACGCCGTTCTCGTCGAACCGCGCGGTCGCGGGCACGGTGACGGGCGGCGGCGATCCGCCGGCCTGGAGGTTGAGATTGAAGACGAAGGCGAGCACGATCGCGATCGCCTGATAGAGATCGTCGCGGATCTCCTGATTTTCCTGGCTGGTGTAATAGAGCGCGCGGGCGAGCGCGGGATATTCGAGCACCGGCACGCCGCATTCGCCCGCGACCTCGCGGATCGCGAGCGCCGTGACGCCGCGGCCCTTGGCGACGACGACGGGCACCTGATCGCTCGCGCGCTCGTAGCGCAGCGCCACCGAGAAATGCGTCGGGTTGGTGAGCACGACATGCGCGCCCGCCACCGCCTGCTTGACCGAGCGCTTCGCCATCTGGCGCTGGCGCGCGCGCAATGCCCCTTTGACCTCGGGCGAGCCTTCGGATTCCTTGTGCTCGTCCTTCACTTCCTGCTTGCTCATGCGGAGCTTGCCGAGCAGGCGGACGATCTGGATGGGCACGTCGATCGCGGCGATCAGCGCGAGCCCGGCGGCCATCGCGAACAGGATTCCCATCAGCGTCGACCCGAGCGTCGCGACGGCCCTGTTGACGTCGGTGCCCGCCATGCCGATCGAGCTGTGCCCCGCCGCGAGCAGCATGTAGGCCCCGATCGCGGCGAGCAACGCGACCTTGAGCAGCGACTTGCCGAGCTCGATCCAGCCCTGCGGCCCGAAGATGCGCTTCAAGCCTGCGAGCGGGTTGATCCGCGCCGCCTTGGGCGCCCACAGCCCGGCGTTGAACTGGAACGCGCCGAGCCCCGCCTGGCTGGCGATCCCCGCCAAGATCGTGATCGCGAACAGGCTGGCGAGCGAGGGTGCGAGCTTCCACCCCGCCTCGGCGAACGGTCGGAACGGTGCGAAATCCTCCACGTCGCCGCGCCCGAACTGGAAGCTCGCCGCCATCAGCGCCTTGCACGCATCGAGCAGCGAGGGCCCGAAGAACGCCATCCAGCCGCACCCGGCGAGCACCACCAGCGCGGTCGCGAACTCGCGCGACTTGAGGACATTGCCTTCCTTCGCCGCGTCGCGTTTGCGCTTGGGTGTCGGGGCTTCCGTCTTTTCGCCGAACTCCTCCGCCATCAGCCGAACACCAAATTCTGCGCGGCGCGAAGCCCTTCATCGACGATCACGATCATATAGTCGCCCATCGCCGGGAAGGCGATCGCGAGCGCGATGACGCCGACGCCGAGGCTCATCGGCAGCCCGATCGCGAACAGGTTGAGCGCAGGCGCCGAGCGCGACAGCATGCCGACGACGAGGTTGAGGCAGAGCAGCAGGAAGCCCACCGGGAGCGCGAGCAGGAAGCCCGCGGCAAAGGCGTAGCCGCCGAAAAAGGCGATGTCGCGCAGCCGCTCGGGCGCCATCCACGCGGCGCCGGGCGGCATCGCGTCATAGCTCTTCACCAGCATGTCGACGAGGATCAGGTGGCCGTTCACCGAGAGGAACAGGAGGGTGAGCATCGTCGAGAGGAAGTTGCTGAGCGCGGCGCTCGAGCGGCCGGTCTGCGGGTCGATCATCGAGGCGAAGCCGATGCCCATCGAATTGCCGATGATCTCGCCCGCGATCAGCGGCGCGGCGAAGGCGATCTGGAGAATGAAGCCGATCGCGAGCCCCACCAGCGCCTCGGCCGCGATCGAGAGGAAGGTGGCGAGCGCGAACACGTGCGCAGGCGGCGTCACCGGATGCATACCGAGCACCAGCACGCCGATCGCGCCGGAGAGAGTGACGCGCACCGGCAGCGGAATCGAGACCGCGCCGAACACCGGCGCCGCGACGAACGCCGCGCCGATCCGCACCATGACGAAGATCAGCGCCCAGAGCTGCGGCTCGATCGAAAGCCCGAAGCCGAGCATCGATTATTGCACCAGATCCGGGATGCGATCGTAGATGCCCACGGTGAAGTCGCTCAGCAGCCCCATGATCAGGCTGCCGAAGATCAGGATCGACACCGCCGCGATGATCAGCTTGGGAATGAACGACAGCGTCTGCTCGTTGATCGAGGTCGCCGCCTGGATCATGCCGATGATCAGGCCGGCAAGCAGGATCGGGATCAGGATCGGCGCCGCGGCGAGCGCGAGCACCCACATCGCCTCGTGCGCGACCGTGAGGAAATAATCGGCGTCCATCTTAGTGCGCGCACCCCGTCATGCCGGACGCGTTCCGGCATCCACCGCCGAGCAAATGCAACGGGAGCCGGGTACGCGGCACGGTGGACCCCGGGACAAGCCCGGGGTGACGGCGGGGATGACGCCGCGACGGCGGAATCCACTGGAAGGTCGGCTCCATCGCGCGCCTCACCTCATGAACGAATTGGCGAGGCTGCCCATCGTCAGCGCCCAGCCGTCGACGAGGACGAAGAGGAGCAGCTTGAACGGCAGCGAGATGATCGTCGGCGACAGCATCATCATGCCGAGGCTCATCAGCACCGTCGCGACGACGAGATCGATCACGATGAAAGGCAGGAAGATCAGAAAGCCGATCTGGAACGCCGTCTTCAATTCGCTAGTGACGAACGCCGGCAGCGCGACCGACCACGGCACATCGGCGGGCGACGCATAGGGGCCCGATTTCGCCATCTGCGCGAACATCGTCACGTCCCTGGTGCGCGTCTGCTTCATCATGAAATCGTGCAGCGGCGCGCCGGCGGTCTTGATCATCTCGGTCGCGCCGATCTGGCCGGCCGAATAGGGCTGGATCGCCGACGTATTCATCTGGCTGATCACCGGCGACATCACGAAGAACGACAGGAACAGCGACAGCCCGATCAGCACCTGGTTGGGCGGGGTCTGCTGCAAGCCCAGCGCCTGGCGCAGGATCGCGAGCACGATGATGATCCGCGTGAAGCTGGTCATCATCAGCAGGATGCCCGGCAGGATCGTGAGCAGCCCCATGATGATGAGGATCTGCAAGCTCAGCGACAGCGGCGCGTCGCCCTGGCTCGCGCCCTGCGCGCTGCCGAGATCGCCGAGCGCGCGATCGATCGCGTCGCCGACGCCGGGCGCGGCGGGCGCCTGTGCCGCAGCGGCAGGCGCACCCTGCGCGAAGGCGGGCTGGGCGATCACCGCGACCAGCACCAGCGCGAGCACGATCAACACGACGCGGCCGAGCGACAGCCCGCCGCCCGCCGCCGGCCGGCGGCGCGGGCTGGGCGCGCTGAACAGCGCCGGCGTATCGGCGCGCAACCGGCGGACCGAAGGCTGGCTCACTTGCCGTCGCCCCGATCGATCAGGGTGACGCCGCCGCGGCCCACCGAGACGAGCAGCTTGCGCCCCTCGAACTCGAGCACCGCGAGCTTGAGCCCCGGCGAGATCATCATTGTTTCCTTGACCGCGAGCATGCGGTCGCCCTGCTGGCCCGGCATCCGCGCCTCGAGCCGGCGCCACAGATAGAGGCAGCCGATCATCAGGCCGCAGACCAGCGGCAGCAGCACGACGAGCTTGAGGATGTAGGACCACATCATCGTCGGGTTACGCCTTGCCGCGCTTTTCGGGGCTGACGAGCTCGGTCATGCGCACGCCGAAGCGCTCGCCCACCGTCACGACCTCGCCGCGACCGATCAGCGTGCCGTTGACGAAGACGTCGAGCAGCTCGTTGGCCTGCCGGTCGAGCTCGATCACGCTCGATTCGCCGAGCGCGAGCAGCTCGCGCAACGAAAGCTGCGTCGAACCGATCTCGACCGTCAGCTTGACGTCGACATCCTGGAGCAGCTTGAAATTGGCGGCGACGGCGCCGTCGGCGGGGATACCGCCGGTCATGTCGTTCATCGGAAACCATCCTCCTGGATACGGGCGATCGAATTGAGCCGGATCGCGGCGCGCCCGTTGGACGTGCCGACGGTGCCGGCACCGAACCGGTCGGTGCCGATCATCACGGGAACCTCGGGGCCGAAGCTGATCGGAATGACGTCGCCTTCCTTGAGCTCCATCAGCCGCGCGAGCGAGATCACGGGTTCGGCGAGCACCGAGCGCACCGGAAACTTCACCGCCATCACCGCGCGCGTCATGCCGCCCAGCCATTCGGGCTCGGGCTCGGCGCTCCTGGTGTGGACCTTGCCGGTGAGCGACAGCGTGTGCGGCTTGAGCGCGGCGACCGGATAGACCAGATCGAGCAGGCGATGCTCGCGATCGCCCGCGGCGATGCCGAAGCGAGTGACGACCATCGCGTCGTCGCCGTCGAGATCGGCGAGCATCGAGGGATTGGCCTCGACATTGCCCGCCTCGAAACCGAGCCGCACAAGCGGCTCCCACGCGACGCCGAGCGGCCCGGCGAGCTGGCGCGCGACGCGGCCCGCCATCATCTCGGCCGCCGGCGAGAATTCGCCCGGCAGCATGTCGGGCACCGCGCCCGAGCCGCCGAAGAACAGATCGAGCATCTCGAGCACGAAACCCGCATCGAGCACCGCGAGCGCGCGGCCGTTACCCGGCGTCATCTTGAGCGGCACCCAGGCGGTCAGCCCTTCGGGGCGCTCGGCGCGATAATCGGCGAAGCGCTGCACCACCAGCGGCTCGGCCCAGACGCGCGTCTCGGCGCGCAGCAGAGGCTCGAACACGCCGCGCAGCGACCGCGCCAACCGCGCCGACAGGTGCTGCATCGTATGCAGATCCCCGAACGGATTGAGGTTGGCGACGCCCAGCGCGCGCGCCGGTTCCGCGCTCTCGCGCGGGCGCTCACGCCGGTCGGCCGTTGCCGTGGTTGAAGGGCTGTTAACCATGCCCGGTCACTGAACAACGAAATTGGTAAAGTAGACGTTACTAATTCCGCCGAAGCCCTCTTTTTGTTTGAGGACGTTGTTGATCGCGGCGGCGAGCTTGGCCTGGAGCCGCTTCTTGCCTTCGGAGGTGAAGACATCGTCCTCGGTCGCGTCGCCGAGCGTCATCAGCACCGCGGAGCGCACCGCGATCTCGTGCGTGCGCAGGTTGGCGATCACCCGATCGTCGTAATGCGTGCCGACCGCGAGCCCGAGCTGGACATAATGCGCGCTGTCCTGGAGGTTCGAGGTGAACTCCTTGTCCATCGCGTAATAGGTCGAGGCATATTTGTCGCCGCCGGTGCCGAGCGGGGTCGATTCGCCGTGGCCGCTCGACGACGATTCGCCGCCATGGCCGCCTTCGCCCTCGCCCGAGGCCGAGGCGCGCTTCTCCTCGCTCTTGGGCACGAGCCGCGGGCCGTTCTCGACCGCCGCCGCCGCGCCGCCGCCGACCAGCCCGGACGAGGCCGCATAGAGCCCCGCGCCGACGCCGCCGCCGACCAAGGCGATCAGGCCCACGCCCATCACCAGCATCTTCTTGAAGCCCCCCTTCTTCCTGGGCGCTTGCGCTTCGGTTTCGTCGCTCATCGTTCAGTCCTCGGTTCAGGCCAGGCGGCCGGTTTCGGTGGAGCCCTCGTCACGCGCTGCGGCGCTCGCGGGGCGGGAAGGAAGCGGCGCCGGCGATGCGGCGGCGTGCTGCTGGTGCTGGTTCTGGCCGCCCGCGCCGGCATCGACCGACGCCTGGCCCAGCCTCAGCCCGCGCTGTGCCGCGAGCTCGGCGAGCCGGGGCTGCGCCTCGGCTAGCATCGCGCGCGTCTGCGCGACGTCGGCGGTGAAGGTGACGTGCAGACTGTCGCCGTCCTTGCGCATCGACACGTCGATCTTGCCCAGCGCGTCGGGTGCGAGCTTGATCCGCGTGTCGGCGGCATCGGCGATGTCGCGGACGCGCTCGATCCGGTCGATCAGCTGCTGCGTCCAATCGTCGCGCCGCATGTCGAGCGGGGTGCGCTGCGCGGCGAGCGCGTGCTCGGCGGGTGCTGTGGCCGTGGTCGGGTGCATTGCCGCGATCATCGGATCCACGGCGTCGGCGGCGTGTGCTTCCAGCCCGAGCGGACGAGATATGGATGCCGGGCGCGCCGGCGACGGCCGATCGCGCGGCGCGAGTGGTTGAATCATCGCGGCCGCCTCGACCTGGACCGGCTGCGCCGGCGCGGGCGCTCGGGTGACGGCAACCGGTTCGGCATGGGCGGGCAGCGTGACGCGCCCCGCTTCTGGCGCGACGGGTCCGCTCGTCGCGGATCGCGCAGCCGAGACCGGGGGCACCAAGGATGCGCCATCGGTCGCCGACACCGACCCGATCGAATCACGTGCCGGCGCCACGAGCGTTGCGGGAGCGGATACCACGCTGGAATGGGAAGGGGTCTGCTGGGGGCGAGACGTGGTTGGCACGACCTGCGACAGCGCCACCGGCATAGCACCCGCGGGTGGCGTCAGGATCGCAACAGGCGAAACGCCGCGCGGCATCGCGATCGGTTCGGCATCGGTCGACTGAGGCGCCGTCGCGACAGGAACAGGAACTTTAAGCTGCGGGACCGTCGCGGCACGAGCGACGGATGCCGTCGCGGTATCGGCCATGCGTGCCGTCTTCGGGCTCGAAGCCGCCTCGCCTACCGGCGATGCCGGCAGTGCCGGAACGAAGCGCAGTGGACGCGCCGCAGCGGGCGCGGCCTGTGTACCGATCACCTCGACGATCACGGGCGTCGCCGCGTGCTCCAGAACCATCGGCGCTTGCAGCAGCGTCGTATCGGGAACGGGACCGTCCACTGGCGCGGCGGACACCGTTCGATCGCTGTCCGACGATGAACGCTCGCTCGACGGCGCTGAGGGCTCGAACGCCCGGCCGGCCGTCGGCGCTCGGTTTGAAATGGGCAGCGTGCCTTCGGCTGTCGCCGTGTCATGGGTGTTCGCGGGAGACTGCTCGTGGCTGACGATCTCGGCGTTCCGGCCGCGCACCGGCGGTGGCGCCACGGGCGCGGTCTCCGACGCGACACCGTCCTCTTCGATCGCGGGCGCGATGGCCGCGTCCGTAGCGGGCGTCGGTGTCGATACGATCGCCACGGCCGGAATCGGCAGCGGCAGCGCCGCGATCACATTCTTGCGCGTCGGCGCGCGCTTGTCGCGGGACACGCGATCCCCGGCTAAATCGGCCTGCTCAGGCGACGCCTCGGGGTCGTCCTCGACCAGCGGCGGCGATGCCGCGGCCGGATCGGGCGTGCCACGCGATAGCAACGGCAGAACCGGCGGCGCGGGCCGGTCCGGCGTTGGCACGGGAAGCGGAATCGCAGTCGCGGCATCGGCGTCCTCGCCGGGGACATCGCGTGCGGCAATCTCCGGCAAGCCCTTGCCGGTTGCGGCAGCGATCTGCCGATCGGCAGGCGCGACCGGGAGGTCGCTGCTGTCGATGTCCGGCACGAGGAGCCCCGCGAGCGCGGCCGCGAAATCGCCGGGCGGCACGGCCGCAGCCATACCCCCGGACACGCGGGGCGCGGCAGGCGGCAGAGCTGGCGACAGCGAGATCATGGGCGATTATGTCCGTTCCGGATTGGTACCGGACGGCTGTTCAGCAAGGATCGTGCCGAATCTTCCGCAAGGGCGGCGCTTCCTCGAGCGCGCGGAGCGCCTTGAGCGCGGCGGCGGCATCGTCGCGCGCGATCAGCTTCTCGACCGCGCTCTGATCACGCTTCGCCTGCTTGCGCGCCTCGCCCGCGCGTTCGAGCACCGCTTTGGCCGCGCGCAACCGCTCGTCGGCGGCAGCGGCGGACTGGTGGAGCCGATCGCGGAAATGCGCGGCGGCGATGAAGGACAGGGCGGTATCGGCCTGCGCCTCGGCGGGTGCGACGCCCTGCGAGAGCTGCGCGATGCGGCTGCTCAGCGCCGCCTCGCTGTCGACCTTGGCCTGCGCTCGCGCCTCGTCCGCGCGCGTCAGCCCGAGCTGGAGCGTGCGCACGCGCAGGATGCGGTCCAATTTTCGCGGCTGATTAGCCATCGCCGAACACGCCGGTCAGTTCGGCGACCGCGGCGTCGAGCGGCACCACGTCGTCGGCGTCCTGGCGGATATATTCCATCACCGCCGGGTGGCACGCGATCGCGGCGTCGATCGCTGGATCGGCGCCCGCGCGATACGCGCCCATCAGCACCAGGTCGCGATTCTCCTCATAAGTCGCGAGATGGCGGCGCAGCACCCGCGCGGCCTTGATGTGGTCACGCGCGGCGATATCGGTCATCACGCGGCTCACCGAGGGGCCGAGGTCGATCGCGGGATAGACGCCGCGCTCGGCGAGCTGGCGCGACAGCACGATATGCCCGTCGAGGATCGAACGCGCCGAATCGACCACCGGATCGTTGCCGTCGTCGCCGTCGGCGAGCACGGTGTAGATCGCGGTGATCGAGCCGCCGCTGGAGACGCAGGTGCCCGCGCGCTCGATCAGGTTGGGCAGCATCGCGATCGCGCTCGGCGGATAGCCGCGCGCCGATGCCGGTTCGCCCAGCGCCAGCCCGATCTCGCGCCCCGCATGCGCGACGCGGGTGAGCGAATCCATGATGAGCAGCACCTTCTTGCCCTCGGCGCGAAACGCCTCGGCGATCGCGGTGGCGCGCAGGGCGCCGCGGATACGCAGCACCGGCGAGTGGTTGGCGGGCACCGCCACGACGACCGAGCGCGTACGCGCGTCGCCCGCGACCTTGGTTTCGAGGAAGTCGGCGACCTCGCGCGAGCGCTCGCCGATCAGTCCGATCACGACCACGTCCGCCTGCGCGGCGCGCACGATCATGCCAAGCAGCACCGATTTGCCGACGCCCGAGCCTGCCATGATGCCGACGCGCTGGCCCTGGCCGATCGTGAGCAGGCCGTTGATCGCGCGCACGCCGACGTCGAGCGGTTCGAGCACGCGCCCGCGATCGAGCGGGTTCTGGAGCTTGCCCGCGAGCGGCCAGCGCCCCGCGCCGCGGATCGGGCCCAAGCCGTCGATCGGCTTGCCCGCGCCGTCGACCACGCGGCCGAGCAGCGCGTCGCCCACCTCGGCCTCGCCCGGAGGACCGAGCGGGCGCACCGGCGATTTTGGCAGCAGCGGCGCGGGGCCGCCGAGGTTCATCAGCAGCGTGCGGCCGTTGCGGAAGCCGATCACCTCGGCCTCGACCCGGCTCGATCCGTTCTCGCCGCCCACCGCGCACACGGTGCCGACCGGCAACTGAAGGCCGACCGCCTCCATCAGCAGCCCGTCGAACGAGGCGAGCCGCCCCGACACCTTGGCCCGCGGCACGAAATCGGCGCCGCCGATGGTCGCCAGATAATCTTCGGCGAAGCGGTTCAGCACAGCGGCGGCACCGCGATCCGGTCGATCGCCTGGCCGAGCTGCTCGAGCCACAGATCGGGGCCGTCCTCGACGATGGTCGATGCCGATTCGAGCACAAAGCTGCCGCGCTTCACCTGGGCGTCGCCCGCGGCGAACACGTTCTTGGGCAACCTGTCTTCGAGCAACGCCACGTCGTCGGGATGGACCCGGAGCAGCGCCGATTCGGCGGCGTCGGCGAGCATGTCGGCCGCCGTCTCGATGCGCGCCGCGAGTAGGGCGGCGTCGATCTCCGTTTCGCCGACGATGCGCTTGACGAGCAGCAGCACCGTCTGGCGCAGTTGCGCCGCCATCGTCTCGCGATCGTAGCGGTCGCCATTGCCGAGCGCGGCGACGATACCCTCGATCAGCGCGCGGTTCCGCGCCGCTTCCTCGGCAGCCTCGGCGAGCGCGGCGGCCTTGCCCTCGGCATGGCCCGCGGCGTGCGCGGCCGCGACCGGATCGACGAAGCCCGTCGCTTCCTGCTGGTTGGGATCGGGATCGAACGGATCCCAGCCCTCGGTGGGATTGGCGTCGCGATCGGCGGGCTCGAAATGCTTCGGCCCCGCCTCCTCGGGCTGTTGCGGCGCGAAGCCGACCGGGCTCTTGGGCTTCGCCTTGCCACTCGCGCGCTGCTTGATGTCGGCCGGCGCGAAATCGGGGTCGCGCGGCGCGAACGCCTGCGCCAGCACGCTCGCGGCGAGCGCGTGGCGCGACACGAACCCGGCGGTGAAGTCGCTGCGCGCGTCAGACATAATCGTCCTCGCCGCCGCCCAGCATGATCGTGCCGTCCTTGGCGAGCGTGCGCGCGATCTGGATCATCGTCTTCTGTGCATCGAGCACCTCGGTGAGGCGCATCGGCCCGCGCGCTTCCATCTCGTCGCGGATGCCGTCCGCCGCGCGCTGCGACATGCAGCCGAGGAAGCGGTTGCGGACGCCCTCGTCGACGCCCTTGAGCGCCTTGGTGAGCACGTCGCCGTCGACGTTGCGGATGAAGGTGCCGAGATTCTTGTCGTCCATTTCGAGCAAATTCTCGAAGACGAACATCGCCTCCTCGATCGCCTTGGCGGTCTCGCGGTCGATCTTGGCGAGCTTGGGCATGACGCGCTCGCCGGTCGCCTTGCGCGCGCTCGACATGATCTTCGCCGCCTCGCGCGTGCCGCCGAGGACGAAGCCCGCGGGCGCCTGGCGCGTGCTCGGCCGCACCGCGAGCAGCCCGTTCAGCAGCTCGATCGCCTCGTTGGTGATCGGCCCCAGCCGCGCGATGCGGTGCATGATGTCGGGCTGCGCGCCGTCAGGCAGCAATTCGAGCACCTTGGCGCCCACGACCGGGTCGAGATTGGCGATCAGCACGGCCGCGACCTGCGGATGTTCCTTTTCGACGATCGCCGCGACATCGGCGGGCTCGAGCCAGTCGAGCAGGTCGATCTGGCAGGCGTCCTGCGTCGGGATGATGCGCGCGAGCACGTTCTCCGCCTTTTCGGGGCCAAGCGCCCTGGTCATCATCGTCTCGATCTGCGGGCGCGGGTCGAATCCGATCGCGGTGCGCTCGCGCGCCTTGGCGACGAAATCGTCGAGCACGGTATCGACCTCGTCCTCGCGCACGTCGGCGACCGCGAACATCGCGCTGCCGAGCTGGCGCACTTCCTCGGGCTCGAGCTTCTGGAGGATCGCCGCGGCTTCCTCCTCGCCGACGAGCATCATCAGCACCGCGGCGCGCTCGACGCCGCTGTAGTTGCGCAGGGCCGCTTCCATCATTGCGCGTCCGCCTTGATCATGTCGCGCACGGCGAGCGCCGCGCGAGTGGGATTGTCTCGCGTGAAGCCGCGCACCAGCCCGACGCGATCATCATAACCGCGGCTGCCTTCGAGCATGTCGATGCTGACCTCGGGCGCCTGCCCCGAGCCGCTGCCGCCTTGCGCATTGCCCATCGGCCGGCCGAGCGCGGCGCGCGGCCCCGCTTCGTCGCGCTTCTTGAGCAGCGCCTTCGACAGCGGGCGGACGCCGAGGATCAGCACCAGCAGCGCGATCAGGATCGCGGTCACGTTGCGCGCCACCATCGGCAGCCAGCCGGCGTCGTACCAGGGCTGGCCCTCGTCGATCGCGGCGGCGCCGGCGAAGTCGCGGCTGATCACCGTGACCTGATCGTTGCGGCCCGCATCATAGCCGACCGCGGCCTTCACGAGCTGTTCGATCTGCGCGATCTCGGCCTTGCCGCGCGGCTTGCCCTCGGGCTGGCGCAGGAGCACCGCGACCGACAGCCGCTTGATCTCGCCCGGCGCCTGACGCGTCACCGAGACCTGCTTGCCGAGCGCATAGTCGCGCGAATAATTGTCGCTCGCCTTCATGCTGTCGGGCATCGGCCCGGGCGTCGCCGCGGTGGCGGGCGCTGCCGGTGCGGCCGCGCCGCCGGCCGGAGCCGTTGCCTGCGCCTGCGGCGCCGTCGCGATCGTGCTCGCGGGCGGCGGCGTGTTGGACAACGCGCCGGGGATGCCGCCCGCGGGCGCGGTGTCGCTGCCCTTGGTCGTCCAATTGCCCTGCTCGGCGCGCAATGCGCCGTCCTTGTAGCTTTCGCTCGCGGCCTGGGTCTCGTCGAGATTGACCTCGGCCTGGACCTCGGTCGAGAAATTGTCCGCGCCGACGAGCGGCGTCAGCAGCTGCGCGAGCTGCTGCCGGTATTTGTCCTCGACGCGCTGCTGGAACGCAATGCGCTCGTTGCCCGCCGCGGTCGACGAGCCGCTGCCGTCATGCTTGGTGAGCAATGCCCCCATCTGGTCGACCACGGTGACGGCGTCGGGCGCCATCCCCGGCACCGACGAGGCGACGAGGTTGACGATCGAGCGCACCTGCGCATCGGACAGCGCCCGGCCGGGCTGGAGCTTGAGGATCACCGAGGCCGACGGCGCGGCCTGATCGCGCACGAACACCGAATGTTCGGGCATGGCGAGGTGGACGCGCGCCTCGGCGACGGCGTCGATCTCCTCGATCGATTGCGCCATCTCGCTTTCGCGCGCCTGGCGCAGCCGCTCGCCTTCGACGGCGCGGCTGACGCCCATCGGCAGATTGTCGAGGATGGCGTAGCCGCCGGGCGCCGCCTTGGGCAGATCCTGGCTCGCGAGCAGCATCCGCGCGCGACTGTAATCGTCGTTGGCGACGGTGACGGCGCCGGTGCCGCTGTCGATGTGATTGTCGATATTGGCCTGATCGAGTGCCTGCACGACCGCGGCCTTGTCCGCATCGGGAAGCCCCGAGAACAAGGTACGCTGCGGCGGCGTCGAGAACGTCATCCAGGCGAGCACGGCGGCGGCGATCAGCCCGACCATCAGGATCAGCGGCAGGCTGCGCTTGACCGCAGGCTGCGACAGGATCGTGCCGATCTGCTTCAGCGGGTTGGCGAAGCGCTCCGGCAAGGCGGGCGCGGCGGCGGGAGTGACGGCTGTGCTCATCGATTACACCGGCATGCTCATGATGTCCTTGTAGGCGGACAGCAATTTGTTGCGGACCTGCAGCGTCGCTTCGAACCCCACCGAGGCCTGCTGGCGCGCCAGCATCACCTTGGCGATGTCGATCGTCTCGCCGCGTTCGTAGCTTTCGGACAGCGCGCTCGCCTGCTGCTGCTGCGCGGCGACGCCGTGGAGCGCGTCCTCGAGCGTCGCGGCGAAGCTCGCGGGCTTCGCCTGCGGGGCCGCGACGGGAGAGGCGCCGCCGGTCGCCGCATTGGCGCGCTGGAGCGCCTCGTTGCGTTCGAGAATCTGCGCGCGCAACGCCATCACGCGATCGATGGGGTTCGCGCCGCCGATGCCGCCGACCCCGCTCATGCCGACGCCACCCGGGTGATGTCCTCACCCTGTTCGCGCGCCTTGGCGAGGCGATAGCGCAGCGTGCGCTCCGAAATGCCGAGCTTCTTCGCGGTCTCGATCCGGCTGCCGCCGCATGCCTTCAGCGTTTCGCGGATATGCGCGAACTCGCTCATCTGGACGACGTTGCTGAGCGTCTCCTCGCCCGTCGTCGAGGGCGCCGATGCCGGCGCCGGCGCGACGCGATCGAACACGATATGGCTCGCATCGATCGTGTCGCCGGCGGCGAACAGCAGCGCGCGCTGGATGACGTTCTCGAGCTCGCGGACATTGCCCGGCCAGTCGTGCGCGACGAGCGCGTCGATTGCCGAGGCGTCGGGCCAGGGCACGCTCTCGCGCGTGCCGGCATGGCGCAGGATCAGCGCCGCGGCGAGCGCAGGGATGTCCTGCTTGCGCTCGGCGAGCGGGCGCGTGGTCAACGGAAAGACGCTGAGCCGGTAGTAGAGGTCGGCGCGGAAGCGGCCCGCGGCCACCTCTTCCTGCAGGTCGCGGTTGGCGCACGCGATCACGCGCACGTCGATCGGCTCCGGCGTGGTCGCGCCGATCGGGATGACCTCGCGTTCCTGGAGCGCGCGCAGCAGCTTGGCCTGCAGCGTCAGCGGCATTTCGGACACTTCGTCGAGCAGCAGCGTGCCGCCGTTCGCCGCGCGGAAGAAGCCCTCGCCGCCCGACGAGGCGCCGGTGAAGGCGCCCTTCTGGTGGCCGAACAGCAAGGCTTCGAGCATGGTTTCGGGCAGCGCCGCGCAGTTGATCGCGATGAAGGGCCCCGCGCGGCGGCTGGAGCGCAGATGGATCGTGCGCGCCAGCACTTCCTTGCCGGTTCCGGTGGGGCCGTTGATCAGCACGGTGATGTCGGCGGCGGCGACGCGATCGGCGAGCGCGTAGAGCGCGAGGCTTTCGGGATCGGCCGCGGTCGGCGTCTCGGGATCGGTCACCAGCGAGCGGACGAAGGCGTTGCCGATCGCCGCATCCTCGCTGCCGTAGCCGATCCGCGCCGGCTCGCCGTCGCGCGACGGATGGAGGTAGCGCCCCTCGGACGAGACGACCAATGTCCGCGCCGGCACCGGAGAGGTTTCACCCTCGGCGACCAGGAACACCGAATCGGGCCCCGGCTTGTCCGTGTCGAGCGAGCGGATCGGCGATCCTTGCGCCCTCAGCGACGAGATCAGCGCGTATTTCTGATCGTGCACGGCAGGTGACGGAAAAAGCGGTCGCATCAATGGTTTCCCCCTTGGCCGCCTCTTGCCCGATTGTTGGTAAACGCAGAGTTAAGCGTACCGCCTCGCCGGCAAATTTTTGCCTGATTGCCAGCCGCGCCCTCGCACGCGCGCGAGACGGCACGATTTTGCGCGCTTCCGGGGGCCGATTGTCGATTGGGCCTAAAGCCGTTTCGCCGACGGTCGTTACCCGGTGTGGCGGCTCGGCCCTCCGCCAAAAGGGGGCGGCGGGGATCGCCAGCAAAACGGAGATCGGACAATGACTGTTATCGGAACCAACATCGGAGCGCTCCGGGCGGCGAACGCCTCGACCACCGCGACCAGCTCGCTCCAGCAGAGCATGCAGCGCCTGTCGACCGGCAAGCGCATCAACTCGGCCAAGGACGACGCGGCCGGCCTCGCCATCGCGGCGTCGATGACCTCGCAGATCCGCGGCATGAACCAGGGCGTGCGCAACGCCAACGACGGCATCTCGATGGCCCAGACCGCCGAAGGCGCGCTGGACGAGGTGACCAACATGCTGCAGCGCATCCGCGAACTCGCGGTGCAGGCTTCGAACGGCACCTACTCGACCGACGACCTCACCAACATCAAGGCCGAGGTCACCGAGCTGCAGGGCCAGATCACCAGCATCAAGTCCAACACCGAGTTCAACGGCATCAAGCTGTTCGACGGTACCGCCGGTACCTCGGGCACGGTGACGATCCAGGTCGGCGCCAATGCGGCCGACACGGTCGACCTCAAGTTCACCGAGATCGATCTCGACGACGCCGTCGCGTCCGACCTGTTCGACGATCCGTCGGCCGCGCTCGAGACGCTGACGACCGCGATCAACACGGTCTCGACCGCCCGCGCCACGCTCGGCGCCGGCCAGAGCCGTCTGAGCTCGGTGGTCAACAACCTGACGTCGAACGCCACGAACCTGACCGATGCGCGCAGCCGCATCGAGGACACGGACTTCTCGGCCGAGACGACCAACCTCGCCAAGGCGCAGATCCTGTCGCAGGCATCGACCGCGATGCTCGCCCAGGCGAACCAGAGCCAGCAGAACGTTCTGTCGCTGCTGCGCTAAGCCGGATTCAGCGTAGCTGAACCGGGTGCGGTTCCGGCCCGCTCCCCCACCCGGCCACCCATAGGATACTGCCGTTGGGTGGTCGGGTGGGGGAGCGGGCCGGTGCCGCCTCCACGAAGTGGAGCAATCCCAAGTAAGCGTACGGCCCCGGCGCCGCCCCCCTTCAAGGGTGCAGGGGCCGACCGGCTCTCCCGCCGCGACGCGGGAGCGCAAAAGAAACCCCGGTGGCGCCCGCGCCGCCGGGGTTTTGCTTTGGGGTGAGAGGCCAGGCCCGCCATTCCGTCATCCCGGCGCCTCGGAAATCGCGGCCATCAAAGAAAGCAGAGAACGGCGCCCGGCTCGAACGAGCCTGGCTTTGCCCGATCTCCCCTCCCTTGCAGGGAGGGGAAGACGATGATCACCGCACGCCCGCGAGCACCTTCTTCAGCCTGGCATGCGCGGAGGCCTTGATCTGGCAGACGCGCGCGGCGCCGACGCCGAGCACCTGGCCGATTTCCTCGAGGTTGAGTTCCTCGACATAATAAAGCTGCACCACCTGCGCCTCGCGCTCGGGGAGCGCGGCGATCGCGTGTGCCAGCGCGTCGCGCAGATCGGCGTCGGCGAGCTGCGCGAAGGCGTCGGGCTCGTCGCTCGCGAACCAGGGCGCCTCGTCCGAATAGACCTCGTCGATCGTCTCGAACCTGAGCGGCTCCGCGGTTGCATAGTCCGCGCGCAATTTCTCGACCGACACGCCCAGCCGCTCGGCGACCGCCGCCTCGTCGGGCGCCTTGCCGCTGTCGTCGGTGAGCGCGGCGATGGCGTCATTATACTGCCGCCGCCGCTTCATCGCCCCGCGCGTCAGCGTCGCCTGCCGGCGGAGCTCGTCGATCATCGCCCCGCGCACGCGGGTGGCGAGATATTGCTCGAAGGTCACGGCGCCGCGATCCTCGAACGCGGTTGCGGCCTCGACCAGTGCGACGAGGCCGATCTGGATCAGATCCTCGACCTCGACGATGCTGCTCATCGTGCCGTGGATGTGCCACGCGATCCGGCGGACCAGCGGCAGGTGCTGGCGCGCGAGCGCTTCCATGCCTGTGCGGTTCGCCCCGTCGCGCGCGTAGGTGAGCGGCGCGGGTGCGGGCGAAGGCGCGTAGAAATCGCGTTTCATCGATTGCGTGTTCATGCGGCAAGCGCCTCGGGCGCGCCGATTACGGCGACGACCTCGACCGACTTGTCCTCGGGCACTTCGAAGAAGCTCATCACCGGCGTGTCGGGCAGGCAGGTCTTGACGAGCTTGCGGATCGCAACGCGGATCGCGGGCTGGACGACCAGCGCGAAGGGTTTGGCCTCGGCGACCAAAGGCTGCGCCGCGCGCTGGAGCGCGTCGACGATGCGGCGGCCGAGATCGGGCTCGATCGTGTGGCGCCGCGCGGGATCGCCGCGCACCGCCTGGCCGAGCAGTCCTTCGAGCTGGCCTTCGAGCGTCATCACCCGCAGCGGCTCGTTGACGGTGCATAGCCGCTGGATGATCAGCGCGCCGAGTTCGGGGCGGATCAGCTCAATGATCTCATCGGCGTCCACGGTCTTCTGCGCGGCGACCGAGATCGCGGCGGCGATACGGCGGAATTCCTTGAGCGGGATGTTCTCCGCGAGCAACCCACGCAGCACCTGCGTCAGCGTGGTCAGCGGCAACGGCTGCGGCGACAGCGAGGCAACGAGCTGCGCCGCGCGCTCCTTCAGCCCGTCGAGCAGGCTCTGCACCTCGTCGGGGCCGAGCAGCTCGGAGGCGTGCTGGGCGAGCTTGTGGTTGAGGTGCGTCGCGATCACCGTGCCGGGATCGACGACGAGATAGCCCTGACCGGTAGCGGCGTCGGCGTCGCCCGGCGCGATCCAGACCGCGTCGAGCCCGAAGGTCGGATCCTTGGCCTTCTTGCCCCCGAGCGCGCCCACCGCCTGGCCGGTGTCGAGCGCGAGCATCTCGTCGGGCGACACGCTGTCCTCGGCGACGACGACACCGCCGACGACGACGCGATAGGCATAAGGCTGCATGTTGATGTCGTCGCGCACGCGCACCTGCGACACCACGAAGCCGAGCTCCTTGGAAAGCTGACGCCGCACGCCGGTGATGCGGCCCATCAGCGGCGCACCGCGGCGCTCGTCGACCAGCGGCACCAGTCCGTAGCCGATGTCGAGGTTGACCTGCATCGTATCGGTCACTTCGTCCCAGCCGATCCGCGACAGATCGGCGGGTGCGGCCTCTTCGGACGCATCCGCGACGGGCGGGCGCCTGGCGTCCTTGTTGAGCTTCCACGCGAACGCCCCGGCGGCGACCGCGGCGGGCAGGATGATCAGATGCGGCATCCCCGGCAGCACGCCGAGCAGGCCGAGGATCACCGCGACCGGCGTCCAGGTGCGCGCCGAGCCGAACTGGCTGCCGATCTGGCCGGCGAGGTCGTGGCTCGAAGTGACGCGCGTGACGATCGCGGCGGCGGCGATCGAGAGCATCAGCGACGGGAGCTGCGCCACCAGCGCGTCGCCGATCGCGAGCAGCAGATAGGTCTGCGCCGCCTCGCCGGCGGCCATGCCGTGGCTGACCATGCCGAGGATCAGCCCGCCGATGATGTTGATGCCGAGGATCAGCAGCCCCGCGATCGCGTCGCCCTTCACGAACTTGGACGAGCCGTCCATCGATCCGTAGAAATCGGCTTCGGTCGAGACCTCGACGCGGCGCGCCTTGGCTTCCTCGGGCGTCAGCAGCCCGGCGTTCAAGTCGGCGTCGATCGCCATCTGCTTGCCGGGCAGGGCATCGAGCGTGAAGCGCGCCGACACTTCGGAGACGCGGCCCGCGCCCTTGGTGACGACGATCATGTTGATGATCACGAGGATCGCGAACACGAACAGGCCGACGACGTAATCGCCGCCGATCATGAAGGTGCCGAACGCCTCGATGACATGGCCGGCGGCCGCCTCGCCCTCGTGCCCGTGGACGAGCACCACGCGCGTCGAGGCGACGTTGAGGCCGAGCCGAAACAACGTCGCGAACAGCAGCACGGTGGGAAACGCCGAGAAATCGAGCGGCTTCTGCGCGTTCAACGCGACCATCAGCACCGCGAGGCTGATGGTGATGTTCATGATGAAGAAGACGTCGAGCATCGCCGCCGGAATCGGCACCACCATCAGCAGCACGAGCAGCAGGATGGCGACCGGAAGCGCGGCGTTGCGGGCGAGCGGCGCCAGGTTGCGCCGCGACAGGGCAGTCACCACCGCGTCAGCCCCCCATGCTCGCGAGCATCATGTACGCGAGCCGCGCAGTCTCAGGCGTCGGCCGCAGCAAATTGGCGTCGGCGAGCTGCATCTGGCCGTTGAGGCGATCGAGCGTCGCGGAGGCCCATTGCACCGCATCGTCGGCCTCGACGCCGTTGCCGGTGATCACCGTCGCGTCGCCGCCGAGCCCCAGCGCGCGCACGGCGCCGAACCCGCCGACCGAATCGGACGCCGATCCGGTGCCGCCGACCGCGGCCGCGCCGCGATCGAGCCTGGCGGCGAAGCGCTGGTAGATGTCCGCCATCGTGCGCTGCTGGCCGCCCGCGGTGTAAAAGATCGACCGATTGGCGCGCGCGGCCGCCGGAAACAGCCCCGCCGCGCCGCGATCGGGATCGCTCGCCATCGTCGAGAGGAAGCTGCGCGCGCCGCCCAGCCCGAGGAAATGCGCCATGTAAAGGTCGGTGCCGGTCACGGGGCGGCCGAGCGCACCTTCGAGCGCGGTCTTGTTGTCCGAGGCATGCTCGGCCGCCATCAGCGACGCGACCGTCGGATCGTTGCGCAGGTCGAGGATCGCCTGGCGCGTCGCGCCGTCGGCGACGGTCATCCGCCCATTGTTGTTCGAGATGCTGTCCGCGGCCCAGCCCAGCCCGTGTTCGGCGCCGTGCTGCTTCACCACCGCGAGCCAGCTCTGCTCGATGAATTGATAGAGCCCGCTGGCACTCGACGTGCCCGCGCGCGCATTGGCGCGCAGCCCGCTTTCAACCTGCGCCTGGCCGAGCAGATAGTTGAAGTCGATCCCGGTCTTGCGGCTCGCCAGCGCGATGGCCGACTGCACGCTGCCCGTGGGCGGTATCGAATGGACGCTCATCGAATCCTGACTGCCTTGTCCGTGTCGGGGACAAATCAGCAAGGATCGTGCCAAATGAGCTCCTGATCCTCCCCTGCAAGGGGAGGGGGACCGTGCGTAGCACGGTGAAGGGGTATCCCCATCAGCGGTGACACCCCTCCGTCAGCCCATTCGGGCTGCCACCTCCCCTTTCAGGGGAGGATAAATTATCGCTCAGCCGCGGATGCCGATCACGCGCAGGCGTAGCCGCCCGGGCCGGGCGCATAGGCGTTGCCGCCGGTGCCGGCCAATTGTTGCAGGCGGCGGCGAACATTTGCCGTCATCAGGTTGACGTAGATCCGGCAGGTCTCGTTGAGGCGGTTCGCCTCCTCGGCCAGCTCGCGGATGTCGGCGCTCGGCGGCGCGCCGTCGTCATTGGCGGCGACCGCTTCGATCCCGGTCAGCTTGGCCTGGGTCGCGCGCTCGAGCGCGGCGATGTCGTTCGCCTTCAGCGCCGCGATCTCGGCATGGAGGCAATCGATCACGCGGATCAGGGCGTCGCGCCGGGTCATTGGCCGCTCCACGCATTGCGCAGCGCGACGAGCTTGTCCGCGATCCTATCGGGCTGCACCGAAAAGCTGCCGTCGGCGATGGCGCGGCGGAAGTGCGCGACCTTGTCGGCATCGACCGGCGCGCTTTTTGCCATGTCGTGCGCGAGCGCCGCGACCGAGGAAAGCGCCGCCTCGTCCGCGCCACCGACGGCCGAACCCGCCGGGCGCACCGGCGCCGCCTTCGTCAGCGGCGCGAGGCCGCGGACGGGCAAGACCGGTTTCGAACCGACGGGATCAACCATGGCAGCAGCCTTTTCGTTATGCCGACATCGCGTTCAACGACCGAGGCGCGAAGGGCTTTAGCATTTTTTACAATTGATCCGCCCAGCCCGGCAGCGTCGCGCGGCCGGGTTCGACCGCGATCGCCTGGAACGGGGTCTTGTCGCCGTCGCCCTTGGCCATGAAGCGTTCGCCGGGCGCGGCGTTGCCCATCGCGATCGCCTCGCGCGAGATCGAGAAGCCGGGCGATCCCGCCGCGACGATGATCGGATCGCCGCGCTTGATCACGGGCTGCTGCTTCACCGGCGGCGCCACCGCCACGGGCGCGCTGGCGGCGGCGACCGTCACCGGCACGGCGTGCTGCACCGGCACGAAGATGCGCCAATTGGGCCCCGAGCAGGCAACGACCACCGCGTCGTGCCGCTCGGTGCGCCACGACAGCGCGACCGTGGGGCATTGCGCGAGCTTGAGGCGCTTGTCGACGGGCGCGCGCGCGCCGCCGTCCTCGCCGATGCCGTGCCCGGCGAACGCGGCGACCGCGCGGTCGAGCGCGACGGTGTCCTGGAAATCGGCGGCGGCGGCAGGCGCGGCGATCAGCAGCGCGGGCGCGATCAGGCGGAACATCTTGATCTCCTTCGAAGCGAAGCGGGTCATTTGGGGTCTCCGGCGAAGCCGAGCGTGACGAGCACCTGCCGGCGCCCGTTGCCGGGCCGGTCGGCGGCGTTGACGATCGTCATCCGCCCGGGCGCGACGCGCGCGCCCGCGAGTGCCGCGGCGACCGCGCGCGCGCGATCCGCGGCGAGCACCGCGCCGCTGCCGGTGGCGGGATCGACGTCGGCGGCGCTGCCGTCGACGCTGCCGGCGATCTTGAGCGTCACGCGTGGATCGCTGGTCGCCGCGCGCGCCCAGGCGACCAGGCCGTCGGGCGCGCTCGGCAGCACAGCCGATCCGGGCGCGAAGTTGAGCATCGCCGCCGCCGCGACCGGCATCGGCTCGGGCGCGGCCGGCGCCGGCTCCCCGCCGAAGCCTTCCCGAAAACCGTTGGCGAGCGCGCGCTTGTCGAGATGCTGCGTCGCCTGCATGAACACGAAGAAGCCGACCAGCAGCAGGCTGAGATCGGCGAGCGTGGTCAGCCAGATCGGGCGCTGGGCGCGATCGGATACGACCGCGCTCATGCCGCCGCCTCGCTGGGCACCGCGCGCAGCCGCGGCCGCTCACGCTCGGCGAGCGACAGCAGCGGCGCCTCGATCCGCGCGCGCTCGACCGCCTCGATCCGTGCGGCCCGGCGCAACCGCGCGGCGACCGGCATCAGGATCAGGCTCGCGAGCACCGCGCCGTAGAGCGTGGTCAGGAGCGCGATCGCCATCGCCCCGCCGATCGCGGCGGGATCGTCCATCGTCGTGAACATGCCGACCAGCCCGATCAGCGTGCCGATCATTCCCATCGCCGGCGCCAGCTCGGCGGCGGCGGCCCAGACCTCGGCGGCGGTGGCATGGCGTTCCTCGCGCCCCGCGCGCTGCTCGGCGAGCAACGTCGCAACCTCGTCGGGGCCCACGCCGTCGACGATCGCGGCGACCGCCGCGGCGACGTCGGGATCGCCGATCACCGAACGGTCGAGCGCCATCACCCCGTGCCGCGCCGCGATCCGCCCCAGCGCGCCGACCTGCTGCACCAGCGGCGTCGCATCGAAGCGGCGACGCACCAGCACGCGCAGCGCCGAGACCGCCCGCGCCAGATCGCGCCGCGGCGTTCTCAGTACGGTGCCGATCGCGGTGCCGCCGACGACGATCGCGATCGCATTCGCGTCGAGATAGGCGCCCAGCATCGGCGCGAGGGTGAAGGTGGTGCTCATCTGTGCTCCCTTGCGTTTCGCCCGGGCGTTGCAAGGCTCGCGCCAAATCGACCGCGCGCCCGGGGCGCCGCGCGCCCGCCGACCGGTCGGCAAGCGCCATGGCGCCGGCTTGCCGGTGGGCGGCAACATCTTGCCGGCCGGCGTGCCGATCGGCCCCGATCCCCGGCTCCGCAGCCGCCTTCGCGAAATTGGCACGCGCTTTGCTGGAATGGGCGCGAACAGTTTTGCGCGAAGGGGACACCCATGGCCAACGACACTCTTTTCGGCGTGCATGCAGCAGCACTCGAGGTGCGTTCGAAGCGCATGGGGCTGCTCGCCTCGAACATCGCCAACGTCTCGACGCCGGGCTTCAAGGCAAAGGATCTCGATTTCCAGACCGCGCTCGCCGCGGTCGAGCATCGCGGCCCCGCCGCCGCGCTCGACGAGGCGATGCAATATCGCGTGCCGCTCGAGCCCTCGCTCGACGGCAACACGGTCGATCTCTCGACCGAGCAGACCGCCTTCGCGGAGAATGCCGTCCAGTATCAGACGACCTTGTCGTTCCTGAACGGCCGCATCTCCACGATCACGCGCGCGCTGAGGGGGGAATAAGGCATGGCCGATCAGCCGCTCACCATCTTCCAGGTCGCCGGCCGCGCGATGTCCGCGCAGCTGGTGCGGATGAACACCACCGCGTCGAACCTCGCCAATGTCGGCGGCGTCGCCTCCAGCGCGGCCGAAGCCTACAAGACGATCAAGCCCGTCTTCCGCACCGAATACGATCACGCCACCGGCCTCGCGACGGTGAACGTCGAGCGCATCGTCACCGCGGGCGAGGCGCCCACCAAGCGCTACGACCCCACCAACCCGATGGCCGACGCCGACGGCAACATCTGGGAGAGCGCGGTCGATGAGACGCGCGAGCTGGTCGACATGATGGAGACCGCACGCAGCTACCAGAACAATGTCGAGGTCATGCAGACCGCCAAGTCGCTGATCCTCGATACCCTCAAGCTCGGACGCTGATGATGACGACCTCGACCGCCTTCGATTCGACGCTCGCCGGCCTCGGCATCGGCCGCACCTATTCGGCGGATTCGCCGACGGCGCAGTCCGCCGCCAAGCAGCAGACGCTCGATCAGTCCGATTTCCTCGAGCTGATGACCGCGCAGCTCAAGAACCAGGATCCCTTCAGCCCCGTCGACAACACGCAGATGGTCGCCCAGATGGCGCAATTCTCGAGCGTCGCCGGCATCGCCGAGATGAACACGACGCTGAAGGCGATCTCGGAGAAGCTCGCGGGCGGCTCGACCGCCGACGCGCTTTCCTATGTCGGCCGCACCGTGCTGACAGCGGGCAACGTCGCCTACGGGCGCACCGACGGCGGCATCGCCGGCGCGGTCGAGCTCGCCAAGGACGCCAGCGACGTGATGGTGACGATCGCCAATGCCGACGGCGAGGTGCTCAAGAGCTTCTCGCTCGGCAAGCAGGACGCCGGCACCGTCGCCTTCGACTGGGACGGCACCACCGACACCGGCGAGGACGCCGGCGACGGCCCGTTCATCGTCTCGACGATGGCGATCGACGGCAGCGCCGAGGTCGACAGCCAGCCGCTCGTCTGGGCGCCGGTGGCCGCGGTGTCGCTGCCCGCGACCGGAGAACCGCAACTCACGCTGCCGGGCCTCGGCTCGGTTCCGATTTCAGACATCCGCCAGGTCGGCTGATCTCTTCGTCAAGGAGCAACAATCATGTCCTTCTACACCTCGCTCAGCGGCCTCAAGGCCTCGCAGACCGAAATGTCGACGATCTCGCACAACCTCGCGAACGTCTCGACCAACGGCTTCAAGCGCTCGGACACCGAGTTCGCCGACGTCATTGCGTCGAGCGTGTCGGCGGACCCGAACAAGATGGTCGGCTCGGGCACGGTCGTGAAGTCGATCCGCCAGCAGTTCAGCCAGGGCAACCTCGTCCAGTCCGAAAGCTCGCTCGATCTCGCGATCACCGGCGACGGCTTCTTCGCGGTCAAGCCGAGCCTGGGCGGTGCGCAGATCAACTACACCCGCAACGGCAGCTTCCTCGTCGATGCCGACCGTTACGTGGTCGACGGCCAGGGCAGCCACGTCCAGATCTATCCGGTCGACGGCTCGGGCAACGTCATCGCGACCAGCGCGAGCGCGCTCGCCAGCCTGCGCCTGCCCGCGACCAGCGGCACGCCCAAGGCGACGCAGAACGTGCAGCTTTCGGTCAACCTCAACGCGACCACCGAAGTGCCCGAAACCGCGGCCTTCGATCGCTTCGACGCGACCAGCTACAACAAGGCCGTCACCACGACCGTGTACGATTCGAACGGCACGCCGACGACGATGACGACCTATTACCAGCGCACCACCGCCCCGATCGAGACGGTGCCGCCGGCCGCGCCCAACCTGTCGTCGAGCTGGGACGTCTACACCTTCGTCGGCGATCAGCAGATGCAGGTGTCGGGTGGCGACCACATCACCATGTCGTTCGACACCAGCGGCGCGCTCACCAATCCCGGCACGCCCACCCAGTTCGGCGTGTTCACGCCGTCGGACACCGCGTCGAACCAGCAGATCACGATCGATCTCGCCGGTACCACGCAGAAGACCGGTTCCACCGAGGTGCTGGCCCAGGCTCAGGACGGCCTCTCGGTCGGCGAGCTGCAGGGCGTGACCGTCGACGAGGAAGGCTTCGTCAAGGCGAGCTTCTCGAACGGCGACAACCAGATCCTGGGCAAGATCGCGCTCGCGAACTTTTCGAACCCCACGGGCCTGCGCCAGCTCGGCAACTCGACCTGGGCGTCGAGCGGCATCTCGGGCGAGCCGGCCTATGGCGAGGCGAATTCGGACGGGCTCGGTGCGCTGATGTCGGGGGCGGTCGAAAGCTCGAACGTCGATATCACCGAGGAGCTCGTCAGCCTGATCGCGGCGCAACGCAATTTCCAGGCGAACGCCAAGGCGCTCGATACGTCGAGCCAGATCTCCGAGACGATCTTCAACATCCGCTGATCGCGCCGAGGGGGAACCGGGGACGATAGATGGACAAGCTGGTCTACACCGCGGCGACGGGCCTGCGCGCGCACATGGCGGCGCAGGCGGCGATCGCGAACAACATGGCGAACGCCTCGACCGTCGGGTTCAAGGCCGATCGCGTGCGGTTCGACCAGCTCTATCTGATCGGCCAGGGGCTCGAGACGCGTCGGCCCACCTCGGAAGAGGTGATCGACGCCGATCGCAACCCCGGCACCGTGCAGCAGACCGGTCGTCCGCTCGACGTCGCGATGGCGGGCGATGCCTGGATGGCGGTGCAGGCGACCGACGGCAGCGAAGCCTATACGCGGCGCGGCGATCTTTCGATCGCGGCATCGGGCGTCTTGGAAACCGGCGACGGTTTCCCGGTGATGGGCTCGGGGGGGCCCATCACCGTGCCGCCCGCCGACAAGGTGCAGATCGCCGCCGACGGCACGATCTCGATCCTGCCTTTGGGTGCCGAGAAGGGCGCCGAGATGCAGGTGATCGACAAGCTCAAGCTCGTGAGCCCCGAAGGCTCCGACACGCTCAAGGGGCTCGACAACCTGCTCCACGTCAATGGCGGCGGCACGCTGCCCGAAAATCTGGACGCCAAGGTCCAGGTCGGCGCGCTCGAAGGCTCCAACGTCGACATGACGCAGGCGCTGGTCGACATGATCGAGAACCAGCGCAGCTATGAGGTACAGGCCAACCTCCTGAAAGAGGCCAAGAACATGGACGAGAGCGGCGCATCGGTGATGCGCCTGCCCAGCTGAGGAAACAGGACATGAGCAGCGCAGCCATGCACATCGCGCGGACCGGGCTCGACGCCCAGGACACGCGCATGCGGGTGATCTCGAACAACCTCGCCAACGTCAACACGACGGGGTTCAAGAAGGGCCGCGCGTCGTTCGCGACGCTCGCCTATCAGACGATCACCGCGCCCGGCTCGGCGAGCACGTCCGAGAGCAAATACGCGACCGGGCTCAACCTCGGCACCGGCGTCAAGATCCAGGGCACTGCCCGGATCGACACCCAAGGCGACATGCAGACCACGGGCAACAGCCTCGATCTGGCATTGGACGGCGACGGTTATTTCCAGGTGCAGCTGCCGGGCGGCCAGCTCGGCTACACGCGTTCGGGCAATTTCTCGCGCTCGCCCGAGGGGCTGATGATCACCTCCGAAGGCTATCAGGTAATGCCCGGGATCACGATCCCCGAGGGCACCACCGCGATCACGATCGGCACCGACGGCACCGTCTCGGCGACGATCCCCGGCCAGACCGAGCCGAGCGAGATCGGCCAGATCCAGGTCGCGAGCTTCCCCAACGCCGCCGGCCTGCAGGAGATCGGCGACAACTACCTCGTCGAGACCGCGGCCTCGGGCCCGGTCAGCGTCGGCATCGCCGGCCTCGAGGGCCGCGGCAACATCCGCCAGGGAATGCTCGAAGGCTCGAACGTCAACGTCGTCGAGGAGCTGGTCGACATGATCGAGACCCAGCGCGCCTACGAGGTCAATTCCAAGATGATCACGGCGACCGATGACATGCTCAAATATGTGAATCAGAACATCTAATGCGCCCGCTCCGCACCCTTCCGCTCGGCATCGCCGCCATCGCGCTCGCGACCATGCCCGCGCAGGCGCGCGACAAGGATCATGAGGATTACAGCCTCACGCTCCCGCCGCCGCCCGCGGCGCCGTCCGCCAACGGCGCGATCTTCCAGGCCGCCGACGGTTATGCCCCCCTCTACGAAGGGTGGAAGGCGCACCGCGTCGGCGATCCGCTGACGATCGTGCTCGTCGAGCGCACCGTCGCCACCAAGTCGTCGAGCTCGCAGCTCGATTCGAAGGGTCAGTTCGGGCTCGTGCCGCCGACCACCGGCGCCTTGTCGCTGTTCGACGAATCGGACGCGACCTTCGGCGGCAAGCGCGGCTTCGACGGCAAGGGCAGCGCCGGCCAGGCCAACGCGCTGTCGGGCGAGATCAGCGTCACCGTGGCGCAGGTCTATCCCAACGGCACGATGCTGGTGCAGGGCCGCAAGCGCGTCACGCTCAACCGCGGCGACGAATATATCGAGATCAAGGGCATCGTCCGCGTGGCCGACATCGACGCGCAGAATCGCGTCGCGTCGACTCGCGTCGCCGATGCCCGCATCGCGTATACCGGCAAGGGCGACGTCGCCCGCGCCAGCCGCCAGGGCTGGCTCAGCCGGTTCTTCCAGATCATCAGTCCCTTCTGACGGAGCGCAAGCCGGTCATGGTCCGCACCCTTCTCGCCTGTCTCGCCGCGCTTCTCCTGGCCCAGCCCGCGCATGCGGACCGGATCAAGGATCTCGGCAATTTCCAGGGCATCCGCACCAACCAGCTCACCGGCTACGGCATCGTGGTCGGGCTGCCGGGCTCGGGCGACGACAATCTGGAATATACCATCCAGTCGATGAAGTCGGTCGCCTCGCGCTTCGGGCTGCAGCTTCCGCCCGGCGTCAACCCGGCGCTCAAGAACGCGGCGGTGGTCATGGTGACGGCCGAGCTTCCCGCCTTCGCCAAGCCGGGGCAGAAGCTCGACATCACCGTGTCGTCGATGGGCAAGGCCAAGTCGCTTCGCGGCGGCGCGCTGATCATGACCCCGCTCTACGGCGCGGACGGGCAGATCTACGCGATGGCGCAGGGCAACCTCGCGGTCGGCGGCCTCGGCGCGCAGGGCGCCGACGGCTCGAAGATCGTGATCAACGTGCCCTCGAGCGGCCGCATCCCGGAGGGCGCCACCGTCGAACGCGCGGTCAACACCGGCTTCGCCACCGCGCCGCGCCTCACCTTCAACCTCGCGCGCGCCGATTTCACCACCGCGCAGCGCGTCGCCACCGCGATCAACGCCCGGCTCGGCCAGGGCCGCGCCGAGGCGGTCGACGCCGTCTCGGTCGCGATCGCCGCACCGCAGGGCGCCGACATCCGCGCGATGCTGATGAGCGAGATCGAGAATCTCGACGTCATCTCGGCCGAGCCGCCCGCGCGCGTCATCGTCAACGCCCGCACCGGCACCGTCGTCATCAACTCGGCGGTGCGCGTCGGTCCCGCGGCGGTCAGCCACGGCAAGCTCACCGTTCGAATCGACGAGCAGCAGCGCGTCAGCCAGCCCGCGCCCTTCAGCAAGGGCCAGACCGCGCTCGAACAGAACAGCAGTGTCGCGGTCGACGAGGAGATGCGCCCGATGTTCCTGCTCGATCCGGGTCCGCAACTCGCCGACATCGTCAAGGCGGTCAACGCCATCGGCGCGTCGCCGGCGGATCTGGTCGCGATCCTCGAAGCCCTCAAGGAAGCCGGCGCGCTCAAGGCCGACTTGATCGTGCTGTGATGGCCGAGACCGCCGCCTCGCAGATCGCGTCGCTGACGCCCAAAGTCTCCGCCGACACCAAGCGGCTGGCGACGCGCGACAATCTCGACGCCGCGGGCCAGCGGTTCGAGGCGATCTTCACAGAGATGATGCTCAAGTCGATGCGGCAAGCCAAGCTCGCCGACGACCTGTTCGATTCGAAGGCGCTCGACACCTTCCGCGACATGCAGGACCAGAAGGTCGCCGAGAGCATGGCCGTCCACGCGCCGATTGGCATAGGCAAGGCGATGGTCGATTTCCTCGCGCGCGCCGATGCGGCGTTGCAGGCCGATTCCGCGCCCGCCGCGCCCAAGCCCGGAGACAGCGCATGACGGACCTTCTCGGCATCGGCGCCTCGGGCGTGCGCGCCTATCAGACCGCGATCAGCACGACGTCGGAGAACATCGCGAACGCCGGCACCGCGGGCTATGTCCGCCGCACCACCGACATGCGCGAGGTGGCCTCCGCGTCGCGCAGCTACAACGGGCTCGCGCCCGTGGTCGGCTCGGGCGTGGTCGTCAAAGGCCTCGCGCGTGAGAGCGACGAGCTGCGCCAAACCGCGGTGCGCAACGCCGGCGCCGATCTCGCGCGCAGCGAGACCGCCGTCACCTGGCTCGACCAGATCGAGCAGGCGCTGACGCGCAGCGGCCTCTCGACCGCGCTCACCGGCTTCTTCAACGCCACCAAGGCGATCGCCGCCGATCCCAGCGCGAGCGCGCCGCGGCTCGCGATGCTCGATTCGGCTGCAGGGCTGGCCGATGCGTTCCGCGGCACCGCGAGCCAGCTCACCCAGCTCGCGAGCGATCTCGACGCCACCGCGGGCAATGCGGTGACCACGCTCAACGATCTCGCGGCCGGCCTCGCACGCATCAACGACGGCCTCAGCCGCGCGACTCCGGGCTCGACCGGCGCCGCGCAACTGCTCGACCAACGCGACCAGGTTCTCGAACAAATGAGCGCCCTCAGCGACATCAATGTGACGATGGACGTCGCCGGCCGCGCGACGGTCAAGCTCGGCAATGCCGGCGGGCCGGTCTTCGTCGCGCCGGGCGTGGATTCGGGAAAGGTCGTCTACAGCCGCGGTGCCGACGGCACGGTCTCCTACGGCATGGTCCGCAACGGCGCGGTCCAATCGGTGTCGCCCTCGGGTGGCGCGCTCGCGGGCATTTCCGATTCGGCGCAGCGGCTCGCCGCTGCAACCGACGAAGTGAACCGCATCGCCGCCGATCTCGTCGACGGCGTCAACGCCGTGCAGGCGGCGGGCGAGGATCTCGACGGCCATGCCGGCGCCGCGATGTTCGGCATCGGCGACGGCGCCGCGAGCATCGCGGTGACGCTCACCGATCCGCGCGGGATCGCGGCGGCCGCCCCCGGCGGCGGCACGCGCGACAACACCAACCTCGCCGGCTTCGATGCGCTGCGCGCCTCGGGCGGCGCCGAAGGCGCCGTCACCGGCCTCGTCGCCGAAAACGGCGCGGCGCTCAGTTCGCGCAAGACGGTGGTGGCCGCGCAAACCTCGATCCACGACGGCGCGATCGCCGCGCGCGACCAGATGTCGGGGGTCAACCTCGATTCCGAAGCGGTCGATCTGATGCGCTACCAGCAGGCCTATCAGGCCTCGAGCCGCGTGATCCAGGTCGCGCGCGAAATCTTCCAGTCGATCCTCAACGTGAGCTAGTCCCATGCAGATCAGCACCAGCCTGTTCTTCGCCCGCTCGACGTCGCAGATGGCGGCGCTGTCCGCACAGGCGGACAAGCTCCAGACGCAGATCTCGACGACGAAGAAATATCAGGCGCCGTCGGACAACGTCATCGCCTATGGCCGGCTGCAGGGACTCGCGGTCACCGGCGCGAACGCCGCCGCTTATGCCAACAACGTCCAGCTCGCGCAGACGCTGCTCCAGCAATCGGACGACACGCTGGCGAGCGTGCAGGATCAGGTGCAGCGCGCGCAGGAGCTCGCGGTGCAGGCAGGCAGCGACACCTTCTCCGATTCGGATCGCGCCGGGATCGCGGTACAGTTGCGCGCGATCCTCGACGATCTGGTCAACCTCGCCAACACCACCGACGCGCGCGGCCAGCCGCTGTTCGGCGCGGGCTCGGCGGATACCGCCGTCACCCGCGCCGCCGACGGCAGCGTCAGCTTCGCCGGCAGCGGCGATCCGATGACGATTCCGGTGTCGGACACGACGAGCATCCAGCCCACCGACAGCGCCGCGCGCGTGTTCGGCGGGATCGAGACGGCGGGCGGCACCAAGCATGTGTTCGCGATCATCGGCGCGCTCGCCGACGCGCTCGAAAACGGCGGTGACGTCAATGCGGCAGCCGCGACCGCGCTCGGCGATCTCAAGGCGTCGGTCGATCATCTGAGCGGCGTGCGGGCGTCGGTCGGCGCGCGCGGGGCGCGGCTCGATCTCGAGCAGACCCGCGCCGCGGACGCCGCCGCGGCGCGCGAGGTCGACCGCTCGGCGATCGAGGATACCGACGTCACCGCGGCGATCACCGAGCTGCAGAAGACGATGACGATCCTGCAGGCGACGCAGGCGAGCTTCACCCAGCTCACCCAGCTCTCGCTGTTCAACTACATCAAATAATTGCGGCCTCGCTAACCAAATAGCGACGAAATGAGGTCAAGCCTTGGGCCTCGCGGTCGTTAACCGAGATGAGCCGCGCGTAAGCCAAGGGGGAAGTACCGGCACATGTTTCCTGCAATCGGCCTCGTCGTCCTTCTCGGCATGGTATTCGGGGGCTTCGTCTTCACCGGCGGCGCGCTGGGCCCCGTCATGGAAGCGATTCCGCACGAGCTGATCATCATCGGCGGTGCGGCCGCGGGCGCGCTCATCATCGGCAATTCGGGCAAGGAACTGAAGGCGCTCGGCGGCGGGCTCGCCAAGGTCGTCAAGGGCCCCAAATACAAGAAGCAGGATTATCTCGACACGATCTTCCTCGTCTCGAAGCTGATGAAGATGCTGCGGATGGAGGGGCCGATCGCGCTCGAGCCGCACGTCGAGGATCCCAAGTCCTCGGCGATCTTCGCCGAATATCCGCGCCTGCTCGCCGATCACACGCTGGTCAACCTGATCGCCGACACGCTGCGCCTCGTCGTCGTCTCGTCGGGCACGCTCGACGTCCACGCGGTCGAGGACGTGATGGACAACACGATCAAGACCCACCACCACGAAGTGCAGGGCCCGCAGACGACGCTGCAGAGCCTGTCGGACGCGCTGCCCGCGCTCGGCATCGTCGCCGCGGTGCTCGGCGTCGTGAAGACGATGGGCTCGATCGACAAGCCGCCCGCGATCCTGGGCGCGATGATCGGCTCGGCGCTGGTCGGGACCTTTCTCGGCGTGCTGCTCGCCTACGGGCTCGTCGGCCCGCTCGCGACCCGGCTGCAGCAGGTGATCGACGCCGATGCGGCGATCTACCACACCGTCAAGCAGATCATCATCGCCTCGCTCCACGGCCATCCGCAGCCGCTGGTGATCGAAGCCGCGCGCTCGGGCATCGCGCATTCGAACCAGCCCGGCTTCGCCGAGGTGTTCGACGGCCTGCGGGGGCGTTGATGGAGTCCTTGTTCGGTAGCGGCACCAGCCCACTCCCCCACCCGACCACCCACAACCGTACACCGAATGGGTGGTCGGGTGGGGGAGTGGGCGGAAGCGCCCAAGGTTCCGGCGATGCGCAGCATCGTTGGAATGGCGCTGGAGGGCGGTGCCGCTCGCGACCGCAGGGAGCCAAATAAATGGCCGCCCGCGCACCTCACGGCTCGAACCAGCCGCCCAAGATCATCGTCAGGAAGGTATATGTCGACGGCCATGGCGACGGCCATCACGGCGGCGCGTGGAAGGTCGCCTATGCCGATTTCGTGACCGCGATGATGGCGTTCTTCCTGCTGCTGTGGATTCTCGGCGCCACCACCGAGAAGCAGCGCAAGTCGATCGCCGACTATTTCGCGCCGACCCTGGTCGAGCTCAAGGAACGCAGCGCAGGCTCGAACGGGCTGTTCGGCGGCGAATCGATCGTCGATCGCGACAATTACCAGCACAAGGCGACGCAAACGGGCACGCGCGCGCTGACGGTACCGTTCAGCGCGGTCGGCGGCCCCGATTCGGGCAGCGGGCAGGACGGCTCGCTCAAGAACCCGACGCGCGAGGCGCTGGCCGCGGAAGACCGCAAGAATTTCGACGCAATGCGCCGCAAGGTCATGGCCGAGATCGCGGCCTCGCCCAAGCTCGCCAAGCTCGGCAAGCACGTCCATTTCGTGCGCACGCGAGACGGCATGCGGATCGATCTGGTCGACGACGCCGATTATTCGATGTTCGCGCTCGGCACCACCGCGCTCGAGCCCGAGGCCGACAACCTGATCGGCCTCGTCGCCGACGCGATCAAATCGAGCCGCAACCCGATCATGATCCGCGGCCATACCGACAGCCTCGCCTATGGCAACCCGGCGAACATGAACAACTGGATGCTGTCCTCGGGCCGCGCCGAAGCGGTGCGCCGCCGGCTCGCCGCGGGCGGCATCGGTGAGGGCCGGTTCGAACGGATCGAAGGCGTCGCCGAGCGTGAGCCGATGATCGCCGACAACCCCGCCGACCCGCGCAACCGCCGCGTCGCGGTCACCCTGCTCTATCGCCGCGGGGTGTTCGGACAGTAACGCACAATCCTCCCCTGCAAGGGGAGGGGGACCATCGCGCAGCGATGGTGGAGGGGTATCCCTCTATCGAGATCGTGACACCACCGTCAGGCCTTCCCTGCCACCTCCCCTTGCAGGGGGGGAATCCACGCTCGCCTGCGGCTCGCCCTCACTCCCGCTTCGGCAGCGCATAGGCGACCACCGCGTCACCCGGGGTCGTGCCCAGCCCGCCATGACCGCCCGCGGCGATCACGATATATTGCCGGCCGTCCGCACCCTGATAGGAGATCGGCGTCGCCTGCCCACCCGCGGGCAGCCGCGCCTTCCACACCACCTTGCCCGTGCGCTCGTCCACCGCGCGCAGATAATTGTCGCCGAACGCGCCGACGAAGATCAGCCCACCGGCGGTCGCGATGTTGCCGCCGATGTTGAACATGCCCGTCGGCAGCGGCAGATTGGCGTTGAGCCCGAACGGCCCGAGGTCGCGCGTGGTGCCCATCGGCCGCGTCCACACGATCTTCTTGGTCACCAGATCGATCGCGGTCAGCGTGCCCCAGGGCGGCGCGTTGCACGGCACGCCCAGGAAGTTGAGCCAGGGCTGGATGCGCACCGCGAACGGGGTGCCGTATTGCGGGTTCCACCAAGGCTCGGCCGGCGGCGGCGCCTTGCCGCTCTCCCAGCCCGCCCACGGCTTGATATGTCCCTGGTCGATCGCCTCCTGCGTTTTCATCATCCGATAGGTGAAGGGGATGTAGCTGGCGTTCGCGATCAGCAGCCGCCGCGTCGGGTCGATCGTCGCCCCATGCCAGTCGATGATGCCGTCGAAGGCGGGATAGCCGATATTGCCGTAACCGGCCGTCGGCGGCGTGAATTGCCCCTCGTAGCGATATTTGGCGAACTGGATGCGGCAGACCATCTGGTCGATCGGGGTCGCGCCCCAGGCGTCCTTGGCAGTCAGATCCTTCGGCGTCAGGCTGGCCATGCCGACCGGATAGGGCTGGGTCGGCGACAGCCGCTCGTCCGGCACGCCGCCCTGCGGCACCGTCTTCTCCACCGTCTCGACGATCGGGCGCCCGGTGCGGCGGTCGAGCACGAAGAATTCGCCGCGCTTGGTCGACTGGATCAGCGCGGGGATCACCTGCCCCTTGCCGTCGGGCAAATTGACCAGACTCGGGCCGATCGGCAGGTCGAAATCCCAGACGTCGTGGTGGACCGTCTGGTAATGCCAGCGCTCCTGCCCCGTCGCGATGTCGAGCGCGACCACCGAACTCGAATAGGTGTCGTCGAACGGCCGCCGCGTCGCGCCGTAATAATCGGGCGTCGGGTTGCCGAGCGGCACATAGACCATCCCCAGCCCCTCGTCGGCGGTGAAGGTGCCCCAGCCGTTGGGCGTGCCGCGCGTATAGGTCTCGCCGGGCTTGAGCGGTGCAGTCTGCGGCACGCGACCCATGTCCCACGCCCAGGCGAGCTGCCCGGTGCGCGCGTCGAACGCGCGGATCACGCCCGAGGTTTCGCCCTCGGCAATGTTGTCGGCGACCCAGCCCGACAGCATGATCTTGCCGCCCGCGACCATCGGCTGCGACGAGATGAAGTGAAATCCCGGCGGCGTCGGCCCCATGTTCTCGCGCAGCGAGACGTAGCCGTTCTGTCCGAAGCCGGGGCAGGGCTTGCCCGTCTTGGCGTCGAGCGCGAACAGTCGCGCGTCGGCGGTGGTCGAGATGATCTCCTCCGCGCACACGCCCGTCGCCCCTGCCGGCGGCGTGAAATAGGCCACGCCACGGCACGACAGATAAGTATTCGCCGACGTGTCGTTATTGGGATCGAACCGCCACCGTTCCTTACCCGTCACGGCGTCGAGCGCGATCACGTCGCGGTGCGGCGTGCAGAAATAGAGCGAATCGCCGACCTTGATCGGGGTCGCCTCGAAGTTGAATTCCTTGCCGCCCTTGTTCTCGCCGGGGCGCGGCAGGTCGCCCGAATGATATTCCCAGACGCGCTCGAGCGCGCCCACATTGTCCGGCGTGATCTGCGCGAGCGGGCTGAAGCGAGTCCCCGCCTGGTCGCGCCCGTAATAGCGCCAGTCGCCCGCCGCCACGGGGATGCCGATCGCGGGCGTCGGCAGCGCCTGCGCCACCTGCCCGTCGCGGTCCCAGCGCGTCCAGCTGATCCACCAGCCGCTCGCGAAGACGAGCACGATCGACAGCACTGCCAGCGCGCCGCCCGCCCAGCGGCCAACCGTCCAGCGCCCAAAATCATGACCGCGCGACAGCCGCCGCGTCACCCAGGGCATCGACACCCAGAACAGCAGCACCGCGGGCGCGACCACGCGCGGCAGCAGCTTCCACCCGTCGAACCCCACCTCGACGAGCGCCCAGATCAGCGTCGCGACGAAGACGAAGGCGTAAAGCCAATAGCCTTCGCGCCGGCCCAGTGCGAACAGCGCGCCGCTCGCGATCAGCCCGAGTCCGGCGAGCAGATAATACCAGGTGTAGCCGAGGCTCGCGAGCTGGGCGCCGCCCACCGCCAGGATGGCCCCGATGATCGCGAAGATCGCGCCGGTGATAACCGGTGCCGCCTTGATCCGTTCCCACATGACGCACTTCCCCTCGTGCCGTTCTGTCGAGAAGGGGAAACGTCGTATGGCGCGGATCGCTCCGTTTCGGTCCCGAGAAATATCGCGAGGCGATATGGCGGACGCGCCGAATGCCGGCCGCGCTAGCCGACCAGATCGAGCCCCATCTCCTCGGCGCAGGCAATCGCCTCGTCGTAACCCGCGTCGGCGTGGCGCATCACGCCGGTCGCGGGGTCGTTCCACAGCACGCGCTTGAGGCGCTCGGCGGCCTCGGAGGTGCCGTCGGCGACGATCACCATCCCGGCGTGCTGCGAATAGCCCATGCCGACGCCACCGCCGTGGTGGAGCGACACCCAGGTCGCGCCCGACGCGGTGTTGAGCAAGGCGTTGAGCAGCGGCCAGTCCGACACCGCGTCGCTACCGTCCTTCATCGCCTCGGTCTCGCGATTGGGGCTCGCGACCGACCCCGAATCGAGATGGTCGCGCCCGATCACGATCGGCGCCTTCACTTCGCCCTTCGCCACCATCTCGTTGAACGCGACGCCCAGCCGGTCGCGGTCGCCGAGGCCGACCCAGCAGATGCGCGCGGGCAGGCCCTGGAAGTGAATCCGCTCGCGCGCCATGTCGAGCCAGCGGTGGAGGTGCGGGTCGTCGGGGATCAGCTCCTTCACCTTGGCGTCGGTCCGGTAGATGTCCTCGGGATCGCCCGACAGCGCCGCCCAGCGGAACGGCCCGACGCCGCGGCAGAAGAGCGGCCGGATATAGGCGGGGACGAAGCCGGGGAAATCGAAGGCGTCGGCGACGCCTTCGTCCTTTGCCATCTGGCGGATGTTGTTGCCGTAATCGAGCGTCGGCACGCCCGCGTGCCAGAAGTCGAGCATCGCGCGGACCTGAACGGCCATGGATTGCTTCGCGGCCGCCGCGACGGCGGCGGGGTCGCTCTCGCGTTCCTTCAACCAGCGATCGAGGCTCCAGCCCTGCGGCAGATAGCCGTTAGTGGGATCATGCGCCGAGGTCTGGTCGGTGACGACGTCGGGGTGAATGCCGCGCTTCACCAGCTCAGGATAGATGTCGGCTGCGTTGCCGAGCAGACCGACCGAGACGGGCTCCTTCGCCGCGCGAACGATCGCCAGCGCCTCGTCGAGATCGCGCGCCGCGCGGTCGAGATAGCCGGTCTTGAGCCGCATCTCGATCCGGCTCGGCTGGCATTCGATCGCGAGGCACGAAAAGCCCGCCATCACCGCCGCCAGCGGCTGCGCGCCGCCCATCCCGCCCAGCCCGGCCGTCAATATCCACCTGCCCGATGGGTCGCCCGAAAAGTGACGCCGCGCAACTTCGGCGAAGGTCTCGTAGGTGCCCTGAACGATGCCCTGCGAGCCGATATAGATCCACGAGCCCGCGGTCATCTGGCCGTACATCATCAGCCCGTCACGATCGAGCTCTTGGAAATGCTCCCACGTCGCCCAATGCGGCACGAGGTTCGAATTGGCGATCAGCACGCGCGGCGCGTTCTCATGCGTGCGGAAGATGCCGACCGGCTTGCCCGATTGGACGAGCAATGTCTGGTCACTGTCGAGACGCTTCAATGCGGTGACAATCCGATCGAAGCTCTCCCAGTCGCGCGCGGCGCGGCCAATCCCGCCATAGACGACCAGCTCATGCGGGTTCTCGGCGACCTCGGCGTCGAGGTTGTTCATTAGCATCCGCAAGGGTGCTTCGGTAAGCCAGCTCTTCGCCGACAGCGCGGTGCCGTGCGCGGCCTTGATGGTGCGGCTGTTGTCGAGGCGGGTCATGCGCGTCCTTTCGCGAAATCGAGGGCGGCCCGGAGCACGGCGCGCAGCGTCGCCTGCATCGACGCGGCGCGCGTCGCATCCCAGCGATCGGGCGCCGCCTCGTCGGCATAGCCGCGAATCGCCAGTTCCATCTGGATGGCGTGGACGCCGGTTTCGGGGCGGCCGTAATGGCGGGTGATCCAGCCGCCCTTGAAGCGGCCATTCACTACCTTGGGCTCGAGGCAGGCGCCGTCCACTGCCGCGGTCAGCGCAGGATCGCAGCTCTTGCCGTCGTTGGTCCCGATGTTGAACTGCGGCAGCACGCCCTCGAACAGCCGCGGCACCTCGCCGACGATCGAATGCGCGTCGTAGAACACCACGCAGGAATGCTCGGCACGCAACCGCGCGATCTCCGCCGCGATCGCCGCATGATAGGGGTCGAAATACGCCGCACGCCGCGACGCGATGGTTGCATCGTCCGGTTCCGCGCCGTCCTCGTAGAGCGGCTCGCCCATGAAGGTCGTGGTGGGGCACAGCCCGGTGGTCGCCTGTCCCGGATAGAGCGACGCGCCGCTCGGATCGCGGTTGACGTCGATCACGCTGCGCGAGATCGCGGTGCGAATGACAGTCGCGTCCAGATCGCGCGCGAAGGCGTAGAGCCGATCGACGTTCCAGTCCGCATCGCGCCGCGACAATGCGAGCGAGCGCATCCCCGCGTCATGCGGCGGGGGAATGTCGGTACCCGCATGCGGTACGCTGACGATCAGCGGCGCCGCGCCGCGCTCGACGGTGAGCCAGTCGGTCATGCCACCCCCGGAAGCTCGGCGACACCGGCAACGCTGCCGTCGCGCACCCAGGCGGTCGCCTTCGCGATGTCGGGTGCGAAATGGTGGTCGTCGTGCATCATCGGCACGTCCGCGCGGATCAGGCCGCGCGCCTTTTCCAATGCCGCGCTCGACGTCAGCGGCGCATGGAAGTCGCAGCCCTGCGCGGCGGCGAGCAGCTCGATCCCGAGCACATGGGCGAGATTGTCCGCCATCGGCAGCAGCCGCCGCGCGCCGTGCGCTGCCATCGAGACATGATCTTCCTGATTGGCCGAGGTCGGGATCGAATCGACCGAGGCGGGGTGCGCGCGCTGCTTGTTCTCCGACACCAAAGCGGCGGCGGTCACCTGTGGGATCATGAATCCCGAATTGAGCCCCGGCCTGGGCGTCAGGAACGCTGGCAGACCCGATAGCGCCGGATCGACGAGCATCGCGATCCGCCGTTCGGCGATCGAACCGATTTCGCACAGTGCAAGCGCGATCGTATCGGCGGCGAAGGCGACCGGCTCGGCATGGAAATTGCCGCCCGACAGCGCTTCATCGGTGTCGGCGAAGATCAGCGGATTGTCGGTGACGCCGTTCGCCTCGATCTCCAGCGTCGCGCCGGCCTGGCGCAGCAGGGTGAGGCACGCGCCCATCACTTGCGGCTGGCAGCGCAGGCAATAGGGATCCTGCACGCGCGGATCGCCGCTGACGTGACTCGCGCGGATCGCCGAGCCCGCCATCAGGCCGCGCAACGCATCGGCCGTTTCGATCTGGCCCACGTGCCCGCGAAGCACGTGGATGCGCGGATCGAACGGCGTGTCCGAGCCCTTGGCCGCCTCGGTCGAGAGCGCGCCCGTCACCAACGCGGCGCGGAACAGCGCTTCGGCCTCGAACAGTCCCGCCAGCGCATAGGCACACGAGAATTGCGTGCCGTTGAGCAGCGCCAGCCCTTCCTTGGGGCCGAGCGTCAACGGTTCCAGCCCCGCCTCGCGCAACGCCTCCGCCGCCGGGCAGGTCTTGCCCCGCCACGTCACCTCGCCGACGCCGATCATCGCCGCCGCCATGTGCGACAGCGGCGCAAGGTCTCCGCTCGCGCCCACCGAGCCCTGCGCGGGGACCACCGGCAGCAGATCTTGCGCGAGCATCGCCTCCAGCATCGCGATCGTGGCGGGGCGCACGCCGGAAGCACCCTGGGCGAGGCTGGCGAGCTTGAGGGCGAGCATCAGTCGGACGACAGGCGCGGGCATCGGATCGCCGACGCCGGCGGCGTGGCTCAGCACGATGTTGCGTTGAAGCGCCTCCAGCTCGTCGTCGCCGATACGCACGCTCGCGAGCTTCCCGAAGCCGGTGTTGATTCCATAGACCGGCTCATGACGGCCGAGGATGCGCGCAACCGCCGCCGCGCTCGCCGCAACCGCCTCGTCGGCCGCGCGATCGAGCGCTACCACGTCGTCGCGATAGATAGCGCGCCAATCGGCAAGTGCCATTTTCCCGGGACGAATCGTTATCGTCATCGGCCTCTCCAGATACGTTCGTGAAGCGGATTGAGGCCGATCCGGTAGACCAGCTCGGCGGGCGTCTCGATGTCCCAGATCGCGAGGTCGCACGACTTTCCGGCTTCGAGCGTGCCGATCTCGTGTGACAACCCCAGCGCCGCCGCCGCCTCGCGCGTCACGCCCGCCAGGCATTCGGCTACGGTGAGGCGGAACAAGGTCGCGCCCATGTTCATCGCCAGCAGCAGGGACGTGAGCGGCGCGGTGCCCGGATTGCAATCGGTCGCCAGCGCAATGGGCACGCCTGCACCGCGCAGCGCCGCGACTGGGGGCACATGCGTGTCGCGCATGAAATAGAAGGCGCCGGGCAGCAGCACCGCCGTCGTTCCCGCCTTCGCCATCGCGGCGATCCCGTCGGCGTCGAGATGTTCGAGATGATCGGCCGAGAGCGCGCCGTGGCGCGCGGCGAGCGCGGCGCCGTGGCTATTGGAAAGCTGTTCGGCGTGGAGCTTGACCGGCAGGCCGTGCGCGGCGGCGGCCTTGAACACGCGCTCGGTCTGCGCCCGCGTGAAGCCGACGTTTTCGCAGAACGCATCGACCGCATCGGCGAGCCCGGCCTCGGCGACCGCCGGGATCATCGTGTCGCACACCGCATCGATATACGCATCGGCATCGGTATCGGGCGGCACCGCATGGGCGCCGAGGAAGGTCGTCGCGATCCGCACCGGCCGCCGCTCGCCGAGCGCTTTTGCCGCACGCAGCATCTTGAGTTCGGCGTCGAGCGAGAGGCCATAGCCTGACTTGATCTCGATCGTCGTCGCGCCCTCGGCGATCAGCGCGTCGAGCCGGGGCAGGCTTTCCGCGATCAGCGCCTCCTCGTCGGCGGCACGCACCGCGCGCATCGTCGAGACGATCCCGCCGCCCGCGCGCGCGATGTCCTCGTAGGACGCGCCTTCCAGGCGCAGTTCGAACTCCTTCGCGCGATTGCCGGCATAGACGAGGTGCGTGTGGCAATCGATCAGCCCCGGCGTGATCCACCGCCCCGCGCAGTCGATAATATCGACGGCGTCGGCCGGCGCATCCCCGGCCGGCCCGGCATAGACGATCCGCCCGTCCGTCGCCGCCACTACGCCGTTTTCGACCACGCCCAGCCCTTCGCCCGCCATCGTCGCGAGTCGTGCGTTGCGCCAGAGTCGATCGGGCCGAGCCATCTCGCTATCCTCGCGCGGCTCTGCTAATATGTCTAGACATAATCGACGAGGACGATCGCACGATGCATCTGTGGTTCGAAACGGCACTGCTTCCCGACGGCTGGGCGACGGGCGTGCGCATCGGCATGGCGGACGGACGGATCGCGTCGATCGCGCGCGGCGCGGCGCAACCGGATGACGAACGCCATGCGATCGGGGTGCCGGGGCTTTGCAATGTCCACAGCCACGGCTTCCAGCGCGGCATGGCGGGGCTTTCCGAACGCCGCGGCCGCGCCGACGACGATTTCTGGAGCTGGCGCGCGGTGATGTACGCCTTTCTCGACCGGCTCACGCCCGAGGACATCGCCGCCATCAGCAGCCAAGCTTATGTCGAGATGCTCGAAACCGGCTACACCCGCGTCGGCGAGTTCCACTATCTCCACAACGACGTAGACGGCCGCCGCTACGCCGATCCGGCCGCGACCGCCGCCGCCATCGTCGCGGCCGCCGGGGAATCAGGAATCGGGCTCACGCTGCTCCCGGTCTTCTACGCGCACGCCGATTTCGGCGGCACCCCGCCCGCACCGGGCCAGCGCCGCTTCGTCTCGGATGTCGAGAGTTTCGCCGCATTGGTCGAGGCGAGCCGCGCGCTGCTGCCGTATGATGCCAGTTTCGGGATCGCCCCGCATTCGCTGCGCGCCGTGACCGCCGACGAACTCGCGGCGATCCTGCCGCTCGCCGACGGCGGCCCGATCCACATCCATGCCGCCGAGCAGGTGAAGGAGGTCGAGGCGTGCCTTGCCGCCACCGGCGCACGGCCGGTCGAATGGCTGCTCGCCAACGCGGCCGTCGATGCACGCTGGTGCCTCGTCCATGCGACCCATCTGACCGATGCCGAATGCGATGCGCTCGCCGCCTCGGGTGCGGCCGCCGGGCTGTGCCCCGTCACCGAATCCAACCTCGGCGACGGTATCTTCCCCGCATCCCGCTATCTCGCCGCGGGCGGCGCGTTCGCAACGGGGACCGATTCGAACATCCGCATCAATGCGGCGGACGAATTGCGCACGATCGAATATGCGCAGCGCCTGACGCGCCGGCAGCGCAACGTGCTGGCGGACGGCGCGCATCCTTCGGTCGGCGCGCGGCTCTTTACCGGCGCGCTCGCCGGCGGCGCGCAGGCGCTCGGGATCGAGACGGGGATCGCGGTCGGCGCTCCCGCCGATCTGATCGCGCTCGATCCCGATGATCCCGCGCTGGTCGGCCGCAGCGGCGATGCGCTGCTCGACGGCTGGATCTTCGCCGGCCGTGAACCCGTCCGGCACGTCTGGCGCGGCGGCCGGCAGGTCGTGGCTGACGGCCGCCACGTCGCCCGCGACGCCGTCGCCGCGCGCTACCGCGCCACGCTCGCGCGGCTGCTCGCATGAGCCTCGACGCGCGCATCCGCGCCGATATCGAAGCGCGCATCCGCTCGGGCGAATGGCGGCCGGGCGACCGCATCCCCTTCGAGCACGAGCTGACCGCTACCTATGGCTGCTCGCGCGCGACCGTCAGCAAGGCGCTGGGCGCGCTCGCCCGCGCGGGCTTCATCGAGCGACGGCGACGCGCGGGCAGCTTCGTCGCCCACCCGCCGATCCACGCCACCGTGCTCGACGTGCCCGATCTGCGTGCGGTGGTCGAGGCGCGCGGCGAGGCGTATCGCTGGGCGCTGATCGCACAGCATCGCCGCGACCGTGCCGATCTGGCCGATATCGGCGCAATCGGCCCGGTGCTCGCGCTGACCGGCCTCCACCGCGCCGACGACGCTCCCTTCGGGGTCGAGCAGCGCTGGATCGCGCTCGGCACCGCGCCCGAAGCGGCAGCACAGGATTTCAGCACGGTCGCGCCCGGATCATGGCTGCTCGCACACGTGCCTTGGAGCGACGCGCGCCACCGCATCTCGGCCATCGGCGCCGATGCGGATCAGGCGATCGCACTCGATCTTGCGCCCGGCGAAGCCTGCCTGCAGCTCGAGCGCTGGACCTGGCGCAGCGGCGCGCTCGTCACCTATGTCCGCCAGGTCTTTCCCGGCACGCGCTACGATCTCGTCGCCGAGTTCAAGCCCTTTGGCGCTTGAGATTTCGGATTCAGCGACGCTGAATCCGATTCCAACCGACGACGCCTTGCCGTCACTCGCCGCTGTCGGTTTGAAATCGGCCGCGATTTCGTTCAAGCCGACAGTGGTCTGGGGAGGGGAGACGCACATGCTGACCATCATGCTGATGCTGGGCGCCGCCGCACAAACGCCGGCCGAGCCGCCGCTGATCCCCGCCTTCTTCACCGCGCAGACGCTTTACGACATCTGCACGCGGCCCAATCACGGCCAGTGTTCGATGTATGTCGCCGGTGTGATCGACGGCGTCTTCCTGACCGAGGCGCGCACCGCCGAACCGACGATCTGCCGTGCCGCAATCACCAATCAGAAGGCGGCCGAGCTCGTCACCGCCTATCTCACCGCGCACCCCGAACGCCGCGCCGAATCGGCTGCGAGTGCAGTGAAGGCGGCGGTGGCCGACGCACTGCCCTGTAACGCGACCGAGCCTTACACAGGATAGAGCGCGTCCGCGGGCGCCGTCGCGGCGGCTGCCAACCCGGCCGCTTCGGGCACGATCTGCTCGATATGGAAGCGCGCCGCCGCCTGCTTGAGCGCGGCAAAATCGGGATCGCCCCCCGCCGCTCCAGCCGCCCGCGCGCCGCGCTCCATCAGCCAGCCGCACACCGCGACCGACAGCATCGTCAGGAAGGGCGTGCTTCCCGCCAGCCGATCGTCCGGCGACGCCGCCAGCAGGTGCGTCGCGACACGCTCGCACGCATCGATCAGCGCCTGTAATTCGGTCGCCTCGACCTCGGCGCGCATGTCGGCGATCAGCGCCGCGAGTGCTTCGCCGCCGTCCATCGCCAGCTTGCGTCCGACCAGATCGGCAGCCTGGATGCCGTTGGTGCCTTCGTAGATCGTGGTGATCCGCGCGTCGCGGAAGAACTGCGCGGCACCGGTCTCCTCGATATAGCCCATCCCGCCATGCACCTGCACGCCGAGGCTCGCGACGCGGCAGCCGATCTCGGTCGCGTGCGCCTTGGCGAGCGGGGTGACCAGATCGAGCCGTGCTTGCGCGCCCGTTTCACCGAGCGCGGCGCGATCTACCTGACCCGCGGCATAATAGACCAGCGCGCGCGCCGCCTGCGTCTCGGCAGTCATGCGCATCAGCATCCGCCGCACGTCGGGGAATTCGATGATCGCTGCCGGCCGGCCCTCGCGCCGCCCCTGGATACGCTCGCGCGCATAAGCGAGCGCCTGCTGCGTCGCGGCTTCGGCGACCTGCACGCCTTCCAGGCCGACGTTCAGCCGCGCGTTGTTCATCATCGTGAACATCGCGGCCATCCCGCCCAGCTCCTCGCCCACAAGCTCGCCGATGCAATCGCCCGAATCGCCGAACGCCAGCACGCAGGTGGGCGAGGCGTGGAGCCCCATCTTGTGCTCGATCGACACCACGCGGATGTCGTTCGGCGCACCCGGATTGCCGTCCGCGTCGAGCCTGAACTTGGGGACGAGGAACAGTGAGATGCCGCGCGTGCCCGCGGGCGCATCCGGCGTGCGCGCCAACACGAAATGGACGATGTTGTCGGCCATGTCGTGATCGCCGAACGAGATGAAGATCTTGGTGCCGGTGATCGACCAGGCGCCGTCGCCACGCGGCGTCGCGCGCGTCTTGAGCGCGCCGACGTCGGAGCCCGCCTGCGGCTCGGTGAGGTTCATCGTACCCGTCCATTCGCCGGTCGCGAGCCGGGGCAGGTAGAGCGCCTGCTGCTGCGCGCTGCCGTGGTGGAGCAGCGCCTCGATCGCCCCCACGGTCAGCGTCGGCGCCAGCGCGAGGCTCATGTTGGCGCTGCCCAGCGTTTCGAGCACCGCCGTCTGGATCGCAAAGGGCAGCCCCTGCCCGCCCCCCGCGTCGGGCACGCCGATCGTGCCCCAGCCGCCCGCGACATAGGCCCTGTAGGCGGCGGCGAATCCTTCGGGCATCCGTACGCCTTCGGGCGTCCAGCGCGCGCCTTCGGTATCGCCGATGCGGTTGAGCGGCGCCCACTCCCCGCACGCGAACGCGCCGATCCCATCGAGCACGGCGTCGATCGTATCCGGCGTCGCCGCGGCGAAGCGCGCGCTGGCGGCGAGCGTATCGATGCCGACAATGTGATCGAGCACGAAACGCTGGTCGGCGATCGCGGGGGTGAAGGGCATCGGCATCCTCTCTTGTCCTTGAGCCTTGCTGCGATATAGCCCGGCGAAATGGCCGATCCAAACGCCTCGGACACCACCCGCACCTTACGCTACGGCACCGCGACGATCGCCGAGGCGGCGGCGATCATCGCCGCCGGCGAACCGGTCGCGGTGCCGACCGAGACGGTCTATGGACTCGCCGCCGACGCCACGAATGCGCAAGCAGTGGCGCGCATCTATTCGGCCAAGGGGCGGCCGAGCTTCAATCCGCTGATCGTCCATGTGCCAGACCTCGCGACCGCAGAGACGATCGGCGCGTTCGACACCGATGCACGCGCACTGGCGCAGGCGTTCTGGCCGGGGCCGTTGACGCTGGTGGTGCCGCTGAGGCCCGATGCGGGGATCGCGTCGCTGGTGACGGCGGGGTTGGAGACGATCGCGCTGCGCGTGCCCTGCCACCGGGCGATGCAGGCGCTGCTCGCGGCGACGGGCAAGCCGCTCGCCGCGCCCTCGGCCAATGCCAGCGGTGCGATCAGCCCGACGCGCGCGGCGCATGTCGTGGCGAGCCTAGGCGGACGCATCCCGCTGGTGATCGACGACGGCGCGACCGAGGCGGGGCTCGAATCGACGATCGTGAAGGGGCGGCAAGTGCTGCGGCCGGGACCAGTCACGCAGGCCGATCTACAGCGACATCTCTCCGATGAGCGCCGGGATTCCCTCGATCCCGAACCCCGGCTTTCTCAAGGGAGAATCGTGTCGCCCGGCCAGCTCGCCAGCCATTATGCGCCGTCCAAACCGCTGCGTCTGAACGCGACCGATGCCGCCCCCGACGAATGGCTGATCGGCTTCGGCGCGATCGCCGGCGACGACACGCTTTCCGCCTCGGGCGATCTGGTGGAGGCGGCGGCGCGGCTGTTCGACGCGCTCCACCGCGCCGACGCCGCGCCGAGGCCCCGGATCGCAGTCGCCGCCGTGCCCGGCGAGGGCATCGGCGTCGCGATCGACGACCGGCTGCGCCGCGCCGCGCATCGATAACGGTCTTTACGTCGGCGCAACGACGGTTAGGCTGCCCCATCCCGTCATGCTTCGAGACGCGGGGAACAGGAGGGTGCCATGACCAACGTACAACGGGGGCTTGCGGAACTTTTCGGAACATTCTGGCTGGTATTGGGGGGCTGCGGCGCGGCCGTCTTTGCCGCGGGCGTGCCCGATCTGGGCATCGGCTATGCGGGCGTCGCGCTCGCCTTCGGGCTGACGGTGCTGACGATGGCCTATACGATCGGCCATATCTCGGGCTGTCATCTCAACCCGGCGGTGACGGTGGGCCTGTGGGCCGGCGGCCGCTTTCCGGCGAAGGACATCCCGCTCTATGTCGTCGCGCAGGTCGTCGGCGCGATCGCGGCGGCGGCGCTCATCTATCTGATCGCCAGCGGCAAGGCCGATTATTCGCTGGCGACCAACGGGCTCGCGCAGAACGGTTTCGGCGATCATTCGCCGCAAGGCTATTCGCTGACGTCGGGGCTGCTGCTCGAAATCGTGCTGACGCTGTTCTTCGTGCTCGTCATCATGGGATCGACCGACAGCCGCGCGCCGGCCGGCTTCGCGCCGATCGCGATCGGGCTGTCGCTGACGCTGATCCATCTGATCTGCATTCCGGTGACCAACACCTCGGTCAATCCGGCGCGCAGCACCGGCCCCGCGCTGATCGCGGGCGGCTGGGCGTTGCAGCAGCTCTGGCTGTTCTGGGCGGCACCGATCGTGGGCGGCGTGCTCGGCGGGCTGCTCTACAAGACGCTGGGCGCCGATGCCGGCAAGCGGCCGGACGTGACGGGCGAGAAGCTCTGATCGACCAGCGGGGGCGCCGAATTGCCGGCGCCCCCGCCTGAATCTGATTGCGGCGCCAGCCCACTCCCCCACCCGACCACCCAACGCCAGTATCCTATGGGTGGTCGGGTGGGGGAGTGGGCTGGCGCCGCTTCTGAAATCGCTCTTCCGCGATTTCTCAAAACGTCCCCTCAGGCGTCCGCGTTTTCCCTGGCGCGGTCGGCGAAACGCTTGCGCAGCTTCTGCAGCTTGGGCGGGATATGGGCGATGCAATAGGGATTGCGCCGGCCTTCGCCTTCCCAATAGGCCTGGTGGTAATCCTCGGCGGGCCACCATTGGTCGGCAAGCTCGATCGTGGTCACGATCGGTTGCGGCCACTCGGCCTGGTTGCGCTCGATCGCGGCGAGCGCCGCGTGATGCTGCATCTGGTTCTGCGGGAAGATCGCCGAGCGATATTGCGTGCCGACATCGTTGCCCTGGCGGTTGAGCTGCGTCGGATCGTGCGTCGCGAAGAAGATGTCGAGCAGATCGGCATAGCGCAGCTGATCGGGATCGAAGGTGATGCGGATCGCCTCGGCATGGCCGGTATCGCCGCCGCATACCTGCTTGTAGGTCGGGTGCTCGGTCGTGCCGCCGATATAGCCGCTCTCGACCTTCTCGACCCCGATCACGTCGTTGAACACCGCCTCGATGCACCAGAAGCATCCGCCCGCCAGGATCGCCGTTTCGCTTGCCATCATCGCTTCCTTTCGCTCTTGGAGGGATAGATAGGGCCGCAGGCAGCAAAGGAAAACCGATGGCGAGCGTGATGGTGACGGGCGGAGCGGGCTATATTGGCAGCCACGCGGTGCTGGCGCTGCTCGATGCCGGACATCGGGTGGTGGTGATCGACAATCTCGCCACCGGCTTCGCCTGGGCGATCGACGCCCGCGCCGCTTTCGTCGAGATGGCGGTCGAGGATGCGCGCGTGCGTGATGTCATCGCCGAGCACGATGTCGAGGCGATCATGCATTTCGCCGGATCGGTGGTGGTGCCCGAATCGGTTTCCGATCCGCTCAAATATTATCGCAACAACACCGCGGCGAGCCGGACGCTGATCGAAAGCGCGGTGACGGCGGGCGTGAAGCATTTCATCTTCTCCTCAACCGCGGCGACCTACGGGATTCCGGAGGTCGTGCCGGTCCGCGAGGACAGCCCGACCCGGCCGATCAACCCCTACGGCATGTCCAAGCTGATGACCGAGATCATGCTGAAAGACACCGCCGCGGCGCACCCGATCAATTATTGCGCGCTCAGGTACTTCAACGTCGCGGGCGCCGATCCGCAGGGGCGGTCGGGCCAGTCGACCGCGGGCGCGACCCACCTGATCAAGGTTGCGGTCGAGGCCGCGACCGGAAAGCGCGGCCATGTCGCGGTGTTCGGTAGTGATTTCGCCACCCCCGACGGCACCGGCGTGCGCGACTACATCCATGTCAGCGATCTCGCCGCCGCGCACGTCGATGCATTGAACGCGCTGATGGCCGAACCGGGGCGCAACCTGACAATGAATTGCGGCTATGGGCGCGGCTATTCGGTGCTCGAGGTGCTCGACGCGGTCGATCGCGTCACCAACCTGAAGATCGAGCGCCGTATGGAAGGCCGCCGCGCGGGCGATCCTGACGCGCTCGTCTCCGACAACCGCCGTATCCTCGAAACGCTGCCCTGGCGGCCGCGCTACGACGATCTCGACCGCATCGTCACCGACGCGCTCGCCTGGGAACGCACGCTGGCCGAGCGCTGACGCGCGCTCACGCCGAGAGGCCACGGCCGATCGGTTCGGCGTCGGGGACGATCAGGTGCAACATCCCTTCGGTACGCGCCACCGCGCGTACGCCGAGCGCCGTGAGCGCCGGCTCGTCGACCGCATCGTCGCGCAGGCGCAGCATCAGACGGCTGGGATTGGCGACGACCTCCGCCAGATTGTCGCGCCCGCCGAGCGCGGCGAGCCACGGTGTCACGTCGGCGATCGGCGCGATCTCGGCCTCGCGCGCTTCGATCACTGTCCCGAGCGGCCCCGCCGCCGCGCGCATCTCGCTCGCGACCAGATCGGCCTCGGGGCCGAGCACCACCTGGAGCGCCTGCGCCGAGGGGCGAACGATCCCCTTGGCGCCGAGCGCGCGCAGCCGCGCCTCGTCCACCGCGCCCTGATCGGCGACCACGAGCCTGAGTCGCGTGGTGCATGCATCGATGCTGGCAAGATTGGCCGCGCCGCCCAACGCGGCGACGAAGGCGGCGCCGCGCGATCCCGCGACGGGCGCGATCTCTTCGCCCACCGGTTCGTCCTCGCGGCCTGGCGTCTTGAGGTCGAAGCGCAGGATCGCGAAGCGGAAAACGCCATAGTAAAGCAGGAAATAGACGAGCCCCACCGGCAGCAGCAGCAACGGCCGCGTCGCCTTGGAGAAATTGAGCGCGTAATCGAGCAGCCCCGCCGAAAAGCCGAAGCCGAGCTTGATGCCGAGCACGTCCATCAGCGCCATCGCCAGCCCGGTGAGCACCGCGTGGAGCGCATAGAGGATCGGCGCGAGGAACATGAAGCTGAATTCGATCGGCTCGGTCACGCCCGTCAGGATCGCGGTCAGCGCCATCGACAGGAGCATGCCGCCCACCGCCTTGCGCCGTTCGGGAAAGGCGGAGCGATACATGGCGAGGCACGCCGCGGGCAGGCCGAACATCATCACCGGGAAGAAGCCCGCCATGAACGCGCCCGCGTTCGGATCGCCCGCGAAGAAGCGGTTCAGGTCGCCGGTCGCGCCATGATAGTCGCCGACGAGGAACCAGGCGAGGTTGTTGAGGATGTGATGCAACCCGGTGACGATCAGCAACCGGTTGAGTACCCCATAAAAGAACAGTCCGATCTCGCCCGAGCCGATCACCCCCTTCGACAGCGCGTCCATCCCCCCATCGATCGACGTGTAGAGCCCGCCGAACACGAGCGCGAGGCCGAGCCCGGCGACGCCCGACAGGATCGGCACGAAACGCCGTCCGCCGAAGAAGGCGAGATATTCGGGGAGGCGAATCGTCGCGTAGCGGTTGTAGAAAGCGCCTGCGATCAGGCCCGAGAGGATGCCGATCGGCACCGAGAGCTTGGCGATCGCCTCGGTGCGCCACGCATCGGCTGCGAGCGTTGCGGCATCCTGCGACAGCCCGGCGAGCGCATCGGGCGGCACCGTGAGCAACGTCATCGCGCCGCGCGTCGCGACGAGGAAGCAGACCAATCCCGCCAGCCCCGCCGCCCCGTTATTGTCCTTCGCCAGCCCGACGCCGATGCCGAGCGCGAACAGCAGCCCCAGATTGTCGAAGATCGCCGCACCCGCCGCCGCGACGAAGGGCACATCGAACAGATCGGGCTGGCCGAGCCGGAGCAGCAGCGCCGCCACCGGCAGCACCGCGATCGGCAGCATCAAGGCGCGGCCGAGCGGCTGGAGCGATTGTAACGACAGCCTCATGCGGCATCCTCCACCAGCGGCCGGCCGAGCGCGCGCACCGCATCGGCATCGGGCGCGATCAACGCGGCGCGGGCAAGATCGCGGCAGCGGCCCATGTCGAGCGCCCGCACCAGCGCCTTGGTCTCGGCAACGGCGGCGGGCGGCACCGACAATTCGGCGACGCCGAGCCCGAGCAGCACGGGCACCGCTTCGGGCATCGCGGCCATCCCACCGCACACCCCCGTCCAGCGATGATGAACCGCGCCGCCGCGCACCGTCTCGTCGATCAGCCGGAGCACCGCCGGATGGAGCGCGTCGAGCCCGGCGGCAACCGCCGGATTGGTGCGGTCGCGCGCGAGGGCATATTGGGAGAGGTCGTTGCTGCCGATCGAGAAGAAGGCGGCCTCTTCGGCGAGCGTCGCGGCGGTGAGCGCAGCGGCGGGCGTTTCGACCATGATGCCGAGTTCGGGCGGGGCGATGCCCGCTTCGCCCGCAAGCCGATCGAGCAGCGTCCGCGCGGCGGCGAGCTCGACGCGGTCGGCGACCATCGGCAGCATGATGCGCAGCGCGCCTTGATGCGTCACGCCGAGCAGTGCGCGCAATTGCGTTTCGAGCAGATCGGCGCGCGCGAGCTGGAGGCGGATGCCGCGCAGGCCGAGCGCCGGGTTCTCTTCGCTCGCCAGCGTCAGCCACGGCGCGGGCTTGTCGGCGCCGATGTCAAGCGTGCGCACGATCAGCGGGCGCGGACCGAGCGCATCGGCGATGGCCTGATACGCTGTGCGCTGCTCCGCCTCGCCCGGCGGCGCGGCGCGATCGAGGAACAGGAACTCGGTGCGCAGCAGACCGCAGCCTTCCGCGCCCGCGGCAACCGCCGCCTCGGCGTCGGCCGCCGATCCGAGGTTGGCGGCCACCTCGATCCGCACGCCGTCCGCAGTGACGGCGGGTTCGTGCGCACGTGCTTGTGCCGCCTGGCGCCGGGCGGTGCGCGCCGCCGCATCGGCGCGGGTTGCGGCGATGACCTGCGTGGGCGGATCGATTGCCAGCGCGCCGTCGGCGAGGATCAGATCGGTGCCGTCCTCGACCAGCGCCAGCGCGGGGCCGAGACCGATCAGCATCGGCACGCCCAGCCCTGCGGCGATGATCGCCACGTGTGACGTCGCGCCGCCGCGGGCCAAGGCTATCCCTGCCGGGGGCGCATCGGCGACCGCCATCAACTGCGACGGGAAGAGATCGTCGGCGACGAGGATCGCGCCCTCGAGGAGCGCGGGTGCTTCGCCGGCATCGCCACGGAGGGCGACGAGAACCCGGCGTTCGAGGTCGCGCAGATCGTCGATCCGCTCGGCGAAGCGACGGTCGCCTGCCGCGCGCATCGGCGCGACGAAGCCTTCGATCGCGGCGCGCCAGGCGAAGCCTGCGCTCTTGCCGGCATCGATCGCGCGCTCGGCCGCGGCGATGAGCTCGGGATCGTCGAGAAAGGCGAGGTGCGCCGCCGCGATCGTGCCCCGATCGCCCCCCGCTCGAGCGGTCGCGTCGAGCGCCTCGCGCACCTTGAAGCGTGCCGCCCCGAGTTCCTGGCGTTCGATCGCCGGGCCCTGCCCGTCCTCGGAAACCGCGATCGCGGCGTCACGCAGCCAGAAGGCGGGGCCGATCGCGAGACCGGGCACCGCGGTGATCCCGGTCAGCCGTTCGGGCAAGGTGACGGCCGCCGCCGGCACGGGCGTCGCGACTTCGCGGAATTCGCCCATGCCGCTCGCGATCAGATCGGCGATCGCGTCGACCGCCGCCGCCTCGCCGCGCACCGTCACCGATGCGCCATGCGGCAAGGCGAGCGCGAGCATCGCCACCGCGCTCGATGCCGACGCGCGGCGACCGTCGGCAGCGACGAGCTCGGCTGCGCCGGTCTCGGCCGCCAGCGCCGCGATGCGCGCCGCCGGCCGGGCGTGGAGGCCGTGCGCCAATGGCAGCGCCAGCACTCGCTCGGCCTCGGGGGCAGCCATTGTCGCCGGCGCGTTCGACGCCCCGGTGGGGCGGAGCGCGAGCACCGGCGCGCCAGCCGCGATCATCCCCGGCGCGACGGGCACTTCCAGCGCAAAGGCGTCTCCGTTGGTGACGACGATCGGCGACACCAGGCTCTTCGCGCGCCGCCCCACCGCGTCGAGATCGAAGGCGACCAGCAGGTCGCCCGTCGCCACCCGGTCGCCAGCGCCGACTTCAGTGGCGAACCCCGCGCCGTCGAGCGCAACCGTATCGAGCCCGATATGGAGTAGCAGCACCGGCCCGGCATCGAGCGCGATCGTCACGGCGTGACCGGCGGGATGCACGCTCTCGATCGTGCCGTCGCCGGGGGCGACGAGGCGCCCCTCCGTCGGGTCGACCGCAATGCCGTCGCCGAGCATGCGATCGGCGAACACCGGATCGGGCACCTCGCCCAGCGGCGTCACCCAGCCGGCGAGCGGACTGGCGATGACGATCACGGTGCGATGCTCGCGACGAATCCGTCCGTCTCTACTTCCCCGGCGAAGGCCGGGGCCCAGTATCGGACCGGTCGTAACTGGACCCCGGCCTTCGCCGGGGAGGCGTGTATCGTTCTCGGTGCGGTCGGCATTTATTGCCTCGCCTCCAGCGTCGCGCGGTCGAGCACCCAATAGGGGTCGATGCCTTGCTGCGCGAAGGTGAGGCAGAGGTCGTGTGTGCCGTGCTGTGACGCAAGCGCGCCCGACACCGTGGTGACGCCGCTGTTGGCGGTCGCCGATGCGAGCGGAACGGTGGCGATCACGGGGCCGTCGCAGCGATCGAGGCGGACCTTGAGCTCGCCTGCAGGAGTCGCAGGAGCCTCGTGGCTGATGTGCTCGACGTCGTCGCCGATCGCGAAGTTGAAGGGCATCTGGCCGACCTCGGCGCGGATCGTCGTGGCGCCGTCGAGCGGCGCGCCCTTCCAGATCCAGCACGGCTTCATGATGTCGACCCAGTGGACGCGGCGCACGCCGTCGGTGAGGCCGTCATCCTCGAGCCGAAGCGGGATATTGTTGCTGCACAGCTGCATCTGCTCGGCGACGCGGGTGCGCAGCAGCGCGGGTGTCACCGTCCAGCGGACGGCGTCGCCCAGCGCGGTTTCGCCGAGGAAGGATTGCGCGCGCAAGATCGTGCCCGACGCGAGCGTCAGCGGCGCGGTATAGGCGGGCGAGGCCGGCGTCGGCGCGCTGCCGTCGGTGGTGACGCGCACTGTGCCGATCCCGGCCGGCTGACTAAGCGTCACGTCGATCCTGTCGTCGCGGCCGGCGAAGGCGGCAAGCGGCACGAGCGGCGTGGCGTCGTAGGCGAAACCCAGCTTGCGCCAGCGGCCGAACGCGGCGACCAGCCGATCCGACAGCCCGTCCCAATCGCGCGGCGCCCTGGACCAAGCCATGTCCGCCAGGATCGCGGCGCGCGGCCACAGCATGCGATCGGCATCGGCGGTGGTGCTCAGATGCTCGGTCCAGAGATTGCCCTGGAGGCCGAGGATATGCTTGCGCTCCTCGGGCGTTAGCGCGGCGGGGGCGGGATCGAAGGCGTAGAGCGCGCGCCAATCGACCAGCGTTCCCTGCGCGCCGGGCTCGTCGGGCGAGGGGCTCGCACGGTAGTTGAAATAGAGCGTCGGCGCGGGCGAGAGCACGGTATCGTGCCCCGCCTTGGCCGCGGTGACCGCACCGTCGATCCCGCGCCACGACATCACGGTCGCGTCGGCCGGCACCTGGCCTTCGAGGATCTCGTCCCAGCCGATCAGCTTGCGACCGTGCTTTTCCAGATACGCGCCGATGCGCGCGGTGAACCAGCCCTGGAGTGCGTTTTCATCCTTCAGGCCCAGCGCCTTGATCTTGGCCTGGATGGCGGGATTCGCCTTCCACTGGTTCTTCGCCGCCTCGTCGCCGCCGACATGGATATAACGGCCGGGGAAGAGCGCCATCACCTCGTCGAGCACGCTTTCGAGGAAGATGAAGCTCGGCTCGTCGGGATTGAAGAGGTTGGGGAGGATGCCCCAATCGTGGCTCGGCGCGGTGGGCGGACTGGGGGTCGAGGCGAGCTCGGGATAGGCGGCGATCGCCGCGGTCGCGTGGCCGGGCATCTCGATCTCGGGCACGATCGTGATGTGATGCTGCGCGGCATAGGCGACGACGTCGCGGATCTCCGCCTTGGTGTAGAAGCCGCCGTAGCGCACGGGGTTGCCGGCGGCATCGACGCCTGCCGCACCGGCCGGCTGCCGCCAGGCCCCGACGCTGGTGAGCTTGGGGTATTTATCGATCTCGATCCGCCAGCCCTGATCGTCGGTGAGGTGCCAGTGGAGCGTGTTGAGCTTGGCCAGCGCCATGCGGTCGATGAGCTGCTTCACGTACGCGACCGGCTGGAAGTGGCGCGACGAATCGAGCATCACCCCGCGCCAGGCGAAGGCGGGCGCGTCGTCGATCGTGACGGCGGGGATGCGGCCGTCCGGGCTGGAGACGATGAGCTGCCACAACGTCTCCGCGCCGTAATAGAGGCCGGCGTCGGTCGCGGCCGAGACGGTCGCGCTATCGGGCGCCACCACCAGCCGATAGGCCTCCGCACCGGGAATCTTCGGATCACGCTCGAACCGAATGCGCCCCTTGCTCGTCAGCGCGAGCGCCGGGCCGCCGGTGCGCTCGACCAGCGAGCGCAATCGCCCGGCCGCGGCGAGCGCGCCTTCATCGGCGACGGCGATGCCCGCGCCAGCCACCGCGAAGCTGCCGTCCTGTTCGGTCACGCCGGCGGGCAGCGGCAGCAGCGACGGGGATGTCTGCGCCCGGGCCGCCACCGGCATCGGCAACGACAAGATTGCGGCGGCCAGGATGATACGCATCGAAACCCCTCTCAAGCGGCAGCTGTTCTTATCGCCAAAAGCACGCACGTCGCCAATCCGGCGATCGTGCTAGCGGCGCGGCATGGCGGCGACGCGCCATCGCGCCGCCGCCGCCCCCCATCGGTCAGAAGGTGAAATTCACCGTCGCCAGGAACTTGCGCCCGTTCTTGTAGACGCCGCGCGGCAGCCGCTCGGTATTGGCATAGGCGTAATACTGGCTGTCGGTGAGGTTCATGCCCGACAGCGTCAGCCCCAGATTCTCGGTGAAGTTGTAGGTCGCCGAGACGTCGAGATTGGCGCTGTCGCGCACGTACATCTGGTCCGCGCGATCGATACCGGTGAAATATTTCGACCGCCACGTATAGGTGCCGCGGATCGAGACCGGGCCGCTTTCGAAGAACGGGCTGAGGCTCGCCTGATGCTTCGAATTGTAGGGCAGATCGGCGCCGTCCTCGCCGCTCGCGTCCGAATAGGTGTAGTTGGCGAGCACGCCGAAGCCCCAGGGCAGGCTCTGCTGATAGGCGATGGCGAAGCCCTTCGCCGAGGCCGATCCGGCATTGTAGGGACGGCTGATCTGGTAGGTCGTCACCGTGTCCAGCGACTGGTTGTAATGATCCTCGGGCGCGGTCTTCTGCAGGATGTAGTTGCCGATATCCTTGTAGAACACCTCGGCCGCCAGGATCGAATTGGGCGAGAAATACCATTCGAGCGATGCATCGTAATTGGTCGATTCGTAGGGATCGAGATCCGGATTGCCGCCGCCGCCGGTGAGGATCTGGTCCGACAGCCAGAAATAGTTCGTCATGTCGGCATAGTTCGGCCGCGCGATCACCTGCGCCGCGGCGAAGCGGAAGATGAGATCGGGCCGGAGATTGATGGCGACGTTCACGTTGGGCAACACGTTCGAATAATGTTTGGACGTGGTCTCCCAGGTCCAGTCCGCCTCGCCGGTGCAGGCCGCACCCGGAACCGCCGGGGTGCAGACGTAACCCGCGCTCGTGCTCTTGGTATCGACGTAGCGCACGCCGACATTGCCGCGCAGCGCGCCCTGTTCGAAATTGGCCTGGAGATAGGCGGCGTTGATGTTTTCCTTCACGTCCCAATTGCCGGCCGTGAATTCGGCCGCGGCGAATTGCGAGGGCACAGGGAAGGCAGCGCCGTCGGGCAGCCAATCGCCGCCCTCGACATAATCGACCATGGATCCGCCATCGATCTTGAAGCGGCCCGTCATCTGATCGTTCACGCCGTCGAAGCCGTCGAGGTAATTGCCTCCGGCACCGCTCGGATCGAACAGCGAGGCGGGTGCACTGACCCCGGCGACCGTGACACCGGCATAGGCCTGGCTGGTCCGGTGATGGCGGTATTTGTAGCCGAGCTGGATGCTCTTGAGGCTGCTGTCGAACTTGAGCGTCAGATCGGCCTGGCCGTAGCGCTCCTTGTCCTTGGTCGGCTTGTCGACGAGGTTGCCGCTCCAACCCGGATCGGTCGCGAACGAGCTCGCATCGGTCAGCACACCGCCATTGGCGTAGCTGATCGTGCCCGGCGCCTTGGGCGCGCCCGAGATGTCGACCGTGTAATCGGCCCAGTTGAGGAATTCGAGGAACACCTGGTGCTTGGTGCCGCCATCGGCGTCGGAAAGGCCGCCCTCGAGGTTGAGCGACCAATGGTCGTCTTCCCACTGCGCCTGGCCGTGCCAGGTTTCCGAGTGCATCTCGGCGATACGATATTGCGCGTCGAACACCGACAGCGCGTTGTGCAATGTGGCGCTCGTGACGATGCCGTCGTCAACGGTGAGGCCAGTCAGCTTGTTCGCGCTGTTCCAGACGTTGCCCGGGAAAGCGTAGAGCGACTGGTTGAAATTGTCGTAATTCGCGTCGATGCGCAGATAGTCGCCGGTCAGCGTCAGCTGCTCGACGGGCTTCCACTGGACGGTGCCCGAATAGGTCAGCCGCTCACGCCCCTGCTCGAAATAGCTGGTGCCGAAGGCGTTGGGGAAGCGCGCGTCGGGATTGGCGGTCAGCGTGTCGGCGCAGGCGCCGACGCAATTGGCGGGTGCGACCACGTTGCCGTCGCCGTCGAGCGTCGGGTTCAGCGAGCTGAGGCCGCCGTCATTCTCGCCCGACCAGAAATCGGCGGTGATCGTGCCGTAGCTTTCGAGACCGTCGCGGCGCAGGCGATCCTTCGCGCGCTGGAACGAGGCGAGCACGCCGAACGTGCCGGCGTCGTTGTGCCAGCTCAGCAGCGCCGAGCCCTGGATGTCGCCCTTCTTCGAGCGGTCGTTGTAGAGATAGCCGAGCGCCGCGGCGCCGGTGAACGGCTCCATGTCGAGCGGGCGGCGGGTGACGACGTTGACGGTGCCGCCGATCGAGCCCTCGTCGATCCGCGCCTCGGGCGACTTGAAGACGTCGACGCGATCGACGAGCTGCGGCGCGAGCAGCGCGTAGTTGAAGGTGCGCCCCGGCGAATCGAGGATGAACCAATCGGCCGAGGCGACCGTCTGGCCGTTGAGCAAGGTGCGATTGAGCGCCGGATCGGTGCCGAGGATCGAGACCTTCTCGCCCTGCCCAAACTGGCGATCGACGGTGACGCCCGGCACCAAGGTCAGCGCTTCGGCGACGTTGGTGTTCGGGAACTTGCCGACATCCTCCGCCGATACCGAATCGACGATGGCGTTGGCGTTGCGCTTGGCGTCGAGCGCCGCGGCCAGCGACGCGCGGATGCCGGTGACGACGATCTCGCCCGAGGCGTCGTCGGTTGCCGCCGTCGTCTGGGTATCGGTCGCATCCTGCGCCCAGACCGGCGCGGCGACGGTCAGCGCGATCGCGCTCGCGGTGCCGGCGATGATTGCCTTGGTTGCATAGAGCATGTGTCTCTCCCCCTTCCCCGCCTGCCTAATGGACAGGACCAAAATGTGACCAACCTTCTCATCGGACGCACGTGCTTCCGCGCTGCGAGCGTTCAAATGGGCCTTCTGCCCGCCCATAGAGCGTGATTTGTCACGCGAATGCAATACCAAAAATGATGCCAATGCGTTTTTTTGGCATTTTGGTATTGAATAGGCATTAGATTTCGCCCAAGGTGCGCATGTCGCAGGGGGACAATCGCATGATCGTCGAACGGATCGGAAAGCTGGAGGCGGAGAGCGCGGCGCCGCTCTATCTGCAGCTTCAGCGCGTATTGCGCGACGCGATCGAGCGCCGCGTGCTCGGCCCCGACGAGGCGCTGCCGCCCGAGCGCGACCTCGCCGAAGCCTATGGCGTGTCGCGCGTCACCGTGCGCAAGGCGCTCGACGGGCTGGTCGACGCGCGGCTGCTGACGCGCCGGCAGGGCGCCGGCACCTTCGTCGCGGCGCGCGTCGAGAAGAATTTCGCGACCATCTCGTCCTTCACCGAAGACATGCTCTCGCGGGGGCGCGTCCCGCGTAGCGAATGGCTGTCGCGTTCCGAAGGCACCGTGACACCCGAGGAAGCGATGGCACTGGGGCTGAGCCCCGGCAGCCCGGTCTATCGCTTCACGCGCATCCGCTACGCCGATCACCAGTCGATGGCGCTCGAACACGCGACCATTCCCGCGCGCGTGCTGGCGTCGCCCGACGAGGTTGCCGATTCGCTCTACAAGGCGCTGGGCGACAATCGCCCGGTCCGCGTGCTCCAGCGGCTGCGCGCGGTGCTGTTCACCCCTGAGCAGGCCGAGTTGCTCGGCATCGAGCCGGGTTCGGCGGGGCTCGAGATCGAGCGGCGCAGCTTCGCGCAAGACGGCCGCACGGTCGAGTTCACCCGATCCTATTATCGCGGCGACGCCTATGATTTCGTGGCCGAGCTGAGCGTCGGCCCCGTATAGACCTCATCGAATCGGAGTTCGTGTCCTTGTCTCCTGTCCCGAACCGCACGCTGATGTTCCAGGAAGCCGCCGAGGCCGGCGTGGCGGTGCGCCGTCAGCGGATCGCCAATCGCGCGGCGCTCGCGACGCTCGGCCAACGGCTGCGCGACCATCGCCCGCGCGCGGTGGCGACGCTGGCGCGCGGCAGCTCGGACAATGCGGCGACGGTCGCGCGCTATTTGATCGAGACGCATGCGGGCGTGCTGACGAGTTCGGCGGCGCCCTCGATCGCCTCGGTCTACGACGCCGCGCCCGACATGACCGGCACGGCGATGCTGACGATCTCGCAATCGGGCAAGAGCCCCGATCTGGTCGCCGGGCTGGCGGCGGCGCAGGCGCGCGGCGCCTATGGCATCGCGCTCGTCAATGTCGCGGACTCGCCGCTTGCCGAGCAGGCGGACAGCTGCCTGCCGCTCCATGCGGGGCCCGAGCGCAGCGTCGCCGCGACCAAGTCGTTCGTCGCGAGCCTCGCCGCCGCGCTCGATCTGGTCGCGCAGTGGACCGAGGACGCGACGATGATGGACGCGCTCGACACGTTGCCCGATGCGCTCGACCAGGCGTGGTTGCTCGACTGGTCGGCAGCGCTCGCGCCGCTCGAGCACGCAACCAGCCTCTATGTCGTCGGGCGCGGGCCGGGCTATGGCATCGCGCAGGAAGCGGCGCTCAAGATCAAGGAAACATGCGGCTTCCATGCCGAAGCGTTCAGCGCCGCCGAGGTCCGCCACGGCCCGATGGCGCTGGTTGAAAAGGGCTTTCCCGTGCTGCTGCTGGCGCAGCATGACGAGACGCGCGAGAGCGTGGCCGCGCTCGCGCACGAGTTTACGGATCGCGGCGCGACCGTGCTCCACGCCGGGATCGGCAATGCACCGGGGATCGCGCTGCCGGTGATCGACGCCGACCCCGCGATCCAGCCGCTGCTGATGATCGAGAGCTTCTACCGCCTCGCCAATGCGCTCGCGCTGCTGCGCGGGCGCGATCCCGATTCGCCGCCGCATCTGGCCAAGGTCACCGAGACCGTCTGATGGGAAGCGCGCTCTGCAACGCCCGCGTGCTGCTGCCTTCGGGGCTGCGCGACGATGTCTGCGTGGTAATCGAGGGCGCGCATATCCGCGCGGTCTCGACCTCGCCGCCCGCCGATGCCGAGATCGTCGATCTGGGCGGCAAGCTGCTGCTGCCGGGCTTCATCGACTGCCAGGTCAATGGCGGCGGGGGCGCGCTGTTCAACGCCGATCCGAGCGTCGCGACGATCGCGACGATCGCCGCCGCGCACCGTCGTTTCGGCACGACGGGGCTGCTGCCGACGCTGATCAGCGACGACCTGTCGGTGGTCGAGCGCGGGATCGCGGCGGTGGACGCGGCGATAGCCGAGGGCATGCCGGGCATTCTCGGCATCCATATCGAGGGACCGTTCCTCAATCCGGCGCGGCGCGGCATCCATTCGGAGGCCAAGCTTCGCCGGCTCGAGGATGGATTGGTCGACCTGCTCGCCGCGCCGCATCGCGGCAAGACGCTGGTGACGCTCGCGCCCGAGCGCGCGACGCCCGCGCAGGTCGCGCGGCTGGTCGCAGCGGACGTGATCGTCTCGGCCGGCCATTCGGACGCCGATTACGACACGGTGCGCGCGGCGATCGACGCCGGGCTCACCGGCTTCACGCATCTGTTCAACGCGATGTCGCAGCTCGCCAACCGCGCACCGGGCATGGTCGGCGCGGCGCTCGAGGACGATGCGACCTGGGCAGGGATCATCGTCGACGGCCACCATCTCCATCCCGCCACCGTGCGCGTCGCCGTGCGCGCCAAGCGCCCCGACAGGCTGATGCTCGTCACCGACGCGATGCCGAGCGTGGGCTCGGACGCGTCCACCTTCGAGCTCCAGGGCCGCACGATCCGACGCGAGGGCGACATCCTGCGCGGCGACGACGGCGTGCTCGCCGGCTCGACGCTGACGATGGCGGGCGCGGTCGCCAACATGATCGCGCAAGGCCGCGTGCCGCTGCGCACCGCGGCGGCGATGGCCTCCACTACGCCCGCCGCGTTCCTCGGCATCGCCGACCGCACCGGCGCGATCGCCGCCGGGTTCGCGGCCGATCTGGTGCTCGTCGATGACGGCCTGACGGTCGAGCGGACGTGGATCGCCGGGCAGGTAAGCTAGACTCGTATCCGATCTGTTCGAATCGCCGCCCCGGATTTGGGTTTTTATCGACGCCTGCGTTGACGGATGCTCTTGTCGCGGGCGGTGTGAAGTGGAGAAAGTGGAGCGCGTCGCGGGATTTTTGCCCGAAATGCGACCGCAACGCCCCGGGATAGCGACCGGAACGCGACACCGACGCGACAGCGAGGCGACACCGACGCGACACCCATGCGCCCGACGGGCGCCGCCGGCGCGACGGCAGCGCGCCTCGATCGCGCCGCTGCCGGTATCGCGCAGCGCGGCGGGTGCAGAGGAGCAGTGCTGTTCCATCCCGCAGGGTAGACCATAAAACGACCGTGTAGGACAGGGATGTCAAAACCCCGAGCCGGCCCCGCCCGGATCAAGTCCGGCATGACGGGTAGGGGACAGGCGAAGCCGATCGAATTTGAGCCTAGAATTGTTGGCGCCCCCCTCTGGTGCCGCGCTCGGATTCAGCTCCGCTGAATCCGCCTAACGCCTCGCCTACATCCGCCGCGCGACCCAGCCTGCGAACCAGCCGAGCCCGACCGCCAGCGCGACCGCGGTGAGGCCGTAGAGCACCGAGGCGTTCTCCGCCGCGCTCGCGACGAAGCGTTCGAAGCCCGATTTGCGGATGTCGATGTCGCGCACCGCGGCGGCGAGCACGCGGCCGTCCTGGATCAGGAAGGTTTCGGCGGTGAAGCGGCCCACCGGCACACGCGCCGGAATCTTGACCCGAGCGCGATAGAGCACGCCGTCGGTGATCTCGACCGCGTCGGGCGCCTCGACATAGAGGCCGGCGCGATGGCGCAGGTCGACCAGCCCTTCGGCGAAGCGGTTCTGTTCGTCGATCGGCGCGGTCGAGGCGGGGGAAAGCTGGAGGCTGTCGAGCCCGAGCTCGTAGATCGCACGGGTACGCGCATCGACCAGCTTGCCGATCGGCTCGGGCGAGGCGATCGCGTAGAAGGACGGCGCCGAGCGGAAGCGCATGCTCGCGGCGTTGATCCAGATGCCCGCGATCTTCTGCTTCTCGCGCAGCAAGATCGACTGGGTGGGGCCCTTGACGACGACGACCACTTCGGCGGGGTCTTCCTTCGCATCGGGCACCTGCCCGCCGGGATAGACGATCGCGCCGAACAACAGCAGCTCGGCGCCGGTGAAGCTGTAGGCGATCTCGATGTCGCGCTGCGAGACGTCGGGCACCAGCGTCGGCTTCGCGGCGCCGACGAGCAACGGCGCAAGCAGCAGAAGCGGCCAGGCGCGGCGCCTCACAGTAAATCGACCGAATAGATTTCGGGCGGGCGCCAGCCGAGCCCCAGCGCCATGCGGAAGGCGACCGCGAGCACCATCACCGCGAGCAGCAGCCGCAGATATTCGGGCTTGACCCGCGTGCCGATGCGCGCGCCCACCTGCGCGCCCGCCACCGAGCCGACGAGCAGCAACGCCGCGAGCACGATATCGACCGCCTTGGTGGTGGTGGCGTGTACCATCGTCGCGATCACGGTGACGAACAATGTCTGGAACAGCGAGGTGCCGACCACCACCGCGGTGCTCATCCCCAAGAGATAGAGCATTGCCGGCACGATGATGAACCCGCCGCCGACGCCGAGCAGCACCGTGAGGATGCCGGTGAAGAAGCCCAGCAGCAGCGGCGCGAGCGGCGAGATGTAGAGCCCCGAAGCGTAGAAGCGCGTGCGGAAGGGCAGGGCCGCGATCATCGGATGATGCCGGCGCTTGCGCGGGCGGGGCGGCGTCGCCCCGCGCGCGACGCCGATCGTCTGGAGCGATTCCTTCGCCATCAGCCCGCCGATGCCGCCGAGCAGCACGACGTAGATCAGCGCGATCACGGTATCGATCTGGCCCGTCGCCTGGAGCAAGGCGAACAGCCAGCCGCCCGCGATCGTCCCGAAGACGCCGCCGATGACGAGTACGACGCCCATCTTCACGTCGACGCCCTTGCGCGCGACATGCGCGAACACGCCCGAGACGCTGGCGCCCGTCACCTGGCTCGCCGACGAGGCCGCGGCGACCGTGGGCGGAATGCCGTAGACGATGAGCAGCGGCGTCGTCAGGAAGCCCCCGCCGACGCCGAACATCCCCGACAGGATGCCGACGCCGCCGCCCAGCAGGACGATGACGAACGCGTTCACCGACAGATTGGCGATGGGCAGGTAGACGTCCATGCCCGCTGGTATCGCGTTCGCGGCGGCGGCGAAAGCGCGGCGGCCTAGAAATCCGTTCCCAGCGAGAGGACGACGCCCGAGCCCGGTCGCGCGTCTCCGGCGAGCCGCTGGCGCCAGTCGAGCGATAGCCGGACGTGCGCCCGGTCACCGAGTGGCAGATCGGCGGAAAGCGACGGTCCCGCATCGAGACGAGCGACGCCACGCTGCGCCGCGCCCCATGCGCCGGCGCCGAGATCGAATCGGGTGTTGCCCAGCGCCGCGATCGGATGCGCCACCCGTGCCGCGCCGTCGGCGAAGGTTTCCACCCCGTCACGCAAGATCGCACCCGCCTGAGCATAAGCTTCGATCGTCAATCCGGTCGCGATCGACGCAGGCCCGATGCCGCCGACGACGCCGAGCGTCGGTCCGCTCTGGCCGCCATCGAGCGCGAGGCGCTGCTCGGCAACGACGCGAACCGGTGCATGCGTCGGCTGCCATTCGACTCCGATCGCGATCTCGCGCCCCTTGCCGTGCAGCGGAGTCGCGACGCGGCCCGCGAGCGCGAGCCGCCGCGTGCGATCGATCGCATAAGCGAGTCGCAGCCCGGTCTGGCTGCCACCGAGCTGGCTGCCCCCGAAGGCCGCGCCGGCGGCGCCGTCACCGCGGAGCACCAACCATCCACTGCCCGACCAGCGCGATCCCGATGCCGGACGCGGCGCGAGCGGGAGGCTGCCGGCAGGCGCACTTGCGAGACCGGGCGGCGTGGTTGACACAGCCTCCACCGTTCCGAAGCGCAACAACATGAGGCCGGCCAACGCAACACGGCGCGGATCCGGCGCCGGCGGATGACGGCGGCCGAACGTCAGCGGCGGCACCGATGGGGGAGCGGCAAGCGCCGCGATGGTCCGAGGCGGCGGGTGCCCGGCAGTCCGCTGCGCGATTGGCGCGGGTGGTTGCGAGGCGGCGGCGAGACGCGGCACCATCGCGGCGATAATGTCGGCGGGGCGCTCGATCGAAGGCCACAGCATCGCCGTGCGCACCGCCGCCCATCCCCCAAGGACGATCGCAAGGAAGCGCAGCGGGCGGCCAGCGCCACTCACGAGGGTCGGTCGGCCGCAATGTCTGCCGGAAAATGGTGCGCCGTCTTGTCCCAGCAGGGTGCGCGGCCCGCGAGCATGCCGGCATAACGGATGATCGCGCGCCGCATCGCGAGCATCGCGATCAGATTGCCGACGAAGGCGCGCGGCAATGACCAGAGCGCCTCGCGCCAGCCGTACGCGAGTCCCGTGAAGCAGGCGCGCGTCGTCAGGCGCCATGCCAGCAACAGGGCGTTGACCGCGAGCACCGCGCGCAATGCCGGTGGCAACGGCGGTGGAACGACTCCGGTCAACCAGTGCAGCATTGCGGCCACCCCCCATCCGGCCAGCGCCAGATACCCTGCCGCGAGCACGAGCGTGGCGATCGGCGCGCGCCGATCGCGCATCCGCATCCAGAGCTCGCCCGGATTGCGCCAACACCCCCAGCCGGTGCGATCCCAGCCGGCGAGCGCAATGCCGAGCAGCCAGCGCGTCTTCTGCCGGATCGCCGCTTCGAGCGTCGCCGGGAAATAGGCGCGCACCGCGACCACGGGTCCGCCGGGACGCTCGGGCACCCGCGCGAGGATGCCGCTGCCGCCGAGCGCGGCGACCTGGAGGCCGAGCTCGTAATCCTCGGTCAAGCTGGTCTCATCGAACGGTGCGCCGCCGCGCGACGCAGCAATCGCATCGAGTGCGGCACGCGCGATCGCGCAACCGACACCGGCGAGCGGCAGCCCCGCCCCCAGCGCCTCGCGCACGACGAGCGCCTTGGCATGGGTTTCGGCGAATTCATCCTGATAATGCCCGGAAACGAGCCGCGACCGTCGATCGGGAAGCGGCAGCACCGGCAGCTGCACAACCCAATGGCGATCGATCAGCCTATCGAAGATTGCGAGCTCGCCGACGTGGACGACATCTTCCGCGTCGTGGATCACCACCGCCTTCGCCCGCGCGCCGTCCGTCGCCTCGTCCCGCAGCAGCGCACGCCACAAGGTGTTGAGACAATCCGCCTTGGTCGTTGGCCCTGGGTTCGGGCCGATCACCAGGCGCACGCGCGAATCGCGCGCCGCCACGTCGGCCACCGCGTCGATCGTCGCGCGATCGTTGGGGTAGGTGCCGACATAGAGCCGGTAATTGGGATGGGCGATCCGTGCCAGCGCGGTCGCCAGCATCGCGCCGATCACCCGCGATTCGTCCCAGGCCGCGACGAAGACGACGAGCCGGTCCGCGTCGTCGGCCACCCCGAAATCGGCGAGGCTGGCGCGCGGATGCCGCCGCATCACGGTCGCCCGCCGCCAGGCGGCACGCACCAGGAAGATCATGTCGACGGCGAGATCGTCCACACCACCGATCAGGAAGCCGACGCCAGCGAAGAGCATCGCCTCACGGGCGACGGTATCGAATCCCCAGGCGATCGAGCCCCAGTCCACGCGCTCCGATTCCCCCCGAGTCGGAAACCGCGATTGTTTCGCGTCGCGCACGATCGATCAAGTTTCACGTATTTTACATAGATTAAGCGCTGGACATGCGCGCGCGGCCCGATAGCTTCGTCGCCTCTGGGCACAGGGGGACGGTTCGATGAATCTCTTCGCTCGAGTGGCGCTCGCCGCCGCCATGCTCGCGCCGTTCACTGCGCTGGGCGACAGCGGGCCGCAGGTTGTGATGGCCTCCCCCGGGATCGGCGACGGCGCGATCGAACGTTTCACGGTGCGCTTCAACCAGGCGATGGTGCCCCTGGGCGATCCGCGCGCGGCCTCGCCCTTCGCGGTCGATTGCCCGGTCGAGGGCCAGGGGCGTTGGGTCGATCAGACCACCTTCGTCCACGAATTTTCAAAGCCGCTCCCCGGCGGCGTGACGTGCAGCTTCGATCTGCGCGACGACCTGAAGAGCGTCGCCGGCTATGCAATCGGCGGCCAGCGGCATTTCACCGTCGACAGCGGCGGCCCCGTCGCGCGCGCGGTGCTGCCCGGCCGCTATGACGGCGACATCGAGGAGGATCAGGTCTTCCTCGTCGCCTCGAACATGCCCGCGACGCGCGAGTCGGTGGCGGCGGGCGCCTATTGCGCGGTCGACGGCATCGGCGAGAAGATCGCGGTCGACGTGCTCGACGCGGCATTGCCCGGCAAGCTGCTCGCGGCGATGGGCAGCGACCAGTGGCGCGTGCGCAATTTCCTCGACCGGGCGGGGTTACCCGAAACGCTGCCCGAAGACGCGAAGGCGCGCCGGCAGGCGCTCGCCAGCGTCACCGCGCTCAAATGCCGCCGGCCGCTGCCGCCGGGGCGCGACATGGCGCTCGTCTGGGGCGCAGGGATCGAGGGCGCCAACGGCAAGCAAGCGGGTGCCGACCAGCGCTTCGACTTCACCGTGCGCAAGGCGTTCGAGGCGCGCTTCGAATGCCACCGCGTCAATCCGCAGGCGGGCTGCAACCCCGTCGAGGACGCCAATGTCCGCTTTTCCGCCCCGATTCCGATGGAAAAGGCGAAGGCGATCCGCATCGTCCTGCCCGACGGCAAAGCGATCGCGCCGACGATCGACGATGACGACAAGGGCGACGCGACGATCGCGGATCTGACCTTCAAGGCGCCCTTCACGCCCGCCGTCACCGGCAAGCTGATCTTCCCCGCCGACATCAAGGACGAAAGCGGCCGCACGCTCGCCAACGCCGAGCGCTTCCCGCTCGACATCCGCATCGACGAGGCGCCGCCGCTGATCAAGTTCGCGGCCGATTTCGGCATCCTCGAGGCGAGCGAAGGCGGCGTGCTGCCGGTCACCGTGCGCAACGTCGAACCCGCACTGCAGGGGCGCAACCTCGCGATTTCGGGGCAGAGCCTGCGCGTCGACGGATCGGACGGCGAGATCGCCGAGTGGCTGCGCAAGGTCGATGACGCCGACGATTACAAGAGCCACGAGGAGAAGCGCGGCGCCGAGAGCGTGCGCGTCAACGACACCGGATCGGAGCCGATTCTGACGGGCGATACCGGTAACCGAATCAAGATCGGCCTCCCCGGCAAGGGCAAGACCTTCGAGGTCGTCGGCATGCCGCTCAAGCAGCCCGGCTTCTACGTCGTCGAGCTGGCGAGCCCGGTGCTGGGCCAGGCGCTGCTCGGCCGCGATACGCCGCGCTACGTCGCGACCGCCGCGCTCGTCACCAACATGACGGTGCATTTCAAATGGGGCCGCGACCGCTCGCTCGTCTGGGTGACCGCGCTCGATACCGGCAAGCCGGTGGCGAACGCGCGCGTCCAGATCAGCGACAGCTGCACCGGCACGCTGCTCGCACGCGGCGCGACCGACCATACCGGCGGACTCTATGTGCCGACAGGGCTGCCCGAGCCCGAAACCTATGGGAGCTGCCGCAGCGAAACGTCGCCCCATCCGCTGATCGTCACGGCGCGGTCGGGGGACGACATGAGCTTCGTCATGAGCGACTGGGGCGAGGGCATCCGCCCCTATGATTTCGATCTGCCCTACGGCTACAGCGCACCCGAACAGGTGTTCCACACCGTGTTCGACCGCGCGCTGGTGCGCCAGGGCGAGACGATCCACATGAAGCACATCGTCCGCCAGCCGGTGGCGGCGGGCTTCACGCGCTCGCCCGCCTTCAAGGGGACGCTCACGCTGTCGCACCGCGGATCGGACACGCAGTTCGAGCTGCCGCTGTCGATCGATGCCAACGGCACCGGCGAGAGCGCCTGGGCGGTGCCCAAGGGCGCGCCGATGGGCGATTACGACCTGACCGTCAAGACCGGCGACAAGACGATCTGGACCGGCCAGAGCTTCCGCGTCGACGAATATCGCCTGCCGACGATGCGCGCCACGATCACCGCCCCCAAGGAGGCGCAGGTCAAGCCGAAGAACGTCGGCCTCGACCTGTTCGTCGGCTATCTGTCGGGCGGCGGCGCGTCGCGGCTGCCGGTGGCGCTGCGCGTCGGCTGGTTCGACACCGTGCCGTCGCCGACGAATTACGACGCCTACAGCTTCGGCGGCGAGAAGGTGGTGGAAGGCGTCAAGCCGCTCAACCCCAATGGCGAAGAGACCGCGAGCCCGCTGCCGCCGACGCAGACGATCCCCCTGACGCTGGGCGCGGACGGCACCGCGCGCAACGCGGTCGACGTGCCGGCGAGCCTCGACGGCCCCGCGACGATGCGGATCGAGATGGACTACCAGGATGCGAACGGCGAGATGCTCACCGCCTCGCAGCAGGTGCCGATCTACCCCTCCGCGATCCAGCTCGGGATCAAGACCGACGGCTGGATGATGAAGCAGGACGACCTGCGCCTGAAGTTCGTCGCGCTCGATACCGAAGGCAAGCCGGTCAAGGGCCGCAAGGTCTCGGTCGCGGTCTACAGCCGGCAGATCCTGACCGCACGGCGGCGGCTGATCGGCGGCTTCTACGCCTACGACAACCAGATGAAGACGACCAAGCTCGACGCCGCGTGCTCGGACACCACCGACGCGCAAGGCCTCGCCGGGTGCGAACTCGCGCCTGATGTGTCGGGCGAGGTCTATGTCGTCGCCACCACCACCGACAGCGCGGGCAACGTCGCGCGCGCGACGCGATCGGTGTGGCTGGCGGGCGACGACGATTGGTGGTTCGGCGGCGACAATGGCGACCGGATGGACGTCATTCCCGAGAAGCCGGAATACAAGGCGGGCGAGACCGCGCGCTTCCAGGTGCGGATGCCCTTCCGCACCGCGCACGCGCTGGTGACGGTCGAGCGCGAGGGCGTGCTCGCGAGCTACGTCACTGAGCTGTCGGGCAAGGATCCGGTGGTCGAGGTCAAGCTGCCGGGCAGCTATGCGCCCGACGTCTATGTCTCGGTGCTGGCGGTGCGCGGGCGCGTCGACGGCTTCTGGGCGTGGCTGTCGCACCTCGCCTACAAATGGGGCCTGCCCTTCGGCTCACCGGTGGCGACCAAGCCCACCGCGACGGTCGATCTCGCCAAACCCGCCTATCGGCTGGGCATCGCCAAGGTGAAGGTGGGCTGGGAAGCGCACCGGTTGCAGGTCGCGGTCAAGGCCGATCGTGACCGCTATGCGGCGCGCGGCACGGCCACTGTCGATGTGCAGGTGAAGCGGCCGGACGGCTCCCCCGCACGCGAGGCCGACGTCGCCTTCGCCGCGGTCGACGAGGCGCTGCTCCAACTCGCGCCCAACGAATCGTGGAACGTGCTCGACGCGATGATGGGCGAGCGACCGCTCTCGGTGCTCACCTCGACCGCGCAGATGCAGGTCGTGGGCAAACGGCATTACGGCCGCAAGGCGCTGGCGCCGGGCGGCGGCGGCGGGACGGGCGACCTCTCCGGGCTCAACCGCACCAACTTCCAGCCGGTGCTGCTGTGGAAGGGCCATGTCGCGCTCGACGCGCAAGGCCATGCGCGTCTGGCTGTGCCGCTCTCCGATTCGCTTTCCTCGTTCAAGCTGGTGGCGATCGCGACCGACGGCGCCGAGCTGTTCGGCACGGGATCGACGAGCGTGCGCACCGCACAGGATCTGTCGCTCTATTCGGGTATTCCGCCGCTGGTCAGGAGCGGCGACTGGTTCGCCGCAGGCTTCACGCTGCGCAACGGCTCCGACAAGCCGATGACGGTCACCGCCACGGTGGACCTGCAACCGCGCATCGCCACCGGGCATCCGCTGACGGTGACGATCCCCGCGGGCGGCGCGGCGCCGATCGCGTGGAACCTGACCGCGCCCGAAGGCGTATCCACGCTCAAATGGCACGTCACCGCGCGCACCGCGGACGGCAAGACCGATCAGATCACGGTCGATCAGGAGGTGGTGCCAGCGGTGCCGGTATCGGTCTGGGCGGCGACGCTGACGCGCGTTTCGGGTAATGCGATCCCGATCGCACCGCCCGCGGGCGCGCTGCCCGGGCGCGGCACAGTCGATATCCGGCTGAGCGACACGCTCGCGCCCCCGATGGCGGGCGTGCGCGCGTTCATGGCGGCCTATCCGTACAATTGCATCGAGCAATTGCTGTCGCGCGCGGTGGTGCTGGGCGACACCGGCGGGTGGCAGGCGCTGGCGGGCGAATTGCCGACCTATCAGGCGCCCGACGGGCTGTTGCGCTACTTCCCGTCCGATTCGCTGCAGGGCTCCGAAGCGCTCACCGCCTATGTGCTGTCGATCGCGAGCGAAGCGGGGCTGCCGATCCCCGAGGGCGTGCGCGGGCGGATGATCGAGGCGCTGAAGGCGGTGCTCGACGGGCGGCTGCGCAACGAGACCTACGGCGATCCCCGGTTGCAGCGCGTCGCCGCCTTCGCCGCGCTGGCGCGCTCGGGGGCGGCGGACGCCTCGATGCTGGGGCAGCTCGGCATCACCCCGCAGGAGATGCCGACCTCGAGCCTCGCCGATTACATCATGGCGCTCGATCATGTGCGCGGCGCGGCCAATGCGTCGGCGCTGCGCACGAGCGCAGAAGCCGTGCTGCGCACGCGGCTGGTTTATGAAGGCACGCGGCTCGATCTGTCCGATTCGAGCAAGGCGCCTTGGTGGCTGATGTCGTCGAACGACGAAGCCGCGATCAAGGCGCTGATCGCGACGCTCGGCCGGCCCGGCTGGCAGGATGACGGCGCGAAGATGATGGTCGGCGTCGCGCAGCGCCAGCTCCACGGGCGCTGGGACACGACGACCTCGAACGCCTGGGGCTCGATCGCGGTGCGCAAGTTCGCCGATCTCTATCCCGCGACCGCGATCGCCGGCACGACGACGCTGACGCTCGGCTCCCGCTCGGTCAGCCGGGCGTGGCCATTGGCGAACGACAAGCGCGACGTATCGCTGCCGCTTCCCGCCGCGCAGACCCCGCTCATGCTCTCGCAGAACGGCGGCGCAGGACCGTGGGCTACCGTCTCGGTGTCGGCGGCGGTGCCGCTGACCAAGCCGCTGGCGGCGGGCTATCAGGTCAAACGCAAGGTCTCGGTGGTGTCGCAGCGACAGAAGGGCGTGCTGACGCGCGGCGATGTGCTCAAGGTCACGATCCAGGTCGAGGCGACCGCCGAGCGCAACTGGGTGGTGGTGAGCGATCCGATCCCCGCGGGCGCGACGATCGTCGGTGATCTCGGCGGGCAATCTGAGATGCTCGCCGAGCAGGGCAGCGAGGGGCCGGGAATCGAGTTCCTCGCGACCGACGGCACCGGCAAATTGTGGGACATTCAGGCGGGCGTGCGCGCCGCCTATGTCGAACGCGGCAACGACGCCTGGCGCGCCTATTTCGACTGGGTGCCGCGCGGGCGGTTCGAAGTCTCCTATCTGGTGCGCCTGAACGGCGCCGGGCACTTCCAGCTGCCGCCGACGCATGTCGAGGCGATGTATTCGCCCGAGATCCATGCCGATCTGCCCAACAAGCCGGTGACGGTGCGGCAACGGTGAGGTTTGCCAAATCTCCGTTCGTGCTGAGCTTGTCGAAGCACCGTTCTTCCTTCGCTCGATGGCGAGAAAGAGCAGCCCTTCGACAAGCTCAGGGCGAACGGTGGAAGTGGGATGGCCCGCGGATCGCGCTGTGCGCCATTCTTCTCATCGCCGCGCTCGTCGCCGTCGGCGATTATGTCACGCGGCCCCCGATCCTGCCCTCGTACAAGGCCGTCAAAGCCGCATGGCGGCCGTCCGAAGCGTGGCTCTACGACCGCGACGGCACGCTGATCGACAGCGTGCGCGTCGATTTTCAGGTGCGCCGGCTCGCCTGGACGCCGCTCGGCACGGTGGCGCCGGTGATGCGCGAGACGCTGATCGCGTCGGAGGACCAGCGCTTCCGCGATCATCACGGCGTCGACTGGCTCGCGATCTTCGGCGCGGTGCGCGACCGGATCGAGGGACAGCCGTCGCGCGGGGCAAGCACGCTGACGATGCAGCTCGCGGGCTTCCTGTCGTCCGATCTGGCGCGGCCGGGCGCGCGCGGCTGGCTCGACAAGCTCAGACAGATGCGCGCTGCCCGCGAACTCGAGGCGCATTGGTCGAAGGACCAGATCCTCGAAGCCTATCTCAACCTCGCCGGTTTCCGCGGCGAAGCGCAAGGGATCGGCGCCGCGGCGCTCGGGCTGTTCGGCAAGACGCCCGCGGCGCTGGGCCGCGACGATGCGCTGCTGCTGACCGCGTTGCTGCCCGATCCGCAAGGGTCGCCGGCGGGCGTCGCGCGGCGGGCATGCGCGCTGGGGCACGGCAAGGTGCCGTGCGCCCGGCTCGAAGCCGCCGCCTGGGCGATGCTGGCGCCGACACGCGGGCTCCAGCTCGATCCCGAACTGGCGCCGCATCTCGCGGTCAAGCTGCTCACCAAGCCGGGCATGCGCGTCACCTCGACGATCGACGCGCGTATCCAGCGGATCGCAACCGCAAGCCTCGCGCGCCAGCTTCACGGCCTGCTGGGCCGCGCCCGCGATGGTGCGGTGATCGTCGTCGACAACGCGACCGGCGACGTGCTCGCTTATGTCGGCGGCGCGGGCGATGCGTCCACCGCGCCCGCGGTGGACGCCGCCGACAGCTATCGCCAGGCGGGATCGACGCTCAAGCCGTTCCTCTACGCCGACGCGATCGAGAAGGGCTATCTCACCGCCGCCTCGATCCTCGACGATTCGCCCGTCCAGCTCGACACCGCGAGCGGGCTCTACGTGCCGCAGGATTACGATCGTGCGTTCAAGGGGCCGGTCTCGGCGCGCGCGGCGCTGGCAGGCTCGCTCAACGTGCCGGCGGTGCGCACCTTGGTGCTGGTGGGGGTCGAGCAGTTCCGCGACCGGCTGTGGGATACCGGCTATCGCGGGCTGACCGAGGACGGGCAATATTACGGCTATTCGCTCGCGCTGGGCTCGGCCGAGGTGACGCTGATGCAGCAGGTCGCCGCCTATCGCAGCCTCGCCGAGGGCGGGCGCTGGTCGTCGCTCAGGCTCACCAAGGGCGACCCCGCGCCCGAGCCGCGCGCGATCACCACCCCGGCGGCCGCCTGGATCGTCGGCGACATGCTCGCCGATCCCAATGCGCGCGTCGCGACCTTCGGGCTCGACAACGCGCTGCGCCTTCCCTTCTGGGCGGCGGTCAAGACCGGCACCTCGAAGGCGATGCGCGACAATTGGTGCATCGGCTATTCGACCCGCTACACGGTCGGCGTCTGGGTGGGGAACAAGGAAGGCGATCCGATGCGCGCCGTCTCCGGCACTAGCGGCGCGGCGCCGGTGTGGCGCGACGTGATGCTCGCGATTCACGAGAGGCGCCACCCGCCCGCGCCCGAGCGCCCCAAGGGCGTGGTGGCTGAGCGCGTCGCCTTCGCCGGCACGCCCGAACAACCGCGTATCGACTATTTCATCGCCGGCACCGGCCAGACCCGGATCGCGACCGCGCCCGAAACCGCGCGGCGGCCGCGCATCACCAATCCGGTGACGGGCAGCGTCTACGCGATCGATCCCGACATCCCGATCGATCGCCAGCGGCTGGCGATCGGCGTCACCGGCGAAGTGACCGCGCACCGGCTGACGCTCGACGGGCGCGATCTGGGTGCCGCAAACGCGCATCCGCTGGTGTTCGCGAGCCCCGGCAAGCATCGGCTGCGCCTCACCGATCTCGGCGGCAAGGTCGTCGATCAGGTTCTTTTCACGGTGCGGTAACCAAAAGCCCGATCGCGCGTTTCGCTGGCGGTCCTATCCCCTTTCGGGACTGGTGCTCGGCATGCTGAGGCACCGGCCGCGCCGTCGATCATACGGCGGCGCGGCCGCTTTGCCCTACCAATAGAAATCGCGGATCACGTCGATCACGATCCCGCGCCGCGTATCGATCAGCAGCATGTCGCCATAATGGCGCACCCACCGCCGGTATCGGCCGGGATAGGGCAAGTGATAGCGATAGGGATCGGCGATGTAGTACCGCGGGCCGTAATAGACGCGCTCGATCCGCACGCCCGGGCGGAAGGCGTGATAGCGGAAGGGCGCCCGCCAATGACCGCGGGCGAAGACCCTGCGGTTATGCTGCCGCCAGCCGCGCCAGTCGTGGCGGCCGTAATGATGGCCGCGGCCGCGATCGTGCCAGCCGTGATGACTGCGGTGCTGGGCAGCGGCCGGCGTCGCCAGCACCGGCATTGCCGTCGCGGCGGCAAGCGCGAGGATGAGGAACTTACGCATACACAACTCTCCCTCCAACGAAGCGGAGGGCATGGATATATGCGCGTCGCTGAACGGTGCGGGAATGCCGCTTTAAGCTGGGCGAAAGCTCGCCGCCCGTATCACGGCGTGTCGCGGCCACCCTCGACCTGGCCGGCGCCCGGCGCGCCCACCGCACCGATATTGCCGAACAGTTCGGAGAAGAAGCCGCGCTCGCGGCCCAGGGTCGGCGTCGTCTTGCCATAAGGGTGGATCGACGCGATCTGATCCATGCCGATCCGGCGGATGCCGCTCACCGTGCCGGCATTGTCGAAGCTGATCTCGATCGTGTTCTGGTTCACCGGGTGCGGGCTGTTGAAGGCGAGGTTGCGGCTGTCGCGCGCGACATAGAACCAGTCGCCCTGGTTGAACTGGCTGGTGAAGGTCGGCGTGCCGAGTGTCGCCAGCACCGATTCGCGGTTATCGACCCCCGGCTGCACCGAATTGACGAGATCGGCGTCGATCACATAACCTTGGTGCGACCTGAGCGGCGTGCATCCGCCCGCACCCAGCCCGAGCAGGGCGAGCGCGACGCCCGGCAGAATGGTGGAACTGAAACGCATGCCGATCTCCCGGGCGCAATGGAACCCGGCGCGGATTGCATCGCGCGCCGATCGCCTCAATATGCGCTGGCGGCCTGCCGAACAAGGCCGCAGGCAATTCGGGAAGACGTTGAGCGGCATGGGATTGATCGATCGGCTGTTCGGCAAGCGCCGCGATAACGAGATGGCGGGGTTGTACGCCGCGATCGTCGCCGAGGCGCGGGCGCCGCACTGGTATGTCGAGGGCGCCGTACCCGACACGGTAGACGGCCGGTTCGACATGATCGCCGCGGTGCTGGCGATGGTGCTGCTGCGGCTCGAGGGCGATCCGGACGGGATCACTCCAAGTACGCACCTCGCCGAGCGTTTCGTCGACGATATGGACGGGCAGCTTCGCGAGATCGGGATCGGCGACATCGTCGTCGGCAAGCATATCGGACGGATGATGAGCATGCTGGGCGGGCGCCTCGGCGCCTATCGCACGGGGCTCGCCGGAGGCGATCTCGGCTCCACGCTGGTGCGCAACCTCTATCGCGGCGCGGCGCCCGCGCCGGACGCGCTCGCGCATGTTCGCGACTATCTGACCGCGTTTCACGCCGGACTGACGAATATGCCGACGCCCGCGTTGCTCGAAGGGCAATTGCCGTGACTCCCGAATTCTCGCGCCCGGTGCGTCTCGACACGATCGGCGAACGGCCCCGCCGGATCGAGATCCAGGCCGATGCGGCCGAACGTGCGGCGCTGGCCGCGCGCTTTGGGCTAATCGCCGTCGATTGGCTCGCCGCCGTCTTCGCGGTGCATCGCGAGGCGGCCGGCATCGTCGCCGAGGGCAGGGTCGAGGCCGCGGTTATCCAGGCATGCGTCGTCACCGGCGATCCCGTGCCGGCCGCGATCGACGAGCAGGTGGCGCTGCGCTTCGTCGACGAGGAAGTCCCCGTCGAAGAGGAAGTCGAGCTCAGCGACGATGCGCTCGACACGCTGCCGATCACCGGCGGCGCTATCGATCTCGGCGAGGCGGCGGCAGAGACGATGGCGCTCGCGCTCGATCCCTTTCCGCGCAGCGCCGGTGCCGAGGCGGCGCTGCGCGCGGCGGGCGTGTTGAGCGAGGAGGAGGCCGGCCCGTTCGGCGCGCTCGCCGGGCTCAAGGCAAAGCTCGAAGGCAAGGACGCGGAATAATTTTCAGCCTGCGCGCGGAACCGTTCGCGGCGCCGCGCGTTATCTGGGGGCTTGAACGAAAGAACGAGCAAATTTGATCGATCCGAAGCCTCACGGCGGACGATCATCAAAGGGAGCCCCGCCGCCAACGCGACGGGGCTTACCTTTTTTAGCCACAGCCCGGCCGACACAGGATCGCCGCATTTTACCCGAACATCTGCACCCCGTCTGAAATGGGGGTGCGGATGAAATGGATAGCGATCGCGCTGGCGGCGTTGCTCGGCATGGCGGGTGCTGCGCAGGCGCAGACGAACGATGCCGCGGGGCGCTGGGCCGCGCGCTCCAATGGCCGGCCGGTGATGATCGTGACGCTGTCGCACGACGCGGCGGGCTGGCACGGCACCTGGCAGCGCCCGACGCACTTCGGCAGCGACATGACGTTCAGCACGATCGAGCACGCCGAGGGGCCAGCAGTCGAACGCGCGCTGATCGCCGCGACCGAACAGGGCGACGGCCTCGATCTCCGCTTCGAGGGCGCGCCGGGCAAGGACGCGCAGATGTTCCATTTTACGGTCGGCGCGACCGGCGTTGCCCGATTGTCCAGCCCCGACATGCCCGGCGCAGCACTGGTGCTCGATCGTGCGCAGCCCGGCGAGGCGGTGATCGATTATGACGCGGATGCGCGCTACCCGATCGATCAGCACTGGCCGACCAGCCCCGAAATGACCGCAATCTTCGAGGCTGACCAGGGCGATCGTGGCGCGGGGCAGGGGATCGACTGGTCGGTCGTCGGCCCGCGCGACGAGGCGCGGCGGAGCGAGACGAAGCGGCTGCTCGATTCGGGCGCCCTGCACAGCGGCGAGGATTTCTATCACGCCGCCTTCGTGTTCCAGCACGGCGCGACGCCCGGCGATTACCTGCTGGCGCACGCGCTGGCGACGGTCGCGATCGCGCGCGGCAAGGCGGGCGCGACCTGGATCGCCGCGGCGACGCTCGATCGCTATCTGCAACAGATCGGCCAGCCGCAGGTCTACGGCACGCAATTCTCGTCGCGGCAGGACAAGGTCGACGGCAAGCCGACAGGCCCGCTGCATATGACGCAGGCCCCCTATGACCGCACGCTGATCTCGGACGCGCTGCGCACCGCGACCGGCGTGCCTGCCCAGGCCGATCAGGAGAAACAGCGCGCCGAGTTCGAGGCGCAGTTCCAGGCGGCGCAGCGGAAATAGGCGCTCGATCAGACGGTCGCACGCTTCTCGAAGCCAACCAGCACGTCACCCGAGCCATCGTCGCGGACGGCCACGTCATCCACCCTCGACGCGGGCGAGCCCTGACGGGCGCGGGCGACGATCGCCTCGACCATTTCGGGGGCGCCCTGCACCACCGCCTCGACGCTGCCGTCGGCGCGGTTGCGGACCCAGCCGTCGAGCCCGAGGCTTTCCGCCTGCTCGACGAACCAGTCGCGATAGAAGACGTTCTGCACGCGGCCGGTGATGGTGAGACGGCGGCGGATCATCGCGATTCTCCCAATTGCTCCCGGACGAACGCGACGCGCGCCGCCACGGTTGCGCGCGGCAGCTCGACGAGGCGGTAACCGTAATCGCGATAGGTCTCGACCATCACCGCGAAGGTGTCGCGCGCCTCTTGCGGCGTCTGCTTGCGTTCGGCGTCGGTGGTGAAGATGTCTTCCCACCACGGCGCGATGAAGACGCGGGGGTTGTAGCGACAGCGGCGCGCCGCCGCGTCGATCGCGGGCGGGACGCCGAGCCCCGAAATGCGCAGGAAGCCCACGACATCGGGCACGCCGCGATCGAGCACTACCGTCCCGCCGCCGGCGAGCGCCGCCTCATGCGCCGCGACCTCGCGCGCCAGCATCCTGTCGGCGAAGGCGAGGTGATCGATCCAGGGCAAAGCGGTGCCGCCCGACGCCATCTCCTCCTTGATGATCGCGCGGCCGACCTCGGGCGAGGTCGCGATTCCCGCGGCGGCGAGCGCATCGATCAGCGTCGATTTGCCCGATCCGGGGCCGCCGGTGACGACGTGGAGCGAGTCGGTGGGGATCAAACAGCCCCTCCTGTCGAAAGGCTTGCAAAGACAATGGGATGGTCTTGCGAAGTGGAGAAAGTGGAGAGCGTCGCACACTTTACCGCAGGGTGGCCCACGCGCGCTCTGGAGAGGGCGTCGATACGGGCTGGCCACGCGGGCATCGGGAAGGGGTGACAGAAATTTTCCAACATTGCCAGTCCCCTATCGGATGTGGGCGATGAGGGGGCCTATCGCCGCGCGCTCATATGCCGCGCCAGCAGAGCGGCATTGGCAAGCCATGTGCGCGCTGAAATCGAGCTGCAGGACGCGCCGATGCGCGCTTGCCTTCGCCCGCTCCGATGCGTGATCGGCGTCGGATACTGATCTGTCGAGAGTCATCGCAACTGGCCTTTCGCAAATGGACGCGCGCGTTGCTATGGATGCGGCCGTCCTTACCCGATGATCGACAGGGGCGCGACGCATGACGACCACCGATCCCGAGCCGATGTCGCGGGGCGCCGCGATCGCCTACGCCGTCGGGCTGCCGCTGGGGTTGCTTGCGCTGGTGTTCCTGCCGATCGGGACGCTGCGATGGACGCCGGGATGGGTGTTCGTCGCCTTCCTGATCGTGACCTATGGCCTGTCGGCGTTGATCCTGCTGCGCGTCAATCCGGCGATCTATCGCGCGCGCAGCCGCTTCCAGCCGGGCACCAAGCGCTGGGATCTGATCCTGCTCACGCTGATGCTGCCGGCGATGGTGGCGGAGATCCCGCTGGCGACGTTCGACGCAGGACGGATGGGATGGTCGCAGGTGCCGGGCGCGGCGGTGGCGCTCGGCTATGCGTTGCTCGGCGCTGGCATCGCGCTCAGCGCTTGGCCGCAGGCGGTCAATCGCTTTTTCGAGCCGGGCGTGCGGCTCCAGCGCGAGCGCGACCAGCAGGTGATCACCACCGGGCCCTACGCCGTCGTCCGCCATCCCGGTTATCTGGGGGCGCTGATGATCTTCGCCGGCATCCCGCTGGCGCTCGCCTCGTGGTGGGGGCTGCTGCCGGCCGCCTGGGCAAGCGCGGTGCTGATTGTGCGGACGCGCTGGGAAGACGCGCTGCTGCACGCCGAGCTCGCGGGCTATGCCGATTATGCCGCGCGGGTCAGGTATCGCCTGGTGCCGGGTTTGTGGTGACCGCGGCGGGGCTGGATCGACATTCCGTCAGCCCGGACTCGTTCCGGGGTTCACCGCGCAACAATTCAGCCCGCGCGCGTGGATGAGTGGATGCCGGAACAAGTCCGGCATGACGATAAGGGCGGGCCGACGCCGGCGCGAATCCGGCGTCGTCGGACGGGTTCGCTGCGCGACCCGCCGGCCGTGCCGATGCGTGCGCCAGGCGCACCGCGGGATAGCGTGTCACTATCTCGCTCGCATCGTCACAACTTCTCGGTCAGTTCCGGCACGATCTTGAAGAGGTCGCCGACGAGGCCGATGTCGGCGACCTGGAAGATCGGGGCGTCCTCGTCCTTGTTGATGGCGATGATGGTCTTCGAATCCTTCATGCCGGCAAGGTGTTGGATCGCGCCCGAGATACCGATCGCGATATAGACTTCGGGCGCGACGATCTTGCCGGTCTGGCCGACCTGATAGTCGTTGGGGACGTAGCCCGCATCGACCGCCGCGCGGCTGGCGCCCACCGCGGCGCCGAGCTTGTCGGCGAGCGGCTCGATGATCGTATGGAAATTCTCGCCCGATTGCAGCGCGCGGCCGCCCGAGACGATGACCTTGGCCGAGGTGAGTTCGGGGCGTTCGAGCTTGGCGATCTCCTCGCCCGCGAAGGTCGAGAGGCCCCGATCCGCACTACCTTCGCCGGTGCTCGCGACCTTTTCGATTTCGGCCGAGCCGCCCTCGGCAGCGGCCTTGTCGAAGGCGGTGGTGCGGACGGTGAGCACGAGCTTCTTGTCGCTGGTCTTGACGGTCGCGATCGCGTTGCCGGCGTAGATCGGGCGCGTGAAGGTATCGTCACCCTCTACCGACAGGATGTCGCTGATCTGCATGACATCGAGCAACGCGGCGACGCGCGGGGCAATGTTCTTGCCCGTCGTCGTGGCCGGCGCGACGAAGGCGTCGTGATCGCCCATCAGCGCGACGACGAGCGGCGCGACGTTCTCGGCCAGCGCATGGGCATAGGCCGCGTCGTCGGCGACATGGACCTTGCCCACGCTCGCGATCGTCGCGGCCTCGGCAGCGACGCCGTCCACGGCTTGCCCCGCGACCAGCAAGTGCACCTCGCCCAGCTTCGATGCGGCGGTGACCGCCGACAGCGTGGCGTCCTTGACGGCCTTCCCGTCATGCTCGACCCAGACCAGCGTTTTCATATCTTCAGAACCTCTTTCCTCCACCCGTTCGCCCTGAGCGTATCGAAGGGCGTTTGGCGGATCGAGAACGGGCTTCGACAAGCTCAGCCCGAACGGGGATATGGTTACTTAGCGACGCCCAGCGCCTTCAGCTTCGCGACCAGTTCATCGACATCGGCGACCTTGACGCCCGCGGTGCGCTTGGGCGGTTCGGCGACGTTGGTGACGGTGAGCCGCGGGGCAACATCGACGCCGTAATCGGCCGGTGCCTTGGTCGCCATCGGCTTGGACTTGGCCTTCATGATGTTGGGGAGCGACGCGTAGCGCGGCTCGTTCAAGCGCAGGTCGGTGGTGACGATCGCGGGAAGCTTCAGATCGTCGGTCTCGAGCCCGCCGTCGACCTCACGCGTCACCTTGGCGCGGCCGTCGGCGATCTCGACCTTGGAGGCGAACGTCCCCTGGCCCCAGCCGAGCAGGCCGGCGAGCATCTGGCCGGTCTGATTGTTGTCGTCGTCGATCGCCTGCTTGCCGAGGATCACCAGCTCGGGGCTTTCCTCCTCGACGATCTTCGCCAGGATTTTCGCCACGGCGAGCGGTTCGACACGGTCGTCGGTCTGGACCAGGATCGCGCGGTCGGCGCCCATCGCGAGCGCGGTGCGCAGCGTCTCCTGGCATTTCTGCTCGCCGATCGACACCGCGACGATCTCGGTGACGACGCCCTTTTCCTTGAGGCGGATCGCCTCTTCGACCGCGATCTCGTCGAAGGGGTTCATGCTCATCTTGACGTTGGCGAGATCGACGCCCGAGCCGTCGGCCTTCACCCGTGGCTTGACGTTGTAGTCAAGCACCCGCTTGACCGGGACCAGCACTTTCATTCGCGTCCTCCGCTCGATCTGCCTTCGCCCTTTTCAGGCGCAACCTGGCGCCTCCTTGGCGGTTTCACGTTCTTTTCGCAAGTCGGGTATGGAAAGCCCCCGTTGCCGTAGCGGCACTCGCGCTTCGGCTCTCGCAGCCCCAACGAAAAGAGGCCCGGACGTATCCGCCCGAGCCCCATTTCGCGTTGAAAGGCGAGGGCGGTCAAGCCGCGCTGCGCACCTCGGCGACGATCTTCTTGGCCGCATCGCCGAGATCGTTGGCGGGCACGATCGCGAGGCCCGAATTGGCGAGGATTTCCTTGCCCTGCGCGACATTGGTGCCTTCGAGCCGCACCACCAGCGGCACCGAGAGGTTCACTTCCTTCGCCGCGGCGACGATGCCTTCGGCGATGATGTCGCAGCGCATGATGCCGCCGAAGATGTTGACCAGGATGCCCTTCACCGCCGGGTCCGACAGGATGATCTTGAACGCGGCCGTCACCTTCTCCTTGTTGGCGCCGCCGCCGACGTCGAGGAAGTTGGCGGGAAACTCGCCGTTCAATTTGATGATGTCCATCGTCGCCATCGCGAGGCCGGCGCCGTTGACCATGCAGCCGATGTTGCCGTCGAGCTTGATGTAGGCGAGGTCGTACTTGCTCGCCTCGAGCTCCATCGGGTCTTCCTCGGTCTCGTCGCGCAGCGCGGCGAGATCCTTGTGGCGGAAGCCGGCGTTCGAATCGAAGCCGACCTTGGCGTCGAGCACCATCAATTTGTCGTCGTCGGTGACGGCGAGCGGATTGATCTCGATCTGCGCGGCGTCGGTGCCGAGGAAGGCGGCATAGACCTTGCCGGCAAGGCTTTGCGCCTGCTTGGCGAGATCGCCGGTCAGGCCGAGCGCCTTGGCGACGGCGCGGCCGTGGTGCGGCATGAAGCCGGTCGCGGGATCGACGTCGAAGGTGTGGATCTTCTCCGGCGTGTCGTGCGCGACGGTCTCGATGTCCATCCCGCCCTCGGTCGAGACGACGAAGGCGACCCGGCCGGTGGCGCGATCGACCAGCAGCGCGAGGTAGAATTCCCTGGCGATGTCGACGCCGTCGGTGACGTAGAGGCGGTTGACCTGCTTGCCGTGCTCGCCGGTCTGGACCGTCACCAGCGTGTTGCCGAGCATGTCGGCCGCGGCAGCGCGCACTTCCTCCTCGGTCTTCGCAAGACGGACACCGCCTTTGGCGTCGGGGCCCAGTTCCTTGAACTTGCCCTTGCCGCGGCCACCCGCATGAATCTGCGCCTTGACCACATAGAGCGGCCCGGGAAGCTTCTTCGCCGCCGCGACAGCTTCCTCGACGCTCATCGCGGCGAAGCCCGCGGGCACCGGCACGCCGAATGTCGCGAGCAGTTCCTTGGCCTGATATTCGTGGATGTTCATGCAGGTGTCCTTCACGACGGAAAGGTTTGCCGGCGCCTAAAGCACAGGCAAGCGCGCGAATCCACCCCGAACCTGTACAATTGCACATGCGAATGATGTGCAATTTGGGTGAGCTGCATGCCCCTTTCGCGCCTTTGGTGCATTCCGGCGTGGGCGTCGTTATATCCAGCGCATGAACCCGCTGGCCGGCCTTGCGCTTTTCGCAGCGACGGTGATCGCGATGGAGGGGGTCGCCTATGCCGCGCACCGCTGGGTGATGCACGGGGCGGGCTGGTTTCTGCATGCGAGCCACCACCGTCCGCGCGCCGGCTGGTGGGAAGCCAACGATCTTTACGCGGTGCTGTTCGCGATCCCCTCGATCGTGCTGCTGTTCGGCGGTGTCCGGCGCGGCTGGTGGCCGGGATGCATCTGGATCGGCGCGGGGATCGCGGCTTACGGGGCGATCTATTTCGGGTTCCACGACGTGATCGTCCATCGCCGCATCGCACACCGCCGGTTGCCGCGCTCGCGCTACCTGAAGCGGATCGTGCAAGCGCACCGGCTGCATCATGCGGTCGAGGGCAAGCATGGCGCGGTGAGCTTCGGCTTCCTCTGGGCACCGCCGCCCGGAGTGCTCAAGGCCGCGCTTCGGCAGCGGCGGGAGGCGGCGCGTTGAGAGCGCTCGACTGGATCGGCCGCGTGCTGGTGCTCGTGCTGAGCGCGCTCGCGACGCTGTCGATCGTGGCGTCGCTCGTCTCCGTCTCGGCGCCCATCGAACCGGAACGGCGCGAGGGGGAGATCGCGCGCGTCGCCGAGCCGCTGCCCGAGCCGCAGCCGCGCGTCACGTCGGCGCCCGGCCCCGCCGACACGAGGATGACGGCGGACGACGGCACGGGGCGGATCGAGGCCCCTGCCGACCGCGATGCGCGCGAGATCGCCCGGTGGCTGCGCGCGCTCACTTATGCCGTGCTCGGGCTCGCCGGTTTCGTCGCGGTGCTCGTGATCGTGGCGATGCGCGCGACCGCGCACCTTGGCGCGATCGCCGATCGAGGCTAAGCCGACACGGTATTGGGTAAGGTTTCAGAGTAGCGCCGATGGGCTCGACACCGGGCGATGCCGACGGAACGGACGACCACCGCCGCGCGCTGCGCAAGCCGGTGCGGCTGAAGGCGCAGCTGCGCGATCGCGGCACCGCCAAGTTCGAAATCGAGGTGGTCGATCTGTCGACGACCGGCTTTCGCGCCGAAACGGGCTTCACGCTATGGGAGGGCCATACCGTGTGGCTGACGCTGCCGGGGCTCGCGAGCCTGGAAGCGACCGTGGCGTGGCGCGACAGCTTCACGTACGGCTGCGCGTTCGCGCAACCGCTCCACCCCGCGGTGTTCGATCACATCGTGCGGCTGAGCGAAGCGTAGAGCGCGATTCAGCTCCGCTGAATCGGTTCGGCACCGGCCCGCTCCCCCACCCATCATCAATCAAACAGGCTCGACACCGACGACTCGTCCGCAATCCGGCGGATCGCTTCGGCGAGCAGCGGCGCGATGGTGAGGTGGCGGATGCGCGACGAGCCGGCGATCGCCTCATGGCTGCCGATCGAATCGGTGACGACGAGCTCGCGCAATTGCGAGCCGTCGACGCGCGCCACCGCGCCGCCCGACAGCACGCCATGGGTGCAATAAGCGATCACGTCTTCGGCGCCCGCCTGCTTGAGCGCGGCGGCCGCATTGCACAGCGTGCCCGCCGAATCGACGATGTCGTCGATCAGGATGCAGAAGCGCCCCTCGACCTCGCCGATGATGTTCATCACCTCCGATTCGCCCGCGCGCTCGCGGCGCTTGTCCACGATCGCCAGCGGCGCGTTGTCGAGCCGCTTCGCCAGCGCGCGCGCGCGCACCACGCCGCCGACGTCGGGCGAGACGACCATCAGGTTGTGATCGGCGAAGCGCGCCTTGATATCCGCCGACATGACGGGCGCGGCGTAGAGATTGTCGGTGGGGATATCGAAAAAGCCCTGGATCTGCCCGGCATGAAGATCGACCGAAAGCACGCGGTCCGCGCCCGCCGTCGTCACCAGATTGGCGACCAGCTTGGCCGAGATCGGGGTGCGCGGGCCGGGTTTGCGATCCTGCCGGGCATAGCCGAAATAGGGGAGCACCGCGGTGATCCGCTTGGCCGACGCACGCCTGAGCGCGTCGATCATGATCAGCAGCTCCATCAGGTTGTCGTTCGCCGGGAAGCTGGTCGACTGGAGCACGAACACGTCCTCGCCGCGAACGTTTTCGAGGATCTCGACGAAAATCTCCTCGTCGGCGAAGCGCCGCACGTTGGCGTTGGTGAGCGGCAACTCGAGATAGTCGGCGATCGCCTGGGCGAGCGGCAGGTTCGAATTGCCGGCCATCAATTTCATGGTGTGAAGCTCCCGCGGTCCCTGCGCCTCCCCTTAGGCGGCGTCGCGCGAATCGAAAAGGGGGCATTGCCGCTGCCGGGCCGGCTGCTAGAGCGGACACATGACCGTCATCACGCGTTTCGCGCCGTCGCCGACCGGGCGGCTGCACGTCGGCAACATCCGCACCGCGCTCCACAACTGGCTGTGGGCGAGGAAGCAAAGCGGGCGCTTCCTGCTGAGGATCGACGACACCGACGCCGAGCGCAGCGAGGAACGATATGTCGACGCGATCCGGGCCGATCTCGCCTGGCTGGGGCTGGTGCCCGACGGCGAGGAACGGCAGTCGGCGCGGTTCGCGCTCTACGAGACGCGCTTCGAGGAATTGCGCGCGAGCGGGCGCCTCTACCCGGCTTACGAGACCGCGCAGGAGCTGGAGCTCAAGCGCAAGATCCAGCTCGGGCGCGGGCTGCCGCCGATCTACGACCGCGCGGCGCTGGCGCTTTCCGATGCGGAGCGCGCGCGGCTGGAGGCGGACGGCATCGAACCGCACTGGCGCTTCCGGCTCGATCACGATTCCGCGATCGCATGGGACGACCTGATCCGCGGCCCCCAGCATTTCGATCCATCCATGATGAGCGATCCCGTGGTGCGCCGCGCCGACGGATCGTGGCTCTACATGCTGCCGTCGGCGATCGACGATGCCGAGATGGGCGTGACCCATGTCGTGCGCGGCGAGGACCACGTCTCCAACACCGCGCTGCAATTGCAGATGTTCGCGGCCCTGGGCGCGGCGCCGCCCGCCTTCGCGCACGAGGCGCTGCTGACCGGCAGCGAGGGCAAGCTTTCCAAGCGGCTGGGCGCGCTGGGCGTCGATTCGTTCCGCGACTCGGGGATCGAGCCCGAGGCGGTGATCGCGCTGCTCGCCCGGATCGGCACCAGCGATCCCGTCGAGCCGATCGTCGAGCCCCGCGTGCTGATCGACAGCCTCGACTTCGCCCGTTTCGGCCGCGCGCCGGCGCGGTTCGACGAAGAGGAACTGCGCGCGCTCAATGCGCGGATCATCCACCAATTGCCCTTCGCCCGCGTCGGCGCCGCGTTGCCGGCGGGGATGGACGCGGCCGGCTGGGAGGCGGTGCGGCCAAACCTGACGCGCGTCGCCGATGCCGCCGACTGGTGGCACGTCGTCGAAGGCCCGATCACCGCCCCCACCTTCGACGCCGACGACCGCGCCTATCTGACCGAGGCGCACACCGTCGCGGCCACGATCGACTGGGCGGGCGACCCCTGGCACGCACTGACCGGCGCGCTCAAACAGGCGACCGGGCGCAAGGGCAAGGCGCTGTTCCTGCCGTTGCGCCGCGCGCTCACGGGCCGCGACTCGGGGCCCGACATGGCGCAACTCCTTCCCCTGATCGGCCGCGACCGCGCGCTGGCGCGGCTCGCGAGCGCCTGATCCGCAACCTCTTTTCCTTGTGTGAGATATGTTGTAACATCGCTATCAGGCCGACGCCGAGGAAGCGCGCCTGAAAAGGAGATGTTGCGAAGGAGAGGCTGATGTATGCGGACCGCTATGCGAGCCCGAAGCGGCTCGACCCTGCCGGCGTCACGCTGGCAATCGCGATCAACGGTGCGGTGATCGGGGCGCTGATCTTTTCGACGCCGATCGTCGAGAAGGCGAAGGGGATCGGCGCGATCATCACCTACGCCGTGCCCGAGCCGCCGCCGCCCAAGCCCGAACCCATCCCGACCCCCGAGCCGCGCGCGAGCGCCGATCCGATGCCCGAGCACATTGTCGTGCCGCGCCGCATCGAGGTCGAGGTGGCGCGCCCCGATCCCGGCCCCGTATTGATCGACATCGGCCCGCCCGGCGGCACCATCGCGGGCACCGGCACCGATCCGGTCACGGTCGATCCGCCGCCGCCCCCGCTGCCGTTGCTGCCCGCCGGGATCGATCCGCGCTATGCCGACGCGCTCCAGCCGCCTTATCCGCCCGCCGAGCAGCGCGCGAACCGCGAGGGCGTGGTCGTGCTCAAGGTGCTGATCGGCACCGACGGGCGGGTGAAGCAGGTCGAGCGCGTGTCGGCGACCAGCGACGCCTTCTTTGCAGCCACGCGGCGCCAGGCGCTCGGCCATTGGCGCTTCAAGCCCGCGACGCGCGGCGGCGTGCCGCAGGAGAGTTGGGTCACCAAGTCGGTGCGCTTCGTGCTGAACGATTGAGCGCTCGCGCCCCCGGGGCTGGCACGATCGGCGCCGGGGGCCTATCTACATCCCCCGTGAGACTTTTGCGCTTCCTGTCGCCGTTCCGGGCGTATCGCGACCTGCGGCTGTTCATGGCGCAGCGCCATCCGCACCAATTGCTGTTCGGCTTTCTCTCGATCGCGCTGACGGCGTTGCTGATCGCGGGCTTCTATCACGATGCCAACATCAAGAAGCCGTACGAGAAGCACATCATCTATGTCGAGCAATGGCCCGCCAACCGCAGCGAGGCCGAGATCCTGGCGCAACAGAAGATCGACATGAAGATCAAGGCGAAGAGGATGGCCGAGATCGAGGCCGCGCAGGAGAAGCGCCGGGCCACGTTCCAGCGGATCGACAACCAGCTCGACGCATGGGGCTTCTGAGCGCCGACGACAGACGCTGGATGGCGGCGGCGCTGGCGCTCGCGACGCGCGGCCGCGGGCGGACGGCGCCCAATCCCAATGTCGGTTGCGTGATCGTGCAACAGGGCCGCGTGGTTGGTCGCGGCTGGACGCAGCCGGGCGGGCGGCCGCATGCCGAAGCCGTGGCGCTGGCATTGGCGGGCGAAAAGTCGCGCGGCGCGACTGCCTATGTCACGCTCGAGCCATGCGCGCACGAGAGCCCGCGCGGCCCGGCCTGCGCCTCGCTGCTGGTCGAAGCAGGCGTGGCGCGCGTGGTGATCGCGCTCGGCGACCCCGATCCGCGCACCGACGGCGCGGGCATCGCACGGTTGGAAGCGGCGGGGATCGCCGTGGCGACGGGCGTGCTGACCGAGGTCGCGCGGCAAACGATGGCCGGATTCCTGACGCGGCAGGCGCTGGGGCGGCCGCAGGTGACGCTCAAGCTCGCCACCTCGCTCGACGGCTGCATCGCGCGTGCCGATGGCGAGAGCCGGTGGATCACCGGCCCGGAGGCACGCGCGCACGCCCATCTCGAACGCGCGCGGCACGAGGCGATCCTGGTGGGGCGCGGGACGTGGGAGGCGGATCGGCCGCGACTCGACGTGCGGCTGGCGGGGTTGGAGCAGCGCGGTCCGCGGCGGCTCATCCTCACCAATCGTCACTCCGGCGAAAGCTGGGGTGACGGTATATGGGAGCGCGTCGACTCGCCCGAAGCGGTGGCGGACCTCGCCGGCGTCGATCACCTTCTCGTCGAGGGCGGCGCGGCAACCGCATCCTCCTTCCTCGCCGCCGATCTCGTCGATCGGCTGCTGCTCTATCGCGCGCCCATCCTGATCGGCGGCGGCCGGCCGGCGCTGGGCGACATCGGGCTCGGTGCGCTCGCCGAGGCGCACGGCCGCTGGCGGCTCGCCGACGCGCGTCCGCTTGGCAGCGACCGGCTCGAGGTCTACGAGCGCGCGCGAGGAGATCGCTAGGTGTTCACCGGAATCATCACCGATATCGGCACGATCACCGCGCTGGAGCAGCGCGGCGACCTGCGCGTGCGGATCGCCACGACCTACGACACCGCGACGATCGATCTGGGCGCGTCGATCGCCTGCTCGGGCGTGTGCCTGACCGTGATCGACAAGTCCGCCCCCGGGGAGCCGGGCTGGTTCGCGGTCGATGTGTCGGGCGAGACCGTCAGCCGCACCGCGCAAGGCCAATGGAGCGAGGGCCGACGTCTCAACCTCGAACGCGCGATGAAGTTGGGCGAGGAGATGGGCGGGCATATCGTCACCGGCCATGTCGATGGCATCGCCGAGGTAACCGAGCTCAGCCCCGAGGGCGATTCGCGGCGGATCGCGATCCGCCTGCCGCGCGCGCTCGCGCCGTTCGTCGCCGTCAAGGGATCGATCACGGTCGACGGCGTGTCGCTGACGGTCAACGAGGTGGCGGATCGCCCCGACGGCACCTATTTCACCGTCAACATCATCCCGCACACGCAGGCGGTGACGACGTTGGGCGCGCTCGAACCCGGCCGGCCGGTCAATATCGAGATCGACGTCCTCGCGCGCTATCTGCAACGCATGGAGCAAGTTCGTGGCCAATCCCAATCCTAAGCTCGCGCATCTGCGCCACGCGTTCCTTTCGGCGCCTGAAGAGATCATCGACGAGGCGAAGAACGGCCGGATGGTCATCCTGGTCGACGACGAGGATCGCGAGAACGAGGGCGACCTCATCATTCCCGCGCAGATGGCAACCCCCGACGCGATCAACTTCATGGCGCTGCACGGGCGCGGCCTCATCTGCCTCGCGCTCACGCCCGAGCGCGTTGACCAGCTCGGGCTCGACCTGATGAGCCGCAAGAACGGCACGCGCCACGGCACCGCCTTCACCGTCTCGATCGAGGCGAAGGAAGGCGTCTCGACCGGAATCTCGGCCGCCGACCGTGCGCGCACCGTCGCTGCCGCGATCGACGCCGCCAACGGGCCCGACGACATCGTTTCGCCGGGCCATGTCTTCCCGCTCGTCGCGCGCGAGGGCGGGGTGCTGGTGCGCGCGGGGCATACCGAGGCGGCGGTCGACGTCGCGCGGCTCGCCGGGCTCAATCCCTCGGGCGTGATCTGCGAGGTGATGAACGAGGACGGCACGATGGCGCGGCTCGACGATCTCGTCGCCTTCGCGCAGCGCCACAACCTCAAGATCGGCACGATCCGCGATCTGATCGCCTATCGTCGTCGCCACGACCATCTCGTCGAGCGCCGTGCCGAGGCGCGCTTCACCAGTCGCTGGGGCGGCGAGTGGACCGCGATCACCTTCTTCAACAAGGCCGAGGGCACCGAGCAGATCGCGCTGGTGAAGGGCAAGGTCAGCCCCGACGAACCGACCCTGGTGCGGATGCACGTGCTGTCGCCCTTCACCGACATTTTCGGCGAGGGCGGCGCGCGCGGCGACATGCTGCGCCGATCGATGGAGATCATCGGCGAAGAAGGCGCGGGCGTGGTGGTGCTGCTCGCCAGCCGGCGCGCCGACGCCTTCACCCGCGCGGTTCAGGCCAAGGCGGGCGCGCTGAAACCCGCCGACATGGACGAGTTGCGCGATTACGGCGTCGGCGCCTCGATCCTGACCGAGCTCGGCATCGGGGAAATGGTGCTGCTGACCAACACGCATCACACATTGGTGGGGCTCGACGGCTACGGCCTGTCGATCGTCGGCGAACGGGCGATCGACTAGCATGGCCCATATCCTGATCGTCGAAGCGCGCTTCTACGAGCATTTGAACGACCTGCTCCTTGCGGGTGCCCGCGCGGCGATCGAGGCGGCGGGGCACAGCCACGAGACGATCACCGTTCCCGGCGCGCTCGAAGTGCCGGGCGCGGTGGCGCTCGCGAGCGAGAGCGGGCGCTACCACGCTTATGTCGCGCTCGGCGTCGTAATCCGCGGGGAAACCTATCATTTCGAGATCGTCGCCGGCGAAAGCGCGCGCGGGCTGATGGCGCTGAGCATGGACGGGCTCGCGATCGGCAACGGCATCCTGACGGTGGAGAACGAGGCGCAGGCGCTGACGCGCGCGCGCCCGGCCGAGAAGGACAAGGGCGGCGAGGCGGCCAAGGCGGCGCTCGCGATGCTGGCGCTGCGCGACCGGTTCGGCTGATGCGCGAGCCGGTGCTGTTCACCGACCGGCTGATGCTGCGGCCGCCCAACGGCGACGACCTCGACGGCTATGCCGCCTTCGCCGCCGACGCCGAGACGATGCGGCATCTGGGCGGCGCGCTGACCCGCGCCGAAGCCTGGCGCGACCTCAGCCAGCGCGCGGGTGCATGGATGACGCGCGGCTTTTCGATGTTTTCGGTGATCGAGCGCGCGACCGGCGCCTGGGTGGGGCGGATCGGCCCCTGGCAGCCCGAGGGCTGGCCGGGCACCGAGATCGGCTGGGGCGTGCGGCGCGATTTCGCCGGCAAGGGCTATGCCCATGAAGCGGCATGCGCGGCGATGGATTATGCCGTCGACATGCTCGGCTGGCGCGAGATCATCCATGTCATCGCCCCCGACAATATCCGGTCGGCACGGCTCGCGGCGCGGCTGGGCGCTAGCAATTTGGGGCCCACGCGGCTCCCGCCCCCGCTCGACGCGCTCACCGTCGACAAATGGGGACAGAGCGCCGCGCAATGGAAAGCGCGCGTGCGGTGAGGATCGAGGCGCCGCCGCAACGCTATCGCGTGGTCGAGCGGGACCGGCGCCTTCACGTGATCGATACCTGGGCCCAGGGCGGAACCCCGGCACCGACGCGACTCCCCCCGGCCGAACCGCGCGCCGCGGGGCTCGACCGAATCAACTTCGGCGGGGCGGCCACGCTGACGACCCGAAGCTGGTACGACCTCAAGGGCCCTCGCACGCTCACGCTCGATCCCGGAGCGGCCGCACTCGTCAGCCGTGCCCGGCTGGTGGGAATCGCGCTCGCGGCCGTCTTCATGCTGGCCGTGATCTGGATGCCGACGCTGCTCGTGCTGCTCGCGCTGCTGTTTCAGCCGAAGAACTGGAAGAACGCGCGCGCGCGGGCGACGGCGTGGCTCGACCGCTTCGAGCCCGGCTGAGCTATCCCACGGCTTCGAGCGCGGGATAATCGACATAGCCTTCGGGCCCTTGCGTGTAGAAGGTCGCCGGCTGCGGCTCGGCGAGCGGCGCGCGGGCGCGCAGGCGCGTCACCAGATCGGGATTGGCGATATACGGCCGACCATAGGCGATCGCATCCGCCCGGCCTTCGTCGAGCGCGGCCTGACCGTCGTCGAGCCCATAATCCGAATTGAGCACCAGCGGCCTGGCGAAGACGGCGCGGATCGCCGGCACCAGATCGCGCTCTCCTTCGACGAAGCTGCTGTCGGGCCGCGACGCGCGCATTTCGAGGAAGGCGATGCCGAGTCGGTCGAGCGCGGCCGCGGCGGCAACGAACAACGACTCGGGATCGCTGTCCTCGGTGCCGTTGACGCCATCGTTGGGCGACAGCCGCACCGCGACACGCACCGCTCCCACCTCGTCGATCAACGCCTGGGTCACCTCGGTCAGCAGACGGATACGGTTTTCGATCGATCCGCCATAGCGATCGTCGCGCCGGTTGGTCGCGTCGCGCAGGAACTGGTCGATCAGATAGCCGTTCGCGGCGTGAAGCTGGACGCCGTCGAACCCGGCACGGCGCGCGTTGCGCGCGGCGCGACGGTAATCGTCGAGCAACGCCGGAATTTCGTCGAGCCCCAACGCGCGCGCGGCTTCATAGGGCTGCTTGCCGTCATAGGTGTGGGCATTGCCGTCGGCCTGCGTCGCCGAGGCAGAGACCGGCTGCTCGCCGGTGATGCTCGAATGCACCACGCGTCCCATGTGCCAGAGCTGCGCGAGAATATGCCCGCCGGCCGCATGCACCGCGGCGGTGACGGGCTTCCATGCCTCCACTTGTTCGTCGGACCACAGGCCGGGCGCGTAAGGCCAGCCGAGGCCTTGCGGGCTGATCCCGGTCGCTTCGGAAAGGATCAGCCCGGCGCCAGCGCGCTGGCGGTAATAATCGACCATCACCGGCGTCGGCACATGGTCGCGCGTCGCCCGCGCCCGGGTGAGCGGCGCCATCAGGATGCGGTTGGGGGCAGCGACCGCGCCGAGCTGAAGCGTATCGAAGAGGCTTGGCATCGCGTTTCCTTTTGCTACGGGCTTCTCCAGATAGGCGCTGGGAGGCGTCATGCACCACGCGACGCATTCAAGAAAAACTAGCGACCGCCCAAGCGCGCTTCCGATCGTCGCCCTGATCGGCGCGAACGCCGCGCTCGCCTTCGGCCCGTGGTTCGTGCGGATGGCCGATGTCGGCCCGGTCGCTGCGGGATTCTGGCGGCTGTCGCTCGCGGTGCCGCTGCTGTTCGCAGGGGCGGTCGCCGGCGGCTGGCGCCCGCGCGGCATGGGCCGGCGGGCCTGGATCGCGCTCGTGCTCGCCGGGCTGTGCTTCGCGGCCGATCTCGGCGCGTGGCATGTCGGTATCCTGATGACGACGATGGCCAACGCCACCCTGTTCGGCAATTGCGCGACGTTGATCTACCCCCTCTACGGCTTCGCCGTCGCGCGCATGTGGCCGACGCGGACGCAGGGGCTTGCGCTGATGATGGCGCTGGCCGGCGGCGCGCTGCTGATGGGGCGATCCTACGAGCTGTCGGCCACCAACCTCGCGGGCGATCTGATGTGCCTGCTGGCGGGCCTGCTCTACGCCGCCTATTTCATCATCATGGCACGCGTGGTCACGGCCACCGCGCCCTTGCCCGCACTCGCGCTGTCGTCGCTGGTGAGCACCGTGCCGCTGCTGCTGACCGCGCTCGCGCTCGGCGAACGGGTGTGGCCGAGCGACTGGGGCCCGCTGATCACGCTCGCGCTGGTGAGCCAGGCGATGGGCCAGGGACTGATGACCTACGCGCTCGGCAAGCTGCCGCCGCTGGTGATCGGCATCGCCTTGCTCACGCAGCCGATCATTTCGGGGGCGGTCGGCTGGACGGTCTATGGCGAGGTGCTGGGCACGCCCGATCTGATCGGCGCGATTCTGGTCGGGATCGCGTTGGTGCTGGTGCGGCGACGGTCGCGCGAGCCCGTCCAGCTTGCGCCGGTTGGCGCCCCGCCCGGTGCCGACTGACCGACCGGGCCGCTCGACTTGATACCAACCCGACGCGTAGAAGGGAGCGCAGGAGACGCATGATGACCAGCCTTCCCCCCGATCCGACGCTCGACGAAATCCGCGCCGCGCTCGCGTCCGTGATTGCCGAGAATGCCGCGTTCGACGGCTGGGGCGACGATGCGGTGCGGATCGCGGCCGAAGGCGCCGGCGTCGACGCGAATGTCGCGCGGCTCGCCTTTCCCGGCAGCGCTGTCGACATGATCGACGCCTGGTTCGCCGCGATCGACCGGGACATGCTCGCAGCCGTGCCGGCCGAGCGGCTGGCGGCGATGAAGATCCGCGAGAAGATCACCGCGCTGGTCGAGGCGCGGCTGGCCCTGCTGGCGCCGAACCGCGAGTCGCTGCGGCGTGCGCTCGCGATCCTCGCCTTGCCGCAGAACGTCGCGCACGCCGCCAAACTCGGCTGGCGCGCGGCGGACGTGATGTGGCGCGCCGCGGGCGACACCGCGACCGATTACAACCATTATACCAAGCGCGCGATGCTGGGCGGCATCTACGCCGCCACGATCACGGTCTTTCTCGACGACGACAGCGAGGGCTGGACCGAGACGCGCGCCTTCCTCGCACGGCGAATCGAGGGGATCATGCGCTTCGAGAAGGCTAAGGCCAGGCTCCTCGAGCGCGTCGAGCATCGCCCCAGCCTGTCGCGCTTCATCGGCCGGCTGCGCTATCCGGTGGCGTGACATGCCGGGGCTTTCCTTTTTCAACCGTTATTGATAATCACTCGCAGCATGGATATGGCCACGCGCGTGATGATTCCGGTGACCCTCGAAAAGCTGCCGCGGCGCCAGCCCGCGACCGTGGCGGAAATCGACTGGGCGCGACTCGCGGTGCCCGAGGCGCGCCGCTTGCGCGAGCTGGGCTTCGACGAGGGCGTCGCGATCGAGGTGCTGCACCGCGCGACCCTGGGCAGCGGGCCGATCGCGTGCCGGATCGGGCGGATGACGGTGGCGCTGAGGCGCGCGGTCGCGGGCGCGATCCACGTATCGACCAAATAGCATGACTCCCGCACCTTTGGTCGCGCTGGTCGGGAATCCCAATTCCGGCAAGAGCGCTCTGTTCAACGCGCTGACCGGCGCGCGCCAGAAGGTGGGCAATTATCCGGGCGTGACGGTGGAACGCCATGCCGGCCGGATCGCGCTCGAGGACGGCCGGCCGGTCGAGCTGCTCGATCTGCCCGGCGCCTACAGCCTCGAGCCGTCGTCGCCCGACGAGCGCGTGACGCGCGACGTCATCACCGGCGCGCAGGCCGGCGAGCGGCTGCCCGACGCGATGATCGTGGTGGTCGATGCCGCCAATCTCGACAACCATCTGCGCTTCACGCTGCAGCTGATCGCGCTCGGCCTGCCCGTGGTGGTCGCGCTCAACATGATCGACCTGGCCGAACGCGACGGGCTGACGCTCGATCCGCAAGCCTTGTCGCGCGAACTGGGCGTTCCCGTGGTGCCGACCGTCGCCGTGCGGCGGCGCGGCATCGACGACCTCAAGCAAGCGCTCGCCGACGCGGTGCGGCAGGGCCCGGCGGTCAAGCTCGCCGCGAGCGACGGCAGCGTCGGCGAGGATATCGTCACGCTGCAGCGGCGCGCGCGCGCGATCGCGCTCGCCGCCACCATCTCCGAAACGCCGGTGCGGCGCTGGAGCCACGCGCTCGATTCGGTCGCACTGCACCCGGTGGCAGGGCTGATCCTGCTCGCCACCATCCTGTTCCTGATGTTCCAGGCGGTGTTCAGCTGGGCGACGGTGCCCGCCGACGCGATCGACGCCGGCTTCGCCGCGCTGGGCGATGCGGTGCGCAGCACGATGCCCGACGGCGTGCTGCGATCGCTGATCGTCGACGGCGTGATCGCGGGCGTCGGCGCGGTAATCGTCTTCCTGCCGCAGATCCTGATCCTGTTCTTTTTCATCCTGCTGCTCGAAGCCTCGGGCTACATGGTCCGCGCCGCCTTCCTGATGGATCGGATCATGGCCGCGGTCGGGCTGTCGGGGCGCGCCTTCATCCCGTTGCTCTCGTCGTTCGCCTGCGCGGTGCCCGGCATCATGGCGACGCGCACGATCGAGGACGAGAAGGATCGCCTCACCACGATCATGATCGCGCCGCTGATGACCTGCTCGGCGCGGCTGCCCGTCTACACGCTGATCATCGGCGCGTTCATTCCCAACACGCCGGTCGCGGGTTTCGTGCGGATGCAGGGGCTGGTGATGTTCGGGCTCTACGTCATGGGCATCGTCGGCGCGTTCTTCGCCGCGCTCGTGCTGCGGCGGACGGTGACCAGGGGCGCATCCTCGGGCTTCATGATGGAGATGCCCAAATATCAGTGGCCGCGCGTGCGCGACGTGTTGCTGGGCCTGTACCAGCGCGCCTGGATCTTCCTGCGCCGCGCGGGCACGATCATCCTCACCACCACGATCATCCTCTGGGCGCTGCTGAGCTTTCCCCAGGCGCCGGCGGACAGCGGTATTTCAGAGGTGAATTATTCGGTGGCGGGCCGCATCGCCAACACCATCACCCCGGTGTTCGAGCCGATCGGCTTCAACCGCGACATCACGCTGGCGCTGATCCCCGCGATGGCCGCGCGCGAAGTGGCGGTGGCGGCGATCGGCACGGTCTATGCGATCGACGATCCCGACGCGCCCTCGGGCCAGAGCACGATGGTCGAGAACCTGCGCAAGCGCTGGAGCCTGCCGACCGCGCTCGCCTTCCTGATGTGGTTCGTGTTCGCGCCGCAATGCATCTCGACCATCGCGATCACGCGTCGGGAAACGAATGGCTGGAAATGGCCCGCCTTCATGGTTGGCTATTTGTTCGCGCTCGCCTACATCGCTGCAGGGGCCACCTATTGGGTGGCGACGGCGATAGGATTGTAGGAGCGAACATGGCCGGCAGCGTGAACAAGGTGATCCTGGTCGGCAATCTCGGCCGCGATCCCGAAAGCCGCACCTTCCAGAACGGCGGCAAGGTGGTGAACCTGCGCATCGCCACGTCCGAATCGTGGAAGGACCGCAACACCGGCGAACGCAAGGAAAAGACCGAGTGGCATTCGGTCGCGATCTTCAACGAAGGCCTCGCCAACGTCGCCGAACGCTATCTGCGCAAGGGCAGCAAGGTCTATGTCGAGGGCCAGCTCCAGACCCGCAAATGGCAGGACCAGTCGGGCAACGACCGCTATTCGACCGAGGTGGTGCTGCAGGGCTTCAACAGCGTGTTGACGATGCTCGACGGCGCGCCCGGCGGCGGCCAGGGCGGTGGCGGCGTCAGCTCGGGCCGTGACGACTGGGGCGGCGGCGACGATTTCGGCGGCGGGCGCTCGGGCGGCAGCCGCGGCGGATCGAGCGGCGGCTCCTCGAGCTTCGGCCAGGGCGGCGGCGGCTTCTCCGACGATCTCGACGACGACGTGCCGTTCTGATCCGGCGCCGGTGTAGAGTTCGTTTCAGCAAGGCTGAAACGGTTGCGGCACCGATTCAGCGAAGCTGAAAACGAGCCTAGGGCCGATCGACATTCAGAGGATGGCGAGTCGAAAATGGTGTTTTTGCGAGACCCGGAGCGCAGCGTGCTGATGGCACGTGAGCACCGGAAGATCGCAAAGGCGCCATTTGCAGGCCGCCAGAGCTGAATGTCGATCGGCCCTAGCGCCTGAGCAGAAAGACCGCGTGCTCGGCGCGGAAATTGGCGGCGGCCGAACTCGTCGGACGGCCGCGATTGAGAAACCATTGGCCTTCGATCACGATGCCGCGCTCCTTCAGCAGCGCACGGAAATCGTCGATCGTGACGTGGTGGATGTTGGGCGTGTCGTACCAGCGCTCGGGCAGCAGGTTGGTCACCGGCATCCGCCCGCCCCACAGGAGCGACGCGCGCACGCGCCAATGCGCGAAATTGGGAAACGACACGAAGGCGCGGGCGCCGATTCGCAGCAAGTGATCGAGCACGAGGTGCGGATTGCGCGCGGTCTGCAGCGTCTGGCTGAGGATCGCGTAATCGAAGCTCTGGTCGGGATAGCCTGCGAGATCGACATCGGCGTCGCCCTGCACGACCGACAGCCCGCGCGCGACTGCCGTCGAGACGTTCGCCGAATCGATCTCGAGCCCGCGCGCATCGACCCCGCGCTCGTCGCGCAGCGCCGCCATCAGCGCGCCGTCGCCGCACCCGATATCGAGCACGCGCGCACCCGGCGCGACATGATCGGCGATGATCGCCAGATCGGGGCGCAGGCTCATGCGCCCGTCCTCAGGAAACCGTCGACGATCGCGCGCAATTCGGGCGAATCGAGCAGGAAAGCGTCGTGGCCGAACGGGCTCGACAATTCGACGAAGCTCGCGGGCGCGCCGGCGGCGTTCAACGCCTGCACGATGCCGCGCGATTCGCGCGTCGGATAGAGCCAGTCGGTATCGAAGCTGACGAGGCAGAAGCGCGTCGCCGCGCCCTTGAACGCATTGGCGAGCATGCCGCCATGCTCTTCGGCCAGGTCGAAATAATCCATCGCGCGGGTGATGTAGAGATAGGCGTTGGCGTCGAACCGGTCGGTGAACGACAGGCCCTGGTGGCGCAGATAGCTCTCGACCTGGAAATCGGCGTCGAAACCGAAGGTCTTGGCGCCGCGATCCTGCAGCTTGCGCCCGAACTTCTCGGTGAGCCCGGCTTCGGACAGATAGGTGATGTGCGCCGCCATCCGCGCGACCGCGAGGCCCGCGGCGGGGGATTCCGCATCGTAATAATCGCCGCCGCGCCAGTTGGGATCGGCCATCACCGCCTGGCGGCCGACCTCGTGGAACGCGATGTTCTGCGCCGAATGCCGCGCGGTCGAGGCAATGACGACGCACGCCGCGACGCGCGCCGGATAGGTCGCCGCCCAGGACAGCGCCTGCATCCCGCCCATCGAGCCGCCGACCACTGCCTTCAGCCGCCGAATGCCCAACGAATCGAGCAGCATCGCCTGCGCGCGCACCATGTCGCGGATGGTGATGACCGGGAAGGCCATGCCGTACGGCGCGCCCGTCTCCGGGTTGGTGCTCGCCGGCCCCGACGAGCCCATGCAGCTGCCGAGCACGTTGGCGCAGACGACGAAGTGCCGCGCGGGGTCGATCGGCAGGCCCTCGCCCACCATCCGCGCCCACCAGCCGGGCTTGCCCGTGCGCGGGTGCGGCGAGGCGACGTGCTGGTCGCCGGTCAGCGCGTGGCAGATCAGGATCGCGTTCGACGCCTCGGCATCGAGGCTGCCATAGGTTTCGTACGCGATCTCGACCGGCGCGAGCGTCGCCCCGCTGTCGAGCACCAGCGGCCCGGGCAGCGTGACATGACGGTCGAGGCCGAAACGTGCGTCCATTGCCGTGCGCGCTTGGAAGCCGCGCGTCGCCTTGTCAACGCGGGAGCGCGGGCGCTATGCGCCGCAACCATGACCGCTCCGCAACCCAAGCCCTGGATCATGGGCATCGCGCCCTACATTCCCGGCCGCTCGACCACCGACGACGGCCGCAAGGTCACCAAGCTCTCGTCGAACGAGAACCCGCTCGGCACCAGCCCGGCCGCGCGCGAGGCATTCGCCGGCGCCGCAGGCGAGCTCGAACGCTATCCCGATGCGTCCGGCGCCATCGTGCGCGAGGCAATCGCGGAGACATACGGCCTCGATCCGGCGCGGATCATCTACGGCAACGGCTCGGACGAAGTGCTCCATCTCGCCGCGGGCGCGTTCGCGGGGCCGGGCGACGAGGTGATCTTCGTGCGCTACGGCTTCGCGGTGTACGAGATCGCCGCGCGGCGCGTGGGCGCCGTCCCGGTGATCGCGCCCGATAGTGATTACGCGACCGATGTCGACGCGATCCTCGGCCTCGTCACCGACAAGACGCGCATCGTCTACATCGCCAACCCCAACAATCCGACCGGCACCTACGCGCCGCGGGACGAGATCGCGCGGCTCCATGCGGGACTGCCCGAGCATGTGCTGCTGGTGCTCGACCATGCCTATGCCGAATATCTCGACCCGCGCGAGGAGGACGGCGGGATGGAGCTGGCGAAGACCGCCTCGAACGTCCTCGTCACACGCACCTTCTCGAAGATTTTCGGGCTCGCCGCCGAGCGGATCGGCTGGGGCTATGCGCATGCCGACATCATCACCGCGATGCATCGCATCCGGCTGCCGTTCTCGATGACGATCGCCGGCCAGCGCGCAGCCGTCGCGGCGCTGGGCGACCAGGCGTTCGTCGATCACGCGCGCGAGCACAATGCGGCATGGCGCGCCTGGTTCGCCGACGAGATCGGCAAGCTCGGCAATGCGGGCCTGCGCGCGGTGCCGAGCAGGGCCAATTTCGTGCTCGTGCTGTTCGAGGGCGATCTGACCGCCGAGGCCGCGTACAAGGGGCTGATGGACAAAGGCTATATCGTCCGCTGGCTGCCCGGGCAGGGGCTGGCGAACGGCCTGCGCATCACCATCGGCACCGAGGCCGAGACGCGCGGCGTGGCGCAGGCGCTGCGCGAACTGGCGGGCGCAGCGTGATCACGAACCATGCCATCATCCGACGTCACCCCGGACTTGTTCCGGGGTCCACCGGGCCGCAAACCAACCGGCGGCGGCGCCTGCGGAGCGGCGGAGGCCGGAACACGTCCGGCATGACGATGATACGGGACATGCATTGATGCTCCCCTTCTCCCGCGTCACCGTCATCGGTCTCGGCCTGATCGGCTCGTCGATCGCGCGCGGCGTGCGCGCCCGCATGCCCACCGTGCGCGTCACCGGCTACGACGCCAGCGCCGAGGTGCGCGAGACCGCGCGCGCGATCGATCTTTGCGACGACGTGGCCGATACGCCGGCCGCGAGCGTCACCGATGCCGATCTGGTCGTGTTGTGCGTGCCGGTGGGCGCGATGGGCGCCGCCGCGGCCGAGATCGCCGCCGACCTGCCCGCCGACGCCATCGTCAGCGATGTCGGGAGCTGCAAGGAAGCGGTTGCGACCGCGCTGCGCGACGCGCTGCCCGACGCGACGATCGTCCCCGCGCACCCGGTCGCCGGCACCGAGCAGAGCGGCCCCGAGGCGGGGTTCGCCTCGCTGTTCCACGGTCGCTGGTGCATCCTCACGCCCGCCGAGGACACCGATGCCGCCGCGATCGAGCGCGTCGCCGAATTCTGGCGGCGGCTGGGCGCCGATGTCGAGCAGATGGCGGCCGACCACCACGATCGCGTGCTCGCCGTCACCAGCCATCTGCCGCACCTCATCGCCTATACGATCGTCGGCACCGCGAGCGACCTCGAGGAAGTGACGCAGAGCGAGGTCGTCAAATATTCGGCGGGCGGCTTCCGCGACTTCACCCGCATCGCCGCGTCGGACCCGACGATGTGGCGCGACGTGTTCCTGACGAATCGCGAGGCGGTGCTCGAGATGCTCCAGCGCTTCTCCGAGGATCTGACCGCGCTCCAGCGCGCGATCCGCTGGGGCAAGGGCGACGAATTGTTCGACCTCTTCACCCGCACCCGCGCGATCCGCCGCGGCATCGTCGAGCAGGGTCAGGACGACGCCGCCCCCGATTTCGGCCGCACGCACGAGTAGGGCGCAAGGCAAAGCCCCATGAGCCCCTCCCCTTCAGGGGAGGGGTTGGGGTGGGGTGCGGCGAACGGGGCTCGATGCCCCGATCGACGCTGTGCGTCGAGCGATCCCCTGCGTGGATCGCACCCATCCAGCATCGGGTGAACAGCGCCCCGCGCTGTTCAGATCATGCCGGGGGCATGACCGACCCGATGCTCCCCTCCCTTGAAAGGGAGGGGCTGATTATTAGTCGAGCACATTCATCGCTTCATGCACCCGCGCCTCGGCTTCGGTGCGCGGCAGGCCGGGGGGCACCGGCTCACCGAATCGAAAGGTGACGATCCCCGACCGCTTGGCCCCGTGCCTCGGCCACACCCGCCCCGAATCGAGCGCCACCGGCACCACCGGCACGCCGAGCGCGCGGTACAGCCCCGCAAACCCCGCGCGCAGCGGGGGCCGCTCGCCGGGCTTCACGCGCGTGCCTTCGGGGAACAGCACGATCGAGCGCCCCTCGGTCAGCGCCGCCTGCGCCTCGCGCATCATCCGCCGCAACCCGGCGGCGGACGACTGGCGATCGATGACGATCACGCCGTAACGCCGCGCCGCCCAGCCCCAGATCGGGATGCGCGCCAGCTCGGCCTTCATCACCGGCACCGGCGCGCCGAGCATCAGCGCGAGCTCCAGCGTCTCGAACATCGCCTGGTGCTTGGCGGCATAGAGCGCGGGCGTCGCCGATCGCGTGCCTTCGACGCGCGTGCGGATGCCGAGGATCGCCCGCGTCGCCCAGCGGTGGAAGCGTGCCCAGCCCATCGCATAGCCGGCGAGCGCACGCCGTCCGATCAGCGCGGGGATCGGCGCGGCAAGCACGAGGAGCACCGACAACCCATAAAAGACGACCATGAAGACGATCGTGCGGGTCCACGCGATCATCCGCCGATTCCCACCCACAGCGCGATCCCGCGCAGGATCAGCTTGTTATATTCGGCGAGCAGCAGCGACAGGCTCGGCTCGCTCTGCGGCACGCCGTCGGAAACCAGCGCGACATCGCTGTCGAGCGCGTGGCGCAGCTCCATGCGCGCGCGCGCCATGTGCCAGTCCGAGGTGACGAGCCGCACCGATCGGTAATGATGGTCGCGCACCCAGGTTGCGGTCTCCTCCGCGTTCGAGCGCGTGTCCACCGCCTCGCGCCCCAGATCGATGCAGCAGGCGAACAGCGACGGCGCCGTCTTGTATTCGACCGCGAGCTCGATCGGGCGCACCGTCGGCGCGACTCCGCTCACCAGCATCCGCCGCGCGGCATGGCGCTCGATCAAGGCGATGCCGCGGTCGATCCGCCCCGCGCCGCCGGTGGGCACGACGATCGCGTCGGTCTTGTGCGCCGGATCGAGCGGGCCGGGCAGCGCGAGCATGAACGCCGCAAAGCCGAGCGTCCAGGCAAGGACGAGCACGCCGATCGCGCGGGCGATCACAGCCGCTTCCCCAGCGCGACCAGCACCGCGACCCGCGCCGCCGCCAGCGCGAGCAGCGCGAAGGCCAACGGCAGGGCGGCGAGCACCAGCCAGTCGCCCGCGCCCAGGGCCACGCCGCCGAGCAGGTCCGATCCCAATGCCGCGAGCCGCCAGCCGACCAAAGCGATGATCGCCGCCGCGACGATCGTGCCGACGATCCCGCCCGCAAGCGTGTCGAGCGCGATCCGGCGCTGGAACAGCCGCGCGACCTGGACGTCGGTCGATCCCATCATGTGCAGCACCTCGATCGTGTCGCGATGCGCCTCCAGCCCCGCGCGCGCGGCGAGGATCACCACCGCTGCGGTCGCGCCCGCCATCAATGCGACCAGCCCTATCGCGAGCCAGACCAACGTGTCCATGAAGCGGCTGACCGGGGACATCCAGCGCTCGTGCCGATCGACGCGCGCGGCCGGGGTCACCTGCGTCATCGCCGCCTCGACGCGCGCGATCGCCGCCGGGCTCGCCTGAACGAGATCGACGTCGATCAGGGCGGGCATCGGCAGATCGGGATCGGCGCCGTCGGGCCCGAGCCAGGGCCTGAGCAACTCGGCGAGCCGGGCGCGATCGACCGGCGTCGCGGCGGCGACGTCCCCCATCGCGCGCAGCCGCGCCAGCGCCTGGCCTGCATGCAGATCGCGCAAGCGCGGGTCCGCCTCGACGACCTGCACCGTCAGCCGGCCGGCAAGCTGGCGATCGAGCAAGGCCGCCGCGCCGCGCGTGCCCAGCCCGAGCGCGGCTGCGAGCACCGTCAGCAGCAGCATCACCGCCATGATCCAGCGCATCGCGCGGGTGTGGCGATCGTCGTCGAGCACGCGCCGATCGGCGGGCGTGGCGAGAATACCGAGCTTCATGCCTCGCCCGTCCGCGGCGGAAAGCGCAGCGCGCCGGTGGGGTCGCTCAGCCGCCCCTTGTCGAGCCGCATCATCTTCGCGCCCGAGATGCGGCTGATGAGGTGGAGGTCGTGCGTCGCCACCACCAATGTCGTGCCGAGCCGATTGAGTGAATCGAACAGATGGAGCAGCCGCGCGGCCATGTCGGGATCGACGTTTCCCGTGGGTTCGTCGGCGACGAGGATCTCGGGCCGGCCGATCACCGCGCGCGCGATCGCGACGCGCTGCTGCTCGCCGCCCGACAGTGTCGGCGGGCGGGCGTCGATCCGGTCGGACAAGCCCACCCATTCGAGCATCTCGCGCACGGGCACGTCGATATCGGGCTCGGGCACACCGGCGATGCGCAAGGGCAGCGCGATATTGTCGTAGGTCGACAGGTGGGAAACGAGCCGGAAATCCTGGAAGACCACGCCGATCCGCCGCCGGAAACCGGGCAGGCGGCTTCGCGGCAGCGTCACCGCATCCTCGCCGAACAGCCGGATGAGGCCGCGGCTCGGCCGTTGCGCAAGGTAGAGCAATCTGAGCAGCGAGGTCTTGCCCGCGCCGCTCGCGCCGGTGAGGAAATAGAAGGCGCCGCCTTCGAGCGTGAAGCTGACGTCGGACAGCGTCTCGGGGCCCGTGCCGTAGCGCAGCCCCACATTCTCGAACTGCACGATATTCGCCATGCGGCCCCAGACGCTCTCGGTTCGGTTCCTGCCCCGCCGCTGCCATCGCATGCCCCGCGACGTGCTTCAAGCGCGGCCCTCTTGCGCGCGTGGCAACGCCCGGACTAGATTCGCCGCCAAGGTCGCGTACGGCGTCGTCTCGACCCGTATCCTCCAGCGTCCACAGGTATCCGCCCGCCCATGATCCTCGAATGTCCGGAATGTCACACCCGCTACCTCGTTCCCGACAGCGCGATCGGCGCCGACGGGCGCACGGTGCGGTGCGCGAGCTGCAAGTTCAGCTGGTATCAGGCGCCGCCCGCGGCCGAGATCGCCGCCGCTGAGCCGGCCCAAGCAGCGCCGCGCCGCGTTGCGGCTCCACCACCACCACCTCCGCCGCCGCCGCCGGAAGCGGCGCCTGTTTCCTCGGCTCCGCGTGTGTTCGACGAGGAGCCGGGCTACGCCCGGCCCGCCACCAGCCGCGATTATGACGCCCCGCACCCACCGGTCTCGCGCCCGCGGCGCAATCCCGCGCGGCGCTGGACGATCGCCGCCGTCGCCACGGGGATCGTGCTGCTCGCGGGCACGGGCGCGATCCTCTATTCGGGCGCGCCGGGGATCGTCGCCGGGCTCGGCATCCCGATCGGCCCGATCGAGACGCCGCTGCGCTTCGCCGACAAGGCGATCGACCGCCGCAACCTGCCCTCGGGCGCCGAATTGTTCGCGGTCTCGGGTTCGGTGGTGAACCCGACCGCCGAGCGCCAGCGCGTTCCCGACATCCGCGCCGAGCTGCGCGACGCGCAGGGGAGGCTCGTCTACAGCTGGACGATCACGCCGCAGCAGCGCAGCCTCGCGCCGCGCGGCACGCTCGAATTCAACTCGGGCAAGCTCGACGTGCCCGCCAACTCGAAGATGCTCGAGCTCAGCTTTGCCGGCGAAGGCGGCGGCTGACCGCCAGGAAGCGCGCGCCGTTGAGCAGTGCCGACATGAACATCCCCGCGCCCGACGCATAGACCAGCGCCATCGGCCCGACGCCATGGTGGACGAGCGCCCAGCCGAGCCCGCCGGTGACGAGGAAATAAGCGATGATCGAGTTGACCCCCGCGATCACCTGGTCGCCGAGCGACCGCAGGGTGTAGACGAGCACCACTTGCAAGCCGTCGAACACGATGAACGGCGCCCAGACGGGCAGCATCGCGCCCGCGATCGCGTGAACCTCGGCGGTCGCGGGAAAGGCCGAGGCGAGCAGAGGTGACGCCATGACGAGCAGGCCCACCAGCGCGGCCATCGCCGTGCCCGACAGCACGATGGCGATGCCGGCACGCGGAATCGCGGCGGCGGGGCGGCCTTCGCCCACCGCATTGCCCGTGCGCACCCCGGCCGCCGATCCCAACCCGAGCGCTAGACCGAACGTCACATTGTGCACCGAAAACACAATCTGAAACGCATGCGCGGTCGCGTCGCCCAATTGGGTCGAGAGCGCGATCAGAATCGAGAAGCCTGCAAGTTCGAGTGCCGAAGCGATCGCCGGCACCAATCCGAACCGCGCCAGCGCCGCCACGCCGCGGCCGACGCCGGCCCAGGCCGCGCGGCCGAGATCGTGTACCCCGCGCTCGGCGGCGCGCGGCAGCGTCCATACCGCCGCCAGCATCGCCGCCGCGCCGAACATCGAGGCGAGCACGGTGGCGGTCGCCGCACCCACCGCGCCCATCCGGGGGAAGCCGAGTTCGCCCGCCGCGAGCAGCCAGGCCAGCACGGCGTTGAACGGCAGTACGCCCAGGTTGACTGCCATCACCCGACGCGGCCGGCTGATGCCTTCGAGAAAATAGCTCGCACCGACGATGACGAGCTGGAACGGAAAGCCGAACGCCATCACCCGCACCACGCGCGCGGCATCGGGCACGAGCGCGGGCGCGACTCCAACAGCATCGAGCAGCATCGGCGCGAGCGTGACCAGCAGCAGCCACGCCGCGACGCCGATCCCGAGCCCCAGAACGAGCCCCTCGCGCAGCACGCGCCCGGTGCGCGTCAGATCGCCCGCGCCGTCGGCGCGCGAGGCGAAGACGAGCACCCCCGACATCGCACCCAGCGCGGCGACGATCAGGATGAAGGTGAGCGTGCGGCTCGCGCCGAGGGCTGCGACCTGCTCGGTCGAGACCAGCCCGACCACGACGATGTCGGTGACGTGCAGGATCGTCCAGTTGAGGCTGGTGAGCACCACCGGCCAGGCGAGCGCGAGGATGCGGCGCGTCTCGGCGGCGAGGAAGGGACGATCGAGCATGGGACGCGCTGCTTAGCGGGCCGCGATCGGGCAAGGAAGCAATCTGTTGCAAGCCGCCTGCGCCGATGCTAGGGGCACGCGCCTGCCAGCCACCGGCGGTTCTCGCCGGTGCTTATCACGTGCGGTCGTGGCGGAACTGGTAGACGCGCAACGTTGAGGTCGTTGTGGGCGAAAGCCCGTGGAAGTTCGAGTCTTCTCGACCGCACCATTCCCCCGAGCCGGGGATGATCCGAGACAGAACCAATATGGATTCGCCGCTCGTGGTGTGACCGCGAGCGCATATCCGCGCCTGACTAGTTGGAAAATGTTGCTGATATGTTCTCGCCGCTTGATTCGGGGAGAGCGGCATCATGGATATTTCCGCGGCACAAGGGCGGCACGCCTTTTCGGTATGGCTTCGCACCGGGCACCGACCGCGACGTCCGAGCGGCGACATCGAACTCAAGTTCAATCCCTATCACGATCCGCGCAACGGACGCTTCACCTTCGCGCCGGGCGGCCCGCGATCGGTTAGTAATATTGTCGTTTCTGATCGTTACTCAGCTTTGGCGACGTCGTCACGTGACAGCGCCACGGGCAGCTCAAATGCATCGCACCTGGGCAGTCCGAATGCACTCGGCGGAATGCCGATTGGTGTAAATCTCGACGACGACGCGACCGTGGCGTTGTTCGACCCACCGATGGCGCCCGGACCGACGCGCACCGGTCGCGGTAGCAACATCCGCGCCTTTGAAGACCCGATGACGCTGGAGCAGTCGTTTCCGGGGCTCCACCACGCGCCGGGCGGCGCGATCGTGGCGGTAGCCGATACGCTGTTCGACCTGACCGGCCCGGCAAATGCGATGACGACGGAGGTGCTGCGGAATCAGTCAAGGCAGCTCATGTCGCAGATCAAAACGATCGATCCAGCCTGGCATTACGACGAGATGGCGCCAACCGACGCGTTCGGCAATCCGATCTACACGGTGCAGGGTCTCATCGCGAGAGTGAACGAGCTCCGCTTTCAGCGCGCCGCAGTGATCGCTCGGGCAATGGGAGATTACAAAGCTCTCCAGGTAGAGATGCTTCGCTTCGTGCAGCGACGCGCTGACGATGCGTATGATCGCGGTGTCGCCTTACTCAAGGCTGGGCGGCTGACGCCGAGACTGTCCAAGCAAGAGGCACTGGGCAACTATATAGATCGAGAGGTTCGTCGAGAACTTCGCAACCAATATAACCGACTCGGCATCGATTCGGCCGGTGCGGGGCCGGTCCGCGTCAACCGGAGGGAGAACATCAGTTCGGGCGGCGATCTTACTTACCGTCGTCCCGACGCGCGAGTGAACGATGTGGCATTCGACGTGACGCTGACCCGCAAAACCTTGGGCACGGCGCAGGTCCGGGGCTTCTTCGACGCCGACTTTCACCCCAGTCGCGTCGTTATCATCCGCCCGCGCCAGCTCGGCGCCGACTATACCTATGCCATTACCCGTCCGGAGAAGAAACCATGAGCGGTCCCAATCCCTATTTTAATCCCAAGCCTTACATCCCGGCGTCGCTGAGTGAGATCTACGACCTGTTGGGATCGATGGTCCTGAATGCACCCACATTCGTGGACCGTCTCGGCGACTTTCCCGATCGAAACATCGACAGCGAGTTTAATACGCTCACCGAAGGGTTCGGCGTCGTCCGCAAGAAGCTCGGCGAGAAGCGCTATGCGGCGCTGATGGACCTGGCGGCGCGTGCCAAGGCGCTGTTCGCTGCCGATCAGGACGATACCAACGGCAAGACCGATCAGGGGCGCGCCTTGCTGTTCGAGATGGAGGACGTGCTCAAGGAGGTGAGCCGCCGCCGAATCAAGGCCAAGCTCCCTGACGACGAGGGCGAAGTGACGGGCGACTGACGGCGGCGCGCTATCGGTTTCGATCCGGAACCATTACTGTAAGCGCGCGCTGTGGCGGTGTCGGCACCTGCGCGCCGACGGAAAGGTGCCTGTGGCCTTCGCCTATCTCAATGCCGTCGGCACCGCGGTTCCCGATCACGATATCCATCAGCCCTTCATCGATTGGGCGCGCGCTCGGATCGACGATCCGCGCCAGGCGGCACTCTTTGACCGCATGGCCGCCCGATCGGGAATCGCACACCGCTGGTCGGTGCTCGACCGCACGGCCGACGGCGGATCGCCGGTCATGCCCGGCGGCTTCTATGCCGACGGCATGCCGGGCACCGCGGCGCGGATGGCGCTGTATGCCGAGGCGGCGCCGGCGCTCGGGCTCGCCGCAATCGAGGCGTTGCGCGCGCAGGTGCCGCTCGACGGCATCACGCATCTCGTCGTCGCGAGCTGCACCGGCTTCGTCGCGCCGGGAATCGACCAGATCATCGCCGCGCGGCTCGGGCTCGACCCCGGCGTCGAGCGGCTGCTGATCGGATTCATGGGCTGCTATGCCGCGGTCACCGCGCTCAGAAGCGCGCGCCACATCGTCCGCTCCGAGCCCGGGGCGCGCGTGCTGGTGCTCACGGTCGAGCTGTCGTCGCTCCATTTGCAGGACGTCCACGCGATCGAACCCTTGCTCGCCGCGCTGCAGTTCGGCGACGGCGCCGCCGCCGCGCTGGTGACAGGCGAACCGGGCGGATTCGCGCTGGGACACCCCTTCGCGACCACGCTTCCCGAATCGGACGATCTCATCCGCTGGACGATCACCGATACCGGCTTCGCGATGCACCTGTCGGGCGAGGTGCCCGCGCGGATCGCCGCTGGCCTCGGCGATCCCGACTTTGCTCGCGCAGCCACCGGCGGGCGCGCGCCGGCCGAGATCGACGGCTGGGCGATCCATGCCGGCGGGCGCTCGATCCTCGACGCTGTCGAGCATGCGCTCGATCTGTCATCCGACGCGCTCGCGGCCTCGCGCGGGGTGCTCAACGACTTCGGCAACATGTCGTCGACGACGTTGATGGCCGTGCTCGCGCGGTTGCTCGACGGACCGCGCATCGCCAACGGCGTCGCGCTCGCCTTCGGCCCCGGGCTCGCGGCCGAAGGCCTCGGCTTCTCGAGCGCCGCATGACCCTCGCCGTCCGCGCCATCGCCAAAGAGCGCATGGATGCCGACGATCTCGACGCCAACACGTATGCCGCCGTGGTCGGCGACCTCGCCAGGGTCAATGTGGTCACGATGGCGGCACGGCCGACGCTCGCGTTCCTCGCGCGCGCGACGCGAGGCATGCAGCGCGTCCGCCTGCTCGACGTCGGCTTCGGCGACGGCGACATGCTGCGCCGGATCGCGCGCTGGGCGGCGCGGCGCGGGATCGACGCCGAGCTGGTGGGCGTCGACCTGAACCCGCGCAGCGAGCGCGCGGCGCGGCTGCACACGCCACCTGACATGTCGATCCGCTGGATAACCGGTGACTATGCCGATCTGGCAGGCAAGGGGTGGGACATCATCCTCTCCAGCCTCGTCGCGCACCACATGACGCACACCCAGCTAGTCGCGTTCCTGCGCTTCATGGAAGGTCATGCGGTGCGCGGCTGGCTGGTCAACGACCTCCATCGCCACGCCGTCGCGCACGCCGCCTTCCCACTGCTCGCACGCGCGTGTCGCTGGCACGAGATCGTGCGGCAGGACGGCACGCTCTCGATCGCGCGTTCGTATCGCCCCGCCGAATGGCCGCCGATCCTCGCCGAGGCGGGCATCGAGGACGCGCGCGTCTATCGCGCCTTTCCCTTCCGGCTATGCGTCGAACGTCTGCACTGATCGTCGGCGGTGGACCGGCAGGCGCGGTCGCCGCCCTGACGCTGGCGCGCGCAGGCGCGCCGCATCTGCTGATCGAGCGCCAGGCCCGAACCGGCGATGCGCTGTGCGGTGGGTTTCTGAGTTGGCGCACGCTCGATGCGCTCGCGCGGCTGGGCATCGAACCGGCCGGGCTCGGTGCGCGACGCGTGACGCAGGTAGCGCTCTTCGCGAGCAAGCGATGCGCCACCGCCCCGCTGCCCCGCCCGGCTGGCGCAGTCTCGCGCCGTCGCCTCGATACGCTGCTGCTCGATCATGCCGCCCACGCCGGCGCGAGGATCGAGCGCGGCATCGGAGCGCGGACCGCTACAGATACCGTCATCCGTCTCGACGACGGCAGCGAGATCGGTGCCGACGCGCTGTTCCTCGCCACCGGCAAGCACGAGTTGCGCGGACTCGCTCGCCCTGCACCCCCGCGCGGCGCCGATCCGACGCTGGGCTTGCGCGTCCGACTCGGCCCTGCGCCCGCGCTCGACCGCCTCGTTGGCGATCGGATCGAGCTTCATCTGTTCGATCGCGGTTACGCCGGCATCGTGCTGCAAGAGGACGGCACGGCCAATTGCTGCCTCGTGGTGCGCCGCTCGCGCCTCGCCGAGGCCGGTACCCCTGCCGCGCTGCTCGACCGGCTCGGGGCGAAGAACCCGCAGCTCGGCGCGCGTCTTGCTTATGGGTGGAGCAGCATCGATGCCATCGCCAACATTCCCTATGGCTGGCGCGCGGCCCGCAGCGCGCCCGGCCTCTTCCGGCTCGGCGACCAGGCAGCGGTGATTCCGTCGCTCGCCGGCGAGGGCATCGGTATCGCGATCGCGACTGCCGCAGCGGCGACACGGGCCTATCTCGCCGGCGGCCCCGACGCGGCCGTCGACTGGCAGCGGTTCATGGCACGGCGCGCCGCGCACCCGCTGCGCATTGCCAGAATCCTCTGGACGCTCGCCGAAACACCGGCGACCGCAACCGCTCTGGTTCGCCTCGCCGCGTTGCCGGGCTTGATCCAGGTCGTCGCGGGATTAACCCGGATCGGGCACACCCCCAATTGACACTCGACCCGCGCATCCGAAAGTTCCCGCCATGGATCATGTCACGCTGTCCGAAGCCGAATGGCGCAGGAAGCTCTCCCCCGCGCAATATCACGTGCTGCGCGAGGCGGGCACCGAGCCCGCCTTTGCCGGGCGATACAACGACAACAAGACCGATGGCGCGGATCGGTGCGCGGGCTGCGGCAACGATTTGTTCGACAGCGCCGACAAGCATGATTCGGGATCTGGCTGGCCGAGCTTCACGCAGCCAACCGCTCCCAATCGCATCACCGAGCACAGCGATTCGAACCACGGCATGACGCGCATCGAGACACGATGCGCGCGCTGCGACGGGCATCTCGGCCACGTCTTCCCCGATGGCCCGCCGCCCGCGGGCCTGCCTATTGCATCAACTCGCTGTCGCTCGACTTCTGCCCCCGCGACAACGGCGACTGACGGCGACGCGATTCGTCGCATCGCCCGTGCCTTGTTCGGCGCGGGTTAAGGGGCTATCCCGCCAAACGACTACATGGCCCGTGCGTCCTCCCCCAGAAGAAAGCCGCCCGAGCGCCCCTGGCGCCGCCGGCTGATGCTCGCGCTCAAGATCCTGGGCGTGCTCGCGGTGCTGGGCGTGCTCGCGCTCGTCGTCACCGTCTATGCGACGCGCGCACAGCTGCCGAGCTACGAGCAACTCAAATCCTCGCCCAACGGCCAGATGATCCGCGTCCATGCCGCCGACGGCACCGTGATCGTGTCGCTGGGGCCGAGCTATGGCGAATGGCTTTCCTACGACGAGATTCCGAAGGTGATGCGCGACGCGACCGTTTCGGTCGAGGATCGCCGCTTCCGCTCGCATATCGGCGTCGATCCGATCGGCGTGCTGCGCTCGGTCAAGCTGATGATCGAGAATTGGGGCAGCGACCGCCGCATCCAGGGCGCCTCGACGATCACCCAGCAGGTCGCACGCACGATCTTCCTCTCGAACAAATACACGCTGTCGCGCAAGATCCGCGAGGCGATCCTCGCGCTCGCGCTCGAACGCAAGTTCTCGAAGGACCAGATCCTCGAGCTCTACATGAACAAGGTCTATTACGGCGGCGGCGCCTATGGGATCGACGCGGCCTCGCGCAAGTTCTTCGGCCATTCGGCGAAACAGTTGAGTCTGGGCGAGGCGGCGGTAATCGCGGGGTTGGTCAAGGCGCCGTCGCATTATTCGCCCACCGCCGACGCCGAGGCCGCGATCGGCCGCGCGGGCGTCGTGCTGCAATTGATGGCCGACACCGGCGCGATCACGCCCGGACAAGCGGCGGCAACCGATCCGTCCGAGGTCAAGCTGGCGCCCGAGCCGCACCAGAACAGCGTGCGCTATTTCACCGATTGGGCGCTGCCCCAGCTCGACATGCTGATCGACGAGGATACCGCGCCGCTCGACGTGTGGACGACGCTCGATCTGTCGATGCAGCGCGCCGCCGACGCCGCGATCAAGGCCGACGTGCCCAAGGGCGCGCAGGGCGCGCTCGTCTCGATCGACCGCGACGGCGCGGTGCGCGCGATGGTGGGCGGCAAGGATTACGTCTCGTCGATCTACAACCGCGCGACCACCGCGGTGCGCCAGCCGGGCTCGTCGTGGAAATTGTTCGTCTATCTTGCCGCACTCGAGGCGGGCTACAAACCCGACGACATGGTCGTCGACGAGCCGGTGACGATCCAGGGCTGGAGCCCGCGCAACGATTCAGGGCATTTCTCGGGCGCGATGAAAATCCGCACCGCGCTCGCCTATTCGGTCAACACCATCGCGGCGAAGCTGGGGCAGGATGTCGGCTTCCACACGGTGGCGGACATGGCCCGCCGCTTCGGCATCACCACGCCGATCGACACCACCCCGGCGATGGTGCTCGGTACCTCCGAAGTCCATCTGATCGACATGACGCGCGCGTTCGCGAGCGTCGCCAACAAGGGCGTCGCCGTCACCCCCTTCGGCATCACCAAGGTGACCGCGAATGGCGTGACGATCTACCAACACGAGGTCGACCGCAGCCACGTGCTGGTGGCGCCCTATGTCGCCGCCGAGATGACCGACCTGCTCCAGACCGCGGTCGCGACGGGTACCGGCCGCGCCGCGCAGATCGGCCGCCCGGTCGCGGGCAAGACGGGAACGACGACCTCGAACAAGGACGGCTGGTTCCTCGGCTTTTCGAGCGGGCTCACCACCGGCGTGTGGATGGGTCGCGACGACGCCAAACGGGTCGGCGGCCTTTCCGGCGGCCATGCGCCGGCGCGCGCCTGGCACGACTACATGATCAAGGCAGTCGCCAAGCGCCCGGTCGAGCAGTTCGACACCCAGGTCACGCTCCCCGAATGGCAGCTCGAACCCGACGAGGAGAGCTATTTCGGCCAGCCCGACAACGGCATGTTCGTCGACGAGAACGGCTATCCGATCGCGCCCGGCACCTATCCCGGCGACACGCCGGCCGGCCTGCCGCCGCAGCAAGGCTATCCCGACGCCTATCCGGGCGGCGTCTACCCGCCCGACGGCAGCGGAACGGCCCAGCCTGCACCCCCGCCGGTGCAGCAGCCGCCCGAACGGCTCGACCAGGACTGGATGGACCGCGTGCTCGGCCGCACCCCCGAGCCCGATCGGCGCGCCGTGCCGGCGCCGGGGCGCACGCCCACACCGTCACGCACGCCCGTACCGAACGACCGCTCAGGCGGACCCTAGAATTTGATCCACTTGCGTGGACAGCGGCGAAGCTGAAACCGCTCTAAGACTCGCGGCCGATCCAGTGAAGCGCGGCGCCGTGTGCGCGCAGCCACGCGCGCGCCGGGGCGGGATCGTCGCCAAGGATGCGCCCGGCGGCGGCGTGAAAGGCGGGGCTGTGATCCATGTGCAGCCGGTGCGCGACCTCGTGCGCGACGGTCGCGCGGCGGACATGGTCGGGGGCGAGGATCAGCCGCCAGCTGTACCGGATCGCGCCCGACGCCGCGCAGCTTCCCCAGCGCCCGCGCGGATCGCCGAGCGCGACCCGCGACACGGCGACGCCGGCGCGCGCCGCGTAGAAGGCGGTGTCCTCGCTCAGCACGCGCAACGCCTCGCGCCGCAGCCATGCGGTGATGCGGCGCGCGAGCCCGTCGCGGGGGCCGCCGCAAACGAGACGGTCGCCGTCGCGCGCCACCCGACGTGGGCGCGCCGCATCCCAATCGATCACGAGCAGGTCGTCGCCGAACGGAATGGCGGCGCCCGGCGCGAACGGCCGCCCTTCGGGCAGGCGTCGGCGCTGCGCGTCGATCCAGTCACGTTGCGTCTCCGCCCAGCGCAACGCCGCCTTGACCGAGCCGCGCGCCGGCACCGTCAGCCGCGTCTCGCCGCTCGCGGGATCGACCGCGAGCCGCGCGCGCCGGGCGCGGGAATGACGAACGACGCGGATCGCGCCCGTCACGCCTAGAGCTCGCGATCGACCATATGGTGTTCGAGATCACCGGCATCGTCCTCGGAGATCGTCCAGCCGCGCACCGATTGCCCCGCGCGATGCACCGCCTCGCGATCGCCGCACACCAGATAATGCCAGTCGGGCAACGGCTCGCCCGCCGCGCGCAGCCGATAGGCGCAGGTCGCGGGCAGCCAGTCGATGTCGCGGACATTGCCGGGCGTCAGCCGCACGCATTCGCTGACGAAGGCGCGGCGGTGCCGATAATTCGAACATTGCCCACTCGCCCGATCGAGCAGGCGGCATGCGACATTGGTCGCGATCAGCTCGCCGGTCTCGTCATCCTCGAGCTTGTGGACGCAGCATTTGCCGCAGCCGTCGCACAGCGCTTCCCATTGCGCGCGATCGAGCTTGTCGATCGGCACGTCCTCCCAGAAGCGCGCGCTCATGTCGCCCAGCGTTCGATCTCGTCGACGATCGGTTGCGGCGGCCCTTCGACCGGCAGCAGCGCCAGCGGCTTGTTGTCGGGGCTCATCAGATAGGCCGCACGGCTGTGATTGACGAGATAGCCGCCGCCCGGCCCCGGGGCCCCGGCCTGATAGTAAACCGCATATTCCTTCGCGACCTTCGCGATCGCATCGGCGTCGCCGGTGAGACCGAGCAGGCGGGGATAGAAGGCGTCGGTGAATTGCCTGAGCACGTCGGGCGTGTCGCGCGCGGGATCGACCGTCACGAAGATCGGCTGGATCCGTGCCGACAGCGCGGGATCCTTCTGATCGAGCAACCGCATCGCCGCGCCCAGATTCTGCATGTCGACCGGACACACATCGGGGCAGAAGGTGTAGCCGAAATACATGATGCGATACTTGCCCGCGAAATCGCTGTCGCTGACGGGCTTGCCGTCCTCGCCCGTGAGCGTGAACGGCCCGCCGATGCTGGCGCCCGCGAGCGGCGGGCTCGCCGCCGTCGCGGCGTTTTCCGCGGCATCGGGTTGCGGCGAGCAGGCGGCAGCCGCTAGGAGAAAAGCGAACAAGGTAAAACGCGGCGCGTTCATGGCACGGCCAGCCATGATCGTTTAGCGCAGGCGGTGCAAGGGCAAGGGAAGAGACACATGGCGGGGTTTGTTCGGATCGCGATCGCGGGGCTGCTGTTGGCCTCGGCGAGCAGCGCCAGCGCACAGCTCAATTTCTCGGACGGCTACAAGTTCCTGCAGGCGGTCAAGGACGCCAAGGGGCAGGAGGTGACCGACATGCTCGCCAAGCCGGGCACCACCGTGATCGACACGCGCGATCGCGGCACGGGCGAAGGTGCGCTCCATATCGTCGTCCGGCGCAACGATGCCACCTATGTCCGCTTCCTGCTCGAACACGGCGCCAACCCTGACATCCGCGACAACCAGGGCGCGACGCCGTTGATGCTTGCGGTCACGCTGAACGAGCCCGGCTGCGTCGAGGCGCTGCTCAACCCGCGTTCGGGTGCGCGCAAGGCCAATGTCAATCTCGCCAACGGCAGCGGCGAGACGCCGCTGATCCGCGCGGTGCAGATGCGCAATCTGGAGCTCGTGCGCACCTTGCTCGAGGCAGGCGCCGACCCCGACCAGGCCGATCATGTCGCCGGCCTTTCCGCCCGCGATTATGCCCGCAACGACAAGCGCAGCCCGGCGCTGCTCCAGGCGATCGAGAACACCAAGCGCCCCGGCCGCACCGCCGTCTCCGGCCCGACGCTCTGACTTGAACTCGTAACCGATCTGTTCGAATCGCCGCCCCGGACCTGGGTTTTCATCGACCTGCTCCGACGGATGCCGTTGCTGTGGGCGGCCTGAAGTGGAGAAAGTGGAGCGCGTCGCAGGGTTTTTGCTCAGAATGCGACCACAACGCCCCTGGATGGCGACAGCGACGCGACACCAACGCGACAGCGAGGCGACACCGATGCGCCGTCCGTGCGCCCGACAGGCGCCGCCGGCGCGACGGCAGCGCGCCCCGGTCGCGACGCTGCCGGGATCTAGCAACGCGGCGGGCGCGGGGGAGTGATCCTGTTTCATTCCACAGGGTAGACCATAAAACGACCGTGTAGGACAGGGATGTCAGACCCCCAGGGACGGCCCCGTCCGGATCAAGTCCGGCATGACGGGTAGGGGACAGGCAAAGCCGATCGAATTTGAGTCTAGAACAGCTGCGCCGCCTCGGGATCGAGCGTCGCGATCAGCCGTCGGCCGGCACGCCGCGCGAAGGCGAGCGTGCAGCGCTTGCGCACATGTGCGGGCACGCCCACGCGATCGGCCTCGCGCACGATCGCCGCATCGTAGCGGTCGGCGATGATCAGACCGGCGCGATCGGGCAGGAAATCCGTGCCGTCGAGCGGGCTCGCGTCGAACCCAGCCGGCAACGCCCAGAAGAAGCGGTCGCAATGATCGAGATAGTCGGTCCATTTGGCATCGCCGAGCAGATCGGCGCGCGAGACCTTGATCTCGACGATCACGATCTCGCCTTTGGCGTCGATCGCCATCAGATCGGCCCGACGCCCGCCCTCGAGCGGCACCTCACCCATCGCCACCAGGCCGTGGCGCAGCAGCAGCCGCGTCGCCCCGCGCGCGACATCGGTCGCACACAGCGCCGATTCGGGATCGTCGAGACAGGAGGCCGGCGGCGAGATCATGCCGCCGTGATAGAACAAGAGGCGAACGGGGCCAAGCTGCGTATTGCCGTTTCAGCAACGCTGGAACAGAGGCCGCACCGGCCCGCTCCTCCACCCGGCCTCCCAACGGCAGTATACTGAATGGGAGGTGGGGTGGGGGAGCGGGCCGGTGCCGCTTTCAGCATAAGCTGAGATCAACGATAGAAGACGTGATGTCCGATCGTCGCGACCTGCGCCTTGCCCCAGCCGGGGCGTACGCGCTTGGCATGGAAGAACAGGGCGTCGGGCGCGGGATCCTTCTCCCAATCGCCGTCCATCGCGACCTGCGCCACCGCCATCGCGGTGTGGTATGCCTTCCGACCAGTGTCGATCTTCGGGATCTTGCCGCCGCGGACGAACGAAAACTGGCCGCGCTGCGTCACGACGCCGCAGATCGTCGACGGGAAGCGCCCCGATTCGACGCGGTTCATGATGACGTTGGCGACCGCGAGCTGGCCCGACAGCGGCTCGCCCTTCGATTCGTAAAAGATCGCGCCGGCCAGGCACGCGAGTTGGGGATCGACGTCGTCGGGCATGTCCTGCGCGGCGACAGCCTCGGCGAGCGACGCGTAATCGGCGTCGGCGTCGACCTCTTCCTGGGGAATCATCTGAACATGAATGCCGTCCGGCGCGGGCACCGGCTTTGTGGTCTTGACGGTCGTAAGATCGATCGTGGGAACCGTCACCGTGGTCGGGACGTTGGGAAGATCGGTAGCGGCGGCAGGCGCGCCGATCGCAGCCTTGGCGAGCTCGGATGCAGTGCCCGGAGTCGCGAGGGTGCCGATGCCGCCCACACACAAAGAGAACGCCGCGAGCGCCGCGACGCGCTGAAATCTCGTCATTGATCACGAATTGAATGCGGTTGGCCCGCGGCCGGATTCGTCGTTCAATCGATCCGCCGGGTCACCCCCCGACTGCGTCACCGGCGGCCTCTGACCCCGACGGCACAACGCGTCCTTTTTTGCTGATCGAAACTCTTGGTTGTGCGGCGCAAAAGAGTCAATCGCCGATGATCGTTTCAGCGGCGAACCGTTCTGCCTGCGGGATATCCAGTTCGATCACCCAGAGATCGGGATCGGAGCGTCGCCGACGCGCCCAATATTCTGATATTTCTTCTTCGTTTTCAGTGTCTTGTGGTCCGGATGCCACGAGCGCTCCGGCGCCGTCGAAGCCGAGTCCACGCTCGATGAAGCGTGGATTACCGCCGTTCTCGCGCGTCAGAACGAGGATCGCGCCCGCTTGCGCATCGCCCTTGGCCAGCACCATGCCGAGGCCGCCCGCGTCGTTGACGCGCCGCAGGAGCGCGCTCACCACGATCCCGGTCGGCAGCCGCGCGCTCATGCGTCCGCGCGATAGCCGGCGAGGGTGGCAAGCGGGATGCGCGAGCGCATGAAGGTGCCCGTGCCGCGCGCCGCTTCCTCGCCTGCCGCGTCGATCAGCCGTGCCTCGGCGACGAACACGCGCCGCTGCCCGCTCACCCAGCGCCCTTCCGCCGTCACCGGCCCTTCGCGCAGCGGCCTGGTGAACAGCAGGGTGAAGGCAGTCGTGAGCAGGAAGCGGTCGCTGACGAGACTGTTTGCGGCGTAGAAGGCGGCATCGTCGAGCATCTTGAAATAGCTCGTGCCGTGCGCCGCACCGGCGGCGTGAAAATGCTTCGCCTCGATCGTGAAGGCGATCCGCGAGGTGCCCGGCCCGGTGATCTCCAGCCGCGACTCGAACAGTCCGTTGATCGGTGCCGCGGCGTAGAGCGATTCGAGCGCGCGGAAATGCGCGTCCTCGCCCGCCGGCGCATCAGGCGGCATCGCGTGTTTCGGCGTCGGTCAGCAGCGCATAGAGCGCGTCGGGCTGGCCCGCGCCGCGCAATTTGGCGACGAAGCCCTTGTCGCGCAGGCTGCGCGACACCCGCGCGAGCGCCTTCAGGTGATCCGCGCCCGCCTGCGGCGGCGAGAGCAGCATGAAGGCGAGGTCGACCGGCAGATCGTCGATCGCCTGATAGTCGATCGGCTGCGCAAGCTGCGCGACGACGCCCACGACGCGGTCGAGCCCCTCGACGCGGCCGTGCGGGATCGCCGTGCCGCCGCCGAAGCCGGTCGAGCCCAACTTCTCGCGCTCGGCCAGCGTTTCCGCCACGCCGCGCGGATCGAGGCCATAGGCTTCGCCCGCCGCGGTCGCCAGCGCCTGGAACAGATGCTTCTTGGTGGGGGCCGACACGTGCGCGAGCACGGTATCGGGTCTTAGCACGTCGCTGAAATCGGTCATTATGGTTACCGTCTAGCACGACCGGCGCCGGCGATGAATGCCGGAGCCGGTCGCGAACGTAGGGAAATATCGCTGCCTGGCCTCAGCCTGCCCGATTGGGCTCGACCCAGCCGATCGTGCCGTCGCCGCGGCGATAGACCATGTTATAGGCGCCGGTGCCGCTGTTCTTGAACATCAGCGCCGAGGTGTTCCTGAGATCGAGCATCATCACCGCGTCGGACACGCTGGCGTCGGGGATGTTGGCGCGCGTTTCGGCGACGATCAGCGGATGTTCGGCGGCGAGCTCGTCCTCGCCCGCGGCGTCGGAAAAGATCGTGTAGCCCGCATTGTCGTATGCCAGCGCATCCGCCGCGGCGACGGCCTGGCCCTGGTTGCGATCCTTGAGTCGTCGCATGTACCGTCGGAGCTGCTTTTCGATCTTGTCGGCCGCGCCGTCGAACGCGCCGTGCGCGTCAGTGCCGTCATTGGCGCCCTTGAGCACCAGCCCCTGCATCACGTGCGCGACGATGTCGCAGGTGAAGCGGTTGTCGTGCGGCCCCTTGCCGAAGGTGACCTGCGCCGCGATGGCGCGCGAGAAATATTTGTCCGCAATGCCCTGGAGACGATCCCGGCACGCCTGCTTGAGCGCTTCACCGACATCGACCTGATGACCCGACACCCGGATATCCATGATGATCTTCTCCATCGTGAAACGAGGACGTGGGCACGTCCCCTGGGATCGTCAACCCGACGCCCCGGCACTCCAGAGCGGATTGGCGATATCCTTGAGAAACGCCGCATGCGCGACAAGTTCCGCCTCGCTGGGCGCAAATGTGCGCGGCGGACGCACGATCGCGGCCGACGGCATGGCGCGCACGTCCTCGGGCGGCGCCTCTGCCTCGACCATCAGCCCCAGCCCGATCTGCCGGCCGCCCGTCAGCTCGACATAAACCTGCGCCAGCAATTGCGCGTCGAGCAGCGCGCCATGGAGCACGCGATGGCTGCGATCGATGCCGTAGCGCGTGCATAAGGCATCGAGCGTGTGCTTGGCCCCGGGATGGCGCTGCCGCGCGATCGCGAGCGTATCGACCATCCGCTCCATCGCGACGGTGACGCGCCCGCAGCGGCCGAGCTCACCGTTGATGAACGAGAAGTCGAACCCCGCATTGTGCGCGATCAGCGGGCTGTCTTCGAGAAACTCGAGCAGCTCCTCGACGGCGTCGGCGAACAATGGCTTGTCCGCCAGGAACGCGTCGCTGATGCCATGCACCGCTTGCGCCTCGGCGGGCATGGTGCGCTCGGGATGATAATAAGCATGGAAGGTGCGACCGGTCTCGACGCGGTTGAAGAGCTCGACGCAGCCGATCTCGACCAGCCGGTCGCCGCCGCCGAAGCTGAGCCCCGTCGTTTCGGTATCGAAGACGATTTCGCGCATGGCGATACTATCGCCCCGATGCCTCCGTTAGGCAAGCGATCACCGCGCGAACCTGCACGCGCGTCTGCTCGAGCGGGCCATGGGTGGAAATCACGAAATCGGCGCGCGCGCGCTTTTCCGCATCCGACGTCTGGCGCGCCCGGATCGCGTCGAATCGCGCCATCGTCATCCCCGGTCGCGCGAGCACACGCGCGCGCTGGACGGCCTCGGGCGCAGAGACCACGACGACCTTGTCCACCCCAGCGTCACCGCCGGTCTCGAACAGCAGCGGAATGTCGAGCACCACCAGCCGGGCCTCGGCATGGGCGGCGAGGAAGCGCCGGCGTTCCTCGGCGACGGCGGGATGGACCAGGGCCTCGAGCCGACGCAGCTTCTCGGGATCGCCGAGCACCGCCTCGCCGAGCGCGGTGCGGTCCACGCCTTCGGGCCCGGTGGTATCGGGAAAGGCGTGTTCGATCGCCGCGACCAGCCGGCCGCCGGGGCCTTGCAGTTCATGCACCACGGCGTCGGCGTCGAACATCGGCACGCCCTCGTCGGCGAACATGCGCGCCACGGTCGATTTGCCCATGCCGATCGAGCCGGTGAGTCCCAGCGTGAGCGGCCGGGCGGTCATGAGGTGAGCAGCGCGCGGAGCTCGTCGTCGCGATCGCGCGGCGGCGGGGCGCCGAAGAAGATCTCGAACGCCAGCGCGGCCTGGCCGATCAGCATCTCCAGCCCGTCGACCGTTTCCAGCCCGCGCGCGTGCGCCTGCGCGAGCAGGGCGGTCTCGAGCGGGGCATAGACGATGTCGTACACCACCGCATCGTCAGGCAGCGGCGACAAATCGAGGGTGAGGGGCGGGTGGCCGATCATGCCGAGTGGGCTGGTGTTGACGAGCAATGCCGCGGGCGGCAGCGCGGCATCGAGCGGCAGCGCATCGCCCTTGAGCCCGAACGCCGCGAGCAGCGCGGCGCCCTTGAGCGGCGAGCGGTTGAGCAGGGTGACGCGGCCCACCGCCATCTTCGCCAGCGCGAACAGCACCGCGCGCGCCGCGCCGCCCGCGCCGATCACGACCACCGGCGCGCCCGTCAGATCGAGCTCGGCGATCGGCGCGAAGAAGCCGCCCGCATCGGTATTGGTGCCGACCATCGCGCCATCCTCAGCACGGAACACGGTGTTGATGGCGCCGATCGTCGCGCGGACGTCACCCCGATCCTCGACGAAATCGAGCGCAGCCTGCTTGTGCGGCAGCGTGATATTGCAGCCGCGCCAGTCGGGATCGTCGCGGCGCCTGGCGAAGAAATCGGCAAGGCCGTCGGACGTGACGTGCGTCGCCCGATAGCCAGCGTCGATCCCCAGCGCCTCCAGCCAGAATCCGTGGATCAGCGGCGATTTTGATTGCGCGATCGGATCGCCGATCACCTCGGCATAGGTCATGACGTCAACACCCCGCGCGTCCTCAGATAATCGAGCACCGGCAGCAGCGGCATGCCGAGCACGGTGAACTGGCTGCCCTCGATCCGGGTGAACAGCTGCACGCCCGGCCCCTCGATCCGATAGCAGCCGACGCAGCCTGAAATCGCGGGCCATTCGCGATCGAAATAGTCGTCGATGAACGCGTCGGACAGCGGGCGCACGAACATTTTCGCGCGATCGACGACACGCCAGACGGGCCGGCCGTTCTCCGCGATCACCGCCGCGCTCACCAGATCGTGTCGCCGGCCCGACATCAGCCGCAGGTGCGCGGCCGCCTGCTCGCGGCTTTCAGGCTTGTCGAGCGTGGTCCTGTCTTCGAGCGCGACCAGCGAATCCGAGCCCAGCACCAGCGCACCGGGCACGGCCTGCGACACCTTGATCGCCTTCAGTTCGGCGAGCGCGTCGGCGAGGTTGCGCGGCGCGACCGCCTCGCCGCGCATCGCCTGCTTGACCGCGTCCTCGTCGACATTGGCGGCGACCGCCTCGTACGGCACGCCGGCGGCATCGAGCATCGCGCGCCGCGATGCGCTCTTCGAGGCGAGAATGAGTCTCATTGCGGCTCCCGTTGCTGCACCAAAGCGATGATCGCGGCGGCGGTCTCCTCGATCGAGCGCCGTGTCACGTCGATCACCGGCCATCCGTTGTCGGCGAACATCCGCCGCGCGAACGCGACTTCGCGCTGCACCGCATCGGCATCGACATAATCGGTCTCGGGCGTCTGGTTGAGCGAAAGCAGCCGGTTGCGGCGCACCTGGATCAGTCGGTCGGCGCTGGTCGTCAGCCCGACGACGAGCGGATGGCGGAGCGCGAACAGCGCGGCGGGCGGCGGGCTTTCGACCACGATGGGGATATTCGCGGTCTTGTAGCCGCGATTGGCGAGATAGATCGAGGTGGGCGTCTTGGACGATCGCGAGACCCCCACGAGCAACACCTCGGCCTCTTCCCAATCCTCCTGCCCGATCCCGTCGTCATGCGCGATCGTGAACTGGATCGCGTCGACCCGCGCGAAATAGGCGGCATCGAGCACGTGCTGGCGGCCGGGGCGCGCCTTGGCCTGCTGGCCGAGCATCGCCGACAGCGCATCGTTGACCGGATCGAGCGGCGCCACCGCAGGTAGCCCGAGCGCGCGGCAACGCTGTTCGAGCGCGCGCCGCGTATTGCTGTTGACGAGCGTGTAGATCACCAGCCCCGGATTCTGCGCGATCTCCTGGAGGATGCGTTCGAGATGCGCTTCGGTGCGCACCATCGGCCAGAAGTGGCGGATCGTCTCGACATCGTCATATTGCGCGAGCGCGGCCTTGGCGATGTTCTCCAGCGTCTCGCCGGTCGAATCCGACAGCAGATGGAGGTGCAGCCGCATCAGCTGGGCAAATCTGTGGAAAACATGCCCGCAACCGCTAGCGCAACCGATCCTCGCCGCCAAGCGAGCGAGTCGCTGCGGATGATTCGAGAGTCGTCCACAATCCCATCGACAGCCCCGGGTTCCGTACACAGCCTGTGGATAACGGGGATCGCGGAATCGAATCGCACGGCTTTTCGCGACCGCCGGCGGTCAAGCTGTTGGCATCCTGGGCATGACGGCATAAGCCCCGTCATCCACGCGCCAACAGCATCAACATCCTCTTAGACTCTATATTCTTGTTAGAAGAAGGGAGCGCCTCGCCTGTCCGGATCGCCTGAAACCAAGCCGCTGCTCGCGACGCTGCGGGGTATCCGCCAACCGGTGCCGCCGATCTGGCTGATGCGCCAGGCCGGGCGCTACCTGCCCGAATATCGCGCACTGCGGGAGACCAAGGGCGGCTTCCTCGAGCTGGCGACCGATTCCGCGGCGGCGATAGAGATCACGCTCCAGCCGGTCCGCCGCTTCGATATGGACGGCGCGATCCTGTTCTCCGACATCTTGATCGTCCCCTGGGCGCTCGGGCAGGATCTGCGGTTCGAGGCAGGCGAGGGGCCGCGTCTGTCGCCGCCGCTCGTCGATGCGACGCTCGATCGCCTGACGCAGCGCCCGGAGCGGCTCGGTCCCGTCTACGCCACCGTGTGCGGTGTGGCGGCGGCGCTGCCGCCTGGGGTGACATTCCTCGGTTTCGCGGGATCGCCCTGGACGGTGGCGACCTACATGGTCGCCGGCCAGGGTAGTCGCGACCAGGCCGAGACGCGCGAGCTCGCCTATCGCGATCCGGTCGCGTTTGCCGCGATCATCGACGCGATCGTCGTGACGACGGTCGATTACCTCTCCGGCCAGATCGCTGCCGGCGTCGAGGCGGTGCAGCTGTTCGACAGCTGGGCGGGCAGCCTAGCGCCCGATCAGTTCGAGCGCTGGGTGATCGCGCCCACGGCAACGATCGTCGCCGCGCTGAAAGCCCGTCATCCGGAGGTTCCGATCATCGGCTTTCCCAAGGGCGCGGGCGGCAAGCTCGCCGCCTATGCGCGCGAAACCGGGATCGATGCGCTCGGCCTCGACGAGACGGTCGATCCCACCTGGGCGGACGCGATCCTGCCGCCGGAGCTGCCGGTGCAGGGCAATCTCGATCCGCTGGCGCTGCTCGCGGGTGGCGCGCCGCTCGACGCCGGTGTTGACCGCATCCTCGCCGCGTTCCAGAACCGCCCGCACGTCTTCAATCTGGGCCACGGCATCGGCCAGCACACGCCGATCGCGCATGTCGAGCGGCTGCTGGCGCGGGTGAGGAGAGCGGCATGATCGGATTCCTGGGCGGCGCGTACCTGTGGGTGAAGGCCGCGCACGTCATCTTCGTGATCTTCTGGATGGCGGGCATGTTCATGCTGCCGCGCTATCTGATCCATCATCAGCAGGCGCTCGGCGATCCCGCGCAGGAATCGCTGTGGATCGATCGCGAGGCCAAGCTCCGCAAGATGATCGTCACGCCCTCGATCCTGATGGTCTGGGTGCTGGGCGCGCTGCTTGCCGCCAATATCGGGCTGTTCGACGGTCAGCCGGGGCTCGGCTGGCTCCACGCCAAGATCGCGCTCGTCGTCATCCTGTCGGGCTATCACGGCTGGGCGGTCGGCTATTCGAAAAGACTCGCACGTGGCGAGGCGCGGCTCACCGATCGGCAGCTTCGGATCGCCAATGAAATCCCGGCGCTGATCCTCATTCTCGTCGTCATCCTGGTGATCGTCCGCCCCTTCTGAGCGCCCGTGCGCCCGCTTGACTTAACGGGGCCTCGCTCCTAATTCGCAAGCCATCCGGCGCGCGGTGGACCGCCCGTTGCCGGCCCCTCCTCCTTCGCATCGTCGCTTTTCATCGACCGACGCGCCCCATCGCAAGCCCGAAGCCGGACTTTTCCCATGCATCTCAAAGACCTCAAGAAGAAGACTCCCGCCGAACTGGTCGAAATGGCCGAGGCGTTGGGGGTCGAAGGCGCATCGACGCTGCGCAAGCAGGACTTGCTGTTCGGCATCCTCAAGGAACAGGCCGAGCAGGGTGACCAGATCATGGGCGTCGGCACGATCGAGGTGCTGCAGGACGGCTTCGGCTTCCTGCGCAGCCCCGAGGCGAATTATCTCGCCGGCCCCGACGACATCTACGTGTCGCCCAACCAGGTCCGCAAATTCGGCCTGCGCACTGGCGATACGGTGGAAGGCGAGATCCGCGCGCCTAAGGACGGCGAACGCTATTTCGCGCTGACCAAGCTCACCAGCATCAATTTCGACGATCCCGACGTGGTGCGCCACCGCGTCAATTTCGACAATCTGACGCCGCTCTATCCTGAGCAGAAGCTGACGCTCGATCCGCAGGATCCCACAGTCAAGGACAAGTCGGCGCGCGTCATCGACATCGTCAGCCCGCAGGGCAAGGGGCAGCGCACGTTGATCGTCGCCCCGCCGCGCGTCGGCAAGACGGTGATGCTGCAGAACATCGCCAAGGCGATCACCGACAATCACCCCGAGGTGTTCCTGATCGTGCTGCTGATCGACGAGCGGCCCGAGGAAGTCACCGACATGCAGCGCTCGGTGAAGGGCGAGGTCGTCTCCTCGACCTTCGACGAGCCCGCCAACCGCCACGTTCAGGTCGCCGAGATGGTGATCGAGAAGGCCAAGCGCCTCGTCGAGCACAAGAAGGACGTGGTGATCCTGCTCGATTCGATCACGCGTCTGGGCCGCGCCTACAACACCGTGGTGCCGAGCTCGGGCAAGGTGCTGACCGGCGGCGTCGATGCCAACGCGCTGCAGCGACCCAAGCGCTTCTTCGGCGCCGCGCGCAACATCGAGGAAGGCGGATCGCTCTCGATCATCGCCACCGCGCTGATCGATACCGGCAGCCGCATGGACGAGGTGATCTTCGAAGAATTCAAGGGCACCGGCAATTCCGAGATCGTGCTCGACCGCAAGGTGGCGGACAAGCGTGTCTTCCCGGCGATGGACGTCGGCAAGTCGGGCACCCGCAAGGAAGAGCTGCTGGTCGACAAGGCCAAGCTCTCGAAGATGTGGGTGCTGCGCCGCATCCTGATGCAGATGGGCACGATCGACGCGATGGAGTTCCTGCTCGACAAGATGAAGGATTCGAAGACAAACGAGGATTTCTTCGATTCGATGAATCAGTAGAATCTTCTGTCTGTTTGAGAGCGGCACCGGCCCGCTCCCCCACCCGACCACCCATTTAGGATACTCTCGTGGGTGGTCGGGTGGGGGAGCGGGCCGGTGCCGCAATGCGCGTTTTGCGCATCTTCAAAGAATTTCTCAGTCCTTCTTGCCGGTCAGCGTCGCAAGGTGGCGCTGATACCGGATCGAGGCGGGATCGAGCGCTACCGCCTTGTGCATCGCGGCGATCGCATCTTCGCGCTTGCCGAGCGCCTCATAGCCGTCGGCCAGGCTGTCATAGCTGTTGGCCTTGTCGGGATAGGCACGGGTGAGGAGGCCGAACACCGTCACGGCATCCGCCGGACGTTCGTGCCGCAGCAGATCGTAGCCGAGCTGGTTGAGATCGCGGTCGTCGATCACGTAGCGGCGCGGCTGGGCGGCGAGCTCCCGATCGAACCACGCGTCGATCGTCGGGGCGTCATCCTTGTCCAGTCGATCGGGCAGGGCCCAGGCGATCGACGGCTGGGTGGACGGCGTGGGCTGGCCCATCGCCAGCGCCGCCAGCACGGCGACGTGATCGTCGACGCTGTCGTCCTGCGCGTTGTTGGTTAGCTGCACCAGCGTCAGATGCTCGGCGGGCAGATAGGACAGGTCGGCCTTGAACGCGCGCCAGTCGCCGCCATGCTGGATCCGGGCATGGCCGGCGCTATCGGGGCGCAGGCCGAATCCCAGGCCCTCGGGCGATACCTTGCCGTTGGACAGCGTCGCCGGCGTGGTGGCCTGCGCATAGAGCGCGGGCGAGATCACGCGGCCGGTGTTGAGCGCGTGCTGCCAGCGCGCGAGATCGCCGACGGTCGAATAGACGCCGCCCGCGCCCTGCACGAAGAAATCGGGAATCTGATCATAGGCGCGGCGATCGCCCAGCGGCGATTCCTGGAAACCGTAAGCGCGATTGGGGATGGGATCGTCGTCGGGCGTGCGCAACCGGGTGTGATCCATTCCTAGCGGATCGAACAGCGTGCTTTTCAAATAGGCGGCGAAAGGCTGCCCGGTCAGGTGCTCCACCAGCAACGACAGGACGATGTAGCCGGTGTTCGAATATTTGAATCGCGTGCCCGGGGCGAACAGCAAAGGCTTGTGGTCCTCGGCCAGCACGTCGACCGCGTCGCGGGTGGTGATCGGTGCGCTCAGGTTCCCGGCGTCGAGTTGCATCCCGTAATGATCGAGCACCTCGGGAATGCCCGAGCTGTGCGACAGGAGCTGCCTGACGGTGATGTCGGGATAGGGAAAACCGGGTAGGCGCGATGCCACCGTGTCGTCGAGCGCGAGCTCATGATCGTCGACCAGCCGCAGCACGGTCGCGGCGGTGAATTCCTTCGACACCGATCCGATGTCGAACGCGCTCTCGGCCGTCAGCGGCGTGCGCGCCGGATCACCGGCATCGCCCACCGCGCCGACGAAGATCGTCGTCCCGTCGCGCGCCGCGAGATAGGCGCCGTTGCAGACATGCGCGGCATGGCAGCGATCGAGATAGGTGTGGAAGGCCTGTGCCGTCGGGGCCTCGTCCGCTGCCGAAGCCGCCGTGGTCGCGAGCGATGCCATGACCAGGGCCGTGCCGCACGCAAGTGTGTTATTCATATAAGTCGCCTCCCTGCCGCAGGCGTATTATTATCGTAACACACCTGTCAAGGGAGCAATCGCGACTGTTCGTGGTGGGTCGGCCCTGCTAGGCCCGCCGCCATGCCGACCTTCAGCATCGCCGATGTCTTCACTGCCGCGGGGCTCGCGACGCTGGGGCAGGTGATCATGATCGACCTGATGCTCGCGGGCGACAATGTCGTCGTGCTCGGCACGCTTGCCGCCGGCCTGCCGCCCAGGGAGCGCAAGCGCGTGCTCGGCATCGGCGTCGGCATCGCGCTCGTCTGCCTGATCGCGTTCGCTTTCCTAGCGACGACCTTGCTCCATGTCGTCGGGCTGCTCTTCGCGGGCGGGCTGTTGTTGCTCTGGGTCGGCTGGAAGCTGTTCCGCGAGATCCACCCGCCGCGCCCCGCCGCGGCCGTCGACGATCCCGACACGCCCGCGATCGAGGGCGGGCCGCCGAGCAAAAGCTTCGCGCGCGCCGCGATCCAGGTCGCGCTCGCCGACTTGTCGATGAGCCTCGACAACGTGCTCGCGGTCGCTGGTGCGGCGCGGGACCATCCCACCGTCCTGTTCTTCGGGCTGGCATTGTCGGTGACGCTGATGGCGGTCGCGGCAAACCTGATCGCGCGCATCATCGAGCGTTATCACTGGATCGCCTATATCGGGCTGGTCGTCATCCTCTACGTCGCGGGGTCGATGATCTACGACGGCTGGGTTGATCCCGAAATCGGCGTCGGCCATCTGTTCCGCGCATGGATCTAGCAGCCTTCTTCACCCCCGAAGCGCTCGCGGTGCTGGCGCAGGTCGTGATGATCGACCTCGTGCTGGCGGGCGACAATGCGCTCGTGGTCGGGACGATCGCGGCCGGGCTTCCACGCGACCAGCAGAAGAAAGTGGTGCTCGTCGGCGTCGGCGCGGCGCTGGTGCTGCGCATTGCCTTCGCGCTCGCCGCGACGCAGCTTCTCCAGGTCGTCGGGCTGTTGTTCGCGGGCGGGCTGCTGCTGCTGTGGGTGGCGTGGAAGATGTGGCGCGAGCTGCGCGACCAGGGCGCTTCGGCGGGAGGAGGCGCACCGGCGCCGGTCAAGACCTTCGGCAAGGCGGCATGGGCAGTGGCGCTCGCCGACGTCAGCATGAGCCTCGACAATGTGCTGGGGGTCGCCGGCGCGGCGCGCGATCACCCCACGATCCTCGTCTTCGGTCTCGTCTTCTCGGTGGCGGTGATGGGCCTCGCGGCGAGCCTGATCGCGCGCGTCGTCGATCGCTATCGCTGGATCGGCTATCTCGGGCTCGCCGTCATCGTCTGGGTCGCGCTCAAGATGATCCATGACGGCTTGCTCGATCGCGATCTGGGGTTGCTCAGCGTCCTCGTATGAGACGGTAATCGGCTATCCCAGATGCTCGGCGAAGAAATCCGCCGTCCGTTCGTCGGCCAGCCTCGCTGCCTCGTCCGACCGCCTTTTACCGAATTCGGTCGCGAAGCCGTGATCTTCGCCCGGATAATCGTACAAACTGACCTTGGGATGATCGTCGAGAGCTTCATGCATCCGGCGCTGCGTGTCGGCATCGACGAAGTGATCGGCGCCCGCGATGTGGAGCAACAGCGGGTTCGCGACCGCGTGTTTTTCACCTAAAAGGTTATCGACGCCGACTGCATAATAACCAATGCAGGCATCCACATCCGTGCGCGCGGCGGTCATGTAGGCGAGGCGGCCGCCGAGGCAATAGCCGACCGCGCCCACCTTGCCGTCGCCGCCCAATTGCTTCCGCGCGGCACGAATCGTCGCCTCGATGTCGCGGATGCCGGCATCCTGGTTGAACTTGCCCATCAGCTCGAGCGCACGCTGGAATTGCGGCTCGATATCGGGGTCGAGCTCGATTCCCGGCGCGAGCCGCCAGAACAGGTCGGGTGCAAGCGCGAGATAGCCCGCTTCGGCCAGTCGATCGCATTTGCGCCGGATGCCGGCATTCACGCCGAAAATCTCCTGGATGACGACGATCGCTGCGCGCGGCGTGCCGGCCGGCCACGCGCAATAAGCGGAAAAGCTGCCTTCGCCGTCGAGCGGCGTGATCGTCAGCATGTCGGTCATCGAAACTCTCCCGAAAGGTGGCGCTCGTGATCGAGTAGCCATTGCTTGGTGGCGGTGCCGTCGCCCGCCGAATAAGCGCCGAGCGCGCCGCCTGCGGCCAGCACGCGATGGCAGGGTACGACGATCGGGAAGGGATTGCGCGCGCACGCCTGGCCGATCGCGCGCGGGCTCGACGCCGCCGCCCGCGCGAGCGCGCCGTAGCTCATCGTCTCGCCGAAGGGGATCGCAGCCATCGCGTCGCGCAGCGCCTGGCCGCGCGGCGTGGCGGCCGGTGCGAGGGGAAGCGCGAAGTCCTTGCGCGCGCCCGCGAACCACGCCTCCAATTGTGCTGCGGCTTCGCGAACCGCCGCGGCATGGCCGGGCGCGGGGGCGGCGTCGCGATCGATCGTGATCCGGGTGATCGCCAGATCGTCGCCCGTGATCCGTACCGCACCGATCGGCGTTGCGATTACGGCTTCGTCCTGCGCATACATGACGAAAGTTGTGCAGCCACGGCGCGGTGAGCGCAAGCGGAGACGAGGCATGAAGATCAACGTCGAGATCGACTGTACGCCCGAAGAGGCACGGCGCGTGATGGGACTCCCCGATCTGACGCCGCTCCACGACAAATATGTCGCGGCGATGCGCGACATGATGGACCCGGCGGCCCACCCCGAACTCATCGAGCAGATGATGAGGAGCTGGGCGCCCATGGGCGAGGGGGCGATGACGTTCTGGCGGCGGATGTTCGAAGGCGGCAATGGCGGCTCAAACGGCTGATACGATCGTCGCGCTGTCGAGCGGCGCGCCGCCCGCCGCGATCGGCATCATCCGGCTGAGCGGGCCCGGCGCCTTCACGGCGGGAGAGGTGATCGCGGGGCCGCTGCCGCCACCGCGCGAGGCCGCGTTGCGGGCGCTGTGGGGCGACGACGGCGCGCTGCTGGATCGCGCGCTGGTGCTGACCTTCGCCGCGCCCGCGACCGCGACCGGCGAGGATCTGGTCGAGCTTCACTGCCATGGCGGCCGCGCCGTGATCGCCGCGGTGGAAGCGACGTTGCTCCGTCAGCCCGGCGTTCGCCGCGCCGAGCCCGGCGAGTTTACGCGGCGCGCGCTGATGGCCGGTCGGATCGATCTCGCCCAGGCCGAGGGGCTCGGCGACCTGCTGATGGCGGAGACAGAGGCGCAGCGCCGCGCCGCCCTGGCCTCGACCGAAGGGGCGGTCGGCCGCGCCGTCGCCGGTTGGACCGCGCGCCTCGTGATGCTCGCCGCGCAGGTCGAAGCCGCGCTCGACTTTTCGGACGAGGATGACGTGGCGGTCGATGTGTCAGGCACCACCGCACAAATCGCCACCCTCGCCGACGACATGGTGCGCGTGCTCGACAATCCGCCCGTCGAGCGCCTTCGGGACGGAACCCGCGTGGTGCTCGCCGGCGCGCCCAATACCGGAAAGTCTACACTTCTCAATGCGTTGGTCGAGCGAGAGGCCGCGATCGTGTCGCCGATCTCGGGAACGACACGCGATCGGATCGAGGCGCCCGTCATCCGCGACGGCATCGCCTATGTGTTCACCGACACCGCCGGATTGCTCGACGCGAGCGACGATCCGATCGAGGCGATCGGCATCGGGCGTGCGCGCGAGGCAATCGACGCGGCGGACATCGTGTTGTGGCTCGACGATGCGCCGCCGCCGCCAGGGGCGCTCGCCATCCACGCCCGCGCCGACGCGCCCGGTCGCGGTGCGATCGGCGGGGAGCGGCTAGCGGTCTCCGCAGTGACGGGAGAGGGGATGGCGGCGCTTTGGGGCGCGCTGGCCGACCGCGCCGCCGCGTTGCTCCCCAACCTCGATCGGCCGGTGCTCAACCGCCGGCAGCGCGACCTATGCGCGGCGGCGCAACGCGAGCTGGCTGCGGCTTCCGCTGACGATCCCCTGATCGTCGCCGAGCATCTTCGCCGCGCTCGCGCCGCGCTCGATCGGGTGACCGGTAGAGCAGGGGTCGAAGCGATGCTCGACGCGCTGTTCTCGCGATTCTGTATCGGCAAGTGACATGTTCCACGTGGAACGATTTTGACTTTGCGCGCGCGGCAGCATAGCGCCGCCGCGATGCAGAGCTTCGATGTCATCGTCGTCGGCGGCGGCCATGCCGGGACCGAGGCGGCCGCTGCGGCGGCGCGCCGCGGTGCGCGCGTCGCTTTGCTGACCTTCGATGCGACCAAGGTTGGCGCGATGTCGTGCAATCCCGCGATTGGAGGGTTGGGGAAGGGGCACCTCGTCAGGGAGGTCGATGCGTTCGATGGATTGATCGCGCGGGCGGCGGACGCGGCGGCGATCCATTATCGCATGCTCAACCGCAGCAAGGGTGCTGCGGTGCAGGGACCGCGCGTCCAGGCCGATCGGCGGCGCTTCGCGCGTGCCATCCAGACGATGCTTGCTGAGCAGTCCGGCGTCGCGGTGATCGAAGGCGAGGCAGCCGGCCTCGGCCTAAGTGGAGGGCGTGTCGCGGGCGTCGTGCTCGCCGATGGCGCGCGCCTCGACGCGCGCGCGGTCGTACTCGCCACCGGCACCTTCCTGGGTGGACGGCTCTTTTGCGGCGAGGTGCGCAGCGCGGGGGGGCGCACCGGCGAGCGTGCCGCAACCGCGCTCGGGATTCAGCTCCGCGACCTCGGCCTGCCGATCGCACGGCTCAAGACGGGGACGCCGCCGCGGCTCGACGGGCGCACGATCGACTGGGCAGCGCTCGAGCGCCAGCCCTCCGACGACGAGCAATGGACGATGTCGCCGATGAGCGCGGGGCGACCGCTGCCGCAGCTCGCCTGCGCGATCACCCGCACCAACGCGCGCACGCACGACATCATCCGCGCCAACCTCGATCGCTCGCCGCTCTACTCGGGCGCGATCGAAGCGCTGGGGCCGCGCTATTGCCCGTCGATCGAGGACAAGATCGGCCGCTTCGGCGATCGCGACGGGCACCAGGTGTTTCTCGAACCCGAAGGACTCGACGATCCGCTGGTCTATCCCAACGGCATCTCGACCTCGCTGCCTGCCGACGTGCAGACGGCAATCGTCGCGAGCATGGCCGGGCTCGACCGCGCGCGCATCGTGGTGCCGGGCTATGCGGTCGAATATGACCATATCGATCCACGCGCCCTCGATGCGAGGCTGGGAGTCGATGCGATCGAAGGCCTGTTTTGCGCCGGACAGATCAACGGCACGACAGGCTATGAAGAGGCCGCCGCGCAGGGGCTGGTCGCCGGACTCAACGCCGCGGCGTCGGCGCGCGGGCTGGCACCGCTGATCCTCGATCGGGCGCAATCCTATATTGGCGTGATGATCGACGATCTCGTGCTGCAAGGCGTGACCGAGCCGTATCGGATGCTCACCGCGCGCGCCGAATATCGGTTGCGACTGCGCGCCGACAATGCCGAAACCCGTCTCGGCGGGATCGCGGCGGCGCTGGACTGTATCGGCACCGAGCGCGCGGCGCATCAGCGGCGCCGCGCCGAGGGTCGCGAACGGATCGACCAGCATCTCGCGGAGACAGCGAGCCCGACCGAGATGGCGCGACGCGGGGCGCCGGTGAAGCAGGACGGTATCCGCCGCTCGTTCGCCGAGTGGCTGCGGTTCCCCGATGTCGGGGCGGCGCACCTCGCCCCGAACGCGTTCGACGGCGTCGCGCCCGCGATCGTTGCCGAAGCGATCGAGGATGCGCGTTACGCGCCCTATCTCGAACGCCAGCAGGCCGAGGTCGCGGAGATGCGCGCGAACGATGCTGTCGCGCTGCCACCGGCGCTCGATTATGCTGCGATTCCGGGCCTGTCGATCGAGATGGTCGAGCGGCTCGCCGCGGGGCGGCCCTCGACGCTCGGCGCCGCGAGCCGCGTGCGTGGGATCACGCCCGCGGCGTTGTCCGCCATCCTGCTCCACATTCGCCGTCGCGCCGCATGACCGAGGACGAGGCGCGGTGCTGGGTGCGAGGCCGATACGGCGTTTCACGTGAAACATCGATCGCGGCCTTTTGCGATCTCGTCCGTGCCGAATCGGCACGTCACAACCTGATCGCCGCTTCGACGCTCGAGGCGATTTGGGCGCGCCATGTCGTCGATTCGGCGCAGTTGCTCGATTGGGCGGACCGGCCCGGCGCCTGGCTCGACATCGGTTCGGGGGCAGGCTTTCCCGGGATGGTCGTCGCGTTGCTGACCGATCGGGCGGTCACCTTGTGCGAACCGCGTAAGCGACGAGCGACGTTTCTCGAAGAGGCAGCCGTCATGCTCGGGGTCGCCGATCGCACGACGGTCGTGGCGTCGAAGGTGCAGGCGCTGTCGGGCCGGTTCGCCGTAATTTCGGCGCGGGCTGTCGCCGCGCTGCCCGATCTGTTCGTCGCGGCGTGCCATAATGCGACCCGCGACACCGTCTGGGTGCTGCCCAAGGGACGGTCGGCGCGCGAAGAGGTGGCATCGGCGCGAAAGGCATGGCATGGTTCGTTTCACGTGGAACGCAGCGTGACCGATCCGGACGCGCTGATCATCGTGGCGAGAGGCATATACCCCCGATGACCTGTATCGCGGTGGCGAACCAGAAAGGCGGGGTCGGCAAGACGACGACCGCGATCAACCTTGGCACCGCGCTCGCCGCGGTGGGGATGCGCGTGCTGCTGATCGACCTCGATCCGCAGGGAAATGCGTCGACGGGGCTCGGAATTGCGCGGCCGGACCGAGCGCGGTCGAGCTACGACCTGTTGATCAACGAAGTGTCGTTGCGCGAGGCGGCGGTGGCGTCGCGCGTGCCGCGGCTCGACGTGGTGCCCGCGACCGAGGATCTGTCGGGTGCCGAGATCGAGCTCGTCGATTACGAAGCGCGCACGCATCGGCTCGATCGCGTGCTGACCGCGCATGACGGCGGCACGTGGGACGTCATCCTGATCGATTGCCCGCCGTCGCTGGGGCTGCTGACGCTCAATGCGATGGTCGCCGCCGATTGCCTGCTGGTGCCGCTCCAATGCGAATTCTTCGCGCTCGAAGGGCTGAGCCAGCTTCTCAACACGGTCGAGCGCATCCGCTCGCGCTTCAATCCCGGCCTGTCGATCCTGGGTGTAGTGCTGACGATGTACGATCGTCGCAACCGGCTGACCGAGCAGGTGTCTGACGATGTGCGCGCGGTGCTCGGCCGGGTGGTGTTCGAAACCGTTATCCCGCGCAACGTGCGCCTTTCCGAAGCGCCGAGCCATGGCGTGCCCGCGCTGATCTACGATCATCGCTGCGCCGGGTCCGAAGCCTATATCGCGCTCGCACGCGAACTGATCGGGCGGCTGCCCAAACCGGCGAAGGCGGCATGAGCGAGGGCGCGCGCAAACCCAAGCCCGGCCTCGGCCGCGGGCTTTCGGCGCTGATGGGGGATATCGCGCGCGAGACGCCGGTGACGCCGGGCGCCGACGCCGGCATCACCGGTGTCCGCACGCTTCCGGTCGCCTCGTTGGCGCCGCATCCCGATCAGCCGCGGCGCACCTTCGACGAGGACGCGCTGAACGAACTGGCGCAATCGATCGCGGCGCGTGGATTGATCCAGCCGATCGTCGTGCGGCCGCACGGTCACGATTACCAGATCGTCGCCGGCGAGCGTCGCTGGCGCGCGGCGCAGAAAGCAAGACTGCACGAAGTTCCTGTAATCGTTAGAGATTTTAACGATGCCGAGACGCTCGAAATCGCGCTTCTCGAGAATATCCAGCGCGAGGATCTCAACGCGATCGAGGAGGCTGAGGCCTATCGCAAGCTGATCGACCAATTCGGCCACACGCAGGAGGCGCTGGGCAAGCTCGTCCACAAGTCGCGCAGCCACATCGCCAACCTGATCCGGCTGCTCGATCTGCCCGCGCCGGTGCGCGCGCATGTCGCGCATGGCCGGTTGAGCATGGGGCAGGCCCGCGCGCTGATCGGCGCGCGCGACCCCGAGGCGCTGGCGCGCGAGGTAATCGATCGCGACTTGTCCGTGCGCGAGACCGAGAAGCTCGCGCGCGCGGTCAAGACCGGATCGGCCGCGCCGGCTACGCGTGATTCGAGCCACAAGGATGCCGATATCGCGGCACTGGAACGCCAGCTCGGCGACCTGATCGGGCTCAACGTCCGTATCAGCCATGGCCCCAAGGGCGGCACGTTGTCGCTTGCTTATTCGACGCTCGATCAGCTCGACATGGTCTGCCAGCGGCTGAGCGGCGAGACGATCTGACACTTTCCCACATCGCGATGTTCCGCTAATGTTCCTATCGGCTGGACCTTCGGATCGATGCCGTGGGGAGGGGGCTTCGTGTCGTTTTTCCGGAACCGTTGGAACTTTCGCGGGCGACGCCGTCGTCAGCGGTTGCGGGCCGCCAGTCGGGCGACGCCCAGAAACGCCTGTTCGGCGAGCACGTCGCCCGCAGTGCCCGGCGCCATGATCGCGCGCTCGCTTGCCCGGATATGGTCGATCGCGGCGTCGATCCGGTCAGGGGTCCAGGTGCGCACCGCACGGGCAGTCGCCGCTTTCTCGCGGAAGAAGACGCGATTGCGCTCCATCACCGCGTCGATCGGTGCGCCCGCCTCGGTCTCCGCGCGCAACGCCGCGATCGTCATCAGCCGCCGCACCAGCCCGCGCAGCAGCGGGATCGGCGACACGCCCGCCTCGGCGAGCCGCGCGAGCTCCGGGCCGATCACCGCGACGTCGCCCGCCACCGCCGCGGCGATCGCGCGGCTCATCTCGGCCTCGCCCAGATCGGCGCCGATCGCGTCGAGCGTGGCGTCGTCGATCTCGCCGGGCTTGTCGGGGCCGGCGTCGAGATAGAGCGCGATCTTTTCGATCTCGCGCGCCACGATCGCGCGGTCCCCGCCGCTGGCGGTGGCGAGGCGCCGCGCGGTGTCGCCGGTGGTGCGCAGGCCGTGGTCGCGCGCGATCTGCGCGACCATTCGGTCGGCATCCGCGCCGTCGGGGACGTAGCAGGCGAACGCCAGCGCGCGCGCATGGCCGATCGCGAGCTTGACGATCTTGCCGCTCGATTTGACCCCGGGTGCGATCGCCACCACCGGATTGCCTGCCTGCTCGGCGTCGAGCAGCAAGGTGAACGCCTCGAGCGCGTTCTCATCCGCCCCGTTGACGCGCAGATGGCGCGCACCGCCGAACAGCGAGATCGAGGCGGCCTCGTCGGCGAGCCGGCCCGGATCACCCCTCAGCGTCGCGCCCTCGATGTCGACGCGCTCGGCTTCGGGACCCATCGCCCGTGCGAGCCGCTGCGCCAGCTCGGCCGCGCCCGCCTCGTCCGGCCCGTGGAGCAGATAGAGGCGGATGTCGGCGCCGGGCGCATCGAGCGCGGCGCGGATCTGGTTGGCGCTGGCCTTCACTGGCCCTCGCGCGGCGCCCGCGCATAGGTCGCGATCCGGGTCACGATCTGGTCGGCGACGATTTCGGACAGGCGCTCAAGCGCGGTGTTCTCGGCGGCGATCGTCGCATATTCGGAGCCGACCACGTCGACGCCCGCATCCGAGTCCGCGGTGTCGTCGATCACCACCTTGCTGCCGTCGAGCGCGACGAGCTGATAGCGCGCGCGCAAGCTCCGGCGCTCGCGGGTCACGCTGTCGTCGCGACGTACGCCGAGCCCGCTGATCTGGTCGTCGAGCGTGACCTGGAGGCGATAGAGCGGCGCGCCGCCGGCGTCGGGCAGGCGATCGCGCAGCGCGTTGGCGACGAGCCAGCCCGATTTGCCCGCGATCGGCGCGACCTCGATCCGGCTCAACGTCGTCGCGACTGGGCCGCTGCTGCCGCCCGAATAGAGCGGATGCAGCCCGCAGCCCGCCAGCCCCAGCAGCATCAGGGGCGCGAGCCGCCTCATGCGACGAGGTTGACCAGCCGGTCGGGCACGACGATCACTTTGCGCGGGGGCTTGCCGTCGAGCAGGCGCACGATCTTGTCGCTGGCAAGCGCGGCGGCCTCGACGTCGGCGCGCTCCATGCCCTTGGGGAGCGACAAGGTGTCGCGCAGCTTGCCGTTGACCTGGATCGCGATCGTCACCTCGTCCTCGACGAGGCAGGCGGGATCGACCTCAGGCCAGGCGGCATCGGCGACCAGGCCGTCGTGCCCCGCGGCGGCCCAGGCTTCCTCGGCGACGTGCGGCACCATCGGCGCGACGAGGCGCATCAGCGTCCGCGTCGCCTCGGCGCGCGACGCCGAGGGCGCGGCCTTCTCGATCGCGGCGACCAGCTCGTAAAGCTTGGCGACCGCCTTGTTGAACGACAGCGCCTCGATATCCTCGGCCACGCCGGCGATCGTCTGGTGGAGCTTGCGGTCGAGCGCCCGATCGTCACCGGCGGCCGTGCCCGCGCCTTCTTCGGGGCTGTCGAACAAGCGCCACAGCCGCTGGACGAAGCGCCACGAGCCTTCGATCCCTGCCTCGCTCCACGGCAGGTCGCGCTCGGGCGGCGAATCGGAGAGCATGAACCAGCGCACTGCGTCGGCGCCGTACTGGTCGACGATCGGCTCGGGATCGACGGTGTTCTTCTTCGATTTCGACATCTTCTCGATGCGGCCGACCGTCACCGGCTGGCCGCTCGCGATCTCGATTCCGTCCTTCACCTCGGCGGGGCCGAGCCAGCGGCCGTCGGCGGCCTTGTAGGTCTCGTGCGTCACCATGCCCTGGGTGAACAGGCCGGCGAAGGGCTCGTCGATGTCGAGCATGCCGATGTGCTTGAGCGCGCGCGTCCAGAAGCGGGCGTAGAGCAGGTGCAGGATCGCATGCTCTACGCCGCCGATATACTGGCCGACCGGCAGCCACTTCTCGGCGGTCGCACGATCGAACGGCCTGTCCTCGGGCTGGCTGGCGAAGCGGATGAAATACCAGGAGGAGTCTACGAAGGTGTCTAGCGTGTCGGTCTCCCGTTTCGCGGGGCGGCCGCAGGCGGGGCAATCGACGTGCTTCCAGGTCGGGTGGCGATCGAGCGGGTTGCCGGGGACGTCGAACGACACGTCCTCGGGGAGCGTGACCGGCAACTGGTCGCGCGGCACCGCCACCGGGCCGCAGACGTCGCAATGGACGATCGGGATCGGCGTGCCCCAATAGCGCTGGCGGCTGACGCCCCAGTCGCGCAGGCGGTAGACGGTCGCGCCGTCGCCCCAGCCTTCGGCCTCGGCGCGGGCGATGACCGCGCGCTTGGCCTCCTCGACGGGCAGGCCGTTGAGAAAGGCGGAGTTCACCAGGGCGCCGGGCCCGGTATAGGCTTCGTCGCCCGCGAACACCGCGTCGACCGTCTCGCCCTCGGCGACGACGCGGCGCACGTCGAGCCCGTATTTGCGCGCGAAATCCAGGTCGCGCTGGTCGTGCGCCGGCACGCCCATCACCGCGCCCGAGCCATAATCCATCAGCACGAAATTGGCGATGTAGACGGGGAGTTCGATCGACGAATCGAGCGGGTGGATCGCCTTCAAGCCCGTATCGTAGCCGAGCTTTTCCTGCGTCTCGATTTCCGCCGCCGTCGTGCCGCCCTGCTTGCATCGTTCGATGAAAGCGAGCGCCTCGACATTGTCGGCGGCGTGGGCCTGCGCGATCGGATGATCGGCGGCGACCGCGACGAAGCTCGCGCCGAAGATGGTGTCGGGGCGGGTGGAGAAGACCTCGATCTCGTCCGCGCTGCCGGCGAGCTTGAACCGGAACGTGAGCCCCCGGCTCTTGCCGATCCAGTTCTCCTGCATCAGCTTGACCTTGTCGGGCCAATGCTCAAGCCCGTCCAGCCCCGCCAGCAGCTCGTCGGCGAACTGGGTTATCTTCAGGAACCACTGGCTCAATTTGCGCTTCTCGACCAGCGCGCCCGAGCGCCAGCCGCGGCCGTCGATCACCTGCTCGTTGGCGAGCACGGTCATGTCGACCGGATCCCAGTTGACCGCCGATTCCTTGCGATAGACGAGGCCTGCCGCGTAGAGATCGAGGAACAGCGCCTGCTCGTGCCCGTAATAATCGGGCTCGCAGGTCGCGAGCTCGCGGGTCCAGTCGAGCGCGAAGCCGAGGCGCTTCAATTGCGCCTTCATCGTCGCGATGTTGGCGCGGGTCCAGCCGCCGGGCGCGACATGCTTTTCCATCGCGGCATTCTCGGCGGGCATGCCGAACGCGTCCCAGCCCATCGGATGGAGCACCTCGTGCCCGGTCATGCGCTTGTAGCGCGCCAGCACGTCGCCCATCGTGTAGTTGCGGACATGGCCCATATGGATGCGCCCCGACGGATAGGGAAACATCTCGAGCACATAGGCACGGGGCTTCGCCGAATCGTCGCGCGCGGCGAAGGTGCGCTGGTCGTCCCACACCTTCTGCCAGGCCGCGTCCGCCTTCAGCGCATTGAAGCGGGAGGCCATGAGGAAGAAATACTCTGGTTAGCTGACCGCGGCGCGGCGCAGGTCGCGGGCGCGGGTGAGGATGATGTCTTCGAGCTTCTGCACGGTCGCCGCCTTGACGGGCGCGTCGACCCAGGTACCGCCCTGATTGATCTGGCGGAGCGCGGCGACGCGCAGCGCATCGGCGCGCAGATCCTGATCGAGGATCGACACCGTCACCTTCATCCGCTCGGCCGGCGTGTTCGGGTTGACGTACCAGTCGGTGACGATGACGCCGCCGTTCGAATCGGTCTGCAGCAGCGGCATGAACGACAGCGTGTCGAGGCTGGCGCGCCACAGATAGGCGTTGACGCCGATCGTCGTGGTGCGCGCGGCCGCAAGGTCGGCCTTGGGACGCTCACCGCCGCCGCAGGCGACGAGGGGAAGAAAAAGCGAGACCACGATCGCGGTGCGCAACGGGCGGTTCATTGGCGGTTCCCTGAGCGAAATGGGGGTCGCTATGCCTCTATAGATGGTCTGCGGCCGCCGCAAGCGCGGCCGTCTGTGGAGATGGTGCAACACTTGTGCGGAAACGACTCTCAGCAGTGGAATAGCGAGCACGAATCGTGCTAGGCGCGGTAGCGATAACGAAGGATCTGTCGTGATCGAAGGTCGAGCTCTCTGGGGCATGGGGCTGGTGGCGCTCGTCGCTGCCGGCATCGCCGTGTCTCCCGCGCTCGGCGCTCCCGACAACGGTAAGACCTCGTTGACGCTCGGCCTCGACGGCGGCATCGGATCGTTCACGCCCGCCTCGGCCGACCCCAAGCTCGCCGCCGCGCTGGCGCGCAGCGGCCTCGGCAGCAACGGCTTCCGCTTCACGCCGTCCGAAGCGACCAAGGACGATCATCACCGGGTGACGGTCGCGGTCAATCGCCGCGTCTCGCGCACCAGCGACGAGAGCGCCGCGCGCACCGTGACGCCGACGACCACGGTCAGCGTCGCGCCGATCGCCTACAATCTGGGTGTCGCCGTGGGCTGGAAGCGATTCGCGCTGTCGGGCGACGTCACGCATGTCGATCTCGGCGGCAAGCCGGGCAGCGGCCAGTCGGTCGATGTGGGGCTGAGCTATACCGGCCACCGCGTCTCGGGCCGCGTCAAGGCGACCGCGACCCGGCCGCTCGCCGATACGCCACGGCTGATCGCCGACGATCCGAGCTATTCGATCGATGTCGGCGGCTCCTATTCGCTGACGCGCAATCTCGATCTGACCGCGGGCGTCCGCTACAAGTCCGAACGCGATCGCGACCGGCTCCAGCGGCTGTCCGACGATCACCGCGACAGCCAGGCGGTCTATATCGGCACGGCGTTCCGCTTCTAGTCACCTGGAACTGAAGCCCGTCACAATCCAGTTCTGTCCTCTGAACTTGCCTGCCCCTGCGCAGGCAGGGTTTCAGGGTCCGTCGTGCTGCAATTGACGGCGTTGCCTGGAAAGATGGATGCTGAATCAAGTTCAGCATGACGGCCTTGATACGACGAACTTCGGTTCCGCCATATTAGAGCAACGAGCCTTAAATCAGAACCGTTCGTCCCCGGACTTGATCCGGGGTTGTCGAAGCACCGTCCTTTTCCCGCCGTGGAAAAGAAGAACGGCCCTTCGACAAGCTCAGGGCGAACGGCCGTGGGTCAGATTAAACGCCCGTTGCTCTAGGACCAAACGACTTTCAGCTCTGGCGGCTGCGCAAATGGCGGATTTTCGAGCTTCCGGTGCTCACGGACCTTTAAGTCCGCTGCACTCCAGGTCTCGGAAAAGCACCACTTTCGACTCGCCATCTCCTGAATGTCGATCGGCCCTGGGCGGCATAGACGAATTCGGACAGGCAGGCAGCGCCCCGGTTGCGGTCGTTCACCTTCACGACCTTGATCCCTGAACCCTATTGTTCGCTCATTCGATGATGCGACCGACGCGGACGAGCAGGCCGCTCGGATCGCTGACGGCAAACTCGTATGTCCCCCAGGGCTTGGCGTGCGGCGCGCCCTCGATGATGAGATCGCGCACGCCCTCGGCGACCGCGTCGACATCATCGACATACAGATACAGCCCAAAGGGATTGTCTTCGATGTGCTTCGGCCAGCCCGGGGCGTGGGTGAGATGCAGATGCCAGCCCCGGCCGTCCTCCAGAATGCGATAATGGCCGTAGTCGCTGACGACCGTGAAGTTCAGGCGCCGGTAGAACGCTTCGCTCGCGTCGAGATTGCTGCTCGGTATGATTGCTACCGCTCGATGATCCATGCTCTGAAACTCCAACATCCGGCCCTGTGCCCGATGTGAGCGCGCCGGCACGCTTTGGCGAGGGGCAAATGGCACCAACGGCGCCGAACCGGATATTGGGCCCAAGAAGTCCGGCAAGCGAGCCTCCAAAGTCCGGCCCAAAATGCTACACCGCGCCCATGCCCGATCATCCTCGCGTTGAAAGCAGCCGCGCGTTGCGCACGCGTGGCGCCATCGTCGATGCCTTTATCGAGCTGGCGTTCGAGCACCGATATGATGCGATCCGCGTATCCGATCTGATCACGCGCGCGGGCGTCGGAAAATCGACCTTCTACGAACATTTTCACGGCAAGGACGACGTCTTGCTGGAGGCCGTGGCGCCGGTTCTTCTGGCGCTCGCCACCGCCGCGTCGGGACGCGCGGCGCGCTCTTACGTTCGTGAAATGGTTGGTCATCTCTGGGAACGCCGGTCGATCGGACGACCGATCATCGATTCGATGACGGCACCCATCATTCAACGTCGCCTGGCGGAAGCAATTCGGCCGCATGCCGTTCGCGCCGGGCTCGCGGAGGGCAATTCATCAATTTCGGCAACTGGAATTGCCGCCGCCCAGCTGGCAATGCTGAGATGCTGGTTGGCGGGCCACGCCGCCGCCACGATCGATGATATGACCGATCAATTGATCGCCTGCGCGCGCATTCTCGAAAGCGATCGCCGTTGATCGCCACAAGGCGCGATCGCATTACCGTGCTTCGCCTGCGAAACTATCCGACCGCGAACCACCAGACTGCCTGATCGTCGCCGGGCGCTACGGGTCGATCCAGGCGTCGATCGCGGCCCAGCCGTGGAAACCTGTTCGCATCAGGCGCTTTCCCTGCGCGCGCGTGACGCCGCCGAGCGCGATGGCGGGGCCATCGAAGGCGCGCGCGATCAGGCGCGCGCGCGTCGGCCCGAGCGGCGGCGCGCCCGGATGCGAGCGGGTGGAGAACACCGGCGAGACGAAGACGAGGTCGGCGCCCGCATGCGCCGCCGCGCGCGCCTGCCCACGCGAATGCGCCGCGCGCGTCAGCAGCCCGCGCGGCGGCCGCCGCCGGGCATTGTGGACGCCGTCCTCGCGGGCGGCGAGCCGATCGGGCCCGGCGCGCACCAGCACCAGCCCGCGCGCCTGTGCGATCGCCTGGATCGCGGCGAACAGGCGCCGGCGCTCGGCGAGCGGCGTGCGGTAATGGCGGAACACGATCCCGCCGCCGCGCGGCAGGCGGTGGATCGCCGTCCATAGATCGTCACCGAGCCGCTCGTCGGTCATCAGCCAGAAACGGGGTGGGTGGCGGCGCGGCACGACGCTGCCTATAGCAGCGCGCATGCGTCCCGACGATCCCGCCCAGCGCCTCGCCCAGGTTCATGCCGCCATCGCCAAGGCCGCGCGCACCGCCGGGCGCAAGCCCGACGAGGTGACGCTGATCGCGGTCTCCAAGACGCATCCCGTCGAGGCGATCCGGCCGTTGCTCGACGCCGGTCAGCGCGCGTTCGGTGAGAATCGCGTGCAGGAGGCGCAGGTGAAATGGCCCGCCCTGCGCATGGCCGTGCCCGATGCGACCCTCCACCTGATCGGCCAGCTCCAGTCGAACAAGGCCGACGAGGCGGTGGCGCTGTTCGATGCGATCCATTCGGTCGATCGCCCCTCGCTCGTCGCCGCGCTCGCCCGGGCGATGGACAAGACCGGGCGACGCCCGGCCTGTTTCGTCCAGGTCAATATCGGCGCCGAGGCGCAGAAGGGCGGGGTGGCGATCGCCGACCTGCCTGCGCTGCTTGCCGAGGCGCGTGCCGCCGACCTGCCGGTGGCGGGGCTGATGTGCATTCCCCCGGCCGATGTCGAGCCTGCACCCTATTTTGCGCTGCTCGCCAAGCTGGCGCGCGAGGAAGGCATGGCGGGACTCAGCATGGGCATGTCGGGCGATTACGAGACCGCGGTGACGCTCGGCGCCACGCACGTCCGCGTCGGCACCGCGCTGTTCGGCACGCGTTCGTGAAGCCCGATGCGCTGATCTTCGATTTCGACGGCGTGCTGCTCGAAAGCGAATATGCCGGCAACGCGCAGATCGCGCGCTACCTGACCGCGATCGGGCACCCGCACACGCCCGAAGAGGCGATGGCGCATTACATGGGGCTGGCGGGCGCGGATTTCGTCGCGGCGATCGAACGTCGCATCGGCCGGGTGTTGCCCGACGATTTCCACGCGGCACGCACGCAAGAGGATGCGCGCGTGCTCGCCGAAGGGCTCGACGCGGTCGCGGGCGCGATCGCCTTCGTCCGATCGCTGCCGCGCGATCTGCCGCGCGCGATCGCCTCGTCGAGCTCGACCCGCTGGATCACGACGCACCTCGCGCATCTCGGCCTCGCCGACGATTTCGGATCGATGATCTTTTCGGGCCGCGAGCATGTGGCGCGCGGCAAGCCCGCGCCGGACGTCTATCTTCACGCCGCCCGCGTGCTGGGCGTGCCGATCGAGCGCTGCGCGATCCTCGAGGATTCGCCGGTAGGCGCGGCTGGGGCGGTCGCCTCGGGTGCCACGGTGATCGGGCTGTGCGCGGGCCGGCATTGTCCGCCGGGCCATGCCGACACGCTGCGGTCGATCGGCGTGACGGCGGTGGCGCACGATTTCGCCGAGGTCGCGCGCCTGCTCGGGCTCGGCTGAGCGGCCGGGCCGTCAAGCGGCGTCGGGTTCTTCCTCGTCCTCGACGCCGAGCTCTTCGTCCTCGTCGGCATCGAGAATCTGGTCGAGCTCCTCGGCGATCAGGTCGAGCTGGTCGACGCTCAGCGTCCATTCGTGCGCTTCGCCGTCCTCGTCCTCGATCTGGAGCAGATAGTCTTCGCCCACGGGCGTGATGCTGAACGTGTCGAGCGCCTTGGCCATCGTCGCCTCCTTGCTTGCCGAGAGGCTTCAAAGACCGAGCGGCGCAATCGTTCCCGTGCGCGCTCAGCGGCCAACGATCGTGTAGGTCATTCGTGCGCGGATCTCGAAGTCGAGGCGTTCGTAGAGCGCGATCGTCGCGGCGTGATCGGCATAGGCATGGAGAAAGGGCGTCTCGCCGCGATCGGCGATGCGGCGCGCGACGAGGCCGAGCAAGGCGGCGGCATAGCCGCGCCCGCGCCAGCCGGGGCGCGTGCAGACGCCGCTCACCTCGGTGAAACCGGGCGCCTTGAGCCGCTCGCCCGCCATCGCGACGAGTTGACCGTGCTCGCGCACGCCGACGAAGCCGCCGAGCTTATGTGTACGCGCGAAGAACGGGCCGGGCTCGGTCAGCGTCGCGAGCTCGAGCATGTCGGTGGCGTCGGCATCGCCGAGCGGGCGCACGTCGAAGGTGGGTTCGGGGACGGTGAGGCGCCGCGCGATCATCTGCACGCACCGCGCCTGGCTGATGACGCGCAGGCCGCCGGGAAGCGCGGGATCGAAGCGCTCGACGAGGCCGACCACGCCGGTTGCGGGCATGAGATCGGCCAGTGCGGCGAGGCTGCCGGGCGTCGCGTCGGCCGTCGCGGCGAACAGCGCGACCTCGGGATCGAAGCGCAAGGCGTGGTCATCGCCGATCGCGAAGCCCGCCTGTCGCGTCGTCAGCGCGCTCCAGACCGGGCGATCGAGCGGGTGCTCCATCGTCAGAGCTGGTGGCCGGTGCGGTCGCGCTTGGTGGCGAGATAGCGTTCGTTGTGGGGGTTGGGCGGCAAATGGTGTGGCACGCGCTCGACGACGCGGATGCCCGCCGCCTCCAGCCCCGCGACCTTGGCGGGGTTGTTGGTGAGAAGGCGGATTTGGTCCTGACCGAGCAAGGTCAGCATCCGCGCCGCCACCGCGAAATCGCGCGCGTCGACCGCGAAGCCGAGGCGAGTGTTGGCGTCCACGGTGTCGAATCCCTGATCCTGCAGCGCATAGGCGCGCAGCTTGTTGATGAGGCCGATCCCGCGCCCTTCCTGGCGCAGATAGAGCAGGATGCCCCAGCCGCTCTTCTCGATCTCGTGGATCGCCGCGTGGAGCTGCGGCCCGCAATCGCATTTGAGGCTGCCGAGCACGTCGCCGGTCAGGCACTCGCTGTGAAGGCGGACCAGCGGCGGACCGTCGGGCGCGCCGATCAGCAGCGCGACGTGCTCGCCCGGCATTTCGGGGGTACGGAAGGCGATGATCTCGGCATCCTCGGCGCCGTCGACCGGGAGGCGCGCGCGCGCGGCGATGGTCAGCCGTGCGGCGTCCTCGTGCGCGTCGATGTCCGCGGGGGTGATCGCGACCTCGGCCTCGGCGTCGGGGCGCACGAAGAAGGCGGGAAGGATGCCGGCGATGCGCGCCAGTTGGAGCGCGGCGGCGGCAAGACCGGGTGCGGCAAGGGGAATCGCGGCGAACGGCCCCTTCATCGGGGTCGCGAGGTCGAGCTGCGGATCGGCGAGCGCGGTCGCCGTGGCGAAATCGAGCCAGGGCGCGCGGGCGATCAGCACCGGGGCATCGGGGGTGGCGGCCTCGCGCTGGTTGGCGAGCTTGAGCGTCGCCGCGCGGCCGGCGGAGAGCAGCACGGGCGCTGTGCCGTCGGGGTCGAACGCGGCGAGGCGTTCGTCATCCGCGGTCTCGATCGCGAGCAGGGCGAGCGCGGCGCCACCGTCGCCGATTGCCACCGGCCAGCCGCGGCGCAGCGCGTCGATCGCCCGGGCCGCGGCGCGCGCGGTCATGCGGCGAACTCGGTCATGATCGGCACGTGATCCGACGGCTTGAGCCAGCTGCGGCAATCCTCGAACACGGTGTGCGCGACCGCGCGCTCGGCGACGTCGGCGGTCGCCCACATATGGTCGAGCCGGCGGCCGCGGTCGTTCTTGGTCCAGTCGGGCGAGCGATAGCTCCACCAGGTGTGGAGCCGTGCGGGCGCGGGGAAGAAGTGACGGCCGAGATCGACCCACGAATTGGAGCCCTTGAGCGCATTGAGGGCATCGACCTCAATCGGCGTATGGCTGACGACCTTGAGCAGCTGCTTGTGGTTCCACACGTCGCATTCGAGCGGGGCGATGTTGAAGTCGCCGACCAGGATCGTGGGCGTGTCGAGCGTTTCCGACCACCGCGTCATCCGCTCGACGAAATCGAGCTTCTGCCCGAATTTGGGGTTCACGGTGCGATCGGGAATGTCGCCGCCCGCGGGCACGTAGACGTTCTCGAGCCGCATGCCGTTCGGCAGCCGCACGCCGATGTGCCGCGCCTCGCGGTTGGCCTGCCAGTCGAGCCGGTCGTCCTCGGCGAGCGGCAGCCGCGACAGGATCGCGACGCCGTGGTGCATCCGCTGGCCGTGGAGGAAGTGGTGCTCATAACCCAGCCGGCGGAAGGGCGCAGTGGGGAAATCGCCGTCGATCACCTTGGTTTCCTGCAGGCACAGGATGTCGGGCTGCACGTTTCTGAGGAAGCGCTCGACGATCTCGATGCGGAAGCGGACGGAGTTGATGTTCCAGGAAACGATCTTGAGCGTATCGGGCATGAGCGCGATGTAGCCATCCCCGCCGCGCCGCGCCAGAGCGGTGGTTTGGTGCTGATTCGATTGAGACGGCACCAGCCAGCATCGGGTGAACGGTGCCCCGCACCGTTCAGGTCATGCCGGGGGCATGACCGGCCCGCTCCCCCACCCGACCACCCATAGAATAATCGCATTGGGTGGTCGGGTGGGGGAGCGGGCCGGTGCCGTTCTCGAACAAAAAAGAAAGGCCCCCGCTCCGGGGGCATGGAGCGAGGGCCAACCTGGCGTTCGTCACGCAGGCGGGAACCGGGGTGTGACCATCCGGGCAACAGGGGGGAATCCCGGATCGCCCCGGATCCGCACGACGGCTTTTAGCGCCGCGAACCTGTCGCCAATATGAATGGGGCCGTCAGCGGCCGCGCGTCTTCTTCCGCGGATCGTTCCAGCGGAACGTGTTGTCGGAGACCGAGACGTTGAATTTCTGGTCGCTGAGGCGAACCGTGGTGCGGTTGTTCTGCGAATCGAGCGCGACCCAGCCCTGGAGCATCAGCCCGCCCGGCGCCGAGGCGTTGCGCGCGAAGACCAGGGTGATCTTGCCATATTGCGGATGCTTGGGATCGCTCGCCTCGACCGAGATGACGCGCGGATCGCCGCCGGGCACGACATGCGCGATCTTGCTCATGTCCTTGTTGGGATCGAGCAGCACCGAAAGCGGCGAATCGCCGATCGGCCAGCGTTGCACCTGGTTCACCGAATAATCGATGAAGAACAATGCCTTGCCGTCGCCGACCACGAGGATCGGCACGCCTTTCTCATACTGGAAGCGGATCTTGCCCGGCTTCTTGAGGCTGAGCGTGCCGGTCAGCACCTTGCCCGCGCGATCGGTCTGGCTGAAGTGCGCGGTCATCGTGTCGACCGAGGCGAGATGCTGCTGCACGGCGGCAAGATCGCCGGCGGCGGGCGCGGCGATGCCGGTCGCGGCGGGGAGAGCGATCGCCGCCGGCGCGGCGAGCGCGGCGGCAAGGGTGAGAAAGCGAAGCTTCACGGGGAGGAATCTCCTGATCGATTTGCCCGGATCATGACGGAAACGCATTGAACGCGCTGTGAACCGGGCGGAACGAGCCCGTTCAGCTTTGGTTGCCCTAAAGCGGCCGGCCTTCCTGATCCATCAGTACCTCGCGGCGGCCGACGTGGTCGGGCCGCGAGACGAGGCCTTCCTTCTCCATCCGTTCGATCAGGCGCGCGGCCGAATTGTAGCCGACGCGCAATTGCCGCTGGAGCCACGAGGTCGAGGCCTTCTGGCTCTCGGCGACCAATTGCCGCGCCTGGCGATATTGCTGGTCTTCGGCCGAATCCTCGCCGATCGGCGCGCCGTCGAGCGCGAAGCCGTCCTCGGGCTCCTCGGTCACCGACTGGATGTAATCGGGGCTGCCCTGCGACCGCCAGTGGTTGGCGACCGCCTGCACTTCCTCGTCGGAGACGAAGGGGCCGTGGACGCGCGCGATCTGCTTGCCGCCGGGCATGTAGAGCATATCGCCCTTGCCCAACAGCTGCTCGGCGCCCTGCTCGCCCAGGATGGTGCGGCTGTCGATCTTGCTGGTGACGTGGAAGGAGATGCGCGTCGGCAGGTTCGCCTTGATCACGCCGGTGATGACGTCGACCGAGGGGCGCTGCGTCGCCATGATCAGGTGGATGCCCGCCGCGCGCGCCTTCTGCGCGAGCCGCTGGATCAGGAACTCGACTTCCTTGCCCGCGGTCATCATCAGGTCGGCGAGCTCGTCGACGATGACGACGATCTGCGGCAGCACCTCGTAATCGAGCTGCTCTTCCTCGTAGACCGGCTGGCCGGTCTCGGGATGATAGCCGGTCTGCACCTTGCGCCCCAGCGGCTTGCCCTTGGCCTTGGCGGCCTTCACCTTGTCGTTGAACGAGGCGAGGCTGCGCACGCCGACCGAGGCCATCATGCGATAGCGGTCCTCCATCTGCTCGACCGCCCATTTGAGCGCGCGCACCGCCTTGGGCGGCTCGGTGACGACGGGGGCGAGGAGGTGGGGGATGTCCTCGTACATGCTCAACTCGAGCATCTTGGGATCGATCATGATCATTTTGCACTGGTCCGGCGTCAGCCGGTAGAGCAGCGACAGGATCATGCAGTTCAAGCCCACCGACTTGCCCGAGCCGGTGGTGCCCGCCACCAGCAGATGCGGCATCGGCGCCAGATCGGCGACCACGGGGTCGCCCGCGATGTTCTTGCCGAGGATGATCGGCAGCTGCGCCGCCACGTCCTCGAAATTGGGGCTCGCGATCAGTTCATGGAAATTGACCGTCTCGCGCCGCGCATTGGGCAGCTCGATGCCGATCACGCTGCGCCCCGGGATGGTCGCGACGCGCGCCGAGACGGCGGACATGTTGCGCGCGATATCGTCGGCGAGCGCGATGACGCGGCTCGCCTTGATGCCCGACGCCGGCTCGAGCTCGTACATGGTGACGACCGGGCCGGGGCGGACGGCGACGATCGATCCCTTGACGTTGAAATCGTCGAGCACGCTTTCGAGCAGCCGCGCGTTGCGCTCGAGCGCGGCCTTGTCGACTGTGGCGTTCCCCGTCGCCGGTGCGGCGGTGAGCAGCTCGACCGAGGGGAGTTGGTAATTGTCGCGCAGGTCGAGCGAGGCTTGCTTGACCTTGGGCTTGGCCGCCGAGGGCGCGAGCTGGCGATCGGCAATGACGGGCGCGGGCCGGCTTTCGGGCAGCGCAACGGGGCGCGGCTGCGGCGTGCGCTTGAGCGTGTCGCGCGCGGGCGCGTCGTCGTCGTCGAGGGCCTCGTCGTCTGCGTCGCGCGGGCGGCGCAGCCGCCACTGACGCTCGGACAGGTCGAGATCGAGGCTGCGCACCCAGAGGATCGCGCCGCTGACGCCCGCCACCGCGGCCAGCGCGCCCGTCACCCAGCCGCGGATCGTCGCGTCGCCGATGAAGCCCAGCGCCCATTGCGCGATCCCGCTGACGCCGAGCCCGATCACGCCGCCCCAGCCCGCGGGCAGCCACATGCGCGCCGATCCGGCCACGAAAGCGAGTGCGATCGCCATCAAGGCGACGCCGCCGATCGCGCCGCGCACCATCCGCCGCCACGGTCCCACCGGGCGGTCGCGCCACAGCCGGTGGGCGATGATCGGGCCGATCGGCAGCAGCAGCGCGACCAGCGGTCCGGCAATCGTCAGCAGCAGGTCGCTCGTCCAGGCGCCGGGCGGGCCGAGCAGGTTCTTCGTGGGGCCGCCGGCGGCGGTGTTGAGCGCCGCGTCGCCCGGATGATAGGTGGCGAGCGCGAGTGCGATCAGGATCGTCGCGAACACGATCGCGATCGCGCCGAACAGCGCGCCCGAGCGCACCGCGCCCGCCTTCACCGATTCCCGCCACAGCGACGGCTGTGCGCGACTGGCCATGATCCGACCCCCGAAACGACGCGTCCCCGCGCCCGTACACCTGATGTTCCCATTGTCCGCGCTGGCGAGTCCGGCGTCAAGACGGCGCATCTTCTCCCGATCCCGCCGCATCCTCCCGTCATCCTGGCGATATGGGATGCCGCTCCTTTCCTCACCGGCTCTACCGCTCTACATCCGGCACATGGACAAGGCAGACGTGATCCTCCTCGGCGGCGGCTTGGTCGGCAGTGCGCTGGCGGTCGCCCTCGATACGCACGGCCTGTCGACGATCGTCGTCGACCCCGCCGATCCGACGCGCATGCTCGCGCCCGAGTTCGACGGCCGCGCCTCGGCGGTCGCCAGCGCGAGCGGGCGGATGCTCGACGCGATCGGCATCGGCGAGACGCTCGCAGGCAAGGGCTGTGCGATCCGCCATATCCGGGTGAGCGACGGGCTCGCGCCGGGCAAGCTCGACTTCATTCCCGACGACGATGATGGCGCGCTGGGGACGATGTACGAGAATCGCCTGCTGCGCCGCACCTTGTTCGAGGCTGCGCGCGACGCGGCCAATGTCGATCTCCGGATGAAGACGCACGCCGCGCAGGTCGAGCGCGGCCCCCAGGGCGTGACCGCGCGACTCTCGGCCGGCGACATCGTGACGGCGCCGCTGCTGATCGCCGCCGAGGGCCGCAATTCGCCCACGCGCGAGGCCGCGGGCATCCAGGTCGCGCGCTGGCGCTATGATCATGCCGCGATCATCTCGGCCTTCAACCATGCGGTCGATCACGAGAAGGTCGCCTATGAGATCTTCTACCCCGCCGGGCCCTTCGCGCTGCTGCCGCTGCCCGACGACGCGGGCGGCCATCGCTCGGCGATCGTGTGGAGCGTTGCCGCCAAGGATGCGGCCGGCATGCTCAAGCTCTCCGATCGCGGGTTCCTCGCCGAGGCGGAGAAGCGGATGGGCGGCTTTCTCGGCGCGCTCTCCAACCTCAAGCCGCGCGCGAGCTATCCGCTCGGCTTCCACCACGCCGCGACGATCGTCGCCGAGCGGCTCGCGCTGGTGGGCGACGCCGCGCACGGCATCCATCCGATCGCGGGGCAGGGGCTCAACCTCGGGTTCCGCGATGTCGCCGCGCTGACGCAAGTGCTGGTCGAGGCCAAGCGGGTGGGAATGGACCTCGGCGACGCGCAGGTGCTCGCGCGCTACCAGCGCTGGCGCGGGCTCGACAATTTCATGGTCGCCGCCGCCACCGACGGGCTGACGCGGCTGTTCGGCGTTCCCGGCAAGGCGGCGAGCGCGGTCCGGCGGTTCGGCATCTCCGCGGTCGATCGCATTCCTCCGCTCAAGGACCGCTTCATGGCAGAGGCGCGGGGGGAAAGCGGGGAACTACCCAAGCTGCTGATGGGCGAGGCGGTATAGAGTCGTTTGCAGCTTCGCTGAATCGGCACCGCCCTGCGGCGCCATTCCAACGATGCTGCGCATCGCCGGAACCTTGGGCGCTTCCGCCCGCTCTCCCACCCGACCTCCCAACAGGGTATTCTATGGGAGGTCGGGTGGGGGAGCGGGCCGGTGCCGCTACCGTTTCAGCTTGCTGAAACAGAATCTAACGCTCGACGGTCTGTGCCACTCTGGTCTCGACCGGCGCTTCCTTGTCCGGGCGGCGGACCATGATGAAGGTGCCGCTCCATTCGTTCGCGATCGTCCAGCGGCCGGTGATCTCGGTCGCGTCGCCGTTGAGCGTGCCGGCATAGTCGATCGGCGTCTGGTGGCCGTTATCGTAGATTTTGACGAACGCGACCGATGCTCCCGCGCGGCTGCCTTGCAGCAAAGCGTGCAACGGCGCGCGATCGCCGCCGCGTTCCACCGTTTCTCCCGAAAGGCTGCCGCCTTCCTCGCGCAACGTCGCGGCGAAGGAGGTCGCGGGCAGGCTGTGCGGATAGTTGAAGATGCCGTCCCAGTCGCCGGTCAGGCCGCGGTCGCTGCTCACGCGTCGAGCCGCCGCGCTTCCTCGACCAGCAGCACGGGCACGCCGTCGCGGATCGGGTAGGCAAGCCCGGCCTCGTCGGAGACCAGCTCGTCGCGCTCGGCATCAAAACGCAGCCGCGTCCGCGTCGCCGGGCAGACCAGGATCGAGAGCAGCCACGGATCGATCGCCTCACTCATTGCAACGTCACCGTATCATCACCGTCGTGCCGGCCGAAGAACTGCATGAGCTGGATGGTGAGCTCGGCGCGGCTCGCGAGATCGGGCGATTCGAGCAGCGCCTGCTTGGCGGCGACGTCGAAGGGTGCGATCTGGGCGATGCCGTTGACCAGCGCTTCGTCGTCGAGCCGCCCGACCGAATCCCAGTCGACCGCATAGCCGTGCGCGTCCGCGAAGCGCCGCGATTCGAGCTCGAGCGCGGCGCGCTGACCCAGCCCGAGTATTTCGGTGTCGCGGGCGTCGAGCAATTCGGCCTCGACCTGGCGGAACGGCGTCGTCACGTCGAGCTCGCGGACGATGCGGAACAGCGCGACGCCCTGCAACACGAGGTTGTAGCGGCCGTCGTCGAGCGCCTCGACCTCGGCGACCCGCCCGACGCAGCCGAGATCGAACAAGGCAGGCTCGCCGTCCTTCTTGCGCGCGGTGCCGGGGCGCGGCTGGATCATCCCGATCCGCCGGTCGCGCGCCATCGCGTCGGCGACCATCGCCTTGTAGCGCGGCTCGAAGATGTGGAGCGGCAGGTGCATCCCCGGGAACAGCAACGCGCCGGGCAGCGGGAAGACCGAGAGCCGCGTGGTGGTCATCCGAACAGCGTCGCGGAAAGCCGCCGGCGCTGCGCCGAGACCCAGGGGTCTTCGAGCCCGGTCACCTCGAACAGCTTGAGCAGCCGCTCGCGCGCGGCGCCCGCGTTCCAGTCGCGGTCGGCGGCGATGATCGCGAGCAGGTTGTCGGCCGCGCCGTCGCGGTTGCCCGCCGCCATCTGCCCGCCCGCGAGCCGATAGCGCGCGTCGAAATCGTCCGGATTGGCCGCGACCTCGGCCTCGAGCCCCTCGAGATCGGCGACCGGCTGCGCCTCCTGTTTGAGCGCGAGCGCGGATTTGGCGCGCGCGATCTCGGGAAGCGTCGCGATCTCCTCGGGCAGCGCGGCGATCGCCGCTTCGGCCTCGACGCTGCGATCGAGCGCGACCAGCGCGCGAATCCGGCCGGAGGCGACGGCGGGATGCTCGGGCGCCATGTCGGCGAGCTGGTCGAAGATCGCCAGCGCGCGCGCCGCGTCGCCTTCGCCCAGCACCTGCTCACCCATCGCGATCAGCGGCTCGAGCTCGGCCTCGGCCTGCGCGTCGGCGCTTTCCACGGGCAATTGCCGCAGGATCTGGTCGAGCATCGTCTTGAGCTGCGATTCGGTGCGCGCCTGCGTCAGATCCGCGACGAGCTGGCCCTGGAACATCGCATAGACGGTGGGGATCGACTTGACCTGGAATTGCGCGGCGATGAACTGGTTCTTGTCGGTGTCGACCTTGGCGAGCACGACGCCCTTGTCGGCGTAATCGGCCGCGACCTTCTCCAGCACGGGTGCCAGCGCCTTGCACGGCCCGCACCATTCGGCCCAGAAATCGATGATGACGAGGCGCGTCATCGACGGCTCGACCACGTCGCGCCGGAACGCCTCGACCGCTTCCTTTTCCTGCGGGCTCATTCCCAGCGTCGCCAAAATCGTCTCCTGTCGCTCGACCAATGCGGCCCTTATGTGGGGCGCGCACGCCCCGCGCCAACCCTTTTCCGCACCCCGCGATTCGAGGCTTGCCCCCCTCGATGCCCGATGCTAACAGCCGCGCCTCACCCGGGCCTTGCGCTGATGCGCGGCCCTCGCCGAGAGCGGGCGTAGCTCAGGGGTAGAGCACAACCTTGCCAAGGTTGGGGTCGAGGGTTCGAATCCCTTCGCCCGCTCCAGCCGCCGCAGCGATTTCGCGGCGCGAAATCGCGACTCGATCGGCGGCTCGGCCGGCCTCGCGCAGCCAGGACCGACGGCATGGCGTTGCCATGCCGGAACCCTGCGCAGTTGTGCCGGCACGCCACCCCGTCCATTGCACGCGTGACCGTCGGCCGCTTTCAAGGGAGGCCCAATTGCGCGAGGCGACAACCGGCGTCATGCTTGTCCGTCGCTCGACGATGGGATCGCAGAGGACGCGCGGCTGGTGATTGAACGCAAATTTCTTCCGTCGATGGCGGCATTGCTGGCGTTCGAGGCGGTGGGCCGGCTCGGTGGCATCCGTCGCGCGGCGAAGGAACTCACGATCGATCACGCGGTGGTGAGCCGTCATGTGCGCGCGCTCGAGGCGTGGACGGGGATCAAGCTGCTCGAGCGCGACGGCAACAGCGCCTATCGTCTCACGCCGCGTGGGCTCGCCTATCATGCGCAGATCCATGACGCGATCCGCAGCATCGTCGGCGCGACCAGCACGCTGATGACCGGCGAGGAGAAGCGCCGATTGCGCTTGTGGTGCATTCCGGGATTCGCGTCCTGGCTGTCGGATCGGATCGGCGACTTCGCCCGCGTCAATGCCGATATCGACGTCGAATTCCGGCCATCGGATACCGGCGCGGATTTCCGCGATCGCGATATCGATGCCGACATCCGTTACGTGCATGATTGGGACGATCTGGTGCTTCCCAAAACCGCCGTGCGCATGGAGATCGCGCGCCCCATCGTGGTGCCCGTCGCGAGCGCCCGTCTGGCGGCCGATCTGCCACCGGTGCGGACCGCGGCCGACGTGATGAACCTGCCGCTTCTCCACGAAGACAATGATCAGGAATGGCGGCACTGGTTCCTGGCACAAGGCGTAAGCCCGCCCGAGCGACTCCCCGGCACCCGGCTGTGGCATGCGCATCTGGCCCTTGCCGCGGCCCGCAGCGGGCACGGCGTTGTGCTTTCCAATCGATTGCTGCTCGGCGACGATCTGGAAGCCGGACGGCTGGTGGAAGTCGCTCCGGATAGCGGAGAATTCGCGCCGGTGCGCTTCGGCGCCTATACCTTCATCGCCCCCGGCGATCGCTGGATGGCGCCGCCCGTGAAGCGCTTTCGTCACTGGTTACAAGCGATCGTTCCCCCAACTGAGCGATCCCAAGCCTAGATCGTCTACGGCCTGGCGTTGATCGTTGCGAACGCCCCCTGTACGCATGCCCTGTTTGAGATCACAGATAGGGGGCATGTCGATGTGCCACGCGGACGATTGCTCGCGCTATCCGCCATCCTATTATGCGGCGACTGCGGCCGCCGCCCCCGCGGCGTGCCCGCTCGAGGGCGATGTCCGCGCCGCGGCGTGCGTCATCGGCGGCGGCTATGCGGGATTGTCGGCTGCGCTGCGACTTGCTGAGCGCGGCGTGCCGGTGGTGCTGCTCGAAAGCGGGCCGGTGGGATGGGGCGCATCGGGGCGGAACGGCGGGCAGGTGCATGTCGGGATGCGGCGCGACCAGCCGTGGCTCGAACGCCGCGTCGGCCCTGACGATGCCCGCGCGCTGTGGCGGCTCGCGCTCGACGCGCGCGCGCATCTCGACCGGTTGATGGCGGATTACGGAATAGCCTGCGATTATCGCCCCGGCCATCTGCACGGCGATCACCGGCGTCGCCATGTCGCCGCGACGCGGCGGCATGTGGCGCACCTGCGTGATCATTACGGATACACCTCGCTTCGCGTCGTCGATCGCGACGAAATCCGCGCGATGGTTGCCACGCACGACTATCATGGCGGCAGCGTCGATACGCGCGGCGGCCATCTCCATCCGCTCAACCTCGCCATCGGCATTGCCCGCGCCGCGATCGCGGCGGGGGCGACGATTCATCCGCACAGCGCGGCGACCGGCCTTGCACGTTCGGGGACGGGCTGGCGCGTGACGACCGCGCGCGGATCGGTGACGGCCGACACGGTATTGCTCGCCTGCGGCGGTTATCTGGAGGGCATGAACCGTGCGGTGAATGCCCGTGTCATGCCCATCAACAATTACATCGCCACCACTGAACCGCTGGGTGCGGAACGGGCGACGGCGCTGATCCGCGACGGCGTGGCGGTCTCCGATTCGCGATGGGTGCTCTATTATTACCGCATCACGCCCGATCATCGCCTGCTGTTCGGGGGCGGCGAAAGCTATTCGCGGCGGTTTCCGCACGATATCGCCGCGTTCGTGCGCCCGCATATGGCGCGCGTCTTTCCCCAGCTCCGCGATATCGGGATCGATCATGCCTGGGGCGGCACCTTATCGGTGACGCCCACGCGCCTGCCCTATGTGCGCGGGCTGGCGCCCGGCCTCTACAATGCCAGCGGGTTTTCCGGCCTCGGTGTCGTGCTCGCCCCCTATTTCGGCCGAATCCTCGGTGACGCGATCGCGGGAGACGGCCGCGCGCTCGATCGGCTGAGCGGTCTGCCGGCGCCGGCCTTCCCCGGCGGGCGGTGGCTGCGCTGGCCGATCCTCGCCGCCGCGATGACGATGTTCGCCCTTCGCGATCGCCTCTGAAGGTTCGATAGGGGGCCGGAGGCCTCGAGGCACTGGTGTCATCAGCGCACCATCCCAACCGGCGTTGGCACCTTCGATCGACGGGGGTCGGCGGGATAGAAGGCGGCATTTCGAACGGGGCGCGTCGGCGGACGATGGCTCGACAGTGTGCGATGGAGAGATGGTGATGCGTGTGGGGGTTCCCAAGGAAATCAAGAATCACGAATATCGCGTCGGTCTGACGCCGTTCGCCGCGCGCGAGTTCACCGCCGCCGGGCACGAGGTGATCGTGCAGACGGGCGCCGGCGCCGGGATCGGGGAGGACGACGCGGCCTATGAGCAGGTCGACGCCCGGATCGTCGGCTCGGCGGAAGAAGTGTTCGCCACCGCCGAGATGGTGGTGAAGGTCAAGGAACCCCAGCCGAGCGAATGGACCCAATTGCATGAGGGGCAGATCCTCTTCACCTATCTCCATCTCGCGCCTGATCCCGATCAGGCGCAGGGCCTGCTCGATGCGGGCGTCACCGCGGTCGCATACGAGACCGTGGTCGACGCGCAGGGTGGCCTGCCGCTGCTGGCGCCGATGAGCGAGGTCGCGGGACGGCTTTCGGTGGAGGCGGCGGGCGCGACGCTGAAGCGCCACGCGGGTGGCCGCGGCGTTCTGCTCGGCGGCGTTCCCGGCGTCCAGCCCGCGCGCGTCGTGGTGCTCGGCGGCGGCGTGGTCGGCACCCATGCGGCGAAAATGGCGACCGGGCTGGGCGCCGAGGTCACCGTCATCGACCGGTCGATCCCGCGATTGCGCCAGCTTGACGATCTGTTCGGCGGCCGGGTCCGCACCCGGGTGTCCACGCAAGCAGCGGTCGAGGAAGAGATTGCCGGGGCCGATGCCGTGATCGGCGCGGTGCTCGTGCCCGGGGCGAGCGCGCCGCGGCTCGTCACGCGCGAGATGCTCGGGCTGATGAAGCGGGGATCGGTCGTCGTCGACGTCGCGATCGATCAGGGCGGATGTTTCGAAACGTCCCGCCCGACCACCTATGCCGATCCGACCTTCGTGGTGGACGATGTCGTCCATTATTGCGTCGCCAACATGCCGGGCGCGGTGCCGGTGACGTCGAGCGCGGCGCTCAACAATGCGACCCTGCCCTATGGGCTGGCGCTCGCTGGCGGCGGGCTGCGCGCCATCCTTGCGAACCCGGCGCTCACGGCGGGGCTCAACGTGCACCGCGGCGAGATTTTCAACGCGGTGGTGGGCGAGAGCCTGCGGCTTCCGGTCCGCGCGCCCACCGCGCTCGCCGCATAGAGGAGGCGAATATGATCGGGCCGGGGCGCTTGAGATCACATGATGGACGCGGCCGACCCACCGCATTGTATTCGTGTTTTCGTTCTGGTTAAGTCCATCCGAGCGATCTGCGATCGCATTCGCCGACGCTGAAGACGGGTGACCGATAGGCCCGCACACACGAGGAAGATCGCCGTTGCAAGCAACATTGACGATCAACGGCCAGCCGCATGAGGTGGATGTCCCTTCGGAAATGCCGTTGTTGTGGGTGTTGCGGGACGTGGTGGGGCTGACCGGCACGAAATACGGCTGCGGCCTCGGGCTGTGCGGCGCCTGCACGGTCCATCTGGACGGCGAGCCGGTGCGCTCGTGCCTGCTGCCGGTCGAGCGCGTGGGCGGCAAGGCGATCACGACGATCGAAGGTATCGGCGCAACGCCGGCGGGCGCGCGGATCCAGAAGGCCTGGCTCGATATCGAAGTGGTGCAATGCGGTTATTGCCAGTCGGGGCAGATCATGTCGGCAAGCGCGCTGCTGGCGCGCAACGCGACGCCCGATGACGACGATATCGATGCCGCGATGGCGGGCAACATCTGCCGCTGCGGCACCTATTGCCGAATTCGCAGCGCGATCAAGCGGGCGGCAGGCGGCACGGAGGAACAGGGGTGAGCGCGGCGGTCGACCGGCTGGCACCGTCGCGCCGCACGGTGCTGAAGGTCGGGGCGGCCGCGGCTGGCGGGCTGCTGGTCGGGTTTCGCTGGGCGTCGGCGGATGCCGCGACGCCGCCCTTCGCGCCCAACGCGTTCATCCGCATCGATCGCGCATCGAACGTGACGCTGGTGATGCCCAACCAGGAGATGGGGCAGGGCATCTATACCGCGCATTCGCAGCTGCTGGCCGAAGAGCTCGACATTGCGCTGAACCGGGTAACGCTGGAAGCAGCGCCCCCCGACGACGAATTGTACGGCGGCCCGCGCAAGCGGCAGAGCACGGGCGGCTCGAGTTCGCTGCGTGCCGGCTTCTATCCGGCGCTGCGGCAGGCGGGCGCTGACGCGCGCGCGCTGCTGGTGCTGGCGGCGGCGCGGCGCTGGGGGGTCGATCCGGCCTCTTGCCGCACGCTGGAGGGGCGCGTGTTCCACGATGCGAGCGGACGAGCGGCCGATTATGGCGACCTGGCCGACGCGGCGGCGCGCCTGCCGGCGCCCCGCGAGCCGGCGCCGCTCAAGGCGGCCGCCGATTTCCGGCTGATCGGCAAGTCGGTGCATCGGCTCGATACGCCGGCCAAGGTGAACGGCGGCGCGACCTATGGGATCGACGTCATGGCGGGGCAAGTGCCGGTGGCGGTGCCGATCGCCTGCCCGGTGGTGGGCGGCACAGTGCGCTCGGTGGACGATGCCCGCGCCCGGGCGTTTCCCGGCGTGCGCCAGGTGGTCGTGCTCGACGATCTGGTGGCGGTGGTCGCCGATCATAGCTGGGCGGCGATCAAGGGCGCCGCGCTCCTCGACATCGTGTGGGACGAGGGGCCGAACGCCGCGCTGGGCTCGACGGAGATCTGGGATGCGCTGCGTCGCGACAGCACCAAGCCCGGCGCCAACGCCAAGATGGAAGGCGATCCCGACCGGGCGCTCACCGACGGCGATCTGGTCGAGCTGGATATCGAGATGCCATTCCTCGCCCACGCGCCGATGGAACCGCTCAATTGCACCGTCCATGTCACCGAAGGACGGTGCGAGGTGTGGATGGGAACCCAGGTGCAGACGCGCGCCCGGGCGACCGCGGCTGAGACGGCCGGCGTGCCGGTCGAGCGCGTGACGCTGCACAATTACATGCTGGGCGGGGCATTCGGACGGCGGCTGGATACCGATCTGGTCGGTATCGCGGTGCGCATCGGGCGCGAGGTCGACGGCCCCGTCAAGGTGATGTGGACGCGCGAGGAGGACATGCGGCACGACGTGTACCGCCCGGCCTATCGCAACATCATGCGCGCGAGCCTGAAGGGCGGGCGGATCAACGGTTGGTCGCACAAGATCGCTGCCGGATCGGTCTCGGCGCGCGTATCGGGCAAGCCGCTGGAGAACGGTATCGACGGCGGATCGGTCGAGGGTGCGACCGAGATGCCGTACACGATCCCGCATCGGCGGGTGGATTACGTCCAGGCCGAACCCAAGGCGCTGCGGCTCGGCTGGTGGCGCGGCGTGGGGCCCAACAACACGATCTTCGCGATCGAGAGCTTCGTGGACGAACTGGCGAAGAAGGCGGGCGAGGATCCGGTGGCATTCCGCCTCAAGATGCTCGACGGCGCACCGAGGCTCGCCAACGCGTTGAAGATCGTGGCGGCGAAATCGGACTGGGGGGCGCCGCTCGGTGCGCGGCGGGGCCGCGGGGTCTCGATCCAGCATGCGTTCGGCTCGTTCCTGGCGACCGTGGCCGAGGTGGAGGTGGACGAGGCGGGCAATGTCCGTGTCGATCGCTTCGTGAGCGCGGTCGATTGCGGCGTCATCGTCAACCCCAACGGCGTGATCGCGCAGATGGAGGGCGGCCTGATCTTTGGGATGACCGCGGCGTTGTTCGGCGACATCACGGTGGCCAAGGGTCGGGTCGAGCAGGGCAATTTCAACGATTATCGCGCGGTCAGGATCAACGAGGCGCCGCGGGTCGAAATCCATCTCGTCGAGAGCAGCGAGGATCCGGGCGGGATCGGCGAACCGCCGACCACCGCGGCGCCTCCGGCGATCGCCAATGCGATCGCGGCCGCAACGGGGATCCGGCTGCGGCGCATGCCGATCGATCGTGACGTGCTGGCAGGGCGCAAACCGGCATGATCGGGCGCATCCTCAAGGTTGCGGTCGGCGCGGTGGTGCTCGTGGCCGCGGGGGTGTTCGCGTGGCTGTTCTTCGCGCCGGGGCCGCTCGATTTCGCCGATGGCAAGACGGTCGCGCTGGCCGACTACAAGGGCGCGGACCCGACCGGCGTGCCACCGTCGCTGCGCAACGCCTCGTTGGTGGCGCGCGGCGAATATCTGACGCGCGCAGCCGATTGCGAGGGGTGCCACACCGCGGCGGGCGGCCGGCCCTTTGCGGGCGGGCGCGCCTTCGTGCTGCCCTTCGGAGCAATCTACTCGACCAACATCACGCCGGATCGGGCGACGGGGATCGGCGGCTATACCGATGCGCAGTTCGTCGCGATGATGCGCCACGGCATCCGCCCGGACGGCGAGCGGCTCTACCCCGCGATGCCTTACGCCTCCTACGCGCTGATGACCGACGCGGACGCGCTGGCGATCAAGGCCTATCTGTCGAGCCTGCCGCCGGTTCGCGCGCCGACGCCTCCGACCACGTTCGGTTGGCCGTTCAACCAGCGCCGGTTGATGGGGCTGTGGTCGTGGATGTTCAATCCGGCGACTGCGTTCGAGCCCAACCCCGCGCAGAGCCCGCAATGGAACCGGGGCGCCTATCTCGCCGAGGCGATGGCGCATTGTGGCGAATGCCACACGCCGCGCAATCTGGGGTTCGCGCTCGACAACCGCCACAAGTTCGCCGGCGCGACGACGAACGGATGGCGCGCGTTCAACATCAGCGCCGACAAGGAGACCGGGGTCGGCGGCTGGACCGATGAGGCGCTCGCGTCCTACCTCTCGACCGGCTTCGCCGACGGCCATGGCGTGGCGACGGGGCCGATGGGCGAGGCGGTCGATCTGGGGCTCCGCCATCTGACGCCGGATGACGTCCGCGCGCTGGTCACCTATCTGCGCAGCGTGCCGCCCGTCACGGGTGACGATCCGCCGCGTGTCGTGACGCCGGCCGATCCGTCCTACCGGGCCGGCCGGGCCGAGAGCGGCGACCGCGCCGGCGAGAAGATCTTCGCGGGCGCCTGCATGGGCTGTCACGGTTGGACCGGCGTCAGCCCCGTCTCGCGGCACGCGACGCTGACCGGTGTGCGCTCGGTCAACGATCCCAGCGCCACAAACGTCGCGCAGGTCGTGCTCAACGGCGTGCACCGCGAGACCCCGGAAGGCCTGCTGCTGATGCCCGCGTTCGGAGGGGCCTATTCCGATCGCGAGATCGCCGCGGTCGCCAATTACGTCACTGCACGGTTCGGTGCCCAAGGCGCCGCGCTGACCGAAAAGGACGTCGCGGCGCTTCGCGCCCAGGCCGGACAGTGAAGGTTCAGGAAGATTTGTGCAGCGTCAGCACGAACGGATGAGGATGACGATGAACGCAACGACCGGCGCCTTCGGCGCGATGATCCTGGCCGCGGCCGCCACCGCCGCCATTGCTGCCCAACCGGGCGCCAAATCTTCCGGTGACCCTGTCGCCGGCAGCAAGACCTTCGCCACGCGCTGTGCCATGTGCCACGGCAAGGCCGGCGTCGGCACCGGCATGGCGCCTGCCCTGCGCGGGGCGTTCGGCGCCAAGGCGGGTGCGGCGAACTCACCCCGCAACTCCGCCGCGCTCAAGGCCTCCAAGCTCACCTGGAACGCCGGCAACCTCGATGCCTATCTCGCGGCGCCCGCCAAGCTCGTTCCCGGCACCAACATGCCCATCGCCGTCGCCAACCCCAAGGATCGCCAGAATCTGATCGCCTATCTCGCCACGCTCAAGAAATAGCGTGGCCGGGCGGACGGTCCGCCCGCACTCGTCGACAATCAGTGATCGCAAGACGCCGCGCGGGCCTCTTGAACACGTCTCGATGATCAACGCCTGGGGACAGGCCTCGGTCATCGAGGCGTGTTGTCGTTCCGAGCGCATGAATCGATAGTGTCGCGCCCTCGGGCGCATCGGGCCCGCCATAATCGACGCTTTCCCGGTTAGCGGGATCCTTGAATCCGTCGTCACCGGAGACGCGTCCGCGGCCATCTCGCGTGTCCGCCGATCCGCGCGACGTCCCGAATCGCGACGCAATTCACCCCGACGCAGAAATCATAAAAACAGACTAGACGATTGAGATCACAGAAGGCAGTATGTGATCGGACAAACTGCCCGCACGCTGCAGGGCGCATCAAGATCCGCATACGAGGGGAGGAACACATGTTCGCGATTCGAAAGGACAGGGTGTCGTTCGCAAGCCTGGCGAAGGGCGCATCGGTGCTGGCACTGGGCTTTGCGACCTCAGCCATGGCGCAGACCACGACTGCACAGGATCCGGCAGCGTCCGCTCCGGCGGCGGCGCAGGCCGCCAATGTCGATGACGGAATCGACATCGTCGTCACCGCGACGCGCCAGGAACAGGTTCTGTCGAAAGTCCCCGTCAGCGTCAGCGCGTTCAGCCAGACGAACATGGACCAGAAGGGGGTCAAGTCGTTTGAGGATCTGGCGCGTTTCACGCCGGGCGTGAAGTTCGACGCCGGCGAGAACAAGATCAGCATCCGCGGCATTTCCTCGGGTGCAGGCGCGGGAACGACCGGCATCTATATCGACGACACACCGATCCAGATGCGCGCGCTTGGCTTCAGTGCCGACGATTCGCTGCCCGCGATCTTCGACCTCGAGCGCGTCGAGGTGCTGCGCGGCCCGCAAGGCACGCTGTTCGGCGCCGGATCGGAGGGCGGCACCGTCCGCTACATCACGCCGCAGCCGAACCTCACGGATTACGAGGTCTTTTCCCGGGCGGAGCTCGCACAGACGCGGCATGGAGATCCGAGCTATGAGATCGGGGTCGCGGTGGGCGGCCCGATCGTGCAGGACAAGATCGGCTTCCGCGTGAGCGGCTGGCATCGCCGCGACGGCGGCTGGATCGATCGGGTGGACAACGCATCGATCAATGCGGAAAATCCACGCGGGATCATCAACGACCGGAACGCCAATAGCGGGGAGGCAACGGTCTTCCGCGGTGCGCTGGCCTTCCAGCCGACCGACGACCTGCTGATCACGCCCTCGATCCAGTATCAGAAACGCACCCTCCGCGACGACGATACCTTCTATGAGGGCATTTCGGATCGCGAAGACGGCGTGTTTCGCAAGAGCAGCCCGGAATATCGCAACAGCCGCGACAAATTCTATCTCGCGTCGCTGAACGCCCAATACGATTTCGGCGGCGTCAACCTGATCTCCAACACCAGCTATTTCCATCGCAACAACACGACCGGCTACGACGGCACGATCTACGATCTGTCTTATTATCAGAGCCTGTATGCCGAGGAATTCGGCGAGGACGGGCCGCTCTACCCGTTCCTGACGCCGACCGGCATCAACCAGGATCTTCCCTATTATCTGAGCCCGGCGGTCGTCACCAACCAGCAGCGCGACTTCACGCAGGAAGTGCGGCTGCAATCCGACAATCCCGATTCGAAGCTCACCTGGGTCGTCGGCATCTTCTACCAGCGCAATCGTCAGGCGAGTGTCGAGGAACTGGTCGAGAAAACGGACGCGCTGTTTCCGTTCGCCTTCGGCCAGACGCTCGAGGAATATTTCGACTATCCGATGTACGGCGAGGACAGCTACATCGCCGACACGCGGGCGAAGGAAAGCCAGATCGCGGGGTTCGCCGATCTGACCTACAGCATCACCGAGCAGCTGAAGATCACCGCCGGCGCGCGGTACGCGAAGACCAAATTCTCCTTCGTGAATTTCGCCGACGGATCACAGAATTACGGTCGCACCGGGGGCGAGGGAAGTGCCAGCGAAAAGCCGTTCACGCCGAAGCTCGGCGTGTCGTTCCAGGCCGATCCCAACAACCTCTTCTACGCCACCTGGGCCAAGGGCTTCCGCGTCGGCGGCGCCAACCCGCCGGTGCCGGTCGATGCCTGCCACGTCAGCCTCGAGCAGTTCGGCCTGACCGGCGCGCCCACGGGGTATGATTCCGACAAGGTGACGAGCATCGAGCTCGGATCGAAGAACAATCTGTTCGACCGCAAGCTCCAGATCGCGGCCAGCGTCTACAGCATCAAATGGAAGGGCATTCAGCAGGGCGTCAGCCTGCCGAGCTGCGGCATCCAGTTCACCGACAACCTCGGGAGCGCGCGGAGCCGCGGTTTCGATCTGCAGGTCTCTGCCCGGCCCTTGGACGGCCTCTCGCTCGATTTGGCCGTCGGTTATACCGACGCGGAATACACCAGCACGACCCAGTTCGCCGAGGATCGCATCATCGTGAGCGAGGGCAATTCCCTGGGCAGCTCGCCATGGACGGTTTCGACCGGCGTCCAATATGATTTCTCGAACCTTTATCTGCGCGGCGACTATCAATATACGAGCAAGCGCAAAGACTTGGTGCCCAACCAGGATCCGCGCAACCGCGGCTACGATCCGGGCAACACGACGCCCGATGCGGTCAATCTCGTCAACCTGCGTGCGGGTGCGTTCATCGGTGACGCGAACGTTTCGCTCTTCGTCAACAATCTGTTCGACAAGGCGCCGCTGCGCTCACGCGGGCACAGCAGCAGCGAGACGTTGCTCTTCACCCAGACCACGGTGCGGCCGCGCACCATCGGCCTGACGCTCAGCTTCAGGCAATAGCCCAACCAGGCAGCCCCCCGCGACCCAAGCCGCGGGGGGCGAACCTGATCACACCAAGCCAGAAACGAAAGGCGGAGCCATGAAAATCCAGCACGGACTCCTGATCGCCGGTTCCCTTCTTCTTGCCGCGGGCTGCTCGAACGACGTGGCTGCTCCGACCCCGGTGGAAACCGCGCCGGTCGATATGGCGGTGGCCGAGACCGAAGTGCGCAATTTCATCGAGCAGTATAATGCGGATTACGGCGCCAATGATCTCGACAAATATTTCGCCTCGTTCGCGCCCGATCTGACGCAATGGTGGCCCAGCGGTCGCGTCGATCTGCAGACCTACGAGACGGGCTGGCGCAAGAACGTCGCGAACGGCGGCGGCAACGCCAAGGTCGCCGTGACCGATTTGCGCATCCAGGTCGATCCGACTGGGGACGCGGCGGTGGCGACCTATGTCCTCGAGGTCACGCCGCGGGTGAAGGGTGAGCCGCAGACGACGATCGAGCGGAATCAGGAAACCGACGTGTTGTTCAAGCGCGACGGGCAGTGGAAGGTCGTTCACGTCAATTACGGGCCGGCGGCAGACCCGAAAAAGCCCGCCAACTGACGGTCCGCATCACGCTTTCAAGGTGTCGAAATGAAGTCCTTGCCCGAAGTCCGCGCGGCGGCCGAGCAGCTGACGCTGCCGAACCGCCTCGTCATCGACGGCCGCCAGGTGGCGGCCGCGGATGGCGCGGTGTTCGACAACGTCACCCCGCGCGACGGCACCGTTCTCAATCAGGTTCCGCGGGCGGGGCGGGCGGATGTGGACCTGGCGGTCACCGCCGCGCGCGCCGCCTTCGAGGACGGCCGGTGGCGCAATCTGGCGCCGCGCGCGAAGAAGGCGATCCTGTTCGCGCTCGCTGACCGCATGGAAGGCGAGGCCGACGCGCTGGCGCTGATGGAATCGCTCGATACCGGCAAGCCGATCTCGGACGCGCGCAACGTCGACATCCCGCTCGCGATCCAGACGGTGCGCTGGTACGCGGAAGCGCTCGACAAGGTCTATGGCGAGGTCGGCCCCAACCAGCAGGGCAAATTCTCCTTCGCCGTCCACGAGCCGCTCGGCGTCATCGGCGCGATCACGCCCTGGAATTTCCCGCTGCACATGGCGATGTGGAAGGTCGCCCCCGCGCTGGCGATGGGCAACAGCGTCGTCCTCAAGCCCGCCGAGCAATCGCCCCTGACGGCGATGCGGGTCGCCGAACTGGCGCTGGAGGCGGGCCTGCCCGCGGGCGTGTTCAACGTCGTCACCGGTTTCGGCAATCCCGCCGGCGAGGCGCTCGCCCGGCATATGGACGTCGACATGATCACCTTCACCGGCTCGGGCGCAGTCGGTCGCAAGTTGATGGTCTATGCCGGCGAGAGCAATTTGAAGCGCGTCAGCCTCGAGCTTGGCGGCAAGGCGCCGCAGATCGTGTTCGCCGATTGTCCGCATCTCGATGCGGCGGCCGAGGCGGCGGCCTGGGGCGTGTTCTTCAATCAGGGCGAGGTCTGCACGGCGGCCTCCCGCCTGCTGGTGCAGGAGGACATCGCCGACGGCTTCATCGAAAAGGTCGTGGCGGTCGCGCGGATGATCCGCACCGGCGATCCGCTCGATCCGGCCACGCGGTTCGGCGCGATGGTGAGCGAGGAGCAGCTCGCCACCGCGCTGCGCTACATCGACAAGGCGCGCGGCGAAGGCAACCGGCTGCTGCTGGGCGGCGAGCGGACGCTGGCCGAGACCGGCGGCTATTATCTGGAGCCGACGATCTTCGGCGGGCTGGCGCCCACCTCCACGCTGGCGCGCGAGGAAGTGTTCGGGCCCGTGCTGGGCGTGATGACGTTCAAGGACACGGCCGACGCGATCCGCATCGCCAACGATACGGTCTACGGCCTGGCCGCCGGGCTATGGACGGGCTCGGTCGATCGCGCGATGATGGCCGCGCGGGCGCTTCGTGCGGGGCTGGTCTGGGTGAATGGCTGGGACAGCTGCGATATCACCATGCCGTTCGGGGGCTTCAAGCAATCGGGCTTCGGCCGCGATCGCAGCCTTCACGCCTTGCATAAATATGCCGATCTCAAGTCCATCACCTTTACAGTGCGGGATACCGATACGTGACGAATAGCGACGCCGCTGGCGACGAACTGGAGCGTTTTCTGAACGCCCATCCGGAAATCCAATTCTTTGAAGTCCTCTTCACCGCCATGAGCGGGGTTCCGCGCGGCAAGCGGCTGCGCCGGCACGAGATGCGCAACGTCTTCGATTACGGGCGCTTCCTGCCCGGATCGATCCTCGTCAACGACATCACCGGGCAGGATTGCGAGGAAACCGGGCTGGTGTGGGAAGACGGCGACGCCGATCGGCTGGGCAAGCCGGTGCCGGGCACGCTGGTGCCCGCGCCGTGGCTGGGGGCGGACGTGGGGCAGGTGATTCTGTCAATGCACGAGCTCGACGGCACCCCGAACGACCTCGATCCGCGCGTGGTGCTGAAGCGCGTGCTCGATCGCTTCGCCGCGGATGGGCTGACGCCGGTCGCGGCGTGCGAGCTCGAATATTATCTGGTGGACGCCGAGCGGACGCCGGAGGGCGGCGTCCGGCTCCCGAAATCCCGCTTCACCGGCCGGACGCCGCACATGCATCAGGTCTACGGCCTGCCCGAGATCGAGGAGCAGGCGCCGTTCCTGCGCGATCTGTGGGCGGCGTGCGACGCGCAGGGTATCCCGCTCGAAGGCGTGATCTCCGAATATTCGCCGGGGCAGATCGAGTTGACGCTCAAGCATCGCGCCGACGTGTTGCGCGCGACCGACGAAGCGGTGATGTACAAACGCGCCGCCAAGGGTGTCGCGCTGACGCACGAGTGCGAGGCGACCTTCATGGCCAAGCCGTTCGCCGATCTGGCGGGGAACGGCTTCCACGTGCACGTCAGCTTCAACGACGCCGACGGCAACAATGCCTGCGCGAGCGAGGAGCCCGAAGGATCGCTGCTGCTGCGCCAGGCGATCGGCGGCATGAAGCAGTTGCTGCCCGATGCGATGGCGATCTTCGCCCCCAACGCCAATTCCTATCGGCGCTTCAAGGCCAATTCCTATGCGCCGCAGGCTGCGGTGTGGGGCGTCAACAACCGCACGGTGTCGCTGCGGGTGCCGGCGGGGTTGCCGCATACCCGCCATGTCGAGCACCGCGTGGCCGGCGCCGACGCCAATCCGTATCTGGCCCTCGCCGCCGTGCTGGCCTCGGCGCATTACGGCATCGTCAACAAGATCGACCCGGGCCCGCCGGTGGTGGGTGACGGCTATGCCGCCGCGCGCGAATCGGGCCAGTATCTGCCCACCAACTGGTTCGCGTCGGTCGATCTGTTCGAGCGATCCGAGGTGATGCGCGATTATCTCGGCGACCGGTTCGTCGAGATGTTCGCCTGCGTCAAACGCACCGAGCAGGACCGCTTCTTCTCAGAGATTCCGGCGCAGGATTACGATTGGTATCTGCGCAATGCCTGAAGGTCCAACGCGCCGAAAGGCGCCTTCTCAAACGGGTCCTGAGGCCGCCCGATCTTCGCCATAACATAGATGGTCGCACGGGGGATCGAACCCCCGGTGACCCCAGTATCAGAGAGAGGGGCGCATGAATCAGCAGCACACCGAAGAGCACGGCCTCACGCGCAAGGGGCTGTCGCCGGGAACGGTCGGGCTGCTCGGCGCGACCGTGGTCGGCATTTCCTGCGTGGCGCCCGCCTATACGTTGACCGCATCGCTGGGCCCGATCGTCGCCAAGGTGGGCGCGCAATCGCCGGCGATCATCCTGATCGGCTTCCTGCCGATGCTGCTGGTTGCCTTCGGCTATCGCGAGTTGAACCGGGCGATGCCCGACAGCGGTACCTCGTTCACCTGGGTGACGCGCGCCTTCGGGCCGTGGGTTGGCTGGCTCGCGGGCTGGGGGCTCGTCGCGTCCACCGTGCTCGTGCTGTCGAACACCGCCGGAATCGCGGTCGATTTCTTCTATCTGATGCTTTCGCAGATCTTCGCCGATCCGGGGTTGGTGGAGTTGACCGCCAATCCCGCGATCAATGTCGCGACCTGCCTCGTCTTCATGGCGGCGGCGACCTTCATCTCGTATCGCGGGATGGATACCACAAAGGCGGTCCAATACGTCCTCGTGGGTTTCCAGGTGGTGGTGCTGACGTTGTTCGGCCTCGTCGCGCTGTCGAAGCTGGGGTCCGGCGCCGCGTTCGATCCGACGCCGATCCGCCTGTCGTGGTTCAATCCGTTCGCGGTCGATTCGTTCAGCGCGCTCGCCGCCGGGCTGTCGCTGTCGATCTTCATCTTCTGGGGATGGGACGTCACGCTGACGATGAACGAGGAAACGCGGGGATCGCGCTCGACCCCCGGCCGCGCCGCGACGCTGACCGTCGTCACCACCGTGATGCTCTACCTGCTCGCGACCACCGCCTCGATCGGGTTCGCGGGGCTGGGGACGGGCGAGCTCGGTCTCGGCAATCCCGACGTGCAGCGCAACGCCTTCCTGGCGCTCGCCGCGCCCGTGCTGGGCTCGTTCGCGCTGCTGATCTCGATCGCGGTGCTGTCGAGCTCCGCCGCGTCGCTGCAATCGACGATGGTCAGCCCGTCGCGCACGCTGCTGGCGATGGGGCATTACGGCGCGTTGCCCGATTTCCTGACGCGGCTCAGCCCGCGTTTCCGCACGCCGAGCGCCGCCATTCTGACCTCGACCCTGGTGTCCTCGGTTTTCTACGCGACGATGCGCTTCCTCTCCGAAAACGTGCTGTGGGATACGATCACCGCGCTGGGCGTGATGATCTGCTTCTACTACAGCATCACCGCCTTCGCTTCGGTGTGGTATTTCCGCCGGCAGTGGTTCGTCTCGCCGGCGAATACCTTCAACCAGCTCGTCGCGCCGCTGATCGGCGGCATCCTGCTCGGTGCATTGTTCTGCACGACGATCGTGGACAGCATGGACCCCGCCTTCGGCAGCGGATCGCAGATCGACGGGATCGGGCTGGTCTTCATCTTAGGCATGGGGATCATCGTGCTGGGGATCGCGATCATGATTGCGATGGCGCTGACGCGGCCGGCCTTCTTCCGCGGCCAGACGCTGTCGCGCGGGATTTCGGACGGCACCGAGGATCAGGAACTGGACGAGCTGCCGGTTTGATTCCGGTGAACATTTGGATATTGTGTGATCACAATAGGGAGGGGTTATGAGCAGCGGCGACGAGATCGACCCGAACGAGGCACGGAATCTGGGAATGGGCGCGCGGATCGATCGGCGCGATTTCCTGCAGGGTGCGGCGATCACCGCCGCCGCCTTCGGCCTCGCCCCGGAGCTGGCCGAGGCGGCTGCGCTGGAGCGTGCGGCGCAGGATCAGCCGGGTTATTATCCGCCCGCGCTCACCGGGATGCGCGGCAGCCATCCCGGCTCGTTCGAGGACGCGCACGCGCTGCGTGACGGGACCGCCTTCGACAATGTCACCGATACCGGCGAACAATATGATTTGATCGTGGTCGGCGGCGGCATCAGCGGCCTTTCCGCGGCGCATTTCTATCGGCAGGCGGCTGGGCCCAAGGCGCGCATCCTGGTGCTCGAAAACCATGACGATTTCGGGGGGCACGCGAAGCGCAACGAGTTCACCGTGAACGGGCGGCTCAACATCATGAACGGCGGCACGATGGGCATCGAAAGCCCGGTGCCGTACAGCGCCGTCGCGGACGGCCTGATGAAGACGCTCGGCATTCACCCCGAGGAACTGGCCAAGGCGAGTGACGAGCCCGATTTCTATTCGGGCATGGGGCTGGGATCGGCCACCTTCTTCGACAAGGAGACGTTCGGCGAGGACAAGTTCGTGCTGCGCCCGGGGCGCGGGATGAAAGGCGACGCGGCGCGCGAGGCGATGGCCGCGTATCTTGCGCAAGCGCCGCTTTCACCCGCGGTGCGGCGCGACGTGCTGGCGATCGAGACCGGCGACATCGATTACATGCCCGGCCTCACCTCCGACCAGAAGAAGGACAAGCTGTCGCGGATCAGCTATCACGATTTCCTGCTCGACGTGGTCAAGGCCGACGAAGGCGTCATCCCTTATTACCTCCATCGCACCGACGGGCTCTGGGGCTGCGGGATCGACGGCGTGTCTGCGCTCGATTGCTGGGGCAGCGGTTTTCCGGGCTTCCAGGGGCTCGCGCTCACGCACGAAGCCACGCCGCGCATGGGCTATACGCCGCGCGGGTACACGGCGACCGGGGGCTCGTACGAATTCCACTTCCCCGATGGCAATGCCTCGATCGCGCGCCTGCTCGTGCGCGATCTGATCCCGGCGGCCATGCCGGGCGATACGGTGGAATCGGTCGTCACCGCGCGCGCGGATTACAGCAAGCTCGACCGGCCCGGCCAGCCGGTTCGGATCCGCCTGTCGAGCATCGTGGTGCGTGCCGCGAACCAGGGCAAGGACGGTCGCTCGGGCGTGGAGATCCATTATCGGCGCGGCGGCAAGACCTATCGCGTCAAGGCGCGGCATTGCGTGCTCGCCTCGTGGAACATGATGATCCCGTACATCTGCCCCGAACTGCCCGAGGCGCAGAAAGCGGCGCTCCACTATCTGGTGAAGACGCCGCTGGTCTACACCACGGTCGCGCTCAACAACTGGCGGGCGTTCCAGCGGCTTGGCGTCTCGAGCGTGACGTGCCCCGGCGGCTATCACACCGGGTTCAGCCTCAACCATGCGCAGCATATCGGCGGCTATCGCAGCCACGGCACGCCCGACGAGCCGATCCTGATCCACATGACGCGGACGCCGGCGCAGCCGGGCCTGCCCGAGCGTGAGCAACACAAGGCCGGCCGCTACGAGCTGCTCAGCACGCCGTTCGAGACCTTCGAGCGCAACATCAGGAGCCAGCTCGGCAGCGCGCTGGCGGGCGGCGGCTTCGATCCGGCGCGCGACATCGCCGGCATCACGGTCAATCGCTGGCCGCACGGTTACGCGCCCGAATATAATTCGCTGATCGATCCCGACGAGGGATTGCCGCTCGAGACGGCGCGGGCGCGCTTCGGCGCGATCACGATCGCCAACGCGGATTCGGGCGGCGGCGCCTATACCGACGTCGCGATGGATCAGGCGCAGCGCGCGGTCGGCGAGCTGCTGACCTGAGCACGCGCGGGGGCGATCTCACGATCGTCCCCGCTGCCTCTCAAACACCCAATCCCGCTCCATATGCGCCTTGCGACCATCCTTCTGTTCGCTTGACAAAACAGTGATCACAGATAAGGTGAAATCATGGTGACGAGGGCTCAGCAGGACAGGTGCATGGCAGGCCGCACGACGTGGGCGATCGTCTCATGACCCGCCCCGTCGTCGGCATCGTCTGTTGCAATCGCACGATCGGCCACGATCAGGCGCAGGCGGTGATGGAGCGCTACATGACCGCCGCGATGGAACATGCCGATGTCGCGGCGCTGCTGATCCCGTCCCTGCCGGCGCTGATGACGGCGCGCGAGGTCGCGCCGCGGATCGATGGCCTGCTGCTGACGGGCAGCCCGTCCAATGTGGAGCCCGAGCGCTATGGCGAAGGCGGCGCGGTGGATGCCGAAGGGCCGTATGACCCGGATCGCGACACCATGACCGCGGATCTCGTCGCCGCCTGTCTCGACCTCGGCAAGCCGGTGTTCGGGATTTGCCGGGGCTTGCAGGAATTGAACGTTGCCTTCGGCGGCACGCTGCGCCGCGACATGAGCCGATCGGACGCGCTTCTGCCTCATCATGCGCCCGCCGATTCCGATTGGGAGGGCATGTTCGCGCACGGCCACGATGTCGCGTTGACTGAAGGCGGCGTGCTCAACAAGGCGACCGGGCAGCACAATCTCTGGGTCAATTCGGTGCATTACCAGGGCATCGCCCGGCTCGGCGACGGGTTGCGCGTGGAGGCCACCGCGCCCGACGGCGTGATCGAGGCGGTGTCCGCGCGGGTGAACGGCGCGCCCGTGCTGGGCGTGCAATGGCATCCCGAATGGGACACCGCGGCCGATCCGAATTCCGTGACCTATTTCCACCTGCTCGGACACGCGTTGCGTGGCGAGCTGAACGACGCAACCTGAGGACCGCGAGATGATCTTGAAGAATTACGACGTTGCTGAATTGCGCCGCCTCGACGTGGCGCACCATCTGGCGGCGCAGCAGGATCAGGGCCTCATGCGCGATCTGGGCGGCGCGCGGATCATCACGCGTGCCGAGGGCAGCTACATCTACGATGGCGAGGGCAACGCGATCCTCGACGGGATGGCGGGCCTGTGGTGCGTGCAGGTCGGCTACGGGCGCAAGGAGCTCGCCGACGCCGCATACGATCAGATGCTCGAGCTTCCCTATTACAACACCTTCTTCAAGACAGCGACGCCGCCCACGATCCAGCTCGCGTCCAAGATTTCCGAGCTACTCGGCGGCAATCTGAGCCATGTGTTCTTCAACACGTCGGGCTCCGAGGCGATCGATACCATCATCCGGCTCGCGCGCTTCTATTGGCAGGCCAAGGGCGAGCCCGAGCGCACGGTCATCATCGCCCGCGAGAACGCCTATCACGGCTCGACCATCGCGGGCGCCAGCCTGGGCGGGATGAAGGCGATGCACGCCCAGGGCGGGCCATGGCTGCCCGGTGTCGAGCGGGTCCGCCAGCCCTATTCGTTCAACGAAGGGTTCGGGCAGGATCCGCGCGCCTTCGGCGAAGCCGCGGCCGACGCGGTGGAGCAGAAGATCCTCGACGTCGGCCCGGAAAAGGTCGCCGCCTTCATCGGCGAGCCGGTGCAGGGCGCCGGCGGCGTCATCATCCCGCCCGACAGCTATTGGCCCCGGATCGAGGCGATCTGCCGCAAATACGGCATCCTGCTGGTGAGCGACGACGTGATCTGCGGCTTCGGTCGGCTCGGCCAGTGGTTCGGCTTCCAGCATTTCGGCTTCAAGCCCGATCTTGTGTCGATGGCGAAGGGGCTGTCGTCGGGTTACCTCCCGATTTCGGCGGTCGGCGTGGCGGATCACATCGTCGAGGTACTGCGCTCGATCGGCGACGATTTCGTTCACGGCTTCACCTATTCGGGGCATCCGACCTCGGCGGCGGTGGCGCTCAAGAACATCGAGATAATCGAGCGCGAGGATCTGGTGCGGCGCACGCGTGAGGACACCGGCCCCTATCTTGCGGCCAAGATGACGGAGCTTTCGGCGCACCCGATGGTGGGCGAGGCGCGCTCGCTCGGCCTGATCGGGGCGGTGGAGATCGTTTCGGAGAAGGGTACCAACCAGCGCTTCGGCGGCACGGAAGGCAATACCGGGCCGATGGTGCGCGACCTGTGCATCGAAAAGGGGCTGATGGTCCGCGCCGTCCGCGACAGCCTGGTCCTCAGCCCGCCACTGACGATCAGCCATCGGGAAATCGACGAGATGTTCCGTATCATCGAAGAGGCGCTGGACGAGGTCGAGCCGGCGTTGCGTGCCCGGGATCGCGCCAGCAACGCCGCGTAGGATGCGGGCGGGGAACGGGCGCACCGTTTCCCGACTCGGCGACGGAGTAATGTGATCGCAGAATAGAGATCGGGCGGGAGAGCGGCGATGACGGACGGCAAGGATCGTGACTGGCTGGGCATGCGTGCGCCCATCGAACGGCGCGACATGCTGAACGGGCTGCTGGTCGGCACCGGGCTCGCGCTCGCCGGCTGTACGCCGCGCGACGCGGGCGCGACGATCGCCGCCGCCGAGCCGCAGAACCAGTCGGGCTATTATCCGCCCCGGCGCATGGGGATGCGCGGCAACCATCCAGGCTCGTTCGAGAATGCGCACGCGCTGCGCGACGGCACGTTGAAGCCCGAGCACGCGGAAAAAACGGGGGAAGAATACGATCTCGTCGTGGTCGGCGGCGGGATCAGCGGACTCTCCGCGGCCTATTTCCTGCGCGCCGAAAAGCCCGACGCGCGCATTCTGATCCTCGACAATCACGACGATTTCGGCGGTCATGCGAAGCGCAACGAATTCGTCGTCGACGGGCAGACGCTGCTGATCAACGGCGGCACGATGCTGATCAGCAGCCCGCGCCCTTATGGCCCGGTTCCGGCGGGGTTGCTCAGCGATCTCGGGATCGATGCCAAGGGGTTGTCGGCCAGATATCCCAACGACCCGCTCTATCGATCGCTCAATCTCGGCAACGCCACCTGGTTCGACAAGGAGACGTTCGGGGCCGACAAGCTCGTGAGAATGCCGGGCGGCGGCCATGGAGAAAGCACGGGGTCGCGGGAAGCGATGATGACGGCCCTGGCGCAGTCGCCGCTTCCCGCGCAGGCGCAGCGCGACGTCGTCCGCCTGTTGTTCGACAAGGTGGATTACCTGCCCGGCCTGAGCGAAGCCGAAAAGCGCAAGCGGCTGTCCAGCATGAGCTACCGCGATTTCATGCAGAAGCTCGTCAAGATGCATCCTGCCGCGATCGATGTGTTCCAGAAGCGGACGCACGGCGAATGGGGTATCGGCATCGATGCCGAGCCCGCGCTCGATTGCTGGGGCATCGGATTGCCGGGGCTCGACGGCATGGGACTCGACCGCGCCAATACCGACATGATGGGGAACACCGCCGCCGGTTACAGCTCGACCGGCGGTTCGGACACGTTCCATTTCCCCGACGGCAACGCGACGATCGCGCGCGCGATCGTCCGCAAGCTGGTTCCTGCGGTGGCGGCGCCAGGGGACATCGAGAGCATCGTCATGGCGACATTCGACTACGGCCAGCTCGACAAGCCCGGCCAGCCGGTGCGCATCCGCCTGACCAGCATCGTCGTCCACGTCGCGCCGAACGGAGAGGGCCCGGTCGAGATCGCCTATATGAACGGTGACAAACTGCGTAGCGTCTCTGCGAAGGGATGTGTGCTCGCCGGGTACAACATGATGATCCCGTACATCGTGCCGAGCCTGCCCGAAAAGCAGAAGGCCGCGCTCCACGAATTGGTGAAGGTGCCGCTGGTCTATACCGCGGTCGCGGTGCGCAACTGGCACGCGTTCGCCAAGCTGGGGGTGCAGCGGATCGATTGTCCGGGAAGCTATTTCTCCTCGGTCTCATTGTCCGGCACCAGCCATATCGGCGGCTATGGCGGGCCGAAATCGCCGGACGATCCGGCGCTGGTGTTCATGGTGCGCACGCCGTGCCAGCCCGGCGCGGCGACCGAACGCGACCAGCATCGCGCCGGCCGCTACGACCTGCTGAGCACGCCGTTCGAGACGTTCGAGCGCAATATCCGCGAGCAGCTGACGAAGATCCTTGGCCCCGGCGGCTTCGATGCCAAACGCGATATCGCCGCCATCGCCGTCAACCGCTGGGCCCATGGCTATGCGTATGAATATAATCCGCTCTACGATCCGTGGAACGTGGCGCCCGACCAGCGGCCCAACGTGATCGGCCGCCAGCGCTTCGGCCGGATCGCGATCGCCAATTCGGATTCGGGCGCCGCCGCCTATACCGACTGCGCGATCGAGCAAGGGCATCGCGCGGTGCATGAGCTGCTCGACGCCAAGGTGTTGACCGCCTGAACCTGGTGTGGGCGCAAGCCCGCATAACCTGCGCCGCGCTGCGCTATCTCACCCCGCCGCTCGCGACATGGGGTGGGTCGAGCGACGGGATGAGGGCGGTGGCACGGAACCGGAGACCAACAGAATCCGGCCCCGGCCAGTTCAGTGCGCGCGCGCCAGTGCGTCGCGAACGGCGGAGACCATCTGATCGATCTGTGCGCGCTCGACGATGAGCGGGGGAGACAGGGCGATGATGTCGCCGGTCACGCGGATCAGCAGCCCTTTCTCGAAACAATCGACGAAGACGTCATAGGCGCGCGCGCCCACCGCATCCTTGCGCGACGCGAGCTCGATGCCCGCGACGAGGCCGATGGTGCGGATGTCGATGACGTGCGCCGCATCCTTCAGCGTCTCCATCGCCTCGCGCCAATAGGAGGCGAGCTCGGCGCCGCGCGTCAGCAATCCTTCGCGCTCGTAGATGTCGAGCGCCGCGAGGCCCGCCGCGCAGCCGGCCGGATGCCCGGAATAGGTGTAGCCGTGGAACAGCTCGATCGTGCCTTCGGGCCCGGTCATCATCGCGTCGTAGATGTCGCGCTTCGCGAACACCGCGCCCATCGGGAAGGCGCCATTGGTGAGGCCCTTGGCGGTGGTGATCAGATCGGGGACCACGCCGAAATAATCGGCCGCGAACGGCGTTCCCAGACGGCCGAAGCCCGTGATCACCTCGTCGAAGATCAAGAGGATGCCGTGCCGCGTCGCGATCTCGCGCAGCCGTTCGAGATAACCGCGCGGCGGCAGCAGCACGCCGGTGGAGCCCGCTACCGGTTCGACGATCACCGCCGCGATGGTTTCGGCGCCGTGGAGCTGGACGAGCCGTTCGAGGTCGTCGGCCAGTTCGGCGCCGTGCTCGGGCAGGCCGGGCGAAAAGGCGTTGCGCGCGAGATCGTGCGTGTGCCGCAGGTGATCGGCGCCGGGAAGTGTCGGGAAGACGCGACGGTTGCTGACGATCCCGCCGACCGAGATGCCGCCGAAGCCGACGCCGTGATAGCCGCGCTCGCGCCCGATGAGGCGTGTTCGCGTGCCCTGGCCGATCGCGCGCTGATAGGCGAGGGCGATCTTGAGCGCGGTATCGACCGATTCCGATCCCGATCCGGTGAAGAACACGCGATCGAGGCCCGCCGGTGCGATCTCGGCCAGCCGATCGGCGAAGCGGAAGGCTGGTTCGTGCCCCATCTGGAACGATGGGGCGTAATCCATCACGCGCAACTGCTCGGCGACGGCGTCGGCGATCTCCGCCCTGCCATGCCCGGCATTGACGCACCATAGCCCCGCCGTGCCGTCCAGAATCTCGCGGCCGTCGGCACTGCGATAATACATGCCGCTCGCGCCGGCGAGCAGGCGCGGCGCGCGCTTGAACTGCCGATTGGCGGTGAACGGCATCCAGAACGCATCGAGTGCGGGGCTGTTGCGGATTTCGATCATCGGACGTTGCTCTCCCTGATCTCAAATTGACCGGTACGAGCGCGGTAGAGCAAGCCGTTTTCTTGATCAGGGAGGAAACCGGCAAAATGGCGCTTCCCTGCGCAACTGTTGCCGGATATTGAACACTCGAAACAAGGGAGCGGGTGGTGAGCGACATCGATGTCGGCGGTCGATTGCGTCAGGTTCGCGAGAAGGCGGGGTTGTCGCAGCGTGCGCTGGCCCGCCGTGCGGGGATCACCAATTCGACCATCTCGCTGATCGAAGCGAACAGCATGAACCCGTCGGTCGGGGCGTTGAAGCGAATCCTTGACGCCATCCCGATCGGGCTCGCGGATTTCTTCGCTGTCGCGCCCGAGGCGGATCGCAGCCCCTTCTTCCGGGCCGGCGACCTGGTGGAGATCGGCAAGGGCACCATTTCGTATCGGCAGGTCGGCCGCACGATGCGCGGCCGCAAGCTCCAGATGCTCCGGGAGTGCTATCAGCCGGGCGCGGACACGGGGCGCGTCGCGCTGAGCCATGAGGGCGAGGAATGCGGGCTCGTCATCTCCGGTCGGCTCGAGGTGACGGTGGACGGCGAGCGGCGGGTGCTCGGTCCGGGGGATGCCTACAGTTTCGACAGCGAACGGCCCCACCGCTTCCGTTGCATCGGCGACGAGCCCGTCCACAGCGTCAGCGCGTGTACGCCGCCCAGTTTCTGAACGATGTGAATTGATGGCCGTCGTCGGCCCGGCTCGACTCGTCTTCGATCTGTTCGAATCGCCGCCCCGGACCCGGGGTTCATCAACGCCCTGCGGTGACGGGTGCCGTTGTTGCGGGCGGCGCGAAGTGGAGAAAGTGGAGCGCGTCGCGGGTTTTTTGCCCGGAATGCGACCGCAACGCCCCGGGATGGCGACCGCGACGCGACACCCACGCAACAACGAGGCGACACCGACGCGACACCGGCGCGACAGCGAGGCGCCACGGACGCGCCGTCCGTGCGTCCGACGCGCGCCGCCGGCGCGACGGCAGCGCGCCCCGATGGCGACGCTGCCGGTATCGAGCAACGCGGCTGGCGCGGAAGAGCAGTCCTGTCCCATTCCACTGAGTAGAACATAAAGCGAACGTGTAGGACAGGGATTTCAGAACCCCGGTGCCGCACGTTCGAAACAGATTCTGAGTCTAGCTCAGCCCTTGTTCGCGGATGAGCCGCATGCCGTCGCCGATATCGTCGTGGATGGCGCGTTCGAGCCGTGTCGCGTCGCGATCGGCGATCGCCTGGGTGGCCCGCCGGTGCTGGTCGATCATGTTGGCGGTGCCGATCCGGCCGTGGACGAGCCGCATGAACGGGCCGAACTGGATCCACAGCATTTCGATCAGCCGGTTCAGCGTCTCCATCGGCTTCGCGCGATAGATCAGCGAATGGAAGCGGAAGTTCGATTCCATATAGGCGTTGATGTCGCCGTTCCTGAGCGCGTCGTCGGTCGCTTCGTCGGCCTTGCGGATGGCACGCAGCCGGGCGGCGTCGATATGGGGCAGCGCATCGACCGCCGCCGCCGGTTCGAGCAGCAGGCGGCAGCGCATGATGTCGTCGAACCGCGCGGGCGTCATCGGCACCACCATCACTGCGCGCTTGGACCGGATATCGACCGCGCCCTCGGCCGCGAGCCGGCTCAAGGCGTCCCGCACCGGCATCTGGCTCACGCCCAATTGCTGGGCAAGGCCGCGCGTCGAGATCGCCACGCCCGGCGCGATCTTGCCTGTGATCAGGCGGAAGCGGAGATCCTCATATACCTTTTCCCGCAGCGAGCGCGCATCTTCGGGGGCGTCGTCGGCAGTCTCGCCGGGCGCCGGAATCGTTTCAGCTCTCGCCACTTCTCGTCGTCACCCAATGGTTTGTGATCTCCGGCTTGTATCAGCTTGCCAACGCCGCGCAAATCGCTGCCGGCACGATATGCGATCACAGCAGTAGACGAATTGCCCGACGCACCACCCGGCCGCCCGATGGTGTCGAATCGACACCGGCCGGCATTCGCTTGGCACCTTCTCGCTGACGCGCGCCGATGGTCATGATGGCGAAGGCCGGCCGTGGCGCTTCGCGACGCAGCGCTCGAGGCCGGTTTCGGGCGAGCAACCCTTCATATGACGTGACCGGCGTGCCGCCGGGGTGGGGCAACGCGCGTGGTGGTGCGGACCTGACGGATGACGAGGCGAATGAACGATGCGTGACATAGGCTTTTTCGTGAACGGCGCGGCCCTGAACCCCACGCAACCGCGCTATAAGGATGTTTACGATCCCTCGACCGGCAAGGTGCAGGCGCGCGTCACGCTGGGCAATGCGGGCGATCTCGAGGCGGCGGTGGCATCGGCGCGAGCCGCGCAGCCGGCCTGGGCGGCGCTCAACCCGCAACGCCGCGCGCGCGTATTGTTCAATTTCAAGGCAGTGATCGAGGCCAACAAGGACGAGCTCGCGCACCTGCTCTCGTCGGAGCATGGGAAGGTGGTGTCCGACGCGCACGGCGACGTTCAGCGTGGCCTCGACGTGGTCGAGTTCGCCTGCGGCGCGCCGCATCTGCTCAAGGGGGAGTTCACCGAAGGCGCGGGGCCGGGGATCGACGTCTATTCGATGCGCCAGCCGCTGGGGGTCGTCGCCGGGATCACGCCGTTCAATTTTCCCGCGATGATCCCGCTGTGGATGCTCGCGCCGGCGCTCGCCTGCGGCAACGCCTTCATCCTCAAGCCGTCCGAGCGCGATCCCTCGGTGCCGCTGCGGCTGGCCGAGCTGGCGCTCGAGGCGGGGCTGCCCGCGGGCATCCTCAACGTCGTCCAGGGCGACAAGGAGATGGTCGATGCGATCCTCGATCATCCGGCGATCAAGGCGGTGAGCTTCGTCGGCTCCTCGGATGTCGCGCAATACGTCTATGGCCGCGGCACCGCGGCGGGCAAGCGGATGCAGTGCATGGGCGGGGCGAAGAACCACGGCATCGTCATGCCCGACGCCGATCTCGATCGCGCCGTCGCCGACATCATCGGCGCGGCCTACGGCTCGGCGGGCGAGCGGTGCATGGCGCTTCCCGTGGTGGTCCCGGTCGGCGAAGAGACCGCACACAACCTCCGCGAGCGCCTGGTCAAGGCCATTGCGGGGCTGCGGGTCGGGATCGCGACCGATCCCGAGGCGGAATACGGCCCGGTGGTGAGCGCCGAGCACAAGGCGCGCATCGAGAACCATATCCGGATGGGCGTGGACGAAGGCGCCGAGCTGGTGGTCGACGGCCGCGGCTTCAGTCTTCAGGGGTATGAGCAGGGCTATTTCCTCGGGCCGACGCTGTTCGACCATGTCACGCCTGAGATGCGGACCTATCAGGAGGAGATTTTCGGGCCGGTGCTCCAGATCGTCCGCGCGAACAGCCTCCCCGAAGCGGTGGGCCTCGCCTCGGCGCATCAATATGGCAACGGCGTCGCGATCTTCACGCGCAACGGCCATGCCGCCCGCGAGTTCGCGAGCGCGGTCGAAGTGGGGATGGTGGGGGTCAACGTGCCGATCCCGGTGCCGGTCGCCTATCACAGTTTCGGCGGCTGGAAGCGATCGGGCTTCGGCGACCTCAACCAATACGGCATGGACGGCATCCGCTTCTACAGCCGCACCAAGACCGTGACGCAGCGGTGGTCCGCCGACCCCTCGGAGAGCAGCTTCACGATGCCCACGATGGGGTGACCGATTTTTTTGACGGGTTTTCGAAGGAATTTGCACGTGTCCAGCCAATCGTCCGCCAATGCAGCCTTGATGGAGCGGCGCGTCGCCGCGGTGCCGCGCGGGGTCGCCAATGCGACCGGGATCTTCGCCGCGCGCGCGCTCAATGCGGAAATCTGGGACGCCGACGGGCGGCGCTATGTCGATTTCGCCGGCGGCATCGCCGTGCTCAACGTCGGGCATCGCCATCCGCGGGTGATCGCGGCGGTGGAGGAACAGCTCGCCGCCTATACGCACACCGCGTTCCAGATCGTTCCCTACGAGCCCTATATCGCGCTCGCCGAGCGGCTGAACGCGGTCGCGCCCTTTTCGGGGCCGGCGAAGACGATCTTTTTAACCACCGGCGCCGAGGCGGTGGAGAATGCGATCAAGATCGCGCGCGCCGCGACGCGGCGCAGCGGCGTGATCGCCTTCACCGGCGGGTTCCACGGGCGCACGATCATGACGTCGGCGCTCACGGGCAAGGTGGCACCGTACAAGGCGCAGTTCGGCCCGATGCCGGGCGGCGTCCACCATATCCCCTTTCCCACGCTGACCGGGGGCAGCGTCGAGGACTCGCTGCGCGCGCTGTCCTATGTGTTCGCGGCGGACATGCCGCCCGAGGACGTGGCCGCCATCATCCTCGAGCCGGTGCAGGGCGAGGGCGGTTTCCACGTCGCCCCGCGCGCGCTGCTGACGGCGCTGCGCGAGATTTGCGACCGCCACGGCATCGTGCTCGTGGTCGACGAGGTGCAATCCGGCTTCGCGCGCACGGGGCGCATGTTCGGCATCGAGCATTCGGGGATCGAACCCGATCTCGTCACCGTGGCGAAATCGCTGGCGGGGGGCTTCCCGCTCTCCGGGGTGATCGGCCGCGCCGAACTGATGGACAAGGTCGAGCCCGGCGGGCTCGGCGGCACCTATGGCGGCTCGCCGATCGCCTGCGCCGCCGCGCTCGCGGTGATGGACGTCATCGAGGAGGAGCAACTGCTCGCGCGGGCCGACGCGGTCGGCGCGCGGGTGCGCGGCCGGCTGGACGCGTTCGCGACGCGCAACGACCTGCTCGCGATCGGCAACATCCGCGGGCTCGGCGCGATGCTCGGCTTCGACATCCTCGACCGTGACACCGGGCAGCCCAACGGTGCTGCCGCGCGCGCTGTCTGCGCGCGCGCGCTGGAGCAGGGGCTGCTGCTGCTCAATTGCGGGGTGAGCGGCGAAGCGATCCGTATCCTGGTGCCGCTGACGGCCTCCGACGCGGTGCTCGACGAGGGGCTGGACATGCTCGAGCGCGCGCTCGCGAGCGACGGGGCCGCTGCATGACCGCGCTGGCGGAACGGCCCGCGGAGACCGAGGTGGCGCGGATCGCGCTCGGTCGGCCCGATCTGTTGCGCGACCGGACGCTGATCGACGGCGCGTGGATCGCGACCGCCGAGACGGTCACGGTGCGCAATCCGGCGACCGGCGGCCTGCTGGGCGAGGTGCCCCGTTGCGGCGCCGCCGAGGCCGAGCGCGCGGTGGCGGCGGCCCATGCGGCGCTTCCGCAATGGCGCGCGCTGACCGCGGGCGAGCGCGCCGCCGTGCTGCGGCGCTGGTTCGATCTGATCAATGCCCATGCCGACGATCTTGCCCGGCTGATGACGGCGGAACAGGGCAAGCCGCTCGCCGAGGCGCAGGGCGAAGTCCGCTACGCCGCGGCGTTCGTGCAATGGTTCGCCGAAGAGGCGCGGCGCATCTACGGCGAGACCATTCCCGGGCATACGCCGACGATGCGGTTGCGCACGCTGCGCGAGCCGGTGGGCGTGGTGGCGGCGATCACGCCGTGGAACTTCCCGCTCGCGATGGTCACGCGCAAGGTCGCACCGGCGCTCGCGGCGGGCTGCACCGTGGTCCTCAAACCGTCGGAGCTGACGCCGCTCTCGGCGCTGGCGCTGGCGGCGCTGGCCGAGGAGGCAGGCCTGCCGGCGGGCGTGCTCAACCTCGTCCTCGGCGACGCACCCGCAATCGGCGCCGTCCTCACCGGCGATCCGCGCGTGCGCAAGTTCAGCTTCACCGGCTCGACCCCGGTGGGCAAGATGCTCGCCGCGCACTGCATGGCCACGGTGAAGCGGGTCAGCCTGGAACTGGGGGGCAACGCCCCCTTCCTCGTGTTCGACGATGCCGATCTGGATGCGGCGATCGACGGCGCGATGGCGTCCAAATTCCGCAACACCGGCCAGACCTGCGTCTGCGCGAACCGCTTTCTGGTGCAGGCCGGCATCTACGACGCCTTCGCGGCGCGGCTGGCGGAGCGCGTCGGCGCGCTTCGCGTCGGCGACGGATTGGACGGACCGAGCGACCAGGGGCCGCTGATCGATACGCGCGCGCGCGAGAAGGTGGAGCGACACATCGCCGACGCGCTCGATCGGGGCGCTCGCACGCTGGTTGGCGGCGCGGCGCTGCCCGCGCTCGGCGAGCGGTTCCATCAGCCCACGGTGCTCGTCGGCGTGGGGCCGGACGCGCTGGTCAATCGCGAAGAGACCTTCGGGCCGCTCGCGGCGGTCATCCGCTTCGATACCGAAGCCGAGGCGATCCGCATCGCCAACGATACCGCCTCGGGGCTTGCCGCCTATCTCTATACGCGCGATTCCGATCGGCAGGTGCGCGTCTCCGAAGCGCTCGAATACGGCATGGTGGGCATCAATACGGGGATGATTTCCAGCGAGGTCGCGCCGTTCGGCGGGGTCAAGGAATCGGGGTTCGGCCGCGAAGGATCGAGCCACGGCATCGACGATTTCGTGTCGATCAAGCTCGTCGCCCAGGCAATCCGGGCAGCCTGAACCAGTCGGCCCGTTGGGGGGGGCGGGCGGCATTATGAGGATATGGTCATGATCAAGATGTCTGATGTCGCAACTGCCGCGAACGTCTCCGTGAAGACGGTATCGCGGGTCTTGAACGGGCAGCCGCACGTGCGCGAGGAAGCCAGGGACCGCGTGCTCTACATGGCCGACGTCCTCGGCTACCGAAAGCAGGCCGAACGGGAAGAGCGCGCCGGATGATCCGGGACCGGGAAAGCAGCGCGACCGCGCGTGCGACACACCGGGCGTCGCTCTTCTCGCCTGCCGAACAGGATCATCTGCCGCGCCAGCCTTATTCGGGGGCATGACGCCCGGCGCGATCGGCAATTGGCAGCAAATGCCGGAACCTCCCTGCGACGATCGCGCGGCTGCGCAGCAGCCATGACCGCAACGATGGGAGGATCCGATGAGCGCATTTTCATGGAAGGCAATTGTCCTCGGCCTGGCGATCGGCCTTGCCGGCACGACCCCCGCAACGGCCGCCCCCGGCGAGCAATTGACCGATGCCCGGGAACAGGCCCCCGAAGGCCTGATCGGCATGTGGAAAGCCGATATCCAGGCCTCCACCTACAAAGGCACGAAGCCCCAGGCCGCCTGGCGCAGCTTCGCCTATACCGAAGACGGCAAGGTGCTCGTTTCCTTCGCCACCCGCAACGCCGGCAGTGCGATCAGCTTCGGCCACTGGGCGGCGCAGGTCGACGGCACCCCGGGGATCGAATATCACAGCGCCGCCGGTTCGATTCCCTATAATGTCGTGTCGTGGACGGTCGTCGGCCCCGGACGGCTTCATCTTATCGTTTCGCGCCACGGCAAGACCGATCTCGACGCGACCTATCAGCTGTCGCCGGACGGCAAGACGCTGACCTACAGTTATGACGGCACCAGCATCGTCTATCGCCGCTGGACCATGATCGACTGACCGACGGCGCGGGCGAAGAGTGCCGGGCCGCTCGTGGCAGGCGGCCCGTCCCCCGGGGGCCTGATCGGGCGTAGAGGAAATCGCCGGATTTGGATGTTGCGGCGGCCTTGCAGGAAACATCCCGAAAAGCGTTCCGCATGGCCTGCGAACGGCAGTTTCTGTCTCGCCCGGCTTTCGGCGTATCCGCAATCAACCCGGCGCAACCGCGCAGTGAATTGGCAGGATATGCCGGGCATTCGCAAAAAAACGGCACCACAAGCCCACTTTACCGCCGTTACGTTTTACCTCGCCCAAGGGAGGCAAAAGACCGGTCCTTACAGACATCGGGCGACATAATCATGACTCGCCGGGGGAGCGGTCGACACATAACGGGAGGGGTAGATCAGATGACCGATCTCGCAAAGCTTTCAAGCATTACGGCGACGTCCGCGCTCGCGTTGATGGCCTCGTCGGCCGCCTTCGCCCAGGATACCGCCGCGCCTGCCCAGACGACCGCCACCCAGACCCAGACCCAGACCCAGACGGCGCCCGCGCCCCCGGACACCGGCCAGACCGCGGCGCCCGCCGACAATGCGATCGTCGTCACCGGCCTGCGCGGGCGCCCGCGCTCGGTCACCGACTCGCCGGTGCCGGTCGACGTCTTCAACGCGGAGGCGCTCGAACAGTCGGGGCAGACCGACACGCTGAACGTGCTGCAGACGCTGGTGCCGTCCTATTCGGTCACGCGTTCCGCCAACACCACCTCGAACAGCTTCATCCGCTCGCCCCAGCTGCGCGGCCTTTCGGCCGACAAGACGCTGCTGTTGCTTAACGGCCGCCGCCGGCACAAATCGGGCAGCGTCAACGTCGGCGGAACCGGATCGCAGGCGGCCGATGCGGCGGTGATCCCGTCGATCGCGCTCAAATCGATCGAGGTGCTGCGCGACGGCGCCGCCGCGCAATACGGCTCGGACGCGATCGCGGGCGTCATCAACTTCCAGCTCAAGGACGCCCCCGACGGCGGATCGCTGACCATCCAGGCCGGCCAATATTACGCCGGCGACGGCACGGGCGTGCAAGTGGCGGGCAACATCGGCCTGCCGCTGACCGACGACGGCTTCATCAACATCTCGGGCCAGTTGAACGACGACGACCGGACGGTTCGCGCCCGCCGGTTCACCTCGACGTCCTGGGATCCGCTCGAGGCGTACGAGACCGATCCCGCCTTTCGCGCGGCCGTCGACGCCGCCGGGCTCGATCTGACCAAGCCGCTCGAGCGCATGGGCAAGCCATCGGAGCGCGCGGCGCGGTTCATCGTCAATTCGGGCATCGACCTGACCGACGACACCTCGATCTACGCCTTCGGCAACTTCTCCAAGTCCAAGGGCATCGCGAATGCGACCTATCGCGTTCCGGGCGGCGGGCACAACGTGATGGACAACCCCATCCGCCTCGACGACGGCGCCGAGTGGCGCTTCAAGGACAAATATCCGCTCGGCCTGGCGCCGCAATTCGCGGGCGAGGTCACCGACTGGAGCATCACGACCGGCTGGCGCACCGAGCGCGATCTGGGCGACGGCTATTCGCTGACGGCGGACCTTTCGGCCCGCTACGGCTGGGACAAGATCGCCTATTCGATGTGGGACACGGTGAACCCCTCGATGGGGCCGGACTCGCCGACCGACTTCACCGCCAGCGACTATACGTCGGACGAGATGGGGCTGAACGCCGACTTCGTCTATTCGATGCCCGTCGCGGGGTTCGCGGGCCCGCTGGTCTTCAATTTCGGCGGCGAATATCGCCGCGAAGGCTTCAAGATCGGGGCCGGCGAGCCGAATTCCTATTCGGGCGGCACCTGGGCGACGCCCGACCCCTTCGGCTTCTGCACCAACCAGAGCGATTTCTCGGCCCGCACGCTCGAGCCGGGCGCGCCCGCCGGCGCGGGCATCGACTGCACCGATCCGGGCGATCCGGTGTACAATATCCTGCAACCCGGCTCGAACGGCATCACCGGCCTGCCGCCCGAGGTCGCGGGCAAGTATACGACGGACAGCAAGTCGCTCTACGCCGAGGCGACCGCCGACGTCACCGACGCCTGGTTCGTCGATCTCGCCATGCGGTTCGAGGATTATCAGTCGTTCGGCCGCAAGACGGTGTGGAAGGCGGCGACGCGCTACAACGTGACCGACTGGCTGGCGCTTCGCGGCTCGCTGGGCACCGGGTTCCGGGCGCCGACCGCGGGCCAGCTCCACATGACGCAGACCCAGATCAACACGGTCGGCGGCGTGCCGCTCAACATCGGCCTGTATCCGGCGACGCATCCGGTCGCGCAATATCTGGGCGCCAGGCCGCTCGGCCCGGAGAAATCGAAGAATTATTCGATCGGCGTCACGCTGACGCCCTCGGGCGGCTTCACCATGACGGTGGACGCCTATCGGATCGAAATCTCCGACCAGATCTACGCCACCACGCTGATCGACGTCACGCCGGAGATCGAGGCGGCGATGGTCGCCGCCGGCATCGAGGGCGCCGGTTCGATCGACCAGCTCAACTACTTCCAGAACGCCTTCGATTCGACGGTGCAGGGGGTGGACGTCGTGGCGTCCTACCGCGCCAATCTGATCGAGGCGAACCCCACCAACATCACCGCGGCGTTCAACCTGAACACCTACAAGATCGACCGGGTCAACATCTCGAGCGTCTCGTTCAACGAGGTCTCGGTTTACAATTTCAAGCACAACGCGCCGAAATGGCGGGGCAACCTGACCGTGCAGCAGGATTTCGGCCCGGTCGCGGTGATGGCGCGCGGCAATCTCTATGGTCCCTATTCGCGCCAGACGACGCGCGCGGGCAATGCGATCCAGCATTACAACACCGAGTTCATGCTGGATCTGGAGGTTTCGGCGCCGCTGGGCGACGGCTACACCTTCACCGTCGGCGCGCGGAACCTGTTCGACAATTATCCGGCGGTCAACAAGATCGACGACACCAACGGCCGCACCTTCGTGGACGGTCCGGTCGATTGGCAGGGCGGTTATTATTTCGGCCGCCTCGCCTATTCGTTCTGATGCCGATGGAGCGGACGATCCTGACCGGTTGTTCGCTCCATCCCTTTCGAGATCATGCCGTGACATTCCATAAAGGGGCCGTCGACGATGAATAGAAACGATCGCGAACTTGGCATGGGCGCGGCGATCTCGCGCCGCGACTTCGTCTACGGCGCATCGGCCGTCGCGGGCGCGGCGGCGCTTACCGGCAGCGCCGCGTTCGCCGCCCAGAGCGGCAGCTACGCCCCGGCTGCGGCAGCCAGCTATCCGCCGCTTCGCACCGGCATGCGGGGGCTGCATCCGGGCTCGTTCGAACCCATCCACGCGCTTGCCTGGGCCGGCGTCGAGCCGCCGGCGGGCGAAAGCACGGGCGAGGTCTACGATCTCGTCGTCGTGGGCGGCGGCCTCAGCGGGCTGGCGGCGGCCTATTACTACCGCAAGCAGGCGGGCCCCAAGGCGAAGATCCTGATCCTCGACAACCTCCAGGGCATCGGCGGCCACGCGCAGCGCAACGAATTCGAGTTCGAAGGCCGCCGCTTCTATGCCATTGCGGGCTCGGCCTATCTGGTGGCGCCCTCCACCTGGTCGTACGAGGCGACATCGATCCTCGAGGATCTCGACGTCGTTCATCGCGACGATCCGCGCGATCATACCGACGGCGATCTCTACAGCTCGCACGGCATGGCGCCGGCGGTGCTGTTCACCAAGGAAGTCTACGGCAAGGATCATCTCGTGCGCGGCAGCGTGAAGCGGCCCACGCCCGAGTTCCTCGCCAAGACCCCGATGGCACCCAAGCTGCGGGCAGAGCTCGACAAGCTGATGAACGGCAAGGAAAATTACCTGGCGGGCAAATCGGAGGCGGAGCAGATCGCGTTCCTGCAGTCGATGTCCTATCGCGACTATCTGTTGAAGGTCGTCGGGGTGTCCGAGGATTGCCTGTTCTTCGTGAAGGGGGTCTGGGCGCTCGGGCTCGACACCTGCACGGCGTGGTTCGCCTTCTTCCGCCATGCGCCGGGCTTCGAGGGGTTGACGCTGAAGCGGCCCGCGAACTCGCCCGAAAGCGAGAAGATGCACCATGACGATTACCACCTGCCGGGCGGTAACGGCGACGTGGCCCGGCTGATCATCCGGTCGCTGATCCCCGACGCGCTGCCGCCGGGGGACGTCTTCGAGGTGGCCGACAAAAGGATGGATTACACGGTGTTCGACCGTGCCTCCAATCCGACGCGGATCCGCCAGAACAGCATCGTCTACAACGTTCGCCACCTCGGCCCGACGCCCCATGTGCTGGAGCCCGACAATCGCGAGGTGCTGATCAGCTATCTGAACGACGGCCGCGCCTATACCGTCAAGGCCGGCAGCGTCGTCATGGCCTGCATGAACAACGTGGTGCCGTCGGTCTGCCCCGAAATCCCCGACGTCCAGAAGGAAGCGCTGCACAAGGCGGTGCGCTGTGCCAATCTCAGCGTCAACGTGCTGTTCCGCAACTGGAACGCATGGAAGGCGGCGGGCGTCAGCAGCGTCACCTCGCCCTACACCTTCTACGGCTCGATGGGGCTTTCCGCGCCGCGCCATTTCGGCGGCGTGAAACCGTCGACCTCGCCGTCCGATCCGATCATCGTCAGCTTCGGCACCGGCGGCAATTCGGGGATGCTCACCAATCCGGTCTTCGTGCGCGGGATCTGCGGCGAGGACACGCCGGCGATCGGCACCAACAACGACGAGCAATATCGCGCGATCCGGCGCGGGCTGCTGGCGACGCCGTTCGAGACCTTCGAACGCGAAATTCGCCAGCTCGCCGCACGCTCGCTCGCCGGCACCGAGTTCGATCCGGCGCGCGACATCGTGGCGATCTGCGTCAACCGCTGGTCGCACGGCTTCGCCACCGGCCTCAACGACCTGTTCGACAAGCCGCTGGCGCCGGGCGAGGAACGGCCGGATGTGATCGCGCGCCGCCCCTTCGGCCGCATCGCCATCGCCAACAGCGACGCGGGCGGGGTCTCCACGATGCAGACGGCCTTCGACCAGGCGTGGCGCGCGGTGAACGATCTCCAGCGCCGCGCCTACGGATATTACGACCATATCTGATCGGCTTGCTGCGCCGGTCGTGACGGTCCGCTCCCCCCGGGCCCCGGAGCAGCGACGCTCCGGGGCCACCCCAGAGGTGAACGATGGATAATCCGGACGACGCGCGGCAAGCCCCGGCAAACCCTTCGCGCCGGAACCTCCTCGCCGGTGGAATCGCGGCGACCGCCGGTGCGGTGGCGTCGCCGGTGCTCGCCCAGGTGAAGCCGTTGCCCGGTGCGCCGGCGATCAACCGCAACCTGCCCGACGTGGCGGTGATCGGGGCGGGGGCGTTCGGCGGCTGGACGGCGCTGTCGTTGCGGGAGGCGGGGGCGAAGGTGACGTTGGTCGATGCGTACGGGCCGGGAAACCCACGCGCGTCCTCGGGCGACGAGAGTCGGTTGCTGCGCCTGTCGTACGGCGGGCGCGAAATCTACACCAGATGGGCGCGGCGCGCGCAGCAATTGTGGGAAGCCCGGCAGGAGGAATTCGGGCGGCGTCTGTTCTACAACAACGGCAGCCTGCGCGTCATGGCCGCCGAGGCGCTGGCGGAACAGCGCGCGATCTTCGATCGGCTGCGCATCCCTTATGAGCTGCTGACCCCGGCCGACGTCCATCACCGCTGGCCGCAGGTCGATTTCAGCGAATACGAATCGGTCTTCTACGAACCCGCGGGCGGCGTGGTGAAGGCGCGCGAATCGATGATCGCGGTGGCCGAAGCCTTCATGCACAAGGGCGGCACGCTGCGCATCGGCCATGCGGTGCCCGGTGACGGCCCGGGCAAGCCCGCGGTGACGGTGGACGGCGAACCGCTTTCTGCCGGCGCCTATGTCTTCGCGTGCGGGCCGTGGCTGCCGAAGGTGTTCCCCGGGCTGCTCGGCGACCGCATCCGCGTGCCGCGGCGCGAGATTTTCTACGTGGGCTCGCCGATCGACGATCACCGCTATCGCTGGGAGCATCTGCCCAACATCGCCGACCCGGATACCTATACCGCCTCCGATGTCGATTACGGGATCAAGGTCGCCGCGCGGCTGCGCGACCAGCCGATGGACCCCGACGACGGCGACCGGATGCCGACCTCGTTCCTGCAGCGCCAGGTCGAGGATTATGTCGCCCGCCGGATGCCGGGGCTGAAGGGCCAGCCGATCGTCGCCACCCGCGTCTGCCAGACCGAATATAGCGACAACAGCCATTACATCGTCGATCGCCACCCCGATCTCGCCGATGTCTGGGTTGCGGGCGCGGGATCGGGTCATGCCTTCAAGATGGGCCCGGCAATCGGCGATTATGTCGCCGGCCGGGTGCTGGGGCGATCCGGCGATGCGGAAGCCGACGCCCTGTTCCGGCTCGCCAGCCACAAGTCCGCGCTGGCAGGAGGCTGATCCGATGGCCGATTTATTCCGCAAGAAGGTGATCGCGGTGGGTGGGGAGCAGCCGGGGGAGCATCGGCTGGCGCGGACGTTGTCGTGGCCGCATCTGGTGGCGCTGGGTGTGGGTGCGATCGTGGGGACGGGCATCCTGACGCTGATCGGGGTGGGGGCGGACCGTGCGGGGCCGGCGGTGATCGTGTCGTTCGTGATCGCGGGCGTGATCTGCGCGTGCGCGGCGCTCGCTTATGCCGAGATGTCGACGATGATGCCGGCCTCGGGCAGTGCGTACACCTACAGCTATGCGGTGCTCGGCGAGGTGATCGCCTGGGTGATCGGCTGGAGCCTGATCCTCGAATATTCGCTGGTGGTCTCGACGGTGGCGGTGGGCTGGTCGGGCTATGCCTCGCCGTTGCTGGAGGGGCTGGGCTTTCCCCATGCGCTGACGCAGGGGCCCGAGCTTGGCGGGCTGATCAACGTGCCCGCAATCTTCATCATCGCGGTGGTGGCGGGGCTGTTGAGCCTGGGGACCAAGGAGAGCGCCACGCTCAACGCCATCCTGGTGGTCATCAAGATGCTCGCGCTGGCGCTGTTCGTCGCCGTCGCGCTGCCGCACTTCAATCCGGACAACCTCCATCCGTTCATGCCCTACGGCTTCGGCAAGTCGGCGATGGCGGGGGCCGAGGGCGGCGAGGTGGTGGCGCGCGGGGTGATGGCGGCGGCGGCGATCATCTTCTTCGCCTTCTACGGCTTCGACGCGATCTCGACCGCGGCGGAGGAGACCAAGAACCCGGGGCGCGACCTGGCGATCGGGATCGTCGGATCGATGGTGGCGTGCGTCGCGATCTACATCCTGATCGGGGTCACCGCGGTGGGGGCCTTGCACTATACCGCGTTCGCCAACAGCCCCGATCCGCTGGCGCTGATCCTGCGCGGGATCGACATGCCGGTGGTGGCGACGATCCTGGCGGTGAGCGCGGTGGTGGCGCTGCCGACGGTGCTGTTGGGGTTCCTGTTCGGGCAGAGCCGTATCTTCTTCACGATGGCGCGTGACGGGCTGTTGCCGGCAAGGCTGGCGACGGTCTCGAAGCGCGGGGCGCCGGTGAAGATCACGATCCTGACCGCGGTGCTGGTGGCGGTGATCGCCGGCGTGGCGCCGATCGACGCGATCGCGGCGCTCGCCAACGCGGGCACGCTCGCGGCGTTCACCGCGGTCTCGGTGTGCATGCTGGTGATGCGCCGCCGCGCGCCCGATGCGCCGCGCACGTTCCGCACGCCGCTGGCGCCGGTGGTGGGCACGATCGCGATCCTGGGCTGCATCTACCTGTTCTTCAGCCTGCCGACCAAGACGCAGATCTTCTTCCTCGGCTGGAACGCGCTGGGGCTGGTGGTCTACTTCGTCTACGGGCGGCCGCGGGCGGGGAAGGCGAGCATTTCGGAGCCGCTCCAAAAATGATTGTAATCTACCTAGCCCACTACCCCCCGTTCGCTTCGAGCGACGTCGAGAAGCGCTGAGGTAACGCCTGAGACACGTTTCTCGACTTCGCTCGAAACGAACGGGTCGTCTTGATCACAAGCCGCTCCAGCACACTCCAACCGATTGAAAGCGCATCCTTCTCTCCGGGCCTGGTGGCGGATCGAAGCAGAATCGTTCGTCCGCGCCACGGAAAACGGAGAAAATAGCGGTGGAAGCTCGGGCAATCGGGAGCACGCATGTCGCGCGCTTCCTAAGATGGCGGCAGGTACAGGAGGGATGAATGACCGCCAATTCGCTCGTTGAATATGATCGCGCGCACTGGATCCATCCGGTGGCGTCGTGGCGCGATCATGAGGAGCGCGGCGCTACGGTCCTTCGGTCGGGCAAGGGCGCGTATCTCACCGACATCGAAGGGCGCGAGCTGCTCGACGGCTTCGCGGGGCTGTGGTGCGTCAACATCGGCTACGGCCAGGACAGCGTGGTCGCGGCCGCGACCGAGCAGATGCGGCGGCTGCCCTACGCGACCGGCTATTTCCACTTCGCCAGCGAGCCCGCGATCCAGCTCGCCCAGAAGCTGGCGGACCGGGCGCCCGGCGACCTCGATCACGTCTATTTCTCGCTGGGCGGGTCCGATGCAGTCGATACCGCCGTCCGCTTCATCCGCTATTTCCATAACGTCACCGGCCGCCCCGAAAAGAAGCACATGATCGCGCTGGACCGCGGCTATCACGGATCGAGCTCGACCGGTGCGGGGCTGACGGGCTTGCCCGTCTTCCACGCCAATTTCGACGTGCCGACGCCGCGCCAGCACCATATTCCGTGCCCCTATCCCTATCGGGCCGACGATCCGAGCGACGGCGCGATCATCGCCGCCTCGGTCACCGATCTGAAGGCCAAGGTGGCCGGGCTGGGACAGGAAAACGTCGCGGCGTTCTTCGTCGAGCCGGTGATCGGATCGGGCGGGGTCATCGTGCCGCCGGCGGGCTGGCTGACGGCGATGCAGCAAGCCTGCCGCGAGCTCGACATCCTGTTCGTGGTGGACGAGGTGATCACCGGCTTCGGCCGCACCGGCCCGCTCTTCGCCTGCGAGCACGAAGGCCTGACGCCCGACATCCTCACGGTGGCGAAGGGCCTGACCGCGGGCTATGCGCCGATGGGGGCGACCTTTCTGTCCGACCGCCTGTATCGCGCCATCGCCGACAACACGCCCCCGGGCGTCGCGGTGGGACACGGCATGACCTATTCGGGCCATCCCGTCAGTGCGGCGATCGGCCTCGAGGTGCTGCGCCTCTACGAGGAAGGCGGCCTGCTCGCCAACGGCCGGGACGTGGGCGCCTATTTCGAAGACAGGCTCGCGACCCTTGCGAGCCACCCGCTGGTGGGCGACGTCCGGTCCAAGGGCTTGCTCGCGGGCATCGAGCTCGTGACCGACAAGGCCGCCAAGACGCGGCCCGCCCCCGAGCTCGGCCTGCCCGGCCATCTGGCCCGGATCGGCTATGAGAACCGTGTGATTTTCCGCGCCTTCGGCGACGGCACGGTGGGGTTCGCCCCGCCGCTGTGCGTCACGAGGGACGATATCGATCTGTTGCTGGAACGCTTCGTGCAGAGCCTCGACGATCTGCTCGACATCAAGGAGATCCGTGATGCAATTGGGTGATTTCAAGGCCCTGTCGTTCGATTGTTACGGGACGCTGATCGACTGGGAATCGGGGATGATCGCCGCGCTCAGCGGGCTGACGTCGCGCGCCGACAGGCCGCTGACGCGCGATGAGGTGCTCCAGGCCCATGCGCGGCACGAATCGCGACAGCAGGCGCAGACGCCGACCAAGCCATATCGCGACCTGCTGCCGATCGTGTACAAGCGGCTGGCGGAGGAATGGGGCGTCAGCGTCTCCAACGCCGAATGCGAGGATTACGGCCGCTCGGTGCGCGACTGGCCCGAGTTCATCGATTCGCCGGGGGCGCTGCGCTATCTCAAGAAGTTCTACAAGCTGATCATCCTGTCGAACGTGGACAACCGCACCTTCCAGTTCAGCAACGACAAGCTGCAGGTCGAGTTCGACGCCATCTATTCGGCCGAGGATGTCGGCGCCTACAAACCGGCCGACGCCAATTTCGATTACATGAAGGCGCACCTGGCCGATCTGGGGCTCGCGCCCGGGGACGTGCTTCACACCGCGGAAAGCCTGTTCCACGATCACGTGCCCGCCCGCCGCCATGGTTTCGCCAATTGCTGGATCTATCGTCGTCACGCGCAGGAAGGCTTCGGCGCGACCATGGTGCCGGGCGAGATGCCGGCCTATGATTTCCGCTTCGACACGATGGCGGATCTCGTCAAGGCGCATCAGGAAGAACTGAGAGCGGAGTGAAACCGGCAAAGGCGGCACCAGATCATGTTACACGCGCCAAAGCTCGACCGAATCGACATCAACATTCTGGCGGAGCTGCAGCGCAGCGGCCGGATCACCAATGCCGAGCTGGCGGATCGGGTGGGCCTGTCGCCGAGCCCCTGCCTCGCGCGCACGAAGCGGCTGGAGGCGGCCGGGTACATTTCGGGCTACAGCGCGATCATCAACCTCAGCAAGATCGGCGGCAGCCAGATCATCTTCACCTCGGTCACGCTCGGCGATCATCGCCGGGCGGACTTCATGAAGTTCGAGCAGCGCATCCAGCATTACGAGGAGCTGGTCGAATGCCACCTCGTCAGCGGCGGCTTCGATTATCTGCTCAAGTTCGTGGTGCGCGGGATCGCCGAATATCAGGCGATGATGGAGGAGATGCTGGAGAGCAACATCGGCGTCTCCAAATATTTCTCCTACATCGTCATCAAGACGGCCGTCGCGCGCGGCCAGCCCTCGGTGAAGCTCCACGTCCCGCAGGAGCGCTGACGGGCTGTTTCTCCTTCATTCGGGTGTAATCCGCTCGGCGATCGCCTTGCCGCAGGTCTCGGTATCGGCGTCGCCGCCGAGATCGCGGGTGCGTAGTGATTGCTCGCCCAGCGTGCGCTCGATCGCGCGGACGATCGCGTCCGCGGCCTCGGCTTCGCCCAGATGCTCGAGCATCATCGCGCCGCACCAGATCTGCCCGACCGGATTGGCGATGCCCTTGCCGGCGATGTCGGGCGCGCTGCCGTGCACCGGCTCGAACAGCGAGGGCCGCGAGCGATCGGGGTTGATGTTGCCGCACGGCGCAATGCCGATCGTGCCGGTGCAGGCGGGGCCGAGATCGGACAGGATGTCGCCGAACAGGTTCGACGCCACGACCACGTCGAAGCGATCGGGATTCATCACGAATTGCGCGGCGAGGATGTCGATATGGTATTTGTCGGTGCGCACTTGCGGATAGGCCGCCGCCATCGCCTCCACCCGGCTGTCCCACCAGGGCATGGTGATGGCGATGCCGTTCGATTTGGTCGCCGAGGTCAAGTGGCGGGCGGGACGCCGCTCGGCGAGGTCGAAGGCGTAGCGCAGGATGCGATCGGTGCCGTGTCGGGTCATGATCGTTTCCTGGACCACGATCTCGCGCTCGGTGCCGGGGAAAGTGATGCCGCCGACCGAGGAATATTCGCCCTCGGTATTCTCGCGCACGACCACGAAATCGATGTCGCCCGACTTGCGCCCCGCCAGCGGGCAGGGGACGCCCGGCATCAGGCGAACGGGGCGCAGGTTGACGTACTGATCATATTCGCGACGGAACTGGATCAGCGACTGCCATAGCGAGAGGTGATCGGGCACAATGTCCGGCCAGCCGACCGCGCCGAAGAAGATCGCGTCGACGTCGCCGATGCGGTCCTTCCAGTCGTCGGGCATCATCGCGCCGTGGCGCTGATAGTAATCGCAGCAGGCGAAATCGTGCCATTGCTGCTCGATCGCGAAGCCGAACGCGCCGGCCGCCGCTTCGAGCGCGCGAATGCCCTCGGGAACGACTTCCTTGCCGATGCCGTCGCCCGGGATCACCGCGATCCTGTAGCTGCGCCGATCGCCGCCTGCCGCCATGTTACAGCCCTTTCAGCCCGGCCCAGTGGAACGTCTTGGTCTCGAGATATTCCTCGATGCCCTCGGCGCCGCCCTCACGCCCGAGCCCCGATTGCTTCATACCGCCGAACGGCGCGGCCGCCATCGAGACGGCGCCGGTATTGAGGCCGACGATGCCGAATTCCAGCGCCTCGCCGACGCGCCAGGCGCGGTCGATATCGCTGGTGAAGTAATAGGCCGCAAGCCCGAAGGGGGTGGCATTGGCGATCGCGACCGCGTCCGCTTCGTCGTCGAAGCGGAAGATCGGCGCGACGGGTCCGAAGGTCTCCTCCTGCGCGAGGCGCATCCTGGTGTCGACGCCGGTCAGGACGAGCGGCGCGGTGAAGCCCTCGGGCGTCTCGGCGCGGGCGGCGATCGCGGCGCCCTTGCCGAGCGCGTCCGCGACATGCTCGGCGACCTTGGTGTCCGCCGCCGGGTTGATCAGCGGGCCGATCGCCACGCCCGGATCGGCGCCGTGGCCGACCTTGAGCGCGCGCACCGCCGCGCCCAGCCGCGCGACGAAGGCGTCGTGGATGCCCGACTGGACGAGGATGCGGTTGGCGCACACGCAGGTCTGGCCGGCGTTGCGGAACTTGCTCGCCATCACGCCCTCGATCGCGAGATCGAGATCGGCGTCGTCGAACACGATGAAGGGCGCATTGCCGCCCAGCTCCAGCGCGAGCTTCTTCACCGTGCCAGCGCTCTGGCGCATCAGCAGCGCGCCGACGCGCGTCGATCCGGTGAACGACAGCAGGCGGATGTCGGGGCTGCACGTCAGCACCTCGCCGATCGCCGTGGGAAGCCCGGTGACGATGTTGAGCACGCCCGCCGGGATCCCCGCCTGCTCGCCCAGCCTGGCCAGCGCCAGCGCCGAATAGGGCGTCAGCTCCGACGGCTTGACCACCATGGTGCAACCGACGGCGAGCGCGGGCGCCACCTTGCGCGTGATCATCGCGGAGGGGAAGTTCCACGGCGTGATCGCCGCGCACACGCCGACCGGTTCCTTGCGCACGAGGATGCGCCGCCCCGGCATCGGCGACGGCACCTCATGGCCGTAGACGCGCAGCCCTTCCTGCGCGAACCATTTCACGAAGCTCGCCGAATAGGCGATTTCGCCGCGCGATTCGGCGAGCGGCTTGCCCTGCTCGACGGTCATGATCGTGGCGAGATCGTCGGCATGGGCGACGATCAGGCGATGCCATTCCTCGAGGATGGCGGCGCGCTCCGCGGCAGGGCGCGCGCGCCATTCGGGGGAGGCCGCGCGCGCGGCGTCGATCGCCGCCTGCGTATCCGCGGCGGTGCAATCGGGCACCGATCCGATGATCGCGCCGGTCGCCGGATCGACGACCTCCAGCACCTTGCCGTCGGACGCGGCGATCCACGCTCCGCCGACGAAGGCCTTGTCGAGCAAGAGCGATCCATCCGCGAGTCCGGAAAGTCCGGGCCGCGCCTGCGTCGTCGCCATGATTCGGTCCTCGATCGATTATGGTTCCGCGCCGAATCCTAGGGGCTTGGCATTGACCAGCAGCGTTGAAATCGCGGCGAACGGAGCAGAACCGTTCAAATTCCGAACGATGCGCGAAAGAAGATGGTGTCGACCCGGTCCGAGGCCGGTCATCGCATTGCGCCCCGGATCGGAACCATCGCCCCGTCCCCGGAATTGCACCTTCTGCCGCCATCATGCAGGAGAGTCGCCATGCGCCGCATTCCCGTCCTCGTCTCGCTCGCCGCGCTCGCGGCCTGCTCGCAGCAGCCTCCCGCCAACGAGGCGGCCGCCACCGACACGGTCGCCACCAACACCGTCGTCGCCAACGAAGCCGCGCCCGCCCCGCAGCCCACCGACGCGCAGGGCTATATGATCGCGGCCGCGGCGAGCGACCTGTTCGCGATCCGCTCCTCGACGCTCGCAGCCGAGCGGTCGCAGAACGACGCGGTGAAAGCCTATGCCAAGACGGTGATCGCCGATCGCACCGACTCCGCCAAGCGCCTCGCCGCCGCTGCCCGCGAGGCGGGGCTGACCCCGCCCGAGCCCGCGCTGACCGCGGACCAGCAGGCCGATCTCGATGCGCTGAGCGCGCTCCAAGGCCACGATTTCGACGCCGAATATGCCCGCCAGCAGCTTTCCGCGCTGCAACGCGCGCTGCTCCTCACCAGCAATTACGCCAATGAAGGCGACACGCCCGCACTGCAGGAGGCGGCGCGCGCGACGCAAGGTTGGGTGCAGCGCCATTTGGCCGTACTGCGCGGGATGACGGGGCTCAGCAGCTAGGGCCGATCGGCATTCAGCCCTGACGGCCTGCAAATGGCGCCTTCCCGAGCTTCCGGTGCTCACGGACCTTTAGTCCGCTGCGCTCCGGGTCTCGGAAATGCACCATTTTCGACTCGTCATCTTCTGAATGTCGATCGGCCCCGGCTTGAATCGGAGCGGCACCGGCCCGCTTCCACGCAAGTGGAATACGGCCTAACCTGACGCCCATGATCAGGATCGGAATCGGCGGCTGGACCTACGAGCCGTGGCGCGGCACCTTCTACCCGCAAGGCCTCGCGCAGAAGAAGGAGCTCGATTTCGCATCGCGCGCGGTGACGGCGATCGAGATCAACGGCACCTATTACGGCCGCCAGAAGCCCGCGAGCTTCGCCGCCTGGGGCAAGACCGCGCCCGACGGCTTCGTCTTCGCCGTCAAGGGCTCGCGCTATTGCACCAACCGCAAGGTGCTTGCCGAGGCGGGGGAATCGGTCACTCGCTTCGTCGATCAGGGCATCGTCGAATTGGGCGACAAGCTCGGGCCCATTCTGTGGCAGTTCATGGCGACCAAGAAGTTCGATGCCGAGGATATGCAGGCCTTCATCGACCTGCTGCCGGAACGCCACGCGGGCGTGCCGCTGCGCCACGCGATCCAGGTTCGCCACGAGAGCTTCGCGGTGCCCGAGTTCGTCGCGATGGCGCGCAAGGCAGGGGTCGCCATCGTCTTCGCCGAATCGGACACCTATCCCGCGATCGCCGACGTCACCGCCGATTTCGTCTACGCGCGGCTGGAAAATGCGGTCGAGGAGGAGCCCGCTGGCTATCCTCCCGCGACGCTCGACCGCTGGGCCGCGGCGGCGCGCACCTGGGCGGATGGCGGCGCGCCCGAGGGCTTGTCCTATGTTGAGGCCGCGCCGCCCGAGAAACGCCCGCGCGACACCTTCGTCTTCTGCATCAACGGCGCCAAGGTCCGCGCCCCCGCCGCCGCGCAGGCGCTGATCGCGCGGGTGCGCGACGCGTGAGACTGCGCATTAGCGGCGCCGAAGCAGCAACAGCGCAGACACGAGGAAATACAGTGCGCCCAACGCGGCGTAGGGCGCCACCGTCGTCACCGCGGGCATCGCCGGGCCGAGCGACTGCTTGATGAAGAAGCCGCCCGCCAGCGCCGATTGCGCGCCGCTGAGGATCATCGCCCATTGCGCCTTGTAGGTCTTCCAGCGCGCCACGCCGGTCGCGAGTTGCAGCAGGCCGGCGACGATCGCCCAGATGCCGAAGAGCCGAACCACCGTCGCCGTATCCGCTAGCGAGATCGCGACGGCGACGGCCGTGAGCGCGCTGACGATCACGTTGATCGCCTGCGGGCGGTTCTGGGCAAGCCCCCCGCTGCGCGCGCCGTCGATCAAATTGGCGACCGCGTCCCACGCGGGATAGGCGACCAGCAGGATGGCGGCGGCGATCGGCGACGTCGCGCCGACCAGAAAGGCGGCCGCCACCCACAATCCCGAAACCAGGGCGCGGATCGCGTAATAGGAGCGCAGCCGCGCGACCGCCGCCCGGTCGGTGCCGGCAATCGGTGCGGCGTCGATCGTCTTCATCATCGTCATCTGGATATCCGTAATCTACCTATCGATAGGTAGGCACTAGTGCATTGCTACGCGCTGCGCAAGCCCCTACCTACCAGGAGGATGGCAAGCATGACGACAGCAGGCACGACGGCGGACCGGATCGTGGAGGTGGGACGAACCCTCATCACGATGCGCGGCTACAACGGCTTCAGCTATGCCGACATCGCGGCCGCGATCGGCATCAGGAAAGCGAGCATCCATCACCATTTCCCGACCAAGCCCGGTCTTGCGGCAGCCGTGCTCGGGCAGTCGCGCGCCGCGATCGACGCGCAGATCGACCTGCTGACGGCGACCGAGCCCGATGCCATGGCCCAGCTTCGCGCCTATGTCGGCTATTGGGAGCGGTGCATCCTCGACGACGACGCGCCGTTCTGCGTCGCCGGGATGCTCGCGGCCGAACTGCCGAGCCTGCCCAATGAGTTGGCGCGCGCCGTCGAGGGGCATTTCGGCGCCTTGAAGCGCTGGCTGATCGACCTGCTGATCCTCGGCGAGCGGCAGGGCAGCATCGCGCTGTCGGGCGATCCGGCGGATGAAGCCGACGATTTCATCGCGGGCGTCTATGGCGCGATGCTATCGGCCCGCGCCTGCCGCGATCGCGCGCGCTTCGCCGCGATCGCCGAACGCCACCTCGCCCGCATTTCGCGAGGCTGAGCGCCCCTCAGATGTCCTCGACCAAGCGCCCGTACAGCTCGGGCCGGCGGTCGCGGAAGAAGCCGAAGGCGGCGCGGTGGCGTTTCACCCGATCGAGGTCCAGCGTCGCGGCGATCACGCCTTCTTGCCTGCGGTCGAGCTCGGCCAGAATGTCGCCGCGCTCGTCGGCGATGAAGCTGGTGCCGTAGAAGGTCTGGCCGCCCTCGGTACCGACGCGGTTGGCGGCGACCACGGGGACCACGTTCGACACCGCATGGCCCACCATCGCGCGCCGCCACAGCCGCGCGGTGTCGAGCCCCTCGTCATGCGGCTCGCTGCCGATCGCGGTGGGATAGAACAATACGTCGGCGCCCATCAGCATCATGGCGCGCGCGGTTTCGGGATACCATTGGTCCCAGCACACGCCGACACCGAGCGTCGCTTGCGGCCCGTCCCAGACCTTGAAGCCCGTGTTGCCGGGGCGGAAATAGAATTTCTCCTCATAGCCCGGCCCGTCGGGGATGTGGCTCTTGCGATAGACGCCCGCGATCTTCCCGCCCGGCGCGATCATCGCCAGGCTGTTGTAATGATGCGGCCCGTCGGCCTCGAAGAAGCTGGTGGGGATCCAGATGCCGAGCTCGTCGGCGAGGCGCTGCATCGCCATTACCGAAGGATGCTCGGCGGTCGGCCGCGCGGCGGCGAACAGGCCTTCGTCCTCGACGCGGCAGAAATACTCGCCTTCGAACAATTCGGGCGGAAGCACCACCTGCGCGCCCTTGCCGGCTGCCTCGCGCACCATGGCGCCCACGCGCGCGATATTGGCGTCGGTATCGGTCGAAAAGGCGAGCTGCAGCGCAGCGACGGTGATGGTGGTCATGGGATTATCGTGGCCCGGAATGGTTGGCGGCGGTCACCCTCACCCTTCCCACGCCGCTGCGCGGCGCGGACCCCTTCCCTCTCCCAGCGGGAGAGGGAGGGAGCGGCCCCGCGTCAGCGGGGACGCGGAAGGGTGAGGGCGACCGAGCCGATGTAATGTGGTCCCGATTTAAGGCGGACATCCCGGCACGGCAATGTCGGTGCTCAGGCTTCGCCGGCCGCCGCGCCCGAATGGATGGTCACGCCGTGCTGAACAGGCGCGGTGGAGAGCCCGCGATGGACGGTGACGCCGCCCTGTCGCTCGACGGCGTTGATGAGCGGCGCGGTGCCGGCGGCCTCCTTCGGGGTGTCGGTCGCCGCGCCTGCTGCAATACCGCTGCCGCGATGGACGGTGACGCCCGCCTCGATCGCCTCGATCACCGCCGCCGTCGCCTTCTCGGCGAAGCTGACGCCCGGTTTCACGCCGGGCTCGACGCCGCCATAGGCCTGGCGGAACGCCAGCGATCCCCCCCATACGCCCGGCAGGCGGTAGAAGGTGTGCGCGCCGATGGTGCCGACGCCGGTGACGCGCGCTGCCCAGCCGGGATGCACGGCGGTCGTATGATAGAAGGTCGCCGAGCCCACGGGCGCGTAGACGAACCCCGCCAGCGCCGCCTGCGCCACCTGGCGTGCCTGCTCCCAGGCGGCGGGTTCGCGCCGCGCGGCGAGCGAGCCGTCGCAGGTGAAGGTGAACTGGCAGCCGGTGCTGCGCGACGATCCTTCGTAGACGGTGCCGCACACGCTGTTCGGAAAGGCGGGATTGCGCACGCGGTTGAGCACCACCTGCGCCACCGCCTGCTGGCCTTCGAGCGATTCGGAGCGCGCCTCGTAATAGACCGCCTGCGTCAGGCAATCGAGCGCGCGGCGGGCATCATCGCCGCTCGCGGTGTCGAGGAAGGCCGGCGCGGGCGTCACCGCCACGGCTTCGGCGAGCGTCGGCGCGCCGGCATGCGCGAGCAGTGCGTCGGACGGGCCGGGCGGCACGGCGAGCGTCACCTTCGGCGTTGCACGCGCGGGCGGCGGCACCGGAATCGTCACGCGGGCCTGTTCGCGCGGCGCGGTGGCGACGCACGACGTGGCGGCAATCAGTGTGGCGAGCCCGAAGGCGATGCGCGTGTCCATGTCCCCGCCCGGCGATGGAATACCCCGCCAGCGGCATAGTCTCGAACCGTTGTGATCTGCTTAACCGCGATTTCGACCGGTCGTCACGGAGTCGGTTCGCGCAACGGTGCGGAGCGAAAACAATATCGTCACCCCAGCGCAAGCTGGGGTCTCTCTGTTGCAAGAAGACCCCAGCTTGCGCTGGGGTGAGGGGTTCTTGTGGCGTCGCCGGTGTGACGGCTTTCGTGGCCTCGCAGGAGTAACGATTTCGTCTTCGCGCGCCCTGCGCGAGCCCATCTCTTCGCCCCTCGGTGATCCCTCTTTGTTCTTTTCGCTGTCCTACAACCCTGCGCCTGTGCCATGCTGCGCATCGCTCTTTGATTCGGTCGATCTCGTGCGTCGGCGCCTTTTGCCGACCGACCCGCCGTGCCCGGCGCGCACGACGTGTGGGGAAGGGGCGAATCAGGGGGACGTAGTGTCAACTTCGTCAACTTCCGCGCATCGGCGGCCCCGGACGACGGCCCGACGGGAGGCGTTCTTGGCCTAACCTTCGCCTCACCTTCCGCGCGTCAGGCGGGGATCTGCTGGCTGATGCAGTGGAAGCTGCCGCCGCCGGTCAGGATGTGGTCGGCGCGCTGGCCCACCACCGTGCGGGTGGGGAACAGCGCGGCGATCGCCGCGACCGCGGCGGCGTCGTTCTCGGCGCCATATTGCGGCACCACCACCGCGGCGTTGCCGATGTAGAAGTTCATGTAGCTCGCGGGCACGATCTCGTCGTCGTGCAGGATGCGCCCCGGCGAGGGGATACGCACCAGTTCGACCCGGCCGAACGCCTCGGCGCGCTGCGCCGCGCGCTGATAGACCTGCCAATTGGGGTCGTTCTCGGTCGGCTCGGGAATGACGAGCGTGGCCGGCGCCACGAACCGCGCGAGATTGTCGACATGACCGTCGGTATGATCGTTGACCAGCCCGTCGCCCAGCCACAGCACGTCGACGAAACCGAGGTCGCGATACAGCCGCTCCTCGATCTCGCTCCGCGAAAGCCCGGGATTGCGGTTGCGGTTGAGCAAACACTGCTCGGTGGTGACGGCGAGCCCGGTGCCGTCGCCGTCGATCGCGCCGCCTTCGAGGATCCAGCCGCGCCCCTCGGTCTCGATTCCGCGCCGCGCCGCGAGCCGCGCGCCGATGTCGTCGTCGCCGGGCAGGTCGTATTTGCCGCCCCAGCCGTTGAAGTCGAAATCGCGCCCCGTGCCGTCGGACAGGATGATCGCCGCGGTATCGCGCAACCAGATGTCGCCGAACGGCTCGACCACCACCTCCGCGAAGGGCGCGGCCTTGCGCGCGGCGGCGGCCGCTTCTTCATCGGCGGCGACGAGCAGCACCGTCTCGCCCTTGCCCTCGGCATGGACGGCGCGGGCGAAGGCGACGACCTCCTCGCGCGCGGGCGCCAGATCGTCCCGCCACAGCTCGGCATGGCTCGGAAAGCCGATCCACACCGCCTTGTGCCGCGCCCATTCGGCGGGCTGCACGATCTTCGTCATCGAACGTCTTTCTATTGCGCCACCGCCGCCCGCGATCGCTCGCGAATCGCGCGGAACTCGGCATCGGGCCGCCATGTAGGCCATGCATCGCCTTCCGCAAGCTCGCGGCCGAGGCGGTAATAGATCGTCAAATCGTCGATCGCGCCCGACCAGTCCCAGGCCGGATCATATTCGTCCGCGGGCTGATGATAGCGATGCTCGCCATAATCCTTCGCCGCCGCCTCGCCCGCCGCGGTGCCGCCCTTCACCAGATCCTCGCCGCTCCCGGCATCGAGCATCGGCACGCCCAGCTTGGCGAAGCTGAAATGGTCCGACCGATAATAGCCGCCGCGCTCGGGATGCGCCTCGGGCTCGACGCGGCGGCCCTCGGCTTGCGCGAGCGGCACGATCAGGTCGTCGAGCTCGGACTTGCCGTAGCCGGTGACGACGAAGTTGCGGGTGCGGCCGTTGACGTTGAGCACGTCCATGTTGACGCCCCCCACCGTCAGCCCGAGCGGATAGATCGGATGCTCGGCATAGTAACGCGAGCCGAGCAGCCCCGATTCCTCGGCCGTCACCGCCATGAACGCCAGCGTGCGCGCGGTCGGCCCCGCCTTGGCCTGCGCCTCGGCGATCGCGACCAGCCCGGCGATGCCGCTCGCATTGTCGAGCGCGCCATTGCAGATGCCGTCGCCGTCGACCGGATCGCAATGCCCCAGATGATCCCAATGCGCGGTGTAGAAGACGGTTTCCTGGGGCCGCGCGGTGCCCGGCAGGATGCCGATGACGTTTTTCGAGGCTTGCCGTTTGATCGTGTTGTCGAACGCGAAGCGCGCCTTGACCCCCAGCGGAACGGCCTTGAAGCCCTTGTGCTTCGCCGCTTGTGCCAGGCGATCGAAATCCTTGCCCGCGCTCGCGAACAATCGCTTCGCCGCGTCGAGCTGGACCCAGCCGATCGCCTGGCTCTGGTCCATATGGTCGCCCTCGGCGTCGAGCTCGAGCTGCGGCCCCGTCCACGACGATTGCACCACGTTCCAGCCATAGGAGGCGGGGGCGGTCTGGTGGACGATGATTGCTGCCGCCGCGCCCTGCCGCGCGGCTTCCTCGTATTTGTAGGTCCAGCGGCCGTAATAGGTCATCGCCCGGCCGTCGAACGGGCCGTCCTTTCCGGCGGTCTCCCAATCGGGATCGTTGACGAGGATGACGACGGTCTTCCCCTTCACGTCGACGCCCGCATAATCATTCCAGCCGCGCTCGGGTGCGTTGATGCCGTAGCCGACGAAGACCATGTCGCTGTCCTTCACGTCGATCCGCGGCACCACGCGATAGGTCGCGACCACCATATCGGTGCGATAGGCGAAGGCGAGCGGCGTCTTGCCTCCGGTGATCGTGATCGGCGCGACATTCTGCGCGGTGATCTCGACCAGCGGCACGTCCTGGAACCACGATCCGTGATTGCCCGGCTGCAATCCCGCCGCCTTGAAGCGCTCGACGATATAGTCGGTGGTCCTGGTTTCCGCCGGCGTGGTCGGCGCCCGGCCTTCGAAGGCGTCGGACGACAGCGTCTCGGTGACGGTCTTGAGCGTGTCGAGCGAGATGTCGGGCGCTTGCTGGGCGCTTGCCGCGGCTGCGGCGGTCAATGCGAAGGCGACGAGCAGGGGACGAAGCATGGCGTTCTCCGTTGACGCAGGGCGGCACTCTGGCGAGCCTCCGGGCGCTTGTCCACCAACGCAAAAGGGCGGCCCCGCAGGGCCGCCCTTTCGGTGCGCGGCGCTGTCGAAATCGATCAGCGCGAGTAGAATTCGACGACCAGGTTCGGCTCCATCTTCACCGGATAAGGCACCTCGTCGAGCGAGGGCACGCGGGTGAAGGTGACCTTGGCATTGCCGTCGGGTGCGACGTAATCGGGGATGTCGCGCTCGGCGAGGCTCTGCGCCTCGAGCACCAGCGCCATTTCCTTGGCCTTGTCGCCCAGCGTCACCTCGTCGCCCGGCACCACGCGGCGCGAGGCGATGTTGCACTTGACGCCGTTGACCCGGATGTGGCCGTGGCTGACGAGTTGGCGCGCGGCGAAGATCGTCGGCGCGAACTTGGCGCGATAGACGATCATGTCGAGCCGCTGCTCGAGCAGGCCGATCAAATTCTGGCCGGTGTCGCCCTTCATCCGCGACGCTTCCTGATAAGCGCGCTTGAACTGCTTCTCGGTGACGTCGCCGTAATAGCCCTTGAGCTTCTGCTTGGCGCGCAGCTGGATGCCGAAGTCGGACATCTTGCCCTTGCGGCGCTGGCCGTGCTGGCCGGGGCCGTATTCGCGCTTGTTGACGGGGCTCTTCGGGCGACCCCAGATGTTTTCGCCCATCCGGCGGTCGAGCTTGTACTTGGCGCTGTTGCGCTTCGACATCTGTCGTTCCTTCGATCTGCTGACAACGGTGTTCCCGGTACCGCCTGCGCCGGGAGAACCGGGCAGGGCCACCGCTTCACCGGGATGCGGGGCCAATCGCGAAGCGCGAGCGCCTAGACGGGCCGCGCGCCTGAGTCAAGCTGGACAGCCGGGTCGCGTGCGCCCAAAGGCGATGGCCATGACCAGCATCATTCTTCCCGGCGAGGCCTGCACGACGATGGCCGAGGTGCGCGCGGGCGTCGACCAGGTCGACCGCGAGCTGATGGCGCTCATCGCCCGCCGCTTCGCCTATATGGACGCCGCCGCACGTATCAAACCCGAGCGCGGCCAGGTACGCGACGAACCGCGCAAGGCCCAGGTGATCGACAATGCCCGCGCCAATGCGCGCGCCGCGGGGCTCCCCGAAGAGGCGATCGCCACGTTGTGGGATCAGCTCGTCGAAGCCTCGATCGCCTATGAGTTCGAGGAATTCGACAAGCGCTAGTCACCTGGAACTGAAGTCCGTCACAATCCAGTACCGTCACCTGCGAACTTGTTTCAGGGTCCATCGTGCCGCAAGCGGCGGCGTTGCCTGTGGAACGATGGATGCTGAAACAAGTTCAGCATGACGACCTTCATGAGACGAACGTCGGTTGCACCATACTAGCGCCGCGGCTTTTTGGCACCGTCGAGCGCGGAGAGGACGCCGCGCAGCGTGCGCAGCTCCTGGCTCGACCAGCCGGGCTTGGTGAGCATCGTGCGCAGCGTGCGCCGCGTCGCCGGCGTACGCTCGGGTGGGTGATAGAATCCGGTGGCGTCGAGCATCGAATCGAGTTGCTTGAACATGCCCTCGAATTCGCCCTGCGGCGCGGGGGGATCGAGCTCGGTTTCGGGCGGCGAGGCGAGCGCTTCGCCCTTCGACCATTCGTAGGCGACGACCATCACCGCCTGGGCGAGGTTCAGCGAGCCGAACTCGGGATTGATCGGCACGGTGACGATCGTGCGGGCGAGCGCGATGTCGTCGGTCTCGAGGCCGGAACGCTCGGGCCCGAACAGGATCGCCGAGCGGCCCGGCGCGGCGTGGATCTCGCGCGCGGCGGCCTCGGGGGCGAGCACCGGCTTGGTGACGCCGCGCTTGCGCACCGTGGTGGCGTAGACGTGCGCGCAATCGGCGACCGCCTCGGCGACGCTGTCGAACAGCCGCGCCCGTTCGAGCACCACGTCGGCGCCCGACGCGGCGGGGCCGGCCGAGGGATTGGGCCAGCCGTCGCGCGGGGCGACGAGGCGCAGCTCGGTCAGCCCGAAATTGAGCATCGCGCGCGCGGCCTTGCCGATATTCTCGCCCAGCTGCGGGCGCACCAGCACGATCGCGGGCAAGGCGCTGGGATGATGACCGGTCATGGCTCCTCGCTACAGGGTGGCGGTCCGATACGGACCTGCGAGGCGCGTATCAGGTCGCGGCGGCCCGGCCAATCGATCTTCGTCCCATCGCATCTGCAGCAAAAATTTACTTCTTGTTAACCAAATCTCTTCAGATTCTGCCGGGTCGGAAAAGTGCAGGAGTATCTCCGATGCGGTGGCTGGTCTTCGCCATGATCGTTCCGTGCGCGCTCGCCGCGTGCGCCAGGACGCCCGCGCCGATCGTCTCGGTGAGCGCGGAACCGCTGGCGCCGTCCGAAG